>WBZY01000263.1_pt1 | contig 40262 bp, 47 predicted proteins | sample 5204191 | NCBI WGS metagenome assembly WBZY01 (sample SAMN12344363, study PRJNA552823) | activated sludge metagenome | biome: Activated sludge suspended growth; feature: Anammox Sidestream; material: Wastewater; isolation source: activated sludge from anammox sidestream of wastewater treatment...
CGGCCAGCCGCCCACCAACTTGTTCGAGTGGCTTCTCGAGCACCTCGACCTGCCGGCTCAGCCCCGGCCCAGGTCTGAGCGCATCAGGATGGCGGCGTGAGTCTGTCCAAGGTTGTGACTATGGCCCGCGGGCAGGTAGGATGGATCAGATGGGCGTGGGATAAAGAAGGCTGCCGCCCCCGGATAACGGCAATCATACGGCAGGGTGGGGAGGGTTTGTCAAGACCGTCGCGTCCCAGGCGAGGCGCCGCGAAGCGGGCATGCGTCTTGACATCCGAACCAGCCGCCTGAGGCTTGCGCCGTAGTGGGGCGACGCCACGATGATCGACTCCTGGCCTGCATTCAATCACCGGATGTAATGCAGATTCGTCATTTCCGAGGAATGTGGCGGCAAGAGTCTCGATGTATGAGTTCTGGGGCCAAGATATGATGGCCTATTGATGATTGATCTCTCGGAGGATCTTCTGATTTCGGTACGCCCTCTAACCGTTCCATAATTGCGCTCATGGCGATCCACGCCAATTTCTGTGGTTGTACTCCAACCGTTGTAAGGCTGGGGACACTGAATTCTCCGAGTCGCGTATGTCCAAACCCAATGATGGCGATATTGCGATCAATGCCTCGTTTTTGATCGCGAGGCTTCATATCTTCTAAGGCTCTGAGAGCTCCGATCGCAATTTCATCATTGAAGGCCATGATCGCATCAAAGTCAATCTTCTTTGCCAGCAGGCGCTCGCACTGTCGTTTGCCGGACTCCATGCTTGGCCAGGGAGGAGTGCGTGGCATATCGATCTCCACTACGAGTTCGTCAATATACTCAAGTCCGTGTTCCTGAATCGCATGCTTGTATCCTTCGCGGCGAGCTCGATCATTTGTGGACGGTCGCGGTCCAGCGAGATAGGCGATGCGCTTGCACCCCGATACAATTAGATGGTCCATGGCGAGCCTGGCTCCGTAAGTATGGTCCAGTGATATCGAGTCAAAAGACAGATGCGAGCCCGGATCAAGCAGAGGCCTGTTGATAATAACGATAGGGCGTGTGTTCAATGAATGTTCGGCAAAGAAAGCGGTAGGAAGGCGAGGGCTGATATCAATTAGGCCGTCGATACCAGCGTGCCAAAGATCGGCGATAAGACGCTGCTCTTCTTCTGGTTTGCCGCCAAACTCACCGATTAGTGGGGTGTAATGATAGGAAATGGCTAATTCGCGAAGCAATTGAAGCAATTCGTTGTTTACGACCTGTCCAATATATGGAAGCACAATCCCGAGTGCTCGTCGAGATGTCCCTGGATCTCTGCTTCGTGAATATCCAAGGCGTTGAGCAGTCTCCAGGATCGCGCGCGTAAGACTTGGTGAAACGCCCGGTCGTCGATTCATAGCAAGGCTAACGGTCTTTGGGGAGACGCCGACCTCTTTGGCGATTAGACGTTGGGATATTCGAGGACTCATTGGCATTCGTCATGGCTCCCGTTCGATCCGGCGGTGCATGGGCGAGCTTCGTGTTTCGGTGCAAAAGGCGCGATTGATGGTCGACACTCCCTTATGGTCTGGCCTCGTGCTACAATGCCACGATGCGTTTTCTATGGGCTCGTCCCCAAACCAGTGACGCCATTACGGCGGAGCCGACAGAGGGAGCTGAGCCGTTCTGGGGGTTGGCGCACCCTAGGCCATCGCCCCCGCCCCAATGTAACCGTTCACCCGAACGCCGGAAGCAGCGAAGGCGGCTCGGCCTGAACGAGATGGGCGTACAAGGCGTCGGCAAGGAACGGGAGGACGGGCCGGCGTTGCTCGCGGAGGGTGACGTCAGCGGAGTAGGCGCGCTCGATGTAGCGGCTGCCGCGGTTGGACTGGGTGCCGAAGGAGAGCTTGCGCTTGATGACGGGGCAGCGGAGCCGGCGCTCGGCGACGTTGTTCGTGGCCTCGATCTGTGGGTCGAGCAGGAGAGCCCAGAGGGTCGGCGCGCAGTCCCGGAGCGCGACGCACTGGCACGGCCGAAGCGCCACGATCCGATCCACCTCAGCAGGCGCGACCATCGCCGGCTTGTGCCCCGCATGTCCAGGCTGTCCGCCGCGTCGCCGCTTCGATGGCCGGCCTCGCGGCCGCTTCACCTGCGGCCCGTCGTTCGCCGGCGGCTTCGACGAGTTCATCGAGGTCAGGCCCAGCCGCTCCTGCAGTGCCGCGATCTGAGCGCCCTGCGTCAGCAACTGTCCGCGCAGCTCGGCGTTCTCCGCCTCCAGCGCCCTCACTCGCTCCACTGCCTCGACTGGCCACTCGTCCATCGAACCGCTAGCCTACGCCCCTGCCGCTCGCCTGGCAACCGGGTGAACGGTTACGCCCCAACGGCCTCGCCTGCGGCGACGCCGGCTTGCTCAGAACCGACCGACCGACTCGGAAGTGCGTCTCAAAGCGCCCGACGGTTCTGCTTGGCGGTTATCAAACCACGCGACGTTACCTCGCGTTACCGCCCAAGAGGAGGCAATTTGAGAGGATGGTAGCGTTGTATAGTCGTGGTGTCCATAACCTCTGACGGCTTATGCTCAATCGGATGTTCATTGGACACTACGTCCGACATTGCGGCCGGATCCGCCTCATAGGGGATCGTCGCATGCGATGCCCTCCACGGCTTTAAATGGCAAACAGGCCGGCCCGCATCCACACGAGTTCCGGCCTGCTGCCCGAGCCGATCTGTGACTGGCAGATCTTCGTCAGCCTAGCACAGACCGAGCTCCGGGGCAAGCTGTTTACTGCTTACAACAACCTCGGAGAGTCTCACCATGGATCTGCTCGTCATATCACTTGTGGCGCTTGTTGCCGTCGGAGCGGCGGCAATGGCGATGCCGCGGTCAAGGGGCGGTGGGGCCGAATCAAGACTTCCAGCCCCTATAGTGCGGCCATTGTCAACATCCGATCGAGCACGCGCTGTATTGACAAAGCCACTTGCTACACCTAGAATATTCAGAGGAAAAAATAACCCCGACGAAATGACAAATACTGAGCGCGCATCTATAAGCTCGTGCGGATTGGAGTTTCGCACAGAAAGAATCACCCGTGAACACGGCGAGATTGTGGTGGCTGTTAATATCGATAACCCGCCGCCCCCGGCGTGCTGCTCGTTTTGTGGTCAAATGACAAGGAGAGTCGTCACTGAGTACGCAACCTCACCAGGAACAGGACGAGTTCGCCTGACGAACCTACCGGGCGATCGATGCGACGACTGTAGTGCGCTTGCCGAGGAAGATGTGATATTCTATAATGACCAGGTTGGTCAGATAATTGAGAGCTTGGTTCTTGCTGCTTAGTTAATCTGCCGCTATCGGGAGGGATAGGGCGCGAACGCCCATAGCACCCAATTGAGTGTCGCAGAGCCCGTGGGCGAGCGATGCTACTGAGGGGTGCCCGTGAGCCACCGAAACACAACCGCAGAAGAGTCCCTATGACCTCGTCATCCATACAGACGCGGATCGCTCTGTTTGTCACTGGCCTCAGAGAACCATATGTTGATATCAGTGGCGGGCGCCGCGAGATTAGCCCGGACACTTATTTATTCTCTCTAAAGGAGCACCTTCATGCGATGGGTTTTGCTGATATTGTTTATATGCCGGAACAGTTCAAGATAATTAAGGCGGCGATCAAGGGTGATTTCTCTAATATTGCGCGCGATCTGAACGAACACCTGTTAAATTCTGCGGAGGGAAAGAGGATTCATGAGTGCGAGTTCTGGGTTATGGTGGGGCATTCGGCGGGCGGGCTCGCAATTTACAAATGGATAGAGGAGTATGGCGCAGAGTTTCCAAGCCCGCCGAACGCGATCTATGTCTTTGATTCACCGCATCAATTGGTGCGAGTCCCAGGACCATTTGTGCCTGCGATGTTACGTGAAGATGAGGTCAGCCGACTGAGGGTCGGAGATGGTGTTCTGCCGTGCCGACTTGTCGATATGACTGCGCTTGCGCTAAGACTGTCTGGAATGAAGACAAAGATGATCCGATTCTGTTCGGGCGATAGGATTTTTACCGAAGAGGAACGACTGATTCCACAGGCACATCTCCAGGCGGGGACACTTGAGCAGTTTTCGATGAGCGGAAGCGGCCATAACGAGATTTGTGCGTGTGATTCTGCGTTGCGTCTTCTTATTCGAGACGCGCGATTGACACTGTAAGGGTGCCTCGACACGCTCGGCGATCCTTGGTATCTGATATACTGAAGCTGCGCGCAAGCAGGCCTGACCTCTTCCCCCGCCTCTGCTTTTCCAAACGCTTGAAGCTGAGGCGCGCGCGGATCCTGTTGGCGGCGCGCACGGCTCCGAAAGCCTCTCGTGCCAACCGAGAGCGCGGGGTTGTGAGGGTGGAGGTTGGGCGCAGTTAACCCTGCGTGGTCTGTCACGCGGCGACGCCGTCGTCTGCGGGCGGGTATGGGAAGCACACGGGCGTCTGCGTACCCGCCATCTGCCAGACCGGCCGCAGTAGGATCGAGCCGGGCTCTCTAATCGCTTCAAACGTCGAGAACCAGAACCAGCTCGTCGTTCCTGCCAGTTCCTCTGTCGCCGCTTTCAAGTGAGCCATCCGCGCCGCACTCGTCGTCACCGTCAGTACACGGAAGGGCTTTCGCGCGTGATAGCGCTGCCTGAAGTCATCTGAATGTAGATAGCGCACGTACTTGGCGATCTTCTCCGACCAGCGGGTAAGCGACTCCGTCCCGCGATCAGCCTCCACGAACGCCCGATGGATCTTAGGCGAGTCCTCACGGCATAGACAAAAGTAGCCGTCCGGTGTCGGGTAGGATTTTCGCCTACGGCCGGAGGAGGTCGTGATCTCTACGGGATCGCGCGCCGCGGCGGACGCCAGAGACGCATCATCTTGCCACTCGGCAAGGTAGAAGCCGTACGTAGGAGCGGCTCGCTCGATCCGTACTCGAACGTCGTTGGTGACCAGCAGATGCTCCAAGAACGTCCACCCCACCCGGTTGTGCTCAGGCTTCCAATGCAGCTCACCGGGCGGCACGGCGTGTAGATCGGCAATCATCTCCGCGCCCGCCTGTCCCAGAAAGTACACGAGCGGCCGACTGCCGTCCCCGCGAACCACGGGTTGCTCGAAGCGCTGCAGGTACTTTCGCTCGGCGAGGAACCGCAGCCGCATGCGGCACCGGCTGTTGGCCTTCACGTCGCCCCAGAAGAGCAGCGCCAAGTGGTCTGATGTGAGCGCCCGGTGATGGTAGACGGCGGAGACGATCTCCCGATCGCGGTCAGTCAAGCGAGCGGGCATCAGCGACCGGGTCTTCGCCAAAGTAGGCGTCGAAGTCGACGAGGGTTGTGTCTTCTGTTGTGCTGCCATGTGATGTTGAAGACAGTATACCAGGCGAGACACCTGCCCGTTCGAGGATCTGCATCGCCTCCGCTTCTGCCTCCTGGCGAGTGCGTTGGTATCGCCGGCGGTACTCGGCGAGGACCTCGGCTAGCTCGCCCGGATCAGGCGCCGCCGCCGAAACCGCAAGCGTGCGAAGCTGCGTCGCCTCCTGCCCGTGGATCCTCACGACAGCTTGTCGAACCGGCAGCTCTTGTAGGCGCTGTTCCCACTGGGCGCGCTGCTCGCCGGCGGACATGTAGATATCCCGCTGCGAGAACGTGCGGGCGGGTGACTTCACACGGTACGGATCAATCAACGCCACGTGCGGAGCGAGGGCGGAGGCCGACTCAGGCCCGAGACGGAAGAAGATCATGGTGCGCGCCTGCTCGAGCGCACCGGCCAGCCGAGCGGTCGTGATCTGGCCGGCATGTTGTCCCAGCAGCCACAGTGTCAGGCCGTACTTCCGGCACGTCTCCAGAATCCGCCCGAGCGTCTCGGGCTGCCGCGCACAGACGACAGGCCACTCATCGACCAGGCAAAGCCACGACCGCCGCTGCTGCGGAGGCAGCGAGGAGCGCGACAGGGCAGCCTGTTCCAGAAGGGTCATAGACAGAGAAGATAGGAGGCGCTGGGTGCGCGCCTCCGGAATGCTCCCCAAGTTGAGAAGCAGGCTCTGCCCGCGATCCATGATCGAGCGCAGATCCAACCGGTTCTCCCGCTGCCCGAGCGTGAAGCGAGCGATGGGCGAGAAGGTGAGCAGGAACGCGCGGCGCAGGGCGGAGCCTGCCTGAGCCTCAACCCCGCCGCGTGGCCGGTCGTAGTGGGCAAAGGTCTGCAAGATCAGGGGGTCGGTGACCATCTGCAGGCATCGATGCCGGAAGTCGGCATCGATCAGTAGCGGGTACAGACACGTCAAGGGCAGGCCGTTTTTGATCAGCGTCACGGCTGTGTCAAGGGCCGGCCAACGAACCACACCGCGGGTCGCGTGAACGGACCACACGTCGCCGTGGCGCACGAACGCTGACATGGTGTGGCGCCGGCGGGTCGGGTCAACGGACCACAGCACAGGTCAGGCGGCCTTTGGAGCGGTGCGGTAGGACTGGCCGTCGAGAACAAGGATGTGGCTGTAATGCAGGAGGCGGTCCATGACGGCGGTGGCGAGGAGGGCGTCGCCGAAGAGCGGGTACCACTCGGCGACGTCGCGGTTGGAGGTGATGATCGTGGCGGCCTTCTCGTAGCGTGCTCGGATGACGTCGGAGAGATCCAGAGGCTCGTCGTGAGCCAGGGGGCGCAGGCCGAGGTCATCGATGATGAGAAGGCGGGGGCTGGTGAAGCGGCTGAGGCGGCGCTCAAAGGTGCCATCGGCACGGGCGGCGCGTAGCGAGGCGAGCATCTGGTGGGCGGAGACGTAGAGGACGGTGTGGCCGGCGAGGCAGGCGCGGTGGCCGATGGCCTGGGCGAGATGGCTCTTGCCGACGCCGGCTGGACCGACGAGCAGAATGTTGGTGTGGGTGTCGATGAAGCGGCAGGTGGCTAGGTCGAGGAGCTTGGCCTTGGGCAGGGCGGGGTTGAAGCTGAAGTCGAAGTCATCGAAGGACTTGTGGGACTCGAAGGCGGCGCGGCCGACGCGCAGCTGGAGCTGCTTGCCCTCGCGGCGTTCGACCTCGTCGAGCAGAAGGCGGTAGAGAAGTTCGAGGTGACCCAGGTCGCCGTCGGCGGCCTGGCGGAGCCGCAGGTCGAGGCTCTGCAGGACGCCGGAGAGGCGCAGCTTCTTCAGGACGGGGATGAGCTCATCGGCGGGACCCAAGGACGTTCTCCTTTCGGCGTGAGAGCAGTTCGGCCGGCGGGCGGGCGAACCGCGGCTGGGCGAGGTGGCCGTGGACAGTGCCGCTGGTGGGCAACGGCTCGAGGTCGAGGGCGTTGGCCAGGATCCGACGCACGCCGGCATAGGTGTAGTTGGCGAAGTGATCGGCGCGGCGGCAAGCGGCCTGAGCCCGCGCGGCGGGGAACTGCTCGAGGTGGGTGACGATGGCCTGGACGTCGCGCAGCTTGGAGAGCACATCGTCGGAGGCGATGACGTGGCGGATGTAGTCGCCGACGTCGGCGCCGAGCGCATCGGCGCGCTGGGTCCAGAACGCGATGGACCGCTCGGCCAAGGCGCCGCGCTGAGGCGGCAGGTGGGCGTGCAGCGTGCTGTGGCGCGCGTCTCCGCGGCGCTCGTGGGTCGCGATGCGTGTCTCGCCAGCGTAGATCGTGACGCTCGACGGGCTGGCGCGGATCCAGACCTTGGTCCCGATGTGGGTCCACGGCACGGAGTACAGCCGGCGCTCGAAGGCGACGTGGCTGTCGGTGTGGACGGTGGCACTCTTCCAGACCAGGACCTCGTAGGGCGCACGGGGCAACGGCAACAGCGCGCCGCGCTCGTCCTCGAATGCCTCCAGCGGCCGGCGTCCGGTGGCGCCATGCACGCGTCCACCGGCGGTACATCGCAGCCACTCGGGCAGTTCGGCGTTGGCCGCCGCGAGCGTGTCGGCCGTGCACGTGGCCAGGAAGTTGCGACGGACGTACTTCACCCCAGCCTCGACCTTGCCCTTCTTCTGCGGGCTGCGCACGGGCGCCGGATCGATCTTGCAGCCGTAGTGGCGCGCGAGGGCGATGTAGGTCCGGTTGAGTGCAACCTCGTGTCGGTCACCGGCGCCGAACGCCGCCCGGATGACGGCTGCCTTCAGGTTGTCGGGCACGATGACGCGCGGCACCCCGCCGAACCACCGAAACGCCTGAACGTGCAGATCGACCCACGTCGCCGCCGACTGGTCCCAGACCAGCCGGGCAAACATGTGCCGGCTGTGACCGAGCACCATGACGAACATCCAGGCCTTGCGGACCGTGCCCGACGCGGGATCGAAGAACCAACCGGCGAAGCCGAAGTCGACCTGCGCCTCCTCGCCGGGCGCCGTCTCGACCGGAATCACGACGTCCTGGCCTTGAACGCCCGTCGCGCGACGCAGCCGCCGCACCAACCGCTTGACCGCCGACACGCTCGCTGTGAAGTCGGGATCGTCCCGCCGCAGTCGATCCCAGATCGCCTGTGGTCCGGCGCCGCGCGCCAGCAGCGCGCGAACCTGTCCCAGCCACGGCTCGACGCTCGTGGGCACCTCCCTCGCCGGCGGCAACGGCCGCTGACTCTCCACTGCCGCTCGCAGTTCTGCCAGCTCCGGCAGCGCCGCCGGGTCGCCCGCCAGCAGCCCCGCCTGTTCGATCGCCCGACGGTACATCCGCTCCGTGCGTGTGCTCATGCCAAGCAGCCGCGCCCGTTCGCGAACTCCCGATCCCAGCCGTGCCAGCCGGACCAGTTCCTGCAAGCGGTGCATGTCGACCCTCTGCGCGCTCAAGGCTGTCCTCCTCCGCCCCATCGACGATGGCGTGGAGGGTGCCGTATCCTCCGGATACGTCCAGCCCGACTGTGGTCCGTTGGGCCGACCCGACTGTGGTCCGTTGACCCGATCTGCCCGTGGTCCGTTCAGGCGACCCGGGTGTGGTTTATAGGCCGGCCTGTGACACGGCCGAGGCCAGGAAGAGCGTTCGAAACAACGGTGCCCCGCCCTCAAGGTCGGGGAACGTCCGTACAAGCGCTTCCATCACCGTCTCGGCCGCCGCATGGGGAGACAGGTGGGGCTGGGCGAGCACGTTGAAGGGGAGGAACGCATCCTCAGAGAAGTCGACGTAGACGAGCCGGTCGAAGGCGCCCGCGACCCGGAAGTACCCGTGGGCAACCAAGTAGGACAGGATGCCAAAGGCAAGGTCGGCGTGAGGGTCGATCACCCCCACGCCGCCTCCCCGGTTCACGATCTGTTGCAGGGCGATGGAATGGGCGAGCATGCTCTTGCCCGTCCCTGTACTGCCAAACACTGCCGCGTGGAAGCGCTCGGCGACAGGCGGCACGACGACATGGCGACCCGCGGTGTCCGTGCCCAGGACGAGCGGCGCTACGGATGCACCCCGTTCGCGTGGATGGGCGGGAGCGGAACCGGCCAGCGCAGGACTTCCTCGAGACGGCCGGTGGTTCGTGTGTGCTCACGCGCGTGCGTTTGGTCGCGGGTGTCCCGCGCGGTCACAAAGACGGTGTAGGCGAGAAACGACCAGCCGGCGAGGAGCCCCGCAGCCTCTGTCCAGCCGCCTATGGTCAAGAGGGCAGCACCGGCCCAGGCGCACCCCAGAGCCCCAAGAGCGCGCCAGAGATCGCGCGCGGTCTGGGAACCGGGCGCAGCGGCCCTATATATACGGATCACCTCCACCAGCGTCCGCCACAGGATCGCCAGGGCAAGGATGACCGCGACGACCACGAGGCCGGTCAACAACGCTGCGGCGGTGTCATTGGGTGACGTGCGGCGGTACATCGTCGTCTCCCGCAAGGGTGGCCAGGATCAGGTCGCCGTAGTCCGGAGGAACGCTCCGGCAGTGGGCGACGCCAGTAGCCTCAAGATCGGCACACGGCTCTCCGATCGGCAATCCAGCCGCATCCGCTACGGCCTGGGCGGTAGCGAGCATCTGCTCGGCGCGCGCCTGCTGGCTGGCCCCACGGCCGAGGAGCAAGTTGCCCCAATTGCGCAGGATGGCGACGTACTTGGTCAGGGCGTCTGCGTCCTGGGGTGTGATCTGCCCGGCGCGCCACATCGCGATGAAGGCGCCGCGAGACAGCTCCCACTGCCCGAGCCCGTAGGCGATGCTCAGGATCGACGAGGCGGACATTCGTTGTTCAGCGGGAAGGCCATCAGCCGTCGCGGCCGCCTCGGCAGCCATCCACCGGCGATAGGCCTCGTGCCCCCCGTCCGTGGCTGGGGTTGAGAGGATCGCGTCGATCGCGGCGTAGTAGGTGATCGAGGCAAGATCCGCGCGGGCCGATGCGCACAAGGGGAGATCACCCGAAGCGTCCAATCGTCGCCTCGCAAGAGAAGCCGCCAGAGCACTGTCCCCATCCTCGAGCATGGCCCGGATGGGAGCGATCTCATCGGCAGCCTCAAGGCACGACAGCGCCGGAGGCTCGGGGTCGACGGGCAGCGCGGCGACGACGGTCTGGGCGGATGCGGCTGTTTGTCGTCCAGCCATGAAGCTGGCCGCGGCCCCGACAAGTGCCACCACGGCGGCCGCCAGACAGACGTTGACGAGCAGGCGGCGGACATCCGCGGGCGCCATGCCCAGTGGCGGGGCGTCATCGAACGAGGCGGGGGTGGTCACGCGAAGCGGGCGAAGGGGCCTCATGACACACGCTCCAGGGGGGCATGCCCGTTGGGAACGAGCATCGGCTGGGGCAGAAGCACGCGCTCGTGGGGCGGCTTGATGATCTCCTCCACGAGCTCGGCGCCGTTGCGGACGGCAGACAGGCGGATCAGGTGCACGGCCCCGGTAGGCCGGGCCGGGTCGATCCCGTCGGCCACTGAGGCGAAGACCAGGTCGTGGTTGGGCCGGCGGACGAGGTCGCGCCGGGCGTCGTGTCCGGCGCCGTAGCGGTTACGCAGGTCGGACGCGATCTCGATGCGGTCAGAGAGCCGCGTGAGGTCACCATGTGGGAGGTTGGCCAGCACCAGATCGAACGTCGACACGTCCTCCCCGCCCACGGGCAGACGGGCTGACCAGGCGCCCAGGCCCTGATCGATCTTGCGCAGGCCCTTCACCACCTGGACAAAGACCGGGTCTTCGTAGGCGAAGTAGCGGGGCGTCTCGGCTGGGGCACAGGGGCAGTTGTAGGCCACGACCCGTCCCGCCACGACCTGGTAGACGAGGATGCCGCCCGGTTCCTGGGTGAGGGCGAGCTTGATCGCATTGTTGGGCTGGGCGGCGCGATCCTCGTACAGGGCGGCGTCGGCGAGGGCGACGATCGTGGCCGCCATGCCGTAGTCGGCGGTGGTGGGATCGGTGCCGAGATTGTCCGACAAGATCCAGCCGAACAGGCCGTAGCGCTCGTAGGCCGCCTTCATCTCCGGGTACCGGCGGCGCAGGCGGGTGTGGATCGGCAGGCTCGTGAACCCGACGGCGAGGGACTCCTCGAACTCCCCGCGCAGCTCGGCCAGCGCCGGCACGCCGATGGGACTTTGGCCGCCCAGACCGTCGAAGAGGCAGATGAGGCTCGGTGCGCGGCTTGCGTTCAGGCGCAGATGGCGGTCGATGCCCTCCTGCACCGCCTCGACCACGGGCGTACCCCACAGGTCGATGCGATCCAGCACCCACTCGGCGCTGTTGTTGCCCATTCCGCCGGCGAACGACGGGATGGAGCAGGTAACCAGGCGGGCGCGGAACACCTCGGGCACGGAGGCCATGAATCGGGCCAGAACCTGGGCATCGTTCTCCAGGGCGATGACGCTGCCCACCAACCTGTCGAGGCCGCAGGCGTCCAGGAGCTTCAGGAGGCGCCCGACCTGGTTGATCCCGAACGTGCCGATCGCCACGAACTGGTAGCTGCCCACGAGGGCCTGGCGGACCTGGCGGGCATCGGCCGGGGCGGCCAGGTGGATGGCGCCAGACGGCAGCTCGCACTCTGTGGGGGCGGCGGCCGCCTCGCGGGCGGCCTTGGCTTCGCGCTGGTAGCGCTGCCAGGCGCGCCAGCCCAAGACGCCTGCGGCGCCTGCGATCGGAAGAAGGATGAGAGCGGGCAAGAAAGAAGCGATCATAGGTGAACCCCCTCCGTATGCTTGGCTACCGACGGTTGAAGCTGAGCGCGGTGCACATCCCTCCGATGAAGCTCAGGAGGGCGATGATGAGAGTGGTCTGATCCACGAGCGCCTCCCTTGGTGTGGGTGTCGAGTGACGCATCTGAGGGGTGCTACACCGAGCCTGCCCGGGCCGTGACAAAGCACAACACCCCGGAGAATCCGGGGTGTTGTGCTCAAGGGGGCGAAGGAAATCTACGCAGCCGGGCGCCATCGGTGCCAGGCCTTACCTCCGACGTAGGTCGCAATGCCGACAGCCGCGAGGCCGGCAACACCAGCGGCAGCCCACTTCCAGCGCCGGTGTCGATCCGGGGCGATCGCCTCCTCGACGAGACGATCGCGGCCACGACGCACGTGGAGAACCTGTCGCGCACGCTGGCTCCAAGGCGCGGGGGCGAGCAACTCCGGCGGGACGCGCTTGATGAAGCGCTCGTACGCCTCGCCGACATCCGGCACTGGGATCGGGCCGGCCGCTACCGCCTCGAGCTGGGCGATCAGGGCGTTGGCCTGGGTCAGGTAGGCCTGGCAACGGCTGCAGCTGGCGACGTGCTCGAAAACCGATAGGTGCTGTTCGGGAGTAAGCACGCCGTCGCGGTAGTCTTCCAGCTCGTCCAGGGAAACGCACGTCATAGGGACACCTCGTCAGGGGACAGGGGGTGAAGATGCCGAGCCAGCTTCACGCGGGCCCGCCGAAGACGCTGGCTCGCGGTGTTCGGCTCGATGCCGAAGATCTCGCCGATCTCGTTCTCGCTCAGGTCGCCGTAGTACTTGAGCAAGAGCAGATCGCGCTCCTCGTCGGAAAGGGCCTCTAGGGCGATGACGATGGTCAAGGACAGGTGTGGGTCATGGTCATGCGCGGCGTCGGGCTGCGCGAGAGCCTCCTCGGCCTCCCGGCGGCGCGCCCGCTTCCGGAGGAGATTGATCGCCAGGTTGGTCACGGTACGGAAGAGATAGGCGCGGGGGTTAAGGTCGGCGAAGATCTTGCTCCGCCGAACGGCCTTCAAGAAGGCGATGAAGGCCTCCTGGACGACATCTTCGGCGGCGTCACCTCCAACGAGACGCGTCGCCAGACGGAAGAGGGCCGGGAAGAGATCGCGGTAGAGCGGGGCGATCTCTTCTTCGGAGAGAGGCCGGGCCATGGGCGACTCCTTGACACATCAAGAGTTAGCGCCTGTGGCAGGTGTTACCCCGGTGGTGGGTTGATGATGACAACGAATTTGAAGACCCCGACGGCGAGACGGCACGGACAAGCCGCCCCGCAAGCGACTACTACCCCAGGCGGGCGGCGTTCATGACGGATGGCCAGGGAATGCGACACCCTGCTGGCGATATAGGAAGTCCTGGGCAGGGTGGCCGGCCGTCAAGGCCGAGCGCAGCTCGCCCGACAGGGCTTGGCCTTGATGGACGGACGGGTGCCCTGCCAATCCTTGCCGGCTAGCCAGCAGGGGTGATGCCGGAGATCGCGGCCCTGATTACCTTCTCGAGGAGGCGCTGGGTGTGGGGTGGCTGATCAGGTCGTGGATCTCATCATGGGTTAGGCGCTGAACGGGCAGGGCGACAGCCTCGCGATCTGCCGTGATCGAGATCTGGACGCCGCGCGGATCAACCGGAAAAAAGCAGCACTTCGCCGTAAAGGGATGTCAGCGTGATCGTGGTTGCCGCCAAGTCGACGGCGATCGAAGCTACGGGGGCAGTCAATGACTTGGAGGTGGGGGTCATACATCGTCACCCCTTTCCGCTTCCAGGAGCCGGAGGAAGGCTCCGGCGGAGACAACGCGGCTTCCGCGGTACGAGCCCACGGCGTGCAAATCCGGGTCGTCGCTGATGATGTAGTCGGCCGTGGCTGCGAGGGCGCAGGCGAAGAACTTGTCGTCGTCCGGATCGCGGCAGACGGGCGGAGTTGACGGAGGGGCAACGACGGTCTGGAAGAACGGGAACAGAAGGGAGTCAATCTCCTCCTCGGACAGCTTGTGCCGCGCGGCAACGTCCTTGTACAACAGGGCGGCGCGGTACTCGGCGAGGATCTCGGCCGAGCTGACGACCTCAAAGCGCCCTCGGCGAAGGTGGGCCATGATGCGTGCAACGCGGCCTTTGGGCGACAACGCCAGGCTGACGATGAGGTTGGTGTCGACGACGATCCTCACGTCCGGGACGACGCGCGCACCGCGGCAACGGCCTTCTCGGCCAGCGTATCAGCGTCCTCCTCGGAGAGCCCGGCGCTGGTCGCGGCCTGCTCCATAAGCGCAAAGGCACGATCCCACTGAGCGCGCCACTGGTGGTACACCTCCAGCGGCACGAGGGCGGCGGCCGGGCGGCCGTGCAGCTCGATGACGAAACGGTCTTTGCGACCCTCCACGTCACGCAAGAGCTGGCCGAACTGTCGTCGGGCCTCGAAGGCGGCGATGGTCTTCTCCACAAGTACTCCAATCATGGTTGCTGTGCGAATGTGTAATTAGCGCTATTATCGCAGATGCGCCGGCCGGCGTCAAGGGGTATTTTCGGACTGAGCCAAGCGGCCGGATCGTTTCCGGCCGCAGGCGATCAGGTTTTCCGGAGCATGCCGATCACGAATTCCGCGCCATGTCGATCAACGCACTCACCGCGAACGACGGTCTTCCCCGCCCGGACGAGCCGTGCGAAGCCGGTGAGGAGAGGCGGGGCGCAGCGTCGCCGGAGGGGGTCAAGGGGGGAATCCGGCGTGCGCTGCCTACGGACGTGCATCCGGCACGTCCGTCATCTTTTCCTGCTCCCGCTCTCGGCGGGAGACGTTGTGTCGCGGCGTCGGGTGAGGTGACGAGCCCGACTACCCCTCCCAGCGAAGGAAGCAACGCGACCAAGCGTCCCGCCGAGGAAGCGCAGCGCCCGAGGGGATCGGTGGCCAGGGGCCCCAGCTGAGGCGCTGGCCGACCGGACGTGAAACGCTCGGGAGGGCAACGCCGGTGGCCGCCCGCGGAGCGGATGGACACAGATGGGGAAGGACACCGACGGGGGGAGGGGTAGTCGGGCTCGCGAAGGACGGCTCACCACGCGGATGAGCACCGGCCCATAGGACGGTGCGGGGCGGCGGCGCCAGCCGCGGCCAAGCGAGGTGAGAGGGACGCGCGAGCCCGACGCCGCATCGTCCGACGATCCCCCGAAGGGGCGAACCGGCCTCTGTGAAGAAGGCCGTCGAGAGCCCCGGAGGGTGGTGAGGAGGACGATCCTCCCCCTTGTGGTCGCCGACAGGAGCTCGCCTCCGTCGGCGACCGGAGGCGTGATCGAGGACGGCCGCACGAGGGTTGCTCTGGGCCGTCGGGGGGCGTGTCGTTCAAACAGCACGCCCTACGACACGCTTTTGGCCCCCATGCGACACGCCCTGCGACACGGGGTGCGACTGGGGCGAGATGTGTGATTTAGACCCCGACAGGGTCGAGAAGGCAGACTTCGACCCAGTGACTTTGTCGCGCCCGCCCGACGCGCACTCGAGCTTGCCCGACATCGATACTGGTGCTACTGTTTCGTCGGGCCCAGCACCGCGAGATGCTGGACGGGCGGGCCTGGAGGCGAGATCATGCGGCTAGTCGAGTTCACGGACGTACGCCGGCGCGTTGATGCGGAGCCGCGGCTTGGAATTCAGTCCAAGGGCCGACTCAGCTTGAATGCCGTTGCGGTTGAGCGGTTAGGGCGACCGACCCACGTAGTCTTGTTGTTCGACCCGGACGGGCCATTCCTGGGGGTGCGGCCAGCAGATCAGAGAGAGCCACATGCTTATCGGCTCACGGGGACGGGCAAGGCGAACGAGGCGCGAACCGTTTCTCTCGTGGCGCTCTTCAATCACTATGGGGTTGACGGCGATCAGTACCTCGGAGGCTACATCCCGAACTGGGATGATGAGATCGGCGGCCTCGTGGTGCGGTTGGGAAACCAACCGACGGAGTCGACCCACATGGACGATGATGACATTCCCTTCTGAAAGAACTTGGGCCAGGCTTCCCCCTCGGCGAGAGTGCCTGGCCCAGTTCCTATAAACCGTAGGTGACGCGCCGGAGGTTGACCGCCAGAGGCGCATCACCCCTGATAGGAGGTTCATTATGAGCACTACGACCGTAGTCACGCAAGGCCGGACGGGGCAGACCTGTTCGACCAGTGGGGTGTATCGCTGCCAGAGCCACTCTGGCAACACGATCCCTCTGAGCCGCGGCGAGATCTTCCCGCCCTGTAGCTGGGGTGGTGGTCACGCCACCACGTGGGTCTTGGTGCGACCGGCCTAGACCGGTCGGCCGTGGGGTCAATAGGACAGGGGCAGGGCCGAGGCCTGCCCCTGTTTCTTGTCAGGCCTCCGGGCCCTTCTTCGGCCGCCCCGGCCCACCCGCACGCTTGGGGAAGGTTGTGCCAGGAGGGAACACCTCGAAGAGCACCTGGTCGGCCGAGGAGCGGACGAACTGGATCGGCACGTTCGAAAGCGCCGAGGCTGCCTTGAGGCGGTTCTTGATCGTCTGGCGGCTGGGGCCGCCCTCCTCGATCGACACGAACCCGCCCTGCCCCGGCTGCATCGCCTGAAGCGTTGCCACATATCTGCTGGCCGAGACGGAGCCCTTGCGGCGCGCGGCCAGTTCATCGCTCTGCAAGATCGTGATCTCCCCTGACATGAGACATTCCTCCGATCGGCGGATGTGTGGCGAGAATGAGAAAGAGACGCGCGAAGAATAGCACAAACGAGCGTGACGTGGTCTAGGCGCTTGCGTCGTCCTCGGGAAAGGATGGTCTATCCACCTGCGGCATCATCCCCTTGTTAGAGGTATAAACGCTTGTCTGTGGGGATGTGGTGAGGTCTGAGAGGGATGTTTGATCGCCTGTCCTCAAGGGGATATGGCCGTTCTCTCGGAAACTGTAGAACGCCTGCTGGGTGATGACGATGTGGTCAACGAGACGAATGCCCAGCATCGCCCCCGCCTGGTGTAGCTGACGGGTGAGGCTGTGATCATCGGCCGACGGGGACGGATCGCCCGAGGGGTGATTGTGGGCGACGATGACGGCCGGGGCTTGCTGAACCACCGCCGGCCGGAAGACCTCGGCCGGCCGGACGGGCGAGGAGTTTGTCGTCCCCTGGTACACCAGGTGCGCGCCCAGCATGTGGTGGCGGGTGGTGAGGGTGATGACGCGAAGCTGCTCTTGCGAGAGCGGCCCCATGTCGGGCGCCAGCAGATCGAAGACCTCTTTGGGGGAGGCTAGCGACACGCCGGCTTCATGACGCACCAGAAGAGACGCCGTCTCAGCCCCTTGCAGCGCGCCCAGCATCGCCCGAGCGAGGGTTGCGAGCTCGCCTTCTGACAGACGAGCAAGGCGCTCGGTGCGCGTAGGGGCAGGCTCGGCTACGCGTACCTCGGGCACGGGCGACGGCTTCGGACTGGGCGGCGCGTCCTCCTCTCCTACGGCTTCAAAGTACGGCAGCACGGGCTGGTGTCCGTCGAGCGCCGGGCGCTTGGTGACAATGAGGCCGCCCGTGTGCAGGTGCAGCTCGAAGAGCCCCAAGAGGGCATAGGTGGTGTTGGAGGCGATCAGCCAGGAGATGAGCGTGTTCTCGGCCGCCGCGATGCGTCGGCGCACGAGATCCTCACGCGCTCGGTTGGCATGCAGGCTTCGGGCGGCCCGCACGAGACGGGCATCGGGCACAGACGGTGATCGTTCCACGGCGACGGGTGACAACTGATAACGGGCTCAGTACTCCAGCGGCAGAAGGAGCGTCGTGTACGCCCGGTCTGCCTCGGTGATGATCCAGAGTCGCTCGTCAGAGGTGAGGGTGTAGGCGGAGAGGATCCGGGCGCCAGAGAGAACCGCGTCGTCGTTGGCGGCCTTGTCGTCGTCGCCGAGATCGCCCCAGTCGCCGCTGGCATGGCGCGCGAGGTACGTGCTGGGGCTGACCGCCGCGTCAGCAAGAGCCGCCAGGGCCCCGGGTGTGGCGACGATCTGCCCCAACGGGAAGAGTCGCCGGCGCTCGCCAGACTCGGTGTCAGGACGTGGGTATTCGGTTGTGGGCATTGGGTTGGTGCGTGCGCGCTATTTAAAGTCGTCACGCCCGCGAGCTCGATTGTACCAGATGGCGCTCGGTTATGTCAACTCGCACTCTTCCCTGCTCCACCGAGGTGCTCGACCGCGACGCCCGTTACCTTGAAGTCGTTGACGTTGTTGGTCAGGACAGGCGCGGCCAGGTGGTGGCCGAGGGCGGCGATCAGGGCGTCTGGCGTGGCCAGGCGGCGGCCCTGACTTTGGGCGGTGAGGCGGAAGGCGCCAGCGGTGATGGCGATGTCGCGCGAGAGGGGCACGAACGCAAGTCGGAGCAAGAACTCGTCGATCTGGGGATTGGCGCCCAGCGGCGTGCCGGCGTAGTACTCGGCAAGCTGGACGGCTGAAATACTCAGCTTCGCCTTGGCGGCGACCAACTCCAAGACGCGGGCCGTCGTCGGCTCGACGCCCTTGGAGAACTCGATCAGGACGGTAGAGTCCAGAACGTAGTGGGTCATGGATGCGCGGGCGTGGCGCTCTTGCGCAGGGCGTCCAACTTCTCGTCCCGCTCCAGGGAGGCCTGGCGGTCATCATGCACCCACTGGGCGATCGACTCGGGCGTGTCCCCCCACGGCCGACTTTCCCCCTTGGCGCTCCCCGCAGCAGCGCGTGCAATCTCCAGAAGCTCGAGATGTTCAATCTCGTGGCGGGCCGCATCGGCGAGGAATCGGCTGCGCCGGCGTTGCCCGACGAGGCGATCGATCTTGGCGACGAGTGCCTTGGGCAGGATCACGTGGGTGCGTACGTCGGTCTCGGGGTTCATGGTGGTGCTCCAAATGATGGTCATATGTCCCATGATATCAGGCGACAGTGGGATTTGCAAGAAGTTTGGAGAGGGGGTCGGTGATCGACTACTCCCCCGGAGTATCTCGGTTGGGAGCGCTCAGGGAGGCTCGCTCGAGCCACTCATCCAGGAGCTTGACGACGTCGGGGTAGCGGGCGGCGGGGATGTTGCGATAGCCGGCGACGCCACAGCGACGGTTGAGCTCGCCCCAGATGGCCTGGAAGTGGTTCTTGGCCGGGTTGGCTTCGGTCAGGAGCATCGCCAGCGCCTTCACGCGCTGCTGCAGATCGCCTGCCTGCTCCTCGGTGATGGGCGAGCCGGGTGCAACACGGCGGGTGAGGTCGGTCACGTCCTTCTTGGTCTGGGACATGTCGCGCAGAAGGCCGCCCACAACGTGGGATGCGTGATCGAGGCGATCCTCGGTCGTGGACACGCGGATGTCCAGGGCCAGGTGCTCCTCAGCAAGACGAGCGAGGGCCAGACCGAACTCGCGCACTTCGGCGACGGAGGCCATCGAGCGAGACGAGGGCATGGCCGAGAGCGTCTCGGCCTGGAACGCTCGCCACAGGGCGCGGAAGCACTCGCGCTGATAGCGGATGATCTTCTCGCGCAGCTCGGGCTTGACGCGTTCGGTGGTAATCCCGAAGAGCCAGCCAGGGATAAGATCAACGGGGAGACACATCATCTCTTGCTGACCTCCGGGTGTGACCGTAACGGTCACACCCTTGATGCCCTCCGAAAGCACGGGATCACGCCTGAGACGGCGAAGCTGCGGAGACCAGGCAACCCCAAGGAAGTCACAGAGCGGGCGCACCGGTACGTAGACCTCGGGTTCAGCCTTACCCGGCACGTCAACCAAGACCGCCACGATGCGGTCGTTGTAGAACTCGATCTCTCTCTGTTCGATGGGCGCCAGAGGCGCCTTGGTCGGCTCGTCCATGGTCGGCTGTTCCTCAATGCGCGCTTCGTATAGCCATATTCGCTATACGAATACCCTCACCCCACGCCCTCGCTCTCCCACGGGCCACACACCTCAAGGCAGTCAGCTCTTGATCCAGGCGCCATAGGGACCCTCCCGATCGGGGGAGCGCCCGGATCCTCCGGGCGGCTTCGCCCCAGGGCGAGACTGTTTCGATCGGCCGCGAGGCGGGGTGGGGCTGTCTGCCGCATTCTCGCCGCTCGGCTCTGAGGGGTGCTCGGAAGGGCGGGCGCGACGGTTAAGCTGGTCTTCGAGCGTGGAGAAGAAATACGCCATCTTGCTCTTACGCCGCACGTGGTAGGTGGGATCCTCGGTTGTCTTGGTGATGCGGGCCGTGGCCTCCTGGGTCAGAGCTCGGGCCTGGAAGATCTTGCTCTCGAACACATCGATCGGCACCCCGAAGGCCTGAAACAGGTTCCACGCCCGGGTGGTCGAGGACTTGAGAGGGGCGACATCGGCAAACTCTCGAGCGCGGTCTGCAATGAGGGCTTGGATGCGCTGGTACTCGGTGGTCTCCGTCTCCGGCCGTGGGCGGCTGCGAGGAGCACGACGCCCCTGGCGGACGAGGACGTTGCCGACCGATTCCATCCCTTGTGGGCTCGTCTGCTCAGGCGCAGGCGGCGGTGTCTCGGTGTCCTGCACACCTCCCTCCCCCCCTGATCTTCCAGGGGATGCCTTTCGAATATTCGAAATATCGAAATCTTGTTCTACTGTTTCTTGTTCTACTGTTTCTTGTGTGGCGGAATTCCTCCCCCTAGCCCTTGGGGGAGTTTCTCGCCTACCCTGGGCGACTTTTTCCCCCAGGGGGGGTGTAATTTTTCCCCCAAGGGTCTGGGGCACTGCGACGTTCAGGCGATAGACCGTGGCCATGTTGCCGCGGTCGGAGGTCACCCGCCGCTCCGCGAAGATGATCTCGCGCTCCTCGAGGACGGCCAGTGCTTTCAAGAGGGTCTTCTTGGTCAAGCCAGTGCCGTGATCCAGCCGCTCGCCGTCGTGCTTCACGATGCCGGTCAGCATCTGCGACAGGCTGATGGCATCGCTATCGCGCTTGAACCCAAAGGTGCGGCGGACGATGTACAACAGCACCTTCAGCTCTGCCCCACTGAGCTCGGGCATCAGGTCGTCGAAGAGCTCGTCGGGCACGGGCGTGTAGTTGGGGCTTCGGAAGCCGGGAAACCGCTCTGTTTGATGGTCACTTTGTTCGTTCATAGGTTGCCCAGTGTTTCGGTGGGCGGCCGCCGTAAGGGAGATCCCCAACGGCAATTGTTAACTCCGTTCCACCACTTGCAAGCAAGCTTGCTAGCTTGCTTGCAAGTGGGCAATGTAGCGGCCGAGGACACTTTCATCAGCCCGCTCCTGGTACTCCGCAAGCAGGGCCGCGAGGCCAAGGCGCACCACCTCCTGCTTAGCAAGTCGTGCCTTTGCCCGCAGCGGGTTGCGGTATACGACATCGTCCAGTGCTTCGAGCTCTGCCTCGGTGAAGCGGAAACTCGCGGTGACCCGAGGCTGCCCGCTGATGCGCTCCAAGACGCCCTCGAACACAAGCAGATCGACGTCGCTCGCTTCGTCTGAACGGCTTTCTGGATTGCTTGCTCGCAAGCTCTGGTGGCTACGGGACGTGGTCGACGGCCGCGCCCTGACCGCTCCCTCCGGTGGTTCACCAGGCGGAAACAGGATCTCCGCTCCCTGGTTCTTCAGGGAGGGACGCTTGGGGCGGCTAGGCATTGACAATCACCTCCTTCGCTAGGGCCAGGTATGTGGCGGCCACTTCACCATCGGGGTCGTAGTCGAACATGGATAGGGCTGCGACGGGTGCCTCCTTGACGCGCACGGTGTGTTTGACCGGACTGAAGACGCGACCAGGGAAGCTGCGCTGGAGCTCCTCGAGGACTTCGTTGGCATGCACAGTATGGGAGTTGAACATTGTCGGCAGGATCCATGCGACTCGCAGGTCGCGGTTCAGGTTCTCCTTTGCCCTCTCGACACTTTTGAGCAGGAGCTGCAGCCCTCGCAAGGCGAGAAACTCGCACTGTGTGGGGATGATCAGCTGATCCGCAGCGGCCAGGGCATTCACCGTCAGCAGACCAAGCGACGGTGGGGAATCGATGAGGATGTGGTCGTAGCGTGTGAGGAGCGGGGCCAGCTTGTCCTTGAGCCGGTACTCTCGCTTCAACTCTCCGACGAGGAGGATCTCGGCAGCCGACAGGTCGATCGTCGAAGGCAGGATGTCTGGCCCCATCTTTGTCCGGGCGAGGACGTTGCTGGCGGGAAGATTGAGGTCCATGAGGACGTCATGGATCGAGGGCGACAGATCATGCACGGGCAGGCCAACTGAGATCGTGAGAGAGGCCTGGGGATCCATATCGATCATCAGGACACGCTGGCCGAGGCGGGAGAGAGCCACGCCGAGGTTGAGGGTGGTCGTCGTCTTAGCCACGCCGCCCTTCTGATTAGCCATTGCGGTGACCAGGGCGAGTCCCGTCGGTCTGACAACCGGACTAGGCCGGCGGCCCGTGTTGCTAGTGGCCTGGAGGAAGGTCGCTAGGTCCTCCTGCTCTATGCGATAGTCCCGTCCGATCCGCGACCCGCGCAATTTGCCGTCGTGCAGGTAGCGGAGGACAGTCTTGCGGTCGACGCCAAGCCTGGCGGCGACATCAGCAGTTGAGAGTAGGCTAGGCATAGTCACTTTTCGTCTGTCCTCTATTGAGATTTAACGAGGCCCGAACGGGACGATCATTCGGGACAATTAAGGACAGTGTATCAAACCGCTGCCAGGCCTGTCAAGGAGCAAATCGGCCACGGCAAGCACAATGCATGCTTGCAAGCTTGCAAGCATGCGGTCGGTATCAGGTTGACGATATTGAGCAGCGGTCGGCCGTGCGGGCGCCCGGTCTGGCCCGTCGCAAGCAACGAAGCGATCGCCGACTTGCAAGCAAGCTTGCTGGCTTGCTTTCAGATGCGGCAGACACCGACGGGTCGCTGTAGCCCGCGCGCTTCATGTCGAAGGCGATCGGCCGGCCCTTCGGCGAGGTCATGACGGCTGGCTGTGCGATCCGGACGGACTTTCGTCGCGCAAGGGCGAGTCGATGTCCGTTATCCCTACCTGCCGCAGCATCCGTGTAACGGAACGAAGCTGCCGCGTCAGGCCTGCATCAGCGGCTAGACGAAGTGCCTGGCGCCCCCACGCCCTCGCTTCTGCTTGATTGCCCTCCTTCACACACAGCTTGAGGTAGCCGGTCAGGAACGTGGCCCGATGCAAGGGGCCAAGGCACGCATCGTGGCGGTCCACGGCTCCGAGGCTGTCCAGTTGCCGCCGCGCATCTCGGGTACGACCGAAGGCGGTGAAGCAGTCAGCCCGCTTGATGTACATGAGAATGCGAAAGGCGTCGGCCATCTGGTCGTGCGCAACCATCTCGGCCCGCGACACTATGCGGTCGACCGCCTTCAGCGTGAGCCATGGGGCCTTGTAGAGAACGGTCAGATGGTCTCGGCTGAAGTGTGGCGCCCAGTCTGCTGCTCGATCTTGAGCGGCATGGAGCGCCTGCGCGCGCTGGAAGGCCAGGTGTGCAGCCTTCAGTTGATTGAGATTGCTGTAGGCAACGCCAACCGCCCGCCCGGCATTGACCTCCAGCTCCCCCCGTCGACCGTTCCGTCCGCCGGCCGAGCCCGCGTTGGGTTGAAGGTCCAGTAGATCGCGGGCCGCCAGGGCATAGTAGAGCGCCGTTGCTGAGTCATCCAGCACGCACAGCGCATCGTGCAAGCACAGGAGAAGCTCGACGACTTCAAGGGGATAGGTATCAGGGTTGATCAACTCGGCCAGGGCCCGGCCTGCCGTGACCACCGAGCAATACAGGCGTCGGGCCGTGGCTCCGTCGAGGGCATAGGTGGCCTGATGGCTGGCCTGCCGGATGACCCATACTTGCTCGACCACACGCTCCGGATCCGGACTGAGCCCGCGCCTGTCCTGTTCGATCGCGCACCGTGCACCATGGAGATGAGCGCGCAGGGACTCGCGCACATCGGGGGGAGCGGGCGCCGCATGGACGATGCGCTCGATCAGGGCCGGACTCGGATTCCGGCGATCGGGCTGCCTGGGCGGATCGTCCACCGCCAGGATCAAGCTGAGGTGGCTGGCAGAGATCCCAACCTTGCGGGCGAACCCGCCTCGCTGGCCGTGCGGCACCAAGCACCGCAGAAGGGCTGTAGCTGCCTCGCGATGATGCTCAGCCTCAATGTAAGGGGAGAGGAGCGACATACCAGAGAATGATAATCCTTAAAGTTTAGCGCGGCCACCTCCGCAGGCTCAGATCCTTCAGGCGCGTGACGATCCGGTCACGGAACCTGAAGGAGTCTCGCGTGTCTGCACTGGTCCGCCGCCTGGCTTGTCTGGTCGCCCTCATCGTCCTTGCGCTCGCTGCCACACCCGCCCGCCAGCCAGTCCGAGCCACAAACCCCTGTGACTCAATCACGGGAGATCCACACCCGCCCGCACCACAACCCGAGCCCCTCATCAGCGGCGCGATTCTGGACGACTCGACCAGCACGGGGGTCAGCGGCGCCACAGTCAAGCTGTATCGCTGCCAGGGCTCGGTCGCCATCTATGTCACCCAGACGACCTCAAGCTCATCGGGAGCCTATGGATTTGGGGGCCTGACTCAGAATTGGTACTACGTCGAGGCGGCTCTTACGGGCCCCCTGGCCGGGAAGTCTCCGGCCTCCGGCACCAGTAATCCATCCGATCTCATCGAGGTAGGGCAGGGTGTCTCCGGGTTGACCATGGCGTTTGAGTAGCAGGCATCCGGCCCAGAGTGAACCATGGCGGGGACATGGCCCTGCTAGGATTCACTCTGGGCCGCGAAGTCGATCTCGAATCGGCGAGCGGGCTCTCGGGACCCAGAGAGCCGATAGAGCTTGCGGGCCTGTTCAGCGAGCTGGTCCGCTAGGGGGCGCTCTCCTCGCGCTGCATGGGCGACGGCGAGGTAGCTCAGGCTCTCGGCGCGCTGCGTAGCATCGCCCGAGAGCTTCGCCTCGCCCAGACTCTGCTCAAAGAGGGCGATCGCGGCGTCGAGGCGACCTGCCCTCTGCTCGCACCGGCCGAGCAAGCTCAACACGACCGACCGGCCCCGATGGTCTGAACTCTCCTCAACCAATTGCCAGGCGTGTTTGGCCTGTTGAAGAGCCTCAGCATCCGCATCCTCGATAAGGGCCGCGGCGGCAAGCTGCACATGGGTAGTTGCCCGGGCCGATGCATCGAGGACGGCGGGATTCAAAGACAGGCGACGGGTGAGAAGCTCCCGCATCTTTTTCGAGTCTTCAAGCTGCAGGGCGGCAAGAGCAGCGTTGAACAGGGCGGTAGAGAGAAAGGCATCGTTGCCCTGGCGGCCCGCTATGGCAATGGCCTGATCGTAGAGCTCCAAAGCCCGGCCGTACTTCTGCAGACCGTAGTGGGTCATACCTAGGTTGACGAGAGTCCGAACCAGGCCCTCGTCATCGTCCAGCCCCTGCCAGAGCCCCATCGCCTCCCGCAGGCGCGCGGCGGCACGCTCCAGCTCGCCGTCAAAGTACGCCAGGGTTCCAGAAGCATGAAGTGCGTGAGCGCGCACGCGAGGACTGACTCGGAGCCCAGAGGAGAGCAAGCGATCAAGGATTGTCGCCCCCTCGGCATAGCGGGCGCGCAAGTGCCAGTACCGCCAGATCCCCGTGGCGATCGAGAGCAAGAGATCGATCGTACCCGGGCGGGGGGGCTGCGAGAGAACGTCGCGAAGCCGGGACTCGTAGAGGTCTTCGACCTCTTGAACCGCTGACCAACGATCGGGCGAAGCCAGTCGCGGCTCGATCTCCGCCACGAGGGCGCGCAGTTCACGCAGCTCCTCGATGCCGCCAGGGCGCGGCCAACGGGGAGCGAAGATGCCCACTTCCTCGGCGCCGAGGGGGCCAACCGCAATGCCGGCTCCTGAGGCGCCAGGCATTTCATACGGGCCGCGCCGCGCCATTGGCTCGCCGGCGTCGAGGCGCACGGTTGAACTCGTCGCCATTGCCTGTCGGAGCAAGCCGTCCACCCGACGGCGATGCGGGTCGAGCCACGAAAAGCGATACGACGGCAAGAGGCCTTCGCCGTACAGCGCGACTGCCTGGGTGATCATGGCAGCCCGCTCCTCGATCTGATCAGGACGAAGGGCGATCGCACGCTGCACAAAGTCTGAAAACGCCTGAACATCCGTGGAGATGAACGGCGAGAGCCGCAGAGTGGTGCGGGTTTCCGCCAGGGCGTCCTTGAGCCCTACCGCCTCCAGTCGCCGCTTCAGAGAGAAGAGGTTGAAGCTCAGGATCTTCCTGGCCTTCGCGCTCTCGGCCTGTGGCCACAAAGCAGCAACGACGGTCGTCCGCAAGTGCGTAGTGCCGGGAGCGAGGGCGAGGTAAGCAAGGACGAGATCGTCCTTGCGGGTCCTCATCGTCAGCACCGGCTGGCCGTCGTGTTCCAGCCTCAAGCCGCCGAACAAGCAAATCCGCCAGTTCTCCAAGCGCACATCCTCCGCAGAGTCGGGCCGATCGGTGGATCGTAGACCAATCCGAGGGCAAGGGGCAATTGTGGACCGTCGGCTTGCCGCATCGCTGAAAAGGAGTAGACTACGGCGAGTTACGCGTCGTTTGCGGAGCGGGGAGCTGGGATTATCGCCGCGTCCGCAGCCGCCACCCTCACACTCTTGACACTTTACCCAACGAAGCGAGAGACGCAAGGGCGTATTCCAGCATCAGCGCCAGGAGAGGAATCATCCGCGACCGAAAGGAACCAACCGCCGGACGGCGAGGGTGTAGGGGACAGTCATGTGCTGAGCAAAGGGACCCAACGGGCTCTCCAAACAACGCCTTGAAGAGGCGATCTACACGCTCCCTGCGCGGCGACTACTCTTGCCGCGCCCTGATAGTGGCCTGGCAATCAGGCGTCTTTCCCCCAAGGACGACTGCTGATGACAGGTGTAGCGGTTGCACAACACGCGAAGATCACCGACGGTGAATGGCGATTGATACAGCCACTTTTCATTCCTGAGCGTGGCCCGAAAAAGGCGGGACGCCGACGGCGAGATGCTCGGGAAATCGCCAGCGCGATCTTCTGGGTACTAGACACGACAACACCCTGGCGCAAGATGCCACAGTCGTTTCCACCATGGCAAACGTGTCACCGATGGTACTTAGTGTGGGAACGAGACGGAACACTCGACCGTGCTCGAGAAATACTCAAGCGATATAGAAAGCGTTCGGCCAGGCTGCGGCAGGAGATCTCGTGATATGAGTGTTCCTGAGGTCGAAGACAAGGTACCGCTAGAGTCCGCGCCACTAATGACGGGAGGGGCGGGAGAGACCAGGTCTGGTGACCGACCTACGGGTGAGAAGCCCATAAATCGAGACACTGTAGTGAAAGACAAGGATGCCCACAATTACAGATTGAGCGCGAGCGATCTTGAAACAATGATCGTTGACAAAGGGATCCTAGATCCGATATTCTGTCGCTCTGCTGTGCCGCTCTAGTCTGAACGAAAGGACGCTCCACGATGAGTCTCCGAAAGGTCATGTCGTCCGCCACACTCGCGCTGAGTCTAGGGGTTCTCGTTGGCGTGTACACTACAGATACGGTGCACGCCATTGACAATGCGGCGGTAAAGATCAAGCCCGTTGAAGAAACGTCCAATGATCGCATCAAGACCGACGATCCGGCGGAAGTGGACGATTCTTCCGAGGTGTATTACACCGTGTACAAACAAATCAAGGTCGGAAATACTATCGGCAATTGGGTGCAGATGGCCAGTGTGTACATCAATCCAGAGGACTGGGCGGGATGTACACTCGACTATACGCGGATGGCCGAACCTGGATTCGGAAACCAGATCCGATTTCAGGTGACGAGCAACGTCGACTCGGAAGGAACGCCGATCCGTGACTGTCCTGACGAAAACCGATTGGATCCCGACACGGTGAGCACGAGCACCCAGACGACCGCGTGGTTGTCCGCCGGGCAATCCGAAACGTTGACGTTCGCCTATGCTATTCAGCCGTAGTACCGTAAGCGACCCAGTAGTCCGCGTGTCGCGAACTGCGTGCGCCGACAGTACTGCGAACGAAAGTAGATAGCAACCAGACTGCCCTAGGAGGAACGGGTCAACAAGAACCCGTATCCTCCGGGGCACTGGTGCGTCAAAACTGATAAGGAACCATTATCGCCCCCGCGAGCGTTCTGCAGGCTATCAGCCCGAAGCCGATCGGCAGAGAGTCTGACGCTTGAGTCCGAGTCAACCCTCGCAGGAGCGAGGAGACAACGATCTCCTGTCGAGGGCAGCAACGTAGCAAGCAGAAGCCGCGGCTGCGGATCCACCAGCGACCGTAGTAGATTTGCACATAGCGCGTGACGACTGGACATCTTATCCACGAACTCCGCTCTGGCGGAGTAGGTGAAACGGGAGGCTCTAGATGAGGCGGTGGGAGCAGCTCAGAGGAGTGTTCATTGTCGGGTTCCTGGCTGCAAGTTCACTTCACGGCCAGTCCGCCATGCGAGGAAAGGAGGCTGAGCTTACTCAGAGTCAAGTAGTAGGGATCTTTAGACAATTCGGGGGAGCTGCCGGACCCATCGGCATTGTTGATGACTCCCTCTTTGTTGCTGCCGGTGCGAATATTGTCAAACTGAATAGGCGTTCGGATGGCTCATTGGCGTACCGCCAGACGACTGATATTGTGTCAGATATCATCACGGGTATGGTGGCCATGTCGCGCAACGTTGTGGCGGCAACTGCGGGAAATGCAGGCCTGTTTCTAATCGAAATGCCAGATGATGGGCCATCACGCTTAGTCGCGAGGCTGGAGCTTGATGGGTCTGCAGAAGAAATCGCTCGCCAGGATGAGATAATATTTGTAGCCGCAGGAGAGTACGTTTATGTATTGGATGTGCAGGTGCCCGCCTCGCCGAAAGAGATCAATAGGCTGGAGATCCTGCACACTATGAAGTCTGATGACAACATGGTATTGAATGACGGGCTACTCGCAATTGCAACACAAGTCGCGGGGTTAATTGTCTATGATGTGCGAGACCCCATTAGGCCGATTCTGGTAGCCTTTGTTGAAGAGCTTGATGCAGTTGCGGTGTCTGTGCGGGGAGGGCGAGTATGCGTATTTGTGAGGCATACTCCTAAGTCTCCAGAAGACAATAAACCACCTTGGTACCTGCGGTGTTACCTTGCGGCGGGCAACGCATTCGAACTTATGATGGAAGATCAAGTCTTTGATGAGCCGATTGTCGAGATGACGCAGGATCAGTCCCGGCTAATCATTCGTCTTGTAGATAGAATCGGAATTCTGGAGATGAGCAATGGACGGTTTGACCTTTCACAGTCCAGGTGGGTGAGCATAGAACCTGAGGCTGATCTGGTCGGCACCCGCAATGCGTGGTTCCGACCCCAGCGGATGTTGCTACAGGGAGACACGCTGCTAATCAGCTATTCGTCGGGAGGCCGGGTTGATGAAGACGTAACCCCACACAGTGGTGTAATGTCAATAAATCTTGCCACGCCAAGTGGGACAACTCCTACGCCGCTATGGCGTCGAGAGGGTCCGGGCGACTCTGTGCTTGTGAAACGCGACCCGTCCTCCGACGCACTTTACTTGCTAGATAGTGGATCTATGTGGATAAAGATCTGCCAGATCGACGCTGACGGGAATATGGGAATTGTGGATGAGGTATCATCCGGGGATCAAATCGTAACCTTCGATGCCGCTGACGGCATGCTTGCTATACTCGACATTTCCTCGCGTATCGCAATTTATCGGGTGGAGAGCGCGAAGAAGCCAAGGCTTATGGGGCAACGGGTGATTTCCGGTGCCAGCCTTGTAGCAATCTGGGGAAGGAGAGTGATAGTTGCGGTGTCAGGTCAGTCGGAAGGGGGTCCATCTGAGAGAGAATTGTTTGTATTTGGCGTCTCAGACGAGGGTCTGACACTTGATCCTAAGCGGGTTGTAGTTTGCAGTAATGAAGTGCGGGCAATTAGCGTAGTCGCCAACACAATGCTGGTTGCCTGTAGGCAGGCGGGGCTAGTACGCCTCATGCTCTCGCCTGCAGGCGAGCTTGCGGTCAGAGATGTCGTGCTCACCCCGGCACAGGCGCTAGACGTGCTCGCGTCAGAGGACTTGGCAGTTGTACTCACCAGATTCCCAACGCCAGCAGACGAGATAGACATGAGGCCACTTCCGGTGTACGGCGGTATTAGGGTGTTTTCAAATAGCGAGAGTGCACAGCTTGAGGAACGTGGCGCATACGTGACGCGCCTACGAGAAGGGGGAGGCGTCAATAAGGAGTGGTCGCTTGCTGTCTCCGGAAAATACGTAGTCATGCTCGCGGCCGAGGACGTGGTTAGAGTACTGGATGTGGCCGATCCTCGAACACCTCGCCAGATTGCACTGGTCGAAGTGCCTGGGGTGGCAACGTCTGCGGTGTTTTACGAGGATATGGTATATGTAACGTGCCGCGACGGCGGCGTCCTTGCGATTGGACCCATTGACGGTCATGGCGCTCGCGAATGGTCGATCTTTCTTCCATCTCTTCGAAGGCGGAGATGAGGTCTGTAGTCATGCTTTGGGATCGCGGATGGTTAGTCGTGGCCGTCGGGGTGTTAGTCACCCTTCCGGCGACAACCCGTGACTCTATGAACTTGAGTGCGTCCCGACAGGCTGAGAGTGGTCTGCAGTGGGTAGGTCAGACTGGTGGCGGAACCGCAATCATTCGAGCTATCGGCGAAGACGTCATTGCTGCAAGCGGAGCGACTGTCCAGATGCTCAAGCTTGCTAGTGGCGGTCGGATCAGTCGATGCGGTGAAGCATTCGTCGGTGGAGCTATTGTTCAGCTGGACGTAAGTCAGAGATGGATTGCTGTGGCAACCGACATGGGTGAGGTCTCGAGATGGTCTAGAGATGCTGACTGCGCTCTAGCAATGCAGTCGCACGTTCGCGTTGCAGATGACGTGACCGCGTTGGAATTGCTGCCTGACGATGACATACTGGTGGGTACTACGTTCGGCATGATGCGTTTGAGTGCTGGGCAGTCCGGAGAGTTGGCTATTGTTTGGGATGAGAGTGTTCTCGGACGAGTTCGTGCCATCCAGAGTAATGATGAAGATGTTGTCGTGTCCATTGAGCATCCAGGAAGCATTCCCGGAGAGCTTGTCTGGCTTCGGGGTGATGCCGCCGGAGGGAGCGGGCTTGCTCGGGTCGCATCTGTGGAAACGACCTCGGCCATCGAGTCCTTGTCGGGAGAGCTGGCCACACTTGTGGGCTTGTCGAGACAGGCCGTTGTGAGTGAAATCGGAATTGAGGATGGCGAAATACGTGTGCGTGACTTGCTGTTTGTCCGAGCGTGTTCGACGCCGCAATCGCTATTCATGGCGTTGTCTTCAGGTGTCATAGTCTGTGGAAATGATGGAGCCGTCATCGTTGCAGCTGGAGATGATGGTACAATGGCCGAAACGGCACGGTTGAAGTCGCACGGATTCGGTACGGATGGTGTAGTGGTGGGCGCGTTTGTCATCATTGCCAATGCCATGCATACATTTGGCCAGAAGGAGAACATCACATTCGCCGAGGAGAGAGCATTTTGGGGGGTCGATGTCTTTCGTGCTCAATCGACGGAGCTCGATCGGTGGGTGAGCGGTGACGAGCACTCGTGGACAGCGCAGGCGATTTCAATGGAAGGCGGCGTCGCGTTTGTGGCAGCTGGTGGATCGGGGGTGCAAGTACTTAGGGTGGAAGAGGGAGGCAATCTTAAGGAAATTGCATCAATCGGGGCGCTCGGCGAGATTACGGATGTTTTCGTCGAGAGCAACGTGCTATATATGCTCAACTCCACTAAGGTGTCGGTGAGTGTTTATGACGTGTCGGAGGCCACTGAGGCGCGGCTGCTGGCCGAGCTCGTGTTGCCCATGGGCGATGCTACTGCGATTGAAGGGGTAGGCGACCGGCTGGTGGTAGGAGGCGGATCGTCAGCGGTACTGCTAGGCGCGAATCAGGCTGGGCAACTGTCTGTCTTGGAAGAATTCGAGCTGAGGCGCGGCGAGGTCTCTGATGTTGAGTACTTGGGCCGCGGCCGACTCGCAGTGGGCGTTGACTATCTTAGCGGGGCGGGGGAGGTTCAGCTGGTTGAGCTGGATGAGTCTGGCTTTGGTGCGGTCGTCGGCAAGCTCGTAACCACACAGGCGGTGCGAGCAATGGATGGTCTGACGGATCTACTAGTTCTGGGGTTGGCTGGAAATGTAGTGGAATTCGTGACATGGAATGCTGATGGTAACTTGAGATCACTGGGGCGCATTACTTTGGAAGTCGACATATTGGGAGTTGAATGGCGAGATCCTTACCTGATTGCCGCGGGAGTACAGGGGGTGGCGATTGTGGAGTTCGATCCCGCTAGAGTGGGAGCGCCTATAATCATTGAATATGTGCGAATGAGTGGCAACGCTCTGGATCCCAGGCGCATTGATGCGATGATTACGGATAGTAATGCCTATGTTCCGCTCGCTGATCTGGGTCTTCAGCTGTTTTCGCACTCCATGTCATTCCGGCCGACTGTAACGTCGATGCCGACGCCGATGATGACGAGTGAGGCCACGGCCACACCCATCGAGACATTCGAGCCAACCCCAGGCGCCGTGGCCAGTGCTACGATCGCGCTCGCCGGGACTCCGACAGCTACTCCTACCGGAGAGCCCACGCCTACAGATCCTTGGGCCGAACCGACAAGTAGACCATCGGGAACGCCCTCTCAACCAGCTGCGACGACTGCCACGGCAACGGTGAGGCCAGCGGCGAGCCAAACGTTACCGCCGGATGTCGGGTCGGCAACAGCATCGACTCCCCCGACTCAGGGCACACCTACGTCGGGTAGTATGTCGACAGTCGTGTTTCCTGCGCGCAGCGTTGTGTATGCGCCGCTTGTGCTCCGCGGTAGGTCAGTGCGACGCTGAGGCCTTCGCGCGCGGCCAGAGCGACAGACCGCTCTGTAGGGCTCAGAGCTCATTGCATAAAATGCCGGCAGGCAAACGTTCCTTTTCCTAACTTGCGCCGGAGGCGGCTTCGGCTCCGGCGCTTTCTCTGTGACAGCGCGTCCGGGAAGTCGGTAAGGAAGATCATGAGGTCCAGCGGTCAGAGCGCGTGCTCTTGAAGGGCGCGCCGCTGTGCCTGCTTGGCCAGAGACACGTAGAGTGCCGTCGTCGCCAGGTCGGCATGTCCCAGGGTCTCCTGTACCGTCTTGAGGTCGGTGCCGCGGGCAATGTGATGGGTCGCCATCGTGTGCCGCAGGCTGTGGACGGAGGCGCCCGTGATCTTCGCGGCTGCCAGATGCTTGGCCACGGTGTCTTGGATCGCCCGTCTAGAGAGCCCCAGCCCGTACTTCGAGACGAAGACGGCGTCACACCCCGACGCTCGGCGGTGCTTGGTGGCCTTCCAGGTCTTGAGCACCCGGCAGGCCTTGAAGTTCAGCGGGATCAGCACGACCTTCCCGCCCTTGCGCGTGATCCGAGCATGACCGACGTTGTCGGGATCGGGCGTCACCTTCGCTGGTAGCTCGACATCGGCCCATGTCAGGCCGGCGACCTCAGACAGCCGCATCCCGGTCTGCAGGAGCAGCTCGATGAGCGCCGCGTCCCTCGGGCTATGGGAGCACGCCCGCAGGAGCTCCTTGTACTCGCCCTCGGACAGGAACCGCGGCTCTCGCCTGGGAATCCGTGGGGGGACGAGGCGAGCGGCGATGTTCTGGGCGAGCACGCCGTGGTCGCAGAGGAAGCCGAAGAAGCTCTTCAGCGTCTGCGCTTTGCGGTTGATCGAGCTGGCCTTGAGGCTCCGCCCGTCCAAATGCGCCAGGTAGGCCTCAAGGTGCCGCAGGGACACCTCGCCAAGCTGTGAGAGCCCACGATCCGCAAGGAACCGGGCGAACTCAGCCAGGTCGTTGCCGTACTCGACCCTCGTGCGCGCAGAGAGGCCTCGAGCCGGCATGCCAACGACCGTGAAGAGGCGGATGGCCTCGTCCACCGTCTGAGCGTCGAGCGGTTCGTTGTGGTTCCTGGTGGTCATGGTTGGCTCGGGTTGAAACGGCTCACGGTGCGGCTTTCGGTTGACGCGGCATGGTCTCGAACAAACATGCGTCTAACGACACTGCTAGACGCACTTAGTAGGCGTTAAACGGTCTCGATCCGCCTTCCTGCCGCGTCTAATGAGTAATTAGACGCATGTATGCAGTGTAACAGAGCCAAGGGAGGATTGTCAACGGGCAATCCGTGCTCTAGGCAGGCTTCGGCAGCTGGCCGTCAACAGGGGCGCTGCGTTGCCATCTCTGAACATGTGTGCTACGCTCGGCGTGGCGCTGGGGTTGACCCGACCCAAATGTCTAGGGGTAACTATCAAGTGACGATTTCGAAAGTGTCGGCATACTGCATGATCATGATAGTGGTATTTCTCCTGGGATATCTTGGAGGAGTAGTTCTGAATGGATTCGGATTTTCAGACCATACACTCTGGGATGTCATCGATCTGGCTGTCATTCCATTCACGTTGGCACTGGGTGCATGGTGGTTAAATCGAGGAGAGCGATCGGCGGAGAGAGATTTGGCGGCAGAACGTTCGCGAGAGGAAGCGCTGCAGGAGTATCTTGATCGAATGTCCGAGCTACTCCTGCAGCACAACTTGAAAGACCAGCGGGTAGATGGTGCCGTGCGACAGGCCCGTACTGTCGCACGGGCCCGAACACTAACTACACTGCGACGACTCGATGGACGTCGCAAGGCCATTGTTATCCAGTTTCTGTTTGAGTCGGATCTGATAGAGCGCGACAATCCGCCACGCGCCGCCGTCGAGGATAGCTTGTTGCCATTGAGTAGATTCGATGATCCAAATGGTATGAATCGACTGTCGATATTGAGATCTTTGTACGGATCAGTCGTTGCGCATGGTCCCATTGTATCACTGCGCAACGCGGATCTAAACGGAGTCGATCTCGAGAGAGCAAATCTGAGATATTCAGAATTCGAATTTGCAGAGATGCGCAGAGCCAATCTTAGTAGAGCAAGCCTTGCTGGAGCTGCGCTCAATCAAGCGAATCTCGAGGGCGGAGATTTGCGCGAGGCCGACCTTACAAACGCACACATGGCGTGTGTGGTGCTCCGGGGCGCCGACCTAAGGGGTGCGGATCTACACGGCGCAAACCTACACCTGGCTGACCTCAGAGACGCCCGTCTCGATGGCGCTAGAATGTGGAACGCTCAATTGCTGGATTGCCGTCTTGAAGGTGCAAGCTTGATCGACGTAGACTTCGAAGGGGCACACGGTATTACATCCGAACAGATAGCCAGTACAAAGTCAATTGACGGGGCAAGGAACCTCAAAATTCATGCGCCTTGAGTTTCGGAGAGTTACTCACTGTCACCGTCAGTGTTCTTGTGACCATGACGAGTGGGCGCAGGTCAACAAATCAAGGACTGGCGATGAACGAGCGCAAGAAGTCAACAACGCGTGTGAAGGGCGGACATAAAAGCAGCTTTAGTCTGGGTTGGTCGCGCGGGTCCCCAAACGCATTCATGGGGCGACATGTCGACTTATCAGACGATGAATATGCTAGATACAAGGCGTCCTCCGATCGCTTGGCGCTATGGGACGCCGATTGTCGTCTATTCGAACTGCTTGCGCGAAATCATGAGGAGTATAGGCGCACGCGAATGACGAGGCTCCGTGACTTCGCCGAGCATCCGAGCAAGTATCAGAGGCGTCCTGTGCTGAACGACCTTGTTCTTGAGATGAATCGCCTTGTAGTGAATTATGTATTCTCATTGTGTCTCTACATTGAACACATGGGTCAAATGCTGAAAGAGCGCTCCCCCGGACTTCTGGAGCCCTACGAAGCAAAGTGTTCAGCGCTCTACGACGAGAACTTCGCATATCGCTTTCTCGTGCGACTTCGGAATTACGTCGCGCACCACAGGCTCCCTATCGGAACATTCCAACTTTCGGCTGGAATCAATGCCCAAGGAAACACTAGTCTTGAGATGCGCGTCTTGTTCGACCGAGATACATTGCTCGAGGGAAAGCCTTGGGGCCAAATGCGGGCGGACCTTGAGTCCATGCCCGCTCACTTCTCGGTAGATGAGCAATTGTCTAGCATGATGAATTGCATGGTGCAACTGAAAGCCTGGATCGAACAAGCAGAGCTTGCGGAATTGATGGATTGTGTGCGTTCAATAGAGGCTCTGATTGAGCCGGTGCGCGACAAGCAGGGGAACCCAACCATATTTGAGAACTTCGATCAAATGCTTGACGAAGCCCTGAGGAGGCAGTCAGGCGATCCGGATGTTGGCGACTCGAAGATTGGCGTCCAGGTGGTGCCTATGGATCTAATGTCACAGGTGCGCAAAATCGCTGAGGATGCCAGCGAAGCGGCTGACGAGTGACAATTCTATATCCAAGTGCGTCTAATCGGTGATTAGGTGCAGCTCAAATGGATTCATCATTTCCTGAGATCTGCTGTCGCCTCATGCGCACTGACTCTTGAATGCGTGCCTTGCGGACATACACTTCATTGAGTACGTCCTTCATCAAGTCCAGCAATACACCGGCTCGTTCTGCAGATACGGAGGGCAGGTAAGGATGTGCCCCATCATGTCCCCCGACGATGATTTGATAGCACGCCTCAAATTCACTGTCGTCGATAGCCTCTAATGGCCATGCCACCCTCGCCTACAGCAAGTCCCTGCAGCACCAGGACGTAGTCGGGGCGGGCAGCAAGCCGCGTGGCACTGAGCTTCTGGATCATCAGCGGAACGCTCCGCGGGCAGGGCCACCGTCATAACCTTGGACGCCCGGGCGGCGTAGCGGGGCAAGGGGTGTCGTAGACAAGCACGGCTCGGCCCGGTAAGGTGAGTTTGCAGACTTGCCTACGCCGGGAGCCGAGCCGTGGCAGATCAGGATACCGTCGCGTCGATTGCCGCGCCAGTCGGGCCGAAGCGAGATCGGGCGCGGGTGGCCGAGCTGGTGCACCAGGCGGCAGATGGGCAGCGGCAGGGGCGCAGTGTCGGCGTGACGGCGGCGGAGTCGGGCGTCGCCAGGAGTACGCTGTACCACTGGTTGGGGCAGAAGGCGGCGATCGATGCGTCGCCGACGACACGGGATTACTTCGTCAGCCCGGAGGGGCTGGCGCTGCTGCACCGGATCGTCACGGCTGCCCATCTGGTGTTCGTACAGGCCGGGGGCTGCGGTGCCGATCGGGTGGGCGAGTTCTTGGAACTCAGCGCGTTGGACCGTTTCGTAGGGGCCTCGCATGGGAGCCAGCACCGGGTGATGACGCGGATGACGGAGCTGTTGGGAGCGTACGCGGACGCCGAACGACGTCGACTCGGGGCCGCCATGGCGCCAAAGGTGATCGTCGTGTGCGAGGACGAGACGTTTCATCCCGAGACGTGCTTGGTGGCGATCGATGCCCACAGCGGGCTGATCCTCGTGGAGCAGTACAGCGATCGGCGCGATGGAGCGACGTGGACGAAGGCGCTGGCGGACGCACTCGCCGGCCTGCCGGTGACCGTGGTTCAGGTGGTCGGCGACGAGGCCAAGGGCCTGATCGCGCATGCCCGCGACGGCCTGGAGGTGGGCTACGGACCGGACCTGTTCCACGTGCAGCGCGACCTGTTCAAGGCGACCAGCCGCCCGCTGGCCGCTCGATTGGATCGGCCGCTGGCGGTGCTCGAGACGGCCGAGGCGTACACGGCGCGCTGGCGCGCGAACAAGGCGGACTACGAAGAGGGTCCCCGCGGTCCCGGCCGGCCGATGAACTACGACCGCTACATCGCCGCCGCGCAGGCGGCCGAAGACGCCCCGCGCACTGCCTACGAAACGGTCTGCAACGACAGGGACGACGTCAAGGCCGCCGTTCGCGGTCTGAGCAGCGCCTACCATCCGTACGATCTGGCGACCGGCGCGCTCCGCACGGCGGACATGGTCCGCGACGCGTTCACGGCTGCCTTTCAGACCGTCGACGATGTCGCCGGGCGCGCCAACCTCCCCGAGCGCTGCCGCGAGCGCATCGCCAAGGCCCGTCGCGTCTTGCCCAAGTTCGTCGCGGCCGTGGCCTTCTTCCATGGCCAGCTGGAGCGTGCCCTCGACGCGCTGGCCCTGGCGCCGGCCGTCTTGGACGTCGTGCGAACGGAACTCGTTCCCGGCTTCTACCTTGCCCTCGCCGCCGCTCGTGCGCGCACCGCCGAGGATCGCGCCTCCATCACCGCGGTGAGCCAAGCCCTCCTGGCCAAGGCGCGAGCTCCGGCCAGTCCGTTCATGGCGCTCTGCCCGACGGCTCGACAGCACGTTGAACGCGTCGCCGCGGCCCAGGTCGCCCTGTTCGTCCGATCCTCGGCTTGCGTCGAGGGGCGCAACGGCCACCTCGACCGCTACCACCACGGCCTCCACCGCCTCTCCAAACCGCGCCTGAAAGCGCTGACCACGATCCACAACTTCTACGCCCGCCGCCCGGGCGGCACCACCGCCGCCGAGCGATTCTTCGGCCAGCCGCCCACCAACTTGTTCGAGTGGCTTCTCGAGCACCTCGACCTGCCGGCTCAGCCCCGGCCCAGGTCTGAGCGCATCAGGATGGCGGCGTGAGTCTGTCCAAGGTTGTGACTATGGCCACGACGACGAACTCGACCCCTCCTACTGGCGCACGTAAGCGCCCTGCGCCGCGCCGCCTATCGCTGCAGCCGCGCGATCTTGAGATCGTCCATGCGGTCTACGCGCATCGCGTGCTCACGTCGGCCCAGATCGGCGCCCTCTTCTTCCCGGGTGCCGCGAGCGAGGCGACGTCGGCTTGTCGAACCCGCTTGCGACTTCTGGTTGCAGCGGGCTTGTTGGCACGGCTCGAACAGCCAGTGACACGCGCCGAGGGCCGCCGGCCCTTCCTGTACATGCCTACCGAAGCCGGATGCCGACTGCTCGTCGAGGAGTTGGGCATCGATCCTCACGACCTGGAGTGGAAGCCGTCGTACAACCGCGTCGGGTGGCCGTTTCTAGCGCATCAACTCGCGATCAACGATCTTTACATAACCGTCACGCGCGGCTGCGCGCTCCGCGGCTGGACGCTCGACACCTGGATCGACGACCGGATCCTGCGGAAGACCCACACCGCTCACCCTCAGACGGCTGGCGCCGCGGCCGGCGTCGTCGTGCCAGATGCGTACTTCACCGTCCAGACGCCCGCTGGCATCTTCCGGCTGTTCGCGGAGATCGATCGGGCGACGATGGCGGTGGCTCCAACGAGTCTCTCGACGAAGAGTTGGGAGCGGAGGATCGAGGGGTATCAGGCGTTCTTCGCATCGCCTGCGATCATGGAGATGTACGGCACGACGAGCATTCGCGTGTTGACGGTCACGACCGGCGAGCGACGGCTCACACACCTGAAGGAAGCCATCGAGGCCGTGGGCGGTCAGAAGCGGTACTGGCTCGCAACCTTCAGCGACATCACGCCGGAGGCCGTCTTCACCAGCCCGATCTGGCACGTGGCCACTGTCACCGGCCGCCGCGCCCTTCTCGCCTGAGCCACTTCCTGGCGTCCCGCGCCCGCTCTCACGCCAAGGCCTCACCGCTCGTGATGGCCGAGCTCGGAGGTCAACTAGCCCTGACGCCACCAGACAGGGCTCAACTCGCCTTATGTCCGGAGACGAGCTGGGAGCGGGGTGCGGGGTGCATCACCCAGTGTATCAAATCAAAGACGCACGATCCACGACGATCCTCGCGTCCGTCTCCTGTCGCTCTCTTGACTGGCGCCCCCGTCCCTGCCATACATTCGCCCCTATCGGGGACAGCCGCTTCCTTTCCGATCGTCCTCGCACTTCCAACCTGGTACACGAGGAGCGCCCACACTCATGCTCACCAAGCTCACCGCCGCACAACTGGCAGCCCGCCCCGACTATGTTGTAGTGCTGCAGGGCCTGCCCGTCGGCGAAGGCGGCATGGCGACCACCGCCGGCGAATCTGCCAGCAAGATAACGATCAAGAACCGCCTCAACGCGGCAGCCCGGGCCGCTGGCGTCTCGATCAAGTTCCGTCGTTCAGACGAGAAGTCCGTCATCTTCGAGGTCGTGAGCCGTGAGACGGAACCGGTGACCAAGGCTCCCTACACGGGCAAGCCCCGCGGGCGCAAGCCGAGGCCGGCCGCGTGACCTGCGTCTAACTCCGTCTTAGATGCGGGTCGTGTCTGGTGCGTGACCTCCTATCTGCCCGCGCTCACCCGGTACGCCAGTGAGGCGGCATCCGATTTCAGACCTTCCTGTCGTGGTCGCATCGATCAAGTCACAAGGAGCCTTGCGGCAATGGGAGCCTGGGGCGTTCTGGCCTTCGACAATGACACTGCGAATGAC
>WBZY01000305.1_pt1 | contig 39923 bp, 28 predicted proteins | sample 5204191 | NCBI WGS metagenome assembly WBZY01 (sample SAMN12344363, study PRJNA552823) | activated sludge metagenome | biome: Activated sludge suspended growth; feature: Anammox Sidestream; material: Wastewater; isolation source: activated sludge from anammox sidestream of wastewater treatment...
TAAAAAAGCACGACATCCTGCTGCATCATCCGTACACATCGTTTGCCGCCGTGACGGATTTCCTGGCTGAGGCGGCCGAAGATCATGATGTTCGGGCGATCAAGATCTGTCTTTATCGTACGGGTCCTGATTCACCGATCGTGGATTCGTTGATACGGGCGGTACAACTCGGGAAACAGGTGACGGCGCTTGTTGAACTGAAGGCGCGCTTTGACGAAGAGAACAATATCGAATGGGCACGGCGGCTTGAGAACGAAGGCGTGCATGTCGTTTACGGGATCAGCTCGCTGAAAACGCATTGCAAGGTGATGCTTGTAGTGCGGCGAGAGAAAGGCAAACTTTGCCGTTATGTCCACCTTGGCACCGGAAATTACAACCCGGCCACGGCGCGTTCTTACACCGATCTCGGCCTATTGACCCAGGATGAGTCGATCGGCGAGGACGCGACGAGCCTTTTCAATTTCCTGACCGGTTATTCCCAGCAGGACAGCTATTTGCGGATGCTGGTCGCACCGCTCGATCTTCGCGAAAGACTGGTCGAGTTGATCAGGCGCGAAAAGCAGAATCAGCTTGCCGGGCGACCGGCGAGGATAATGGTCAAGATCAACAGCCTGACGGATGTCGAGTTGATCAATGAGCTTTATTCCGCGTCGCAGGCGGGCGTGGAGATCGATCTGATCGTCCGCGGCACATGCTCGCTGCGGCCGGGCGTGAAGGGTTTGTCACCGACCATTCGCGTTCGGTCGATAGTTGGCCGCTTTCTCGAACATAGCCGTATTTTCTATTTTGCGAACGGCGGCGGCGAGAGCGAAGAGGTTTACATCGGTAGTGCGGATTGGATGTCGAGAAACCTGGACCGCCGTGTCGAGGTAGTGTTGCCGATCTCCGATCCGCGTCTCAAACGGTATCTTATCGATGACGTCCTCGGAGCATACTTGAAAGACAATCAGAACACGCGAATTTTGAAGCCGGACGGCACGTATAAGAAAGCCGCCGGCGGCACGCCGTTCGATGCCCAGATGGCATTTGCAGGCCAGGATATCTGGGTTTGATCAGGCCTGCTCCAACTGCTCTTCAAACCTCGCCTCGATTCTGTTATCTACCTGTTTTCCATACTTGACGGCAAGCCTCGGGTAGCCGCGAGGCTCGACCTCCAGGTCGTTGATCTCAAGCTCTTTCTCGGCCCTTTCGATCGCATCAACCTCGCCTTCGATCTCCATAAAGAGGCCAAAGGGAAGCTCGTCGAGAACGATCTCGACATCTCGCAGATGCCACGTATTCCGACGCTTTTCGTAGATAACGCTTAGTTCATAGCCAAGGCTTTCGATGATCCGCTCGATCGCTTCCGCGTCGGCGATTTCGGTTTCGTATTCGATGCGATGCTTGATGTCAGAGTCGGCATCGATCCGTTGTTTATACGTAAGCAAAGTAAGGCCGCCGGTTTTGCGGAGTCGCAGCACCGCACCACGAGCTTCGAGATCGCCGCCCCGATGAAGGAAATTCTCCTCGAACGCCTCGCCGCGGAATTCGGCACCCAGTTCGCGAAGTTTCGCGGTAAGGTCAACAAGCCTTTTCTTGTCAAGCCGATATTTTTTCTCGATCTCGATCGCCATTACGGTCCAGACAATCTTAGTTGATGCGGATGAGCGCGGCAATCGATGGCGACGCTCCGCGATACCGCCCACTTGACGCAACCGGTGTTCGTGTTTGATACTTGAAAAAAAGGTCAGGTTTCGAGCCTGGCCGAGGATTTTTTGCTAAGATCAGGAGAAATTATGCCTTATCCGGAAATGATGATCTACGGGATGCGCGAAGAATTGGCGCGGCTCGGGATCGAGGAAACAAAAACTACTGAGGCCGTGCAGGAAGCGGTCAAGAACACTGATGGAACATTGATGGTGGTCGTCAATTCCGTCTGCGGCTGCGCAGCCGGCGGTGTAAGACCAGGGATCGCCATGGCCCTCGAACAATCGCCGGTAAAACCGGATCGCTCGATCACGGTTTTTGCCGGTGCCGACATTGACGCGACTGAAACTGCCCGCGAGTATTTTACGGGTTATGCGCCATCGTCGCCGTCGATCGGATTCTTGAAGAACGGAAAGCTCGTACAGATGATCGAACGCCGCGACCTTGAGGGCCGTCCGCCGTTCGTTATTGCCGAGACGCTTGCACAGGCCTTTTCCGCCCATTGCGGCAAGGCCGAATCGGCAAACAGCTAGGAGCGTTAATAGTTGATCTGTGGGGAGCCGCCCTTTTCGGGGCGGCCTTTTGCGCCAGTCGTTAACGCCAAATAACTATTGCTTTGACTGGCGCGAAGCCGCTAAAATAGGGTTGTCAGGCCTTGGCGGCCCATCGACCTTCCCGCCTTCACACCAATGTCGATCGAACAAAGAAAACACATGCGGTTTTCGCTTGCGATCCCGGCCGTTATCTCTACGAAATACGGTGAGCGACAGGATACGGTCCTGCAGCAGATCAGCATCGGCGGATGCTTTACCGGTTGGGAGGAGAATATCTTCACCGGTGACGAATTTCGGATGGAGATCGGCCTTCCCAACGGCAATCGGATACCGCTGGCGTGCCGTGCCGTCTATCGCTTTGAGAACACAGGCCTTGGCGTGCAATTCACCGACATCACGCCGTTCGAGCAATCGCTCGTTGCCGACATTATCCGAGAAAGACTGCGCACGGAAGGTCTGCCTACGCACATCGACCCGTTCGCCCAACCGGCCCCTGTTGCCTTAGGCGAGAACGCCGGAGTGGACAAAGCCCGGTTGGAAAGGGAGGAGATGCTCGAAAGGGTCATGTCCGGGGAAGAGGCGGCTTAGCCTTGTGAAATGATCTCATTGAACCGACCCGGGCGATCATCTCAAAACAACTCATCCATTGCCTGCTCAAGCGTCCTCACCCCTACAATTCGGATCCCGAGCAATTTTTCCAACCCCTTTTTATTTGATTCCGGCAGGATCAATTTCTTGAAGCCGAGCGTTTGGGCCTCGCGTGCCCTTGCCTGTGCCTGCAATACGCCCCTCACCTCGCCGGTCAGGCCGACCTCGCCGAAGACCGCAGTTTCAGGGGCGATCTCAGTATTGCGAAAGCTTGATGCGATAGCGGCGACCACGCCAAGATCGGCCGCCGGGTCGTCGATCTCGAGCCCGCCGGCGACATTGACGAAAACGTCGTCGCCCGTAAGCTGAAATCCGAGCCGCTTCTCAAGCACGGCGATCAAAAGCGAAGCTCGATTGTGATCGAACCCTTGGGCCATGCGGCGGCCGGAAGCGTTCTTGGTTCCGCTCACCAACGCCTGCACCTCGACCAGCATTGGCCGCGTGCCCTCCATACAGACCGTAACGACCGAACCGCTCGCACCCTCAGGACGCTCCTGCAGAAAAAGCTCCGATGGATTTCCGACCGGTACCAGGCCGGCGTTCGTCATCTCGAACACACCGATCTCGTTCGCCGCGCCAAACCGGTTCTTTGTCGCGCGGATGATGCGATGATTGTGATGACGGTCTCCCTCAAAGTAGAGGACCGTGTCCACGATGTGCTCAAGCGTCTTCGGCCCGGCGATCGAACCGTCTTTGGTCACGTGGCCTGTCAGAAAAACCGGTGTCGCTGTTTGTTTTGCGAACAGCATCAGTTGGCCCGCCACATCGCGGACCTGCGAAACGCTTCCCGGCGCCGATTCGATCCGGTCGCTAAAAACGGTCTGTATCGAATCGACGATAAGAATATCGGGCCGCAGCTTCTCAGCCACAGCAAGGATAGACTGCAGATCTGTTTCCGGCAGCAGGAGCAGATTTTCAGCCAAAAGCCCGAGGCGCTCTCCCCGCATCTTTATCTGCCCCTCGGATTCTTCGCCTGAAACATAGAGGACGCGAGACCCGCGTTGGCTTAGCCGGTCGGCCATTTGAATGACGATCGTCGATTTCCCAATGCCCGGCGAACCGCCGATCAGCACGAGTGAACCGGCAACGATACCACCGCCGAGCACGCGGTCGAACTCTTCGATCCCGGACGATGTTCGGGAATCGTCCTGCGATTCAATATCGGGAAAAGCAACGGCCTCAAGCCGGCTCGGGCCGCCGCCGAATCCGCCGAAGCCCCCGCCATTCTGAGGCGTTGGCCGAAAACGCTCTTCTACGGCCGTGCCCGCCTCAGAGCAGTCGGGGCAGACGCCGAAAAATTTGCGGGCCTGGCTGCCGCAGTTCTGGCAGACGAAGATTGTCGCGGGCGGTTTTGCCATGTCGTTGACCCAATAAGAATACACCGGATGTGGCCGGAGGGACGACATCGAAAACACGGTCCGGTCGGAAAAGAAATGGAGAACCCGCGATAATCAGCATTTTAAGGACTACTGCGGAATATATCCGTGATCTGAGTTTCACACGCTGCGATGGGCCGGGGCCGCTAGGACGAACAGAAATATGGATCGCTTGGAGGACGAACCCCTTTGGCACATCTGGCTCACTTTTACGGTTTCGTGGTAGAATTTCTACAGTAATGAAGTGGGATGTACTGATAATCAGGATCGGGTTTGTCGGACTTCTTGTCCTATTGGGCTACTTGCTGAATCCGTTCGAAAGGACCCAGCGGTTCGGCTTGTCGCAGATAGGCGATCCGGCCATCCGACATGGGTTGTCGGCATTCATGGGCCTGATCGTTGGCCTTTTCATTATCGCCTTTGAGGTGAGGGTTAGCCGTTCGTCGCTGAAGACGCTTATCGGAGCAGCGGCCGGTTCGATCCTGGGAATTGCGGGCGCATTTCTGATCGGTGTTCTGATCTCTATCCAAAAGGAAGCAGCGGTTTCGGCCGAGATGCAGACGTTCCTGACGATCTCGCTTGCCTTTTTTATGGGCTACGTGGGATTAATGGTCGGGGCCGCAAAAGGTGAGTTCCTTGACCTGTCGGCCCTTGGCGGCATCTTCAGCGACAAACAGCTCAAACACGACTACAAGATCCTTGATACATCCGTGATCATTGACGGGCGGATCGCCGACGTTTCGGAAACGGGCTTTTTGACAGGCACGCTCATTATTCCGCATTTCATTCTTGCTGAACTTCAACAGGTTGCCGATTCTGCCGATTCATCCAAACGGCAGCGCGGCCGCCGCGGCCTCGATATGCTTCAGCGGCTTCGGAACAACAGCAAACTCGACGTGCAGATACTCGAGCAGGATTTTCCGGCGGTGAAAGAGGTCGATCTGAAGCTGATCGAACTGGGCAAGCAGCTGGATGCGGTCATTGTTACCAACGATTTTAACCTGAACAAGGTTTCACAGCTTCGCGGAGTTTCGGTGCTGAATATCAATGAATTGGCAAACGCTCTGAAACCGGTGGTTCTGCCGGGCGAGGCTATGCGTGTGTTCGTCCTGAAAGAAGGAAAGGAATATAACCAGGGCGTTGCCTATCTTGATGACGGTACGATGGTTGTGGTCGATAATGCGCGCCGGCTGATCGGCAAGACGGCAGACATCTCCGTGACCAGCGTGCTTCAGACAACGGCCGGCAAGATGATATTCGGCCGCCTGTGGGAAGAGCACAAGGACGACCAGACAGAGACCAACATGAGCGTTCATGATTCGCGATCGCTAGGCTTTCGCAAGGCGACGCGGGAACTGCGGCAAACGACCATTATTGAAGAGGTCGATCGGTAGGTTTCCACTTTCTATTGTCCCGCCTCCTTTCGGAAATGAACACAGCCATCATCGTCGCCGCGGGCCGTGGAGAGCGATTCAACTCCGAAGTTCCAAAGCAATTTCTTGAACTCAAAGGGAAACCCGTGATCGTCCATTCGATCGAGCGGATCTCGGCGGCGCCGTCGATCGACTCGATCGTGTTGGTACTCGCACAGGAATGGATCAGCAAATTCGAACGACTCAAGGCCGAATATCCAAAACTCAGCTCTATCATCACGGGCGGCAAGACGCGTGCGGAGTCGGTTCAAAATGGTTTGAATTCACTGCGTGAATGCGAGATCGTGGCGATCCACGATGGGGCGCGGCCGCTGGTTTCGGTCGATGAGATCGAAAGGGTTGTCGCGAAGGCGATGGATACGGGCGCCGCATGCCTGGTGGCACCGGTCACCGATACAATAAAATCGATCAGCGGCGGCGAGATCGCGGCAACGCTGGACCGTGATAAACTTCGTCGGGCGCTGACCCCGCAAGCATTCAGGGTCGACCTCTTGCGGCGTGCCTTTGAATTTGACTACGTCGTTGACGTAGCTACGGATGACAGCTATCTTGTCGAGAAGCTTGGTCATCCGGTCGCTATGGTCGAAGGCAGTCGGATGAACATAACGATCACAGATCAGGAAGACATGATCCTTGCCGAAGCTTTGCTTACCGCCGGATCAGGATCTGTTTGATCGACAGCGTATGTTTCGGATCGGAATTGGAAATGACGTGCATAAACTTGTTCCCGGAAGGCGGCTGGTGCTTGGCGGGATCGAGATCGCATCTGATCGGGGCGCCGAAGGCCATTCGGATGCCGATGCACTGACACATTCGATAACGGATGCGATACTTGGCGCCCTTGCCCTCGGCGATATCGGGTCACATTTCCCGAATTCCGATCAAAGGTGGCACGATGCGGAAAGCTTTGTGTTTCTACGATTTGCGGTTGGCGAGGCGAAGCGTCTGAGTTACTCGGTCGTGAATGTTGATTCGACGGTCAGCCTCGAATTGCCAAAGCTCCGGCCGTATATCGAGCGGATGCGCGAGAGCCTGGCGGCCGCGCTTGAGGTGGCAAGGGATCGGGTGAGCATCAAGGCCAAAACGGGTGAGGGGATGGACGCGGTTGGTGAAATGAGGGCCGTCAGGGCCGAATCGATCGTTTTGCTGGAACGGGCATAAGGCCTATATCTTTCATAGACTTGAGGCTGTCCTTGTGCGAAACTTGGACAGCTTTTTCTTTGAGCGGCCGTAGTTGAGACCACTCGCAGGCCGGTCGGGTTGTTTGTATGCGTCCACAGGATACGATCGCAAAAAAACGAGACGGTATCGAGCTTTCCGATCAGGAGATCCGATCTTTCATCGACGGCGTGTGCGATGGCTCGTGGGCCGACTACCAGATCACTGCCATTGTGATGGCGATGGTCATTCGCGGGTTGACCGAACGCGAACAGGATTCTATCACCGAGGCGATGCTGCATTCGGGCAATGTACTCGATCTTTCAGGCATTTCGCGGCCAAAGGGTGATAAGCACTCGACCGGCGGAGTGGGGGACAAGACCTCTCTTGTCATCGCACCGGTCGTTGCTGCATGTGGCGTTGCCGTGCCAATGATCTCGGGCCGCGGGCTCGGACACACCGGCGGTACGCTCGACAAGCTTGAGGCGATCCCCGGCTATGACGTCTCACTCACGGTCGAAGGATTTTACTCAATTATCGACAAGTGCGGATTTGCGATGACCGGACAAACGGACGACATCGCACCCGCCGACAAGAAGCTCTATGCCTTGCGCGATGCTACCGCGACGGTGCCGTGTATTCCGCTCATTGTCGCGTCGATAATGTCCAAGAAACTTGCAGAAGGATTGGATGCTCTGGTTCTCGACGTAAAGACAGGTTCGGGTGCATTCATGCAGCGGTTCGAGGATTCACACGCACTTGCGGAGGCGTTGGTTCGCACGGGCCGACGCTTCAGTGTAAAGACGGAAGCCGTGATCTCGGATATGAGTCAGCCGTTGGGGCGATTCGTCGGTAACGCGGTCGAGACCTATGAATGCCTTAAGATCCTCCGCGGCGAAGCCGATCCGGCGATGGGCCCGACGACGGAATTGTCGCTTGAGCTCGCGGCACGTTTGCTTGTTTTGGCGAGGGCACAATCGGACCTTGCGGCGGCTCGGCAAATGGTTCGCACAAAATTGGAGAATGGTGAGGCGTCCGACGCCTTCAGGAAAAATGTTGAGCTGCAGGGCGGCGATCCAAGGGTCTGCGATGATCCCGGGCTGCTTCTGGATCAGGAGATCGTAAAGGCCGAGGTCCGGGCTGATGCATCCGGCATTGCAATAGAGATAGACACTCTTGCGATCGGAAATGCCGTTTGTGGACTGGGTGGTGGGCGAACAATGGCGGGCGACCCGATCGATCACGCTGTCGGCTACGAAAACTGCGTGATGATCGGCGACGAGGTGCGCGAAGGGGAGCCGCTGGGCGTCGTCTATTGCAGGTCGGCACAACAGGCAGAAAGCGTCGTCGATGGCTTGCGAAGGGCTTATTCGCTCGGTGATGAGGCCGTTGATCCACCCGACCTTGTCAGGGAGGTCGTGGCCTAGCGGGCTCCGAACAGGCTTGCCTGTTTTTGGTAATGCCGTTAAGCTTTTCTGGCGCATCTAAACTACGTGAAGATAATGAGAATCAAATCGATCGGTCTGATCTTGATGGCCCTCGTGCCCGTGCTGGTTTCCAGCGGGTGCGGCGATCGGACTGAGGCGATGCGGACCGATTGCAGCACAAAGGTTGGCATCGTTTTCGACATCGGCGGAAAGAATGACCGCTCATTCAACGCCGCAGCGTGGGAAGGGGTAAAGCGTGCGGAGAAGGAGCTCAAGATCTGCCTTTACGACATCGAACCGGGAAACCCGACCTCGATCGAACCCGCAATGCGTGCGTTTGCCGAGCGAAATTTCGACCTGATAATCGGTGTTGGCTTCGCCCAGGGGCCGATAATGCAAAAGGTTGCGACGGACTATCCGAATATCAAATTCGCGATCATCGACGGCGTGATATTTGAGGCGGACGGGAAAACGCCGAAGAAGAATGTTGCATCGCTCGTCTTCCGCGAACACGAAGGCTCGTTTTTGGTCGGGATGATCGCGGCGGCAAAATCTAAGACCGGCGTGCTCGGGTTTGTTGGCGGAATGGACATTCCGCTGATACACAAGTTCGCGACCGGCTATGAAGAAGGCGCGAAATATATGAACCCGAATATCCGCATCGTGACCAACTACGTCGGCGTTACCGATGGTGCGTGGAACAATCCGGGGAAGGGAAAGGAGCTTGCGCTGAGCCAGATCGAGAAAGGCGCCGATGTGCTTTTTACTGCCGCAGGCAATTCGGGCCTTGGTGCGTTCGATGCTGTGGAACAGTACGGCAAGAACGCGCAGGGTGAGGCAAATAAATTCGTCATCGGGGTCGATTCAAATCAGAACGGCGTCAAGCCCGGCTTTGTCCTTACCTCGATGGTGAAACGTGTCGATAACGCTGTTTTTGACGTGGTGCGAGAAGTGCGCGACGGCAAGTTTGAGGGCGGCTTCCACGTCTTTGGCCTCGATAAGGAAGGTGTTGTCTATGCGGTGGATGATAACAACCGCGCGCTGATACCACAGGACGTGATCGATAAGGTGGAGGCCGCAAAGCAAAAGATCATTTCAGGCGAGATAAAGGTTACTGACGCGATGGCAAAATAGCGGCATGCTCGAACTAAAAAACATCACCAAGACCTTTGGCAGCGTTGTTGCCAATAACGATGTCTCGATCACCGTTCATAAAGGTACGATCCATGCGATCGTGGGTGAGAATGGCGCCGGGAAATCGACCGTGATGCGCATCGCGTACGGGTTCTACAGTGCCGATAGCGGCGAGATACTTGTTAACGGCAACACAGTACAGATAAGGAATCCGCATGACGCGATCGCCCTCGGCATCGGGATGGTCCATCAGCATTTTATGCTGGTCGATACGATGACGGTGGCTGAGAACATTATCCTCGGAGCCGAAACCGGTTCGGCAGCAAACCTTGATATTGACGAGGCGAACCGCAGAATCCGCGCCTTATCCGATGAACTGAATCTGGATATCGACCCAAAGGCCTTTATCGAGGATCTTTCGGTTGGCCAGCAGCAGCGCGTCGAACTGCTCAAGGCACTTTACCGCAACGCTGATCTGCTAATTCTCGACGAACCGACGGCCGTCCTGACGCCTCAGGAGGTGAATGATTTTTTCAGTATCCTCCGCCGAATGAAGGAGCAAGGCAAGACGATCATTATCATCACGCATAAGTTGGACGAGGTGCTTGCGATCTCTGACGAGGTAACGGTCATGCGCGACGGCAGATCGGTCGGCAACGTGCGCACTGCCGACACCAACGCCCAGGAACTGGCCCGAATGATCGTTGGACGCGATGTGCTGTTGCGGGTTGAGAAGACCGAAGCGAACCCGTCCGGGAACGTGTTGGAATTGCAGAACCTGGTCGTGCAGGGCCGTCACGGCGTTGCCGTGGATGGGGTTTCGTTCGGGGTCGCGGCCGGCGAGATCGTCGGTATTGCAGGGATCGAAGGCAACGGGCAGACCGAGTTGATCGAGGCGCTCGCCGGCCTGATCAAGCCAAAAGGCGGAAAGGTCCTGTTCGAAGGGCGCGACGTCACTAATGTTGGGGCACGCAGGCTAAAGGAATTGGGCATTGCCCATATCCCGGAAGACCGGCATAAGCGCGGACTGCTCTTGAATTTCGACCTTGCCGAGAACTCTATCCTCGGGGTCCATTACCGTCCGCCGGTCGCTCAAGCATCTGGATTTATCAGCTCGGCGGCCGTCGAGAAACGGATCGGCGAGATCATCAAGGATTTTGACGTGCGTCCGCCGGTGCCGCAGCTTCCTGCAAAAGCCCTGTCAGGCGGCAACCAGCAAAAGCTCATCATCGGCCGCGAGTTTGAACTCGACCCGAAACTGCTCCTCGTTTCCCAGCCGACCCGCGGCGTTGATATCGGCGCCATCGAATTCATCCACAAGGCAATAATCGCTCTGCGTGACAAAGGCAGGGCGATCCTGCTTGTGTCGGCGGAGCTTGAAGAAGTCACGGCGCTTGCCGACCGGCTCCTGATCATCCGCGAAGGCAAGATCGTGGGCGAGGTAGACCCAAAGACGACGTCGGTCGATACGATCGGTTTGATGATGACCGGCGGCTAAGAGAAGGCATGAGCGCTATTACGATAGCCCGATGAAGAAGGCAGAGCTTAAAAGCATCGCTCCTCAGCTGGTTGTCGAGGATGTGGTCGCAACGGCCGAATTTTATCGCGATGTGCTTGGCTTCAGGATATTGGGATACTTTGCCGAACCTCCGGTTTATTCAATAGTCGCCCGCGACGGGGTTGAGATCCATTTTGGAAAATCCGAGACCACGGTTGCTTCGAATGCTATGGTTCGAACCGGCAGCTTCGACGTGTATATTTGGGTTTCAGATATCGACGTGATCTACGAAGAGCTGCGATCGAGCGGGGCGGAGATCATTGAGGGGCCGGTAAAGAGGATCTACGAGAGCACCGAGGTCGTTGTGAAGGACCTAAATGGCTTTGTCCTTACTTTCGCAGTTTAATGCCTAGGCGCGGTGGCGCGCGATCTTTCGCCGAACAATCCCTTCATCCCTTCGACGGCGCGCTTCAGGTTGTCCATAGAGGTCGCATAAGAGAACCGCAAATACCCTTCGGCACCAAAGCCTTCACCATCCGTGACGACAATGTGGGCCTCGCGAAGCAAATGATCGCTGACGTCGCCGGAGGTTTTGAAAGCGTCGCCAAGCAGTTCGCGAACATCGACGAATGCATAAAAAGCACCTTCGGGCATCGAACACCTGAAGCCTTTTATCGCATTCAGTTCGGGGATCAGCCAGTTTCGCCGCCGTTCGTATTCCGCCGTCATCTCTTTGACCGAATTCATCATTTGCTCTGGATCCTGTAACGCTTTTGAACATGCATACTGAACGAACGAGGTCGGATGGGTCGCTGAATGGCTCTGCAGTTTGACCATTGCTTTTGTCCATTCGGGGTTCGCGATCGTATAGCCGATCCGCCATCCGGTCATGGCAAAGGTCTTTGAAAAGCTGCCGGCAACGCATATAAGACCTCGAGACATTTTTGGCAGCGAGGCGAGCGAGAACGGTTCAGCCGGCGGATATGCGAAGCAAAGATAGCATTCGTCCGTGAGAACAAAAACGCCGCGTTTCGAACAGATCTCGACGATCTCGCGCATCTGGTCAGGCGGAATGACACGGCCCGATGGATTGTTCGGTGAATTTAGGATCAGCAGTTTTGTCCGGTCGGTCATAGCTCCGGCGACCTGATCGGGAGTGAGTACCAGATCGGTCGCCTCGGTATCGATAAACACGCTGTTCGCTCGGCAAAATGTAGCTATTTCAGGGAATGTTACCCAATACGGCTTTGGAATCAGGACGTCGTCGCCGGGATCAAGCAGAGTACAGGCCGCGTTAAACAACGCCTGTTTTCCGCCGCACGATGCCGCAATTTCGCTAACATCGACCGCGGACCCGAACTGCCTGCCGTAAAAATCGGCGATCGACCTGCGGAACTCCATCAGGCCTGCGGTCGCAGTGTACTTGGTGAGTCCCTTTTCCAGGCCTTCCCACGCGTACTGCTTGATGAACTCCGGCGTGTCAAAATCCGGTTCGCCGACCGAGAGGTCGATCACGTCAATGCCGCTCGCGCGCATCTCGGCCGCTGCCTGCGCGGCGATCAAGGTCGATGAGCCCTTCATTTGTGTAACGTTGCCGGATACCGGAAATGGATTGGACATAAGTGAGATTTTGCCACAGCCTCCAAGACAACCCTAATTCGCCTTCGGTTTGGGGACTCGAAAGCAAGGTTGGCCGGTTCAATTCGAAGATCCGGCTTTGTCCCGGAGTTTCGCGCGCATTTTGGCTTCGACAAGCGGTGGGATCAGCCCGTCAACGCGGCCGCCGAGCAGGAAGACCTGTTTCATCAGGGTTGACGACACATAAGAGTATTCTTCATCCGCCATAAAAAAGACGGTTTCGATCTCGGGCTCAAGTTTTCGATTCATCAGGGCCATTCGAAGTTCGTATTCGTAATCACTCACCGCCCGAATGCCGCGAACAATGGCAGTTGCGCCTTTTGAGCGTGCAAATTCGGCGGTAAGTCCCGAAAAGCTGTCAACGATCAGGCGGCAGCCATTGTGTTTCATCGCGGCAATGATCTTTTCGATCATCCCGACACGCTCATCGATCGTGAACATCGGGTTTTTGTCAGGGTTATTCAGGACAGCGATGATCATCTCATCGAAGAGCGGCGCGGCGCGTTCGATAACATCAAGGTGCCCATTTGTAAGCGGGTCAAATGACCCGGGAAAGATCGCTCGGCGCATAGGGGTCAGCCAGCAGTGTCATCCGGCGGAAGCTATCGGTCAGCAACATTCACGGAACTTGGTCGCAAGCAGCTGTTTCGCAAGATTTACCGACTCGTTATGTTCAGGAACGTAGTCAGGGTCCGGCTTCATTTTTACCACAAGCGTCAGCGCCTTTTTCGCTTCGGCGTCTTTATTCATCGCGAGATATGCTTGGGCAAGATGCAAATAGATATTTGAATTTTCGCTTTCGTATTTGAGCCCGGTTTGAAGAAACTCGACCGCCTTTTCTGCGGTTCCGTCCTTGATCCGCGTTGCAAGCTCGATCTGGCCGAGCACATCGTATGCTGAGGCTCCCTGATAGCCGGGATCGATATCGATCACTCTGTTCATTGCTTCGCGTACGTCGTCAACATTCCGCAGACCGACCGTTACCGGGCTTTTTCGACACAGCTCGCCCAGATTCGCACCATACCAGAAATGTCCGTCCGGCCGCTCGGGATGCATGTTGGCCGCTATCTTTGCAGCATCGCGTCCCTTGGTGAAGGCCTGTTCGGATTCTGCTTCGTTGTCAGTGTGGCGGCCGAGAAAATAGTTATATTTTGCAAACGTCCATTCCACGTCGAAGTTCCGTTGATTCGGGTCGCGAACCGCGGCCAAAAGGGCCACAGCTTTGCGTAGGTTCTCGATGTTCGTCCGCTGCTGGAAAAGATCTGCGGCTGTCGTTGCCGCGGCCGCGATCTGTTCCGGCGAAGGGCCGGAGGCCTGGCCTTCTGATGCGGTGCCTCGAGCGCAGGCCGAATGTAGGTACGATGTAATTACAATTGTAATCAAAATGTAAAGATTTCGTCTTTTTATGGAACCTAGAGGCTTCGTCATGTTAACATCGGCATTCATAGATCGAAGTTTAGCGTGTTGGTGCAGGTAAAATAACACAGTTTTGCTATGAACGATAACGGCAAGGCGGCCGCCTTTTATGACCTTGAGGGAACGCTGGTGAGCACCAACCTCGTGCACACGCTCGCTTTCTATGCCCAGCGGCAGCAGGGATTGTGGCAAACAGCGAAGAAGTCGGTCGGGACCCTGGCGAAATTACCGTTCTTTGGCATCACCGATCTTTATTCGCGAAACGTCTTTAACGAGGTCTTCTTTCGAAGCTATGGCGGGTTGTCTCAAGACCGGCTCCGTTATTTTTCAGAAGAACTCTTCGAAGAGGTTTTAAAGCCCGCCATCTTTCCCGGCACACCGGAACTCATCGCGCAGGGCAAGAAGATCGGCCAGCGGCAGGTGGTGCTGACTGGTGCTTTGGATTTTACGATCCAGCGATTGATGGACCATCTCGGGATCGATGATTACGTGGCGAACCGGCTTGAATTCGTGAATGGCTATGCCACCGGTCGTGTACTGCCGCCCGTTATGGCCTCGGCGACAAAGGCGAAATGGATACGCGAGTACGCCGAGCGGGAAGGTATCAATTTGTCCGAATCGTACGCATACTCCGATTCGATCTCAGATCTGCCAATGCTCTCCATCGTCGGACACCCGGTCGCGGTATGCCCGGATTTTCGTCTGAAGCAGACGGCACGGCAGCACGATTGGGCGATCTTGGATCTGAAGTAACTCCGTGGACTCTGCGTTCTCGGCGGTAAAGACTTCGTAACCACAGAGGACGCCGAGAGCTCAGAGATTTGTTGAAGGAACAGATGAAGTATCTAGGGAAGTACAAAGTTCTTTTGGCGCTGATCGTTTTCGGCGTCGCGGTTTCGGCGCAGGTAGGCGTTGGCAATAGACGTGTTGCTGACGAGGAGCCGAGGTCGAAGATGTTCGATGCGTCCCGGCTGCTTCAGGACGTTCAGACGCTTTCCTCCGATGATATGGAAGGCCGCTCGGCTGACCGCCCGGCGATGCAAAAGGCCCGCGCTTATGTAGAGAGGCGTTTACGGGAATCGGGCCTGGAACCGATTCGGCAAAAGTTCGAGATACCCTCGCGCACATCAACCACAGTCCTGGAGGGCATTAATTTCGTCGGGCGGATCAAGGGACGCAAGAAGGCTGAAAAGTACATAGTTATAACGGCCCATTATGATCATGTTGGGGTCAGAAACGGCGAAACATACAACGGAGCGGACGATAACGCTTCGGGGACCGCGGCCTTGTTTGCGATCGCGTCGTATTTCAAAAAGCACCAGCCCGACCATTCGCTGATATTCGCTGCATTCGACGCTGAAGAAAAAGGCCTGGTCGGCTCGCGGTATTTTGTTGCCAATCTGCCGGTTAAGAAAGAGTCGATCCTGCTGAACATCAATATGGATATGATCTCGCGCAATGATAAAGGCGAGCTGTATGCGACCGGCACATTCCAGAATCCACAATTAAAACCGGTGCTCGAAGCCGTGCAGAAAAAGGCGGCCGTGAAATTGCTCCTCGGCCACGACGACCCAAAACTTGGCCGCGACGATTGGACGAATCAATCAGATCAGGGCTCGTTCAATCGCGAAAAGATCCCGTTCATCTACTTCGGCGTCGAGGACCACAAGGACTACCACCGCCCAACCGACGACTTCGCGAACATCCAACCGGAGTTTTATGTGCGCGCGGTGGAAACGATCATCGCGGCGGCGCGTGCGTTCGACAAGTTGGATTTCTAAGCCCAGAACGCGGGAGACCGGCAAAAAGTTTCTGCCCACAACGCGGGCGAAGGACATTGAGTTTGGTGCGTGAGTTGCAGGAACCGGATCGCGGGATGGATCAAGCCCGCAACGCGGGCGAGCAGCATAAAGCCTGGGGGCGTTGGCCCCAGGAAAATGGAGAGAGAATGATGAAGCCCGCAACGCGGGCGAAGGACATTGAGTCTCGTGCGTTAGCCCCAGGAAACGGAACCGGGATGGATTAAGCCCGCAACGCGGGCGAGGGACATTGAGTCTCGTGCGTTAGCCCCAGGAAACGGAACCGGGATGGATTAAGCCCGCAACGCGGGCGAGCAGCATAAAGCCTGGGGGCGTTAGCCCCGGGAAAATGGAGAGAGAATGATGAAGCCCGCATTGTGGGCGATAGAGCAAACGAATGGGCCAATCGTACACAAATCTCATATATCACATTGTCTTCGCAACGAAGGACAGACAACAGTTGATCACCGATGAGCGGAAGGCGAGGCTGTACGAATATCTAGGCGGGATCATCCGGAATCTTGGCGGTATTTCGTTGGGAATTAATGGAATGCCCGACCACGTGCATGTGTTGGCGAAGCTGCGGCCGGATAAAGCGGTGTCCGATATGCTTCGGGACCTGAAGGCGAATTCCAGCGGCTGGATGCACGATGTTTTTCCAGAGATCAGCGATTTTGCATGGCAGCGTGGATATGGCGCGTTCACCGTGAGCGCGTCGCAGATCGAAAGAGTACAGCGATACATCGCCGAGCAGGAGATGCATCATTCCAAACGCGATTTTCGGGATGAGTTTGTTGAATTGTTGGTTAAGAACCAGGTCGAATTCGATGAAAGGTATCTAGAGATCGGTACGCTGCCGCCCGCGGTTGCGGGCTCGCGGTGATGTGCCGCCTGGTCCTGGGGCTGACGCCCCAGGCTTTATGCCGGACGCCCGCGTTGCGGGCTCGCGGTGATGTGACGCCTGGTCCTGGGGCTGACGCCCCAGGCTTCATGCTGGACGCCCGCGTTGCGGGCCATATGCGAGCAGTTCGGAATGCGACATGATCAATATTGGTAATTGCCTGTCGGCTACAATCTACAGGCTACCGGTTACGTAAATTTATGGCATTGCAGCTTAGACGAAAGACGCACGAATCGATCGTGTACATTGACAAGGATTCCGCGCCGCGGATCATGCCGAATGGCGAGGATTTTATCCTTGAGGACGTTCCTATCGGTACGCGGGTCATTTATCCGAATCCGCCGATCAAGGGCTTGCCGAATCGCGAGGCGGCGATCCGCTACGCGCTGAATCATCCGCTTGAGATGGAGCCGCTTTATGCCCTGCTCGAGCCGGGCATGCGCGTGACGATCGCGATGGACGATATCTCGCTGCCGCTGCCGCCAATGGCCTTGCCGGATATGCGGCAGACGATGCTTGAGGTTGTTCTCGATCTCTGTGCGGCGAACGGTGTCGATGATATTCATCTGATCATCGCGAATTCGCTGCATCGAAAAATGACCGCGTGGGAAATGAAGCGTATGGTCGGCTCGGCGATCTTTGACGAATTCTATCCCGACCGCTATTACAACCACGATGCAGAGGCCGACGAAGAACTCGTAACGCTCGGCCACACGCGCCACAACGAACCGCTGCGTGTGAACAAACGGGCGATCGAGAGCGACCTGCTGATCTATCTGAACATCAACCTTGTGCCGATGGATGGCGGGCACAAATCTGTCGCGGTTGGTCTGTGCGATTACGAAAGTTTACGTGCTCACCACGAGCCGCAGACCATTCGCGATTCGCATTCGTATATGGACCCGCCGGCGTCGGAGCTGAACCATAAGGTCATCCGGCTCGGTAAATTGGTCGATGAAAACTGCAAGGTCTTTCACATCGAAACGGCCCTGAACAACAAAATGTTTCCCGAAGGCTACGACATCCTGACGCGGAACGAGGACGAGTTTTCGTTCATGGACAGAATGAAATGGGAGGCGATGAAGCGGACATTCTCGAAGATGCCGCGAGGTGCTCGACGGAAGATGCTGCACGCGATCCCGGCACAGTATGAGCTGATCGGCTGCTATGCCGGCAAGACCGAACCGGTGCATGAGAAGATTCTCGAACTCAACTATCGTCAGTACGAAATTCCCGTAAAAGGCCAGTGCGACATTTTGATAACGGGCATCCCGGACATATCGCCGTACAACGTTTATTCGGCGCTCAATCCGCTGCTCGTGCAGGTGATGGCCCTCGGTTATCACTTCAATATGTACCGGAACAAGCCTTTGCTCAGGAAAGGCGGCGTGATGGTTATAACGCATCCGTGCTTTGACGAATTTGATCACAATTTCCATCCGTCGTACATCGAATTTTTTCACCGGCTGCTGCCGGAATCGCGTGATGCGTTCTATTTAAGAGAAAAATACGAGCGCGAATTCGCGTCGAACCCGGCTTACGTAGAAATGTATCGACGCGGAAATGCTTATCACGGCGCACATCCGTTCTTTATGTGGTACTGGGGCGAGAACGGCCGACAGCACGTCGGCAAGGTGATCGTCGCCGGTGCCGAAAACGCCCACGTGCCGGAAATGCTTGGCTGGGAACGAGCCGACAATCTGACCGAAGCGATAGCAATGGCACGTTCCTACATGGGCCGAAACGCCGAGATCACGATGCTCCACCAGCCGATAATCGGGTTGTGTAGTGTGAGTGACTAGCATAAGAGTTGTTTCACTGACGAAAGAGTAAGACCATGCAACGCGGACGCCAACGTGGGTGATGAACGCGAAGCATTGACGGTGGTTGATGGAAGTGAGGTTTTAAGGCGGGTGACGCCGTAGGCGGCGTTGCGGACAGGATTGCCGGCGCTCGATCGATGAGGTCAATCTCTACAATTAATAGGTCGTTGTTCCGATTGTTCGGGCTCTGGAAAGGGACCGACGTTGACGGGACGATCGGCGATATCAAAGATGGAGTTCGACTTCGCGGTGCGAACGTCTGGATGCTTATTTGTTCCGCAATTTTGGCTTCGATCGGGCTCGATGTGAATTCCGCCGCCGTCATTATCGGGGCGATGCTAATATCGCCTCTTATGTCTCCTATCCTTGGTGTGGGACTCTCTATCGCGATCTTTGATCGCCCTTTGCTACGAAACTCTCTTAAGAATCTTTCGTTCTCCGTACTGCTTGGGCTCTTGACCAGTGCTCTCTACTTCTGGGTTTCGCCGCTCAGTCAGATCACGCCCGAGCTGAGCGCCAGGACGATGCCGACGCTTCTCGATGTTGGCGTCGCATTCTTTGGAGGTGTCGCCGGCATCGTCGCAGGCTCAAGACAGAATAAGACGACCGCCATACCGGGTGTGGCGATCGCGACTGCGTTAATGCCACCGCTTTGTACGGCCGGTTTTGGTATCGCGAATTTGAATTCCTCGGTTTTCCTTGGCGCGTTCTACCTGCTCTTCATCAACGCGGTCTTCATTGCGCTTGCAACCTATCTGGTCGCGCTCTTTCTTCGATTTCCTCGCGTCGAGACCCCGAGTGGCCAAACCGCGGCTCAAGTAAAGCGTTTCGTCGTTGGTTTTGTAGTTTTGACCATGATCCCCTGCTCGTTTATTTTTGCGAAGGTGATCCAGGACGTAAGGATCCGAAAGTCCGTTGAACGCTTTATTAACACCGAATGCCGTACAGATGAGCGGCAAGTGCTCGAATGGTCTTTGGACGAGTCCGACTCAGCGAAGCTGCTAAAGGTTTACATAGTTGGGCGAAAGGTTGACGAGTCTGAACGGCAGCGTCTTCAGCAAGTACTCGATACATATCCGCCAGGTAACCTGACGTTCCGCCCGATCCAACTGGACGTCTCACCGGATGAATTCAATCGGCTGAATAGGGACATCAAGGCAAACCTTGCCGAGAGCCTGAAGCTTTTGCAGGCGCGCGTTGACGATCAAGAGGCAACCATCAGTGCGCTAAAAGGGAACCTGAATGCGATGGGTGAGATGTCGGATCCTCGAATGCGATTCCTGTCGGATACGAAAAAATTATTTCCCGATCTCACTGATCTCGCTTGGAAGGGATCCGATGCCGCCAACAAAGCACATGTTTCTTCAACGACATTGGAGGTTGCGTTCCGGCCGGAACTAGGAGCGTCGGTGAAGGCGGATGTTATTAACCGTATTCGTGAAAGAGGCCGTGTTGTTTTAGGCGATCGAGCGTTAAGCGTAGTTGAGAGAATGCCCGCAGGCGAAGGCGAGACACAAACGGAGAATCCTAAGAAATAAGAATTGATCAAGCGGAATGAAGTTATCACCAACAGAAGCACTTAAGGGCAAGAAGATATTTTTTATCGGCGGGACGGACTGGAGCGCGGACACTCTTGTCCGCATGAGTGCCGCTGTGGCACGAACGCTGACGCAACGGGCGAACGAGTTTTGATACCAGCAAGGATCTCGCCGGAGGAACCGGCGATGCGGACAGGAGTGTCCGCGCTCCGTTATGAAACTTTCACCAACAGAAATATTTAAGGGGAAGAAGATCTTCTTTATCGGCGGGACGGGCTTTGTCGGCAAAGTGACGTTGTCGATGCTGCTGCACAATTTCCCGGATATCGGGAAGGTGTATGCGACGGTGCGGGCTAGGGATGAGAACGAATCGAACACGCGGTTTTGGACGAGCATTGTCACGTCGCCGACGTTCGATCCGCTGCGTGAGAAATACGGCGACGGCTTTGAGGAATTCATAAAAAGCAAGGTTGTTCCGGTGAACGGTGATGTCGGGAACGAGTTTCTTGGGCTAGATGAAAAGGAAGCGGCGAAGATAATGAAGGACACGGACGTCATTATCAACGGCGCGGGAAACGTGACATTCAATCCGCCGCTCGAATCTGCATTGCGGACGAATGTAGTCGGCTCAAACAACATCATCAAAATGGCGCGGATGATGAAAAAGCCGCGGCTGGTTCACGTTTCCACGTGTTTTGTGGCGGGTAAGCGTTCGGGTGCGATATGGGAAAATGAGCCGGTCGTCGGATATTTTCCGCGGAAGCGGGAGCTTGTTGGCACGACCTTCGATGTAAATCGCGAGGTCGAAGATTGTGCACGGCTGAGCGAACAGGCACGTCAGGAAGCCGACGATGCGGTGCAGGCGGCGAAGTTCCGCGAGCAGGCGAGAAAGCGTTTCATCGAGGAAGGCCGTGATCCGGACGACGAATCGGAACTAAAGTCGGCGATCTTTCGCGAGCGCAAGATGTGGATCCGCGAACGCACGACGGAACTCGGCGCCGAACGCGCTGAATACTGGGGCTGGACAAATATCTACACTTATTCGAAGTCGCTTGCGGAGCAGATAATCGCCGGCCAGGACGATATCGTAAAGATCCTTGTCCGCCCATCGATCGTTGAATCGTCGCGGGCATACCCTTTCCCCGGCTGGAACGAGGGCTTTACGACGACCGCACCTTTGATCCTTATTGCGCTCAAAGGACAGCCTGTGATCCCCGTCAACGAAAAGCTGATCCTCGATGTTATTCCGGTCGATATGGTAGCCGGTGTGATCATCGCTGCGGCGATGAATGCTCTTGTTGACGACAAGCCGCCGCTGGTCTTTCAGGCCTCGTCGGGCGATTCCAACCCGAACGATATGAAGCGGATCGTCGGGCTGGTGGGGTTGTACAAGCGGCGGCATTTTGAGGAGAAGGAGACAGGCAGCAAAATTGCGAACAAGCTTTCGGGCATGGTCGAGGCGATTCCTGTAAAGCAGCGGGCATACGAACTGACAAGCGCGCCGATGCTGAACAAGCTGGCGAAGCGCGCCGACGATCTGATGGATCGTGCCACGCCGCGATGGGGCGGCGGCCGAATAGGAAATATCATCTCCGATCTCAAAAAAACGACCGAAGAATTCAAGCGGACGACGCAGGAAACGATGGATGCGTTTGCGATGTTCAAGCCGTTCATGATCGATAACGAATACCTCTATCGGTCAGACAATGTGCGTGCGTTGATGTCGCTGATAAAAGAGAAGGAGAAGCACCTGTTGCCATGGTATCCCGAAAAGCTCGATTGGTACGATTACTGGCTCAACGTGCATTTTCCGGGAATGAAAAAATGGGTGCTGCCGACGCTCGAGGAGGAATTGAAGATCCAGGAAAAACGTTCTTACACCTATCGGGACCTGCTCGATCTGTTCGATACCTCGACAAAACGCTTCGCTACGCGCATCGCAATGCGGATCGAACGGAACGGACGGAAGGAGCAATACACCTATGAGGACGTTCGCGAACTGACTCTGCGTGCGGCCGGATTTTTCGCGGACAACGGCATAAAACCGGGCGACCGCGTGATCCTGTTCTCGAACAATATGCCGGAATGGGGCATCACCTATTTCGGTATTTTGAAAGCAGGAGCGACGGCGATCCCGATCGACCCGGCGAGTTCGGTCGATGAAGTTATCAAATTTGCGAAGGCTGGCGAGGCCGCGGCCATCGTGATCTCACCGAAATTGCTTGAGGAGAATAGCGAACTGCGTGAACGACTTGTCGAGGCGTTCGACCGGAGTGCGGACAATCCTGTCCGCGTGAGTGCGAAGCACGAAGGATCGCGGTCATCAAAGAAAACGGCCCGTGATACCGAACCTGTCGCCGCCGCAGGCGGCGGTGCGGACAAGAGTGTCCGCGCTCCTGTTGTATGGACATTCGACGAAGTTTTCGAGATGCCGGACGAGGTCGAGGAGTTGAAGCGTCTTGCGTTGTTGCCGCCGAAAGTATTGTCGAACGCAGTTGCATCGCTGATCTTTACGTCTGGCACGACCGGCAAGCCAAAGGCCGTGATGCTTTCGCACAAGAACTTTACCAACATGATCTCGATGCTGTCGAGCGTGCTGGATATGGACCTGACCGACGGAGTTCTGTCCGTGCTGCCGATGCATCATACGTTCGAATTTTCGGCCGGATTCCTGACGCCGTTCTCAAATGGAACGCAGATCACCTATCTCGACGAACTTACGGCGGAAGAGCTTTCACACGCGATCGAGCACGGACACGTGACGGGCATGGTCGGTGTGCCCGCGTTGTGGGAAATGCTTCACCGGCGTATCAAAACGCGGCTGCGTGAACGCGGCGATTGGATCGCTGATCTTGCCGACAACGTTATCGAATTCAACGCGTGGATCCGCGACAATACACCATTCAACCTGGGGCCGATCGTGTTCTTTCCGATCCATCAGGGAATGGGCGGAAAGATGCGCTACCTGATATCGGGCGGCTCAGCCTTGAGCGAGAAGGTCCAGAAAGATCTTCACGGGCTTGGTTTTACTGTGCTCGAAGGCTACGGATTGACGGAAAGTTCGCCGGTTCTGACGGTTGCGCGACCGGGCAATAAGCTGTTGAAGGGAAGTGTCGGCAAGCCGCTGCCGGGTGTCGAGGTGAAGATAGATTCGCCGGATGAGAATGGCGTGGGCGAGGTGCTCGCGCGCGGGCAGAATGTGATGCTCGGTTACTACAAGAACGACGAGGCAACCGAGGCCGTTCTGCAAGACCGCTGGCTGCGGACCGGCGATCTTGGCCGCATTGACGATGACGGCAATCTTTTTATAGTAGGGCGGTCAAAAGACGTTATCATCGATTCGAACGGGAAGAACATCTACCCGGACGAGATCGAGGATCTTTATGGAAAGTCGGGGTTCATCAAGGAGTTGAGCGTTGTCGGATTGCCGGACGATGACGGCGGCGAGAAGATCGCGTGTCTGGCCGTTCCTGATTATGAGCACGATATCGCACTATCGCGGGCCGAGGTGAACAAGAAGATCGAAGATCATTTCCGCGAGATATCGGCCGGATTACCGTTTTTCAAGCGAGTTAAGGTCCTGCATACAACATCATTTGAGCTGCCGCGCACTGCGACGCGAAAGGTAAAGCGGCCCGAAGTGGTCGAGATGCTGCGGGCTTTGGAAGAACGCGACAAGCGAAAGACAAAGGCGGAAGTCGAATCAAAGGGCGACGACAATGCGCTGTGGATCAGACGTATCGTTGCTGTGGTTTCGAGCCGCCCGTTGTCGGAGGTTGCGATAGACGACAAGCTCACCGACCTTGGATTTGATTCGCTGATGTTCGTGGAACTGCAGGCGGCGGTTGAAGATGCTGGCGGGCGTGTCGTTTCGCCCGACACGCTGAATGAGGTGCAAACGGTTCGCGAACTCCTAACGGCTGTGAACCGGCTCGACCGATTGAAGCGGCTCGCCGATGAGCCGAAGTCCGTCGAGAAAAAGGACGAGGACGAGATCTTTATTCCGTCCCTTGTTCGCCGCATTGGCAACGCCGCCGTCGATTTTGCACAGGAACGGCTTTATTCAAATGTGCTCGACACAAAGATCGAAGGCGAAGGCAATGTTCCGCAGCATGTGAACTTTATCGTCGCTCCGAACCACGCGTCGCACATCGATACGGGCCTCGTGAAAAAGGCGTTGGGCAAAGATGTGGCGGAGCAAACTGTTGCGGTTGCGGCGGCCGATTACTGGTTCGATACGAAGTACAAGCGGGCGTATATGAACAACTTCACCACGCTTGTTCCCATCGAACGTACCGGCAGTTTGCGGCAGTCGCTGCGGCATGTTACACAGATACTGAACGATGGCTATAACGCGCTGATCTTTCCCGAAGGTACACGAAGCGTGACCGGCCAGATCGCGGAATTTAAACCTGTGATCGGCTACCTTGCGTTGAATCAGAAGATCGGCATTTTGCCTATCTATCTTTCAGGAACGTTTGAGGCATATCCGAAAGGAATGACGATACCGGCAAAGAAGAGCATCGGTGCAAAGGTAGGTGCGCAGATCGGGCGACTGCTTTCATACGAAGAACTGCGCGATATGACCGAAGGCGTTCCGAATACCGAAGCTTACCGGCTGATCGCCGCGCGCGTACAGCACGAGGTCGAGAATATGCGGGACGGACGCCGGGATAAATTCGACGTTGCTGCCGTTCGCAAGTCGTGGAAGTCTGAGCGGCGAAGGTCTCGAAAGCAGGAACCGGTGATCGACGAATAAACCCGCGGCACCGAATCGTTTTATATTTTTGACATAACAACCAATATGAAATTCTTAAAAGCAAGCCTTATTCTGATCGCGTTATTTGTTAGTGTGCTTCCCATTTCGGGGCAGAAGGCCGGTGGAAACGGGACTTTCAAGATCGATTATCAAAAGTTCACTTTGCCGAACGGACTTGATGTGATCTTTCACGTCGATCGGTCCGATCCGGTCGTTGCGGTCTCGCTTACCGCTCATGTCGGGTCCGCGCGGGAAAAGGCCGGGCGAACCGGATTTGCCCATTTGTTCGAACATCTTCTGTTCCTCGAATCGGAAAATCTGGGCAAGGGTGGGCTAGATAAATTGACGGCCCGGATCGGAGGCTCAGGCGCAAATGGTTCGACCAGCCGCGACCGGACGAATTACCTGCAGACCGTTCCGAAAGACGCGCTTGAAAAGATGCTTTGGGCCGAAGCCGACAAGCTTGGCTGGTTCATCAACACCGTAACCGATCCGGTTCTTGCAAAGGAAAAGCAGGTGGTCAAGAACGAGAAGCGGCAGTCGGTCGATAACAATCCGTACGGCCATACATCATACGTTATCGACAAGGCACTTTACCCGGCGGACCACCCTTACAATTGGCAGGTGATCGGCTCTCTCCAGGATCTCGACAATGCCCAACTTTCGGATGTAAAGGAATTTTTCCGCCGATGGTACGTTCCGAACAACGTGACGCTCACCGTCGCAGGCGATTTCGATACAGTGCAGGCAAAGAAATGGGTTGAAAAATATTTCAGCGAGATAAAGCGCGGCGAAGAAGTTCCGCCGCAAACAAAACGTCCCGGCGTTGTGAAGCAGACGGTAAAGCTGTATCACGAAGATAATTTTGCACGGCTGCCCGAACTGACGTATGCATGGCCGACCGTTGAGCAATTTAACCCGGACGAACCGGCGCTCGGGATTCTTGCGAACTATCTGACTCGCGGAAAGAATTCGCCGTTTTACAAGGTGATCGTCGAGGAACATAAACTTGCGCCGAATGTCGGAATGTTCAACGGCAGTTCCGAGCTGGCAGGCGACATTCAGCTTTCGGTCCGGGCGTTTGCAGATAAGGACCTCGACGACGTGGCAAAGGCGGTTGATGAAGCATTTGCCCGCTTTGAGCGTGATGGCATTCCACAAAAAGACCTCGATCGGATCAAGGCCGGATTGGAGACGCAATTTTACGGCGGGCTTTCGAGCGTCCTTGGCAAAGGCGTCCAGCTGACCCAGTGCAATTATCTTTCCGGCGATCCCGGCTGCATTGAACGCGAGATCAACAGCACGCTGGCAGTGACGACCGACGATGTGAAACGCGTTTACGAAAAATACATAAAGGGCAAAAATTATGTCGCAACGAGCTTTGTTCCGAAAGGCAAGCTCGCACTTGCTCTCGACGGTTCGACATTGGCCGAAGTGGTCGAGGAAAAGATCGTGCAAGGTGCCGAAACGGCGGTCGATCCGAGTGCAAAGGCGACCTATGAGAAAACGCCTTCAACCTTTGACCGCAGCATCGAGCCGCCCTACGGCCCGGCGCCCGTTGTAAAAATACCGGCGGTTTGGGAGGGCAAGCTGTCGAACGGAATTCGCGTTTACGGTATTCAAAATTCGGAGGTGCCGCTCGTACAGTTTCAGATAGCGATCGAGGGCGGCCAGCTTTTGGATGACGTCAAAAAGGTCGGCGTCGCCAACCTGATGGCCCGAATGCTGACGCAGGGGACCGCGAAAAAGACGCCGCAGGAATTGGAAGAGGCGATACAGCAGCTCGGTGCGTCGATCAGCGTCAACGCCGGCAGCGAGGAGACACGGATCAATGTCACGACACTCGCAAAGAATTACGACGCGGCGCTCGGCCTTGTCGAGGAAATACTTCTCGAGCCGCGCTGGGACGCGAAAGAATTTGCATTGATAAAGCAAAGCACGCTTGCCCAGATCCGGCAGTTGGATGCGAACCCGAACGCGATCGCCCAGCGGGAATACAACGCGCTCGTTTACGGCAAGGACAACATACGTTCGCGCAATATTCTCGGCACGCTCGACGCAGTAAATGCTATTACGCTCGACGATTTGAAGGCGTTATATGCCCGAGCCATTTCGCCTTCGGTTTCGAGAATGATGGTCGTCGGCGCTATCGACAAAGCCCGCGTTCTTTCTTCACTTGCCGACCTGAACAAGCGTTGGGCCGCGAAAAAGGTTGATATTCCGGTTTACAAAACACCGCCGCCGCCCGCAAGATCGCAAGTCTATTTTTACGATGTTCCGGGTGCGGTCCAGTCCGTGCTTCGTGTCGGATATCCGGCGATGGCACAGACGGATGTGAACTTTTATCCGGCGACGGTTGCGAACTACATCCTCGGCGGCGGCGGGTTTGCGTCGCAGCTAACTCAGCAGCTTCGCGAGGGCAAGGGTTATACCTACGGGATAAATTCGTCGTTCAGCGGAACAAGAACGCCGGGCACGTTCACTATCGGCAGCGGCGTGCGGGCAAATGTTACGCTTGAATCGCTGGCGCTGATAAAAAGCATCCTCGGCGATTATGGCCGTAATTTTTCGGACGCCGATCTTCAGACAACAAAGGGATTCCTCGTAAAAAGCAATGCCCGGGCGTTCGAAACGGCGGGAGCAAAGCTGAATATGCTCGACAATATCGCCAGCTACGACTGGAAGCCCGATTACGCCAAACAGCGTGAATCGATCGTGAAATCAATGACCGTCGCTCAGATCAAAGACCTGTCGAGCAAATATTTTGATCCGAACAAGATGATCTGGCTTGTCGTTGGAGATGCAAAAACCCAATTGCCCCGATTGAAGGAGCTCGGGTTTGGCGAGCCCGTATTGTTGAACAAGTGAGGCATGCCCTCGCTGGAGCGAGAGATTTCTGGCACCATGCGCTTTTCCTGTTTTTTCATCGCTGCGTTCACTCTCGTTTGGGTGTCGCATGGCACTGCGGCCCAGGGGGTCGATCGGAAAGCCGCGGCCGCCGAGGTCAAAGCGGAATTCCTCCACGCGTGGAACGGCTACAAGAAGTATTGCTGGGGCCATGATGACCTAAAGCCGCTCAGCCGGACCTGTCACGATTGGTACGCCGAACCGCTGCTGATGACGCCCGTCGATGCATTGGACACGATGTATCTGATGGGGCTGAAGGATGAGGCCGACAAAACGCGCGCGTACATTGCAGCGAACCTAGAATTCGACAAGGACACCTATGTTCAGAACTTCGAGATCACGATTCGCTTGCTTGGCGCTCTGTTGTCGAATTACCAGCTCACGGGCGATAAGAAATTGCTCGCGATGGCCGACGATCTTGGCACGCGGCTGCTGCCGGTTTTCGAATCGCCCACGGGTTTGCCGTACAAATACGTAAATCTAAGAACGGGCAAAACACGCGGAGAGATCTCGAATCCGGCCGAGACGGGAACGCTGATCATCGAATTCGGCACGCTCAGCAAACTGACGGGCAAGCCGGTCTATTATGAAAAGGCGAAGCGGGCATTGGTCGAGACGTATAAGCGGCGATCGCCGATCGGGCTTGTCGGAACGAACATAAATGTCGAGACAGGAAAATGGACGAATACCGACAGCCATATCAGCGCCGAGATCGATTCATATTACGAGTACCTATTGAAGTGTTCGGTCCTTTTCGGCGATCCGGATTGCCGGGAGATGTGGCAGGATTCGATAACAAAGATCAACACCTATCTCGCCGACGAGGGCGAGGATATGAGCAAGAAGAACGTCGTTGGCCCGATCAAACTTGGCGAACTTTGGTACGGGCACGCCGACATGAACACGGGCGAGCGCACGGCAACGACGACCGGCGCGTTGGACGCATTTTTCCCGGCCGTACTGGCCCTTGACGGCGATCTGAATCGAGCCAAGGCTTTGCAGGATTCGATGTTCAGGATGTGGAAGGCACACGGTATCGAGCCCGAGGTCTATAACTATAGAACCGGCAAAGTGGAAGAAGCAGGCTATCCGCTGCGGCCCGAGATCGTGGAATCGACCTACTATCTTTACCACTTCACGAAAGATCCGAAATACCTGGCGATGGGCAAGCAGATGTGGGACGACTTTCGCAAACACTGCCGTACGGATGTCGGCTACGCCCACCTGAAAAGCGTTGTGACGAAAGAGAAGTCGGACGGGATGCAGAGTTTTCTGTTCGCCGAAACGTTCAAGTATTTTTACCTGCTATTTGCACCGGAATCGACCCTGGATCTCAAAACCGTTGTTTTCAATACCGAAGCGCACCCGATCAGAAAGACGTGGAAATGACCTTTACCGCCGAGACGCGGAGAGCTTTCGGCACTCCCGCCGAGCGGCTGAATTCGAATGGCTAAAAAGAAAGCACTAACAAAGATCGAAAAGAAGATCCTCATCACGGGCGGCACCGGGTTCTTGGGTACGCACATCGTTCGACAATTGATCGAAGCCGGCGAGAAGAACCTAAGGGTAATGGCATCACGCGTGCCGGAATGGATGAAGGACGCCGGTGTGGCGGCGGTCGAGGGATCGGTTACCGATCGGGACGATGTCGCAACCGCCTGCAAGAACGTATCTGCCATTTTCCACCTTGCCGGCAAGGTCTCGCGCGACAACAACGACGCCGCGGCAATGAACCAAGTGCATCTTGTCGGTACGAGGCTACTGTGCGACGCGGCCAAAGAGTCGGGCGTCAAGACGATCTTGCTGGCATCGTCCAGCGGCACAATTGCAGTGAGCGAGGATGAGCAGGTCTTTGACGAGACATTCCCGCAGCCGGTCGATATTCTTTCGCGGTGGGCATATTACGCGTCGAAATATTATCAGGAGCGGACCGCATTGGCAGAGTTCGACGGCGATGGGCGTCGATTGGTCATCATGAATCCGTCGTTGCTGCTCGGTCCCGACGACGAACGGCTAAGCTCGACCAAGGTTGTGCTCGATTTTCTCGCGAGAAAGATCCCGTATAGCCCAAGCGGCGGGTTGAACTTTGTCGATGCTCGCGATGCGGCAGCCGCTTTTATCACCGCCTTCGAGAAGGGTAGGCATCAGGAAAAGTACCTTCTTGGTGCTGAGAATATGACCTTTCCGGAATTCTTTGGGCGGCTGGAAAGACTGTCGGGCATTCCGGCACCGATGTTAAAAGTGCCAAAGAAACTTGCGATGGCGGGTTCGTCGTTCATCGAATCCGTCTTCTCCAATTTCGGCAAGGCTTCGCCAGTGGCCTCCAAAGAGGTAGAGCAGGCGGAATATTTCTGGTACTTCGACTCGGCCAAAGCTCATGAAGAGCTTGGGTTCTCGCCACGCGATCCGCAGGAGACGCTGAACGATACGATCAAGTACCTTCGGCGTAACTTCCTGGGTGACGGAGTTTTTAATTAAGTGATCGAACGCTGCCGCCGGAAAAATCGGGAACTCGCGTAAATAAGCAGGCCGACCACCACCGCGACGATCACTGCCAAGCCTTCGCGGGCGTAATCTACAGTCGTCAAGAGCCAGACGATCAAGCCTATCGACAGAACTGCGGCGACGGGGCCATACGGAACAAAAAATGGGGCCCGTGGCATATCACTGCGTCCACGAAAGATCGGCAAAGCAAGGCAGGTCGTTGCATAGAACAACAGACGCGCGATGGTCGCAATGGCGACCGCGGTCAGAAAAGACGACTGGATCGTCAAGATCAGCATTGCCACAGCAGTAACGATGATCGCCACATACGGCGTTCTGAACTTTGGATGCGTTCTGTCAAAACCAGGCGGAAGGTCGCCCTGCTCCGACATTCCGAAGAGCGTCCGTGTTGCCGCCAGAACGCCGGCGTTCAGATTGCCGAAGATCGAAACGATGACGCCGATACTAATGAATGCGGCCCCCAACGGCCCGAGAAAGACAACCGATGCATCGGCGATCGGCCTTTCGGACGCCGCGAGTCCAGGCAGTGTCCCGATCGACACGATCTGGACCGTGATGTAGATGATCGTGACCAGCACGAGGCCGGCGATCAGGCCGAACGGTATCGTCTTCTTTGGTTCTATGGTCTCACCGGTAACGGCGACCGCTCCTTCAAAACCCACAAAGGCATAGATCAACAACAGCACGGCACTTGAGAAGGCTGAGTACTGCGGGACCGCGCTAAAATTGAAATTTGCACCGTTGACAAAGAAAAGGCCGACCAACACAAAGACGAGCAATGGCAGGAGTTTGCCTACAGTAAAGATATTGGTCATCATCGCTGACTCGCGGACGCCCCAGACGTTCACTACCGTGATGATCACCAGCACCAGGACCACGAAAGCGATCCGCATAGCTCCTTCGCCGGCACCAGGAACGAAGAAGCCGAGATAAGTGACCAGCAGGTTGCAGTTTGCCGCAAAGGTGGCGATGCGCACGATCCAGAAAAGCCAACCGACCTCAAATCCGACCGCGGGGCCGAACGCCTCTCGTGCATACAGATAAGTGCCGCCCGTCGCCGAGAAGCGGCTTGCCACCTCGGCATAGCAGAGCACGATCAGCCCAACGATCACCGCACATAGAACAAAGGCGATCAGGCTGTAGGAACCTATTTGCGCGTAAACCTTTCCCGGCAGGCCGAATATACCGGCCCCGATGATGCCGTTGATCACTATGGCCGTAAAATCCCATCGGCCGATGCCGCGAACTAGCTTTTCTTCTTTCATTCGGATCTGTTGGGGTGTGCTTTTTATGAGAATGCTTTTCGTTTATACTCTGAAAACCGCTTTCGGTAAAGATTCAAAAACCAATACAATGAGATCGAATAGAGCCATTCTGCTTCTCGTCGTTCTGGGCCTGTTGGCCTCCGCTTCGTTTGGCCAGGCAAAACGATCGAAGATCGAGATCGTCGTTCCAAAGACCTACAAGCCGCCGCAGCTTACGGCATCGCCAGGCCTTGAGGCCGTCCTAAAGACAGCTGTCGATAAGATCCTGGACCCGACAAACGGAAAGAACTTCAAGCCTGACGAGATATCGGCGACCCTTATCGACCTTTCTAACCCGGCCGATCTTCGCTGGGCCAATGTTCGCGGCGAACAGCCGATCTATCCGGCAAGCGTCGTCAAGATGTTCTATATGACGGCGCTTGAGCGGCAGCTCGAGGATGGCAAGATCGTGTTGACGCCTGAGCTTTCCCGCGGGTTGAGGGATATGATCGTCGATTCGTCGAATGAGGCGACTCAATACATTCTCGACGTATTGACCGACACATCGAGCGGCGCTGAAATGCCGCAAAAGCAGTTCGAACGGTGGCAGTATCAACGGAATCGCGTGAACCGGTTCTTCGCGTCGATGGGCTACAGGAACATCAACGTCAACCAGAAGACGTTCTGCGAGGACGCCTATGGCATCGAACAGCAGTCGCGAAATTACAAGGGCCAGAATCGAAACATGATCACGACCAACGCGACCGCGCGGCTGCTGGCCGAGATCGTGCTCGGACGTATGAATACACCCGAAAGGACGCAGGCAATGATGGATCTGATGAAGCGGGACCCTTTCAAGCCTTCGTCCGATCCCGACAGCCAGTCGGTCGCTTTCACCGGCAAGGCGTTGATCGACGCAAGAATGGCCGATGCGAAACTGTGGTCGAAGGCCGGATGGACCGACCGCGCTCGCCATGATGCTGCGTACATAGAGACCGGCGACGGGCTAAAATTCGTCCTGGTTGTTTACACCGAAAAGCATGCGAACGATCGCGAAGCTATCCCCGCGGTTGCGTCGAGCGTGATCCAGAGTTTAAGAAAGCTCAGATAGTGAGGCAGAGTTAACGATCGGATGATCGGGAGGGCATTATGAAAACCGTACGATTTGTGGCGCCGCTGTTGGCCTTGGCGCTCGTTTTGGGCTTTTCTCCGGACCTCATTGCCCAAGGGTCATATAAGAAGCCGCCTCAGGAGATCTTAGATGTGCTGAATGCACCGGCCACACCAACGGTCTCGATCTCGCCGGCCCGTGACAAGATGGCGCTGCTCACGCCGCTCGGGTATCCGCCGATCGCAGATCTTGCTCAGCCAATGCTGCGATTGGCTGGCACACGTGTGAATCCGAGTACGAACGGGCCTCACGTTCAGGCCTACTCGGTTAGCATGATCCTGAAGAATATCTCTGATGGGAAGGAAACGGCGGTCGTGCTCCCCGCCGGTGCGAAGATCTCAGGCGTACAATGGGCCCCTGATGGTAAACACATCGCCTTTGGCAACATTACGCCGACCGGCATCGAGTTGTGGTTTGTTGACGCTTCGACGGCAAAGGCAAGGAAGGTGAACGGTGTACTCCTGAACACAGCATTCGGTAGGTATGGGTGGGAAGGCAGCGGCGTTCTCGCAGCGAACATTGTTCCGGCGAAACGCGGGCCCGCTCCCGCATATCAGAATGTTGTTCCGAATGAACCTAATGTCCAGCAGTCAACCGGTCACCGCGGCTCGGTGCCGACGGTACAGGATCTTCTTACATCCCCGAACGATGAGAAGTTGTACGAGTATTATGCAACATCGCAACTGGCGCTGATCGGTGTTGACGGGAAGGTCCGGAATGTCGGTTCCCCGGCGATCTTTGGCAATACATCGTTCTCGCCCGATGGAAAATATGTCTTTGTCTCGATGGTCCGTAGGCCCTATTCGTATCTGTTCCCGGCATCGCGGTTCCCGAGGTCGCAAGAGATATGGGACGCGAGCGGAAAGCTTGTACACAAGCTCGCGGACGTGCCGCTGCTTGACAACCTCGCACCACAGGCGGTCCCGACCGGGCCGCGAGGGATCGATTGGATACCCATCGAGGCTGCGACCCTAAGCTGGACCGAGGCCCTTGATGGCGGCGACCCGCGAAACAAAGTAACGCCGAGGGATAAGATGATGACGCTGGCCGCGCCATTTACGGGATCACCGAAGGAATTGCTGCGGACCGAGCAGCGATTTCAAGGGCGCACGTTCGGTGAGAAAGATGGTGTGATGTTCTTTTACGACTACGACCGCGATACCCAGCGACGGCGAATGTTCGTTACCGACTATCGTAATCCGGCGAATGTTCGAAAGGTGTTCGATCTTAATATCAACGACCGGTACGGAGACATAGGCACGCCCGTAATGAAGCAAATGCCGAACGGCGTATCGCTCGTACGGCAGGACGGCGATCATATTTTTCTTTCGGGCGTGGGTGCCTCGCCGCAGGGTGACCGGCCGTTCTTCCGGCGGCTCGATCTGAAGACGCTAAAGATCGATGAGATATTTCGATCCGGGGTAGAGGAATACGAGGCTTTCGCGGGGATGGTTGACGATGCCGGCACGATCTTTCTCACGCGAAAGGAATCTTCGGCCGAACCTCCGAATCTATACATGCGTCAGGCGGGCAGCGATTCTCGTAAGCTTACCGATCTCAAGGATCCGGCACCCATCCTGCGCGAAATAAAAAAGCAACGGGTCCAGTACAAGCGAGCGGATGGCGTTGACCTCTCATTCACGCTTTATCTGCCGCCAGGGTACAAGGAAGGGACACGACTGCCGACGATAGTATGGGCCTACCCGGAGAGCTATACCGACGCAAGCGTGGCAGGCCAGGTGTCGGGTTCGACGAACCGGTTTACTCAGATCGGCGGTATCTCTCATCTTTTCCTCCTGCTCAGCGGTTATGCCATTCTGGATAACACGTCGATGCCGGTCGTTGGCCCGCCGGAAACCAAGAACGACACGTTCATAAAGCAGATCGTGGCTGCTGCACAGGCAGCGATCGATAAGGGAGTGGAAATGGGTGTTGTCGATCGTGACCGCGTAGGGGTTGGGGGGCATAGCTACGGAGCATTCATGACGGCCAATCTGCTGGCCCACAGCGACATATTCCGGGCAGGCGTGGCTAGAAGCGGAGCATATAACCGCACGCTAACGCCTTTCGGCTTTCAGGACGAGGTTCGCGATTTCTGGCAGGCGACGAAGATCTACACCGAAGTGTCCCCGTTCTTCTACGCGAATAAGATCAACGAGCCCATACTTCTTATTCACGGAGAGGCCGATAATAATCAGGGTACTTACCCGATCCAGTCCGAGCGCCTGTTCGCCGCGATCAGCGGTACCGGCGGAACGGCAAGGCTTGTTATGCTGCCGTTCGAATCACACGGTTATTCGGCCAGAGAATCGGTTGAACACACGCTGTATGAAATGATCAGTTGGTTCGACCGTTACGTTAAGAACGCGAAGCCAAAATGACGACTTCGGGCCGGCGTGCGAGGGCACAACCCCATCACTGTATCTCAGAAACTTCGAGGATGGGCGTCGCGCAGCTAATGCCCGGCTGTTCAACGCCGCGCCAATGCTGAAGGCCTCCTTTCACGACCGAGTGTGCCTCATCACTCGTCATCGGACGGGCGAACAGGTAGCCCTGCCCATACGCGCAGCCAAGCTGTAGCAGCGATCCAAGCTGCTGTTCGGTTTCGATACCTTCGGCAACGACCTCGAGGCCAAGGTTCTCGCCAAGCATCAGGATGGTTTTGACGATCGCTTTGCCCTTGTCGCTTTCGACCATTTGCCTGATGAATGACCGATCGATCTTTAGCCGGTCAAAAGGGAACTGCTGAAGGTAACTGAGGCTTGAGTAGCCCGTCCCGAAATCGTCGGTCGAAAGCGAAACTCCGATCCCAGCAAGGTTTGACAATACGCCCATCGAGCGTTCACTGTGCTCCATTACCGTGCTTTCCGTGACCTCGATCTTCAGCTGTGCCGCCGGCAGATGATTTTCTCTAAGGGCTTGTCGTACAGTGCTTAGAAGCGAAGGGTGCAATAGCTGCTTGGCCGACAGATTTACGCTTACCGAGAGCTTTTCTGAACACGCCTTCTGCCAATTGGCGAGGTCCGTGCACGCCTGCCGCAAGATCCAATTGCCGATCTCAATGATCAAGCCGCTTTCCTCGGCGACGCTAATGAATTCATCCGGACCTATCAGCCCGTGCCGCGGGTGGCGCCATCGAACAAGGGCTTCAAACTCAACTACCGTGCGTGCCGAAAGATCGACGATGGGTTGATATAGAAGCTCGAACTCGTCGCGCTCAACAGCGTGACGCAGATCGGTTTCCATCTCAAGTTGATTAAGGTTGCGTGTGTGCATCTCGCGGTCGAATATCTCGTAGCGAGCTTTTCCACCTTCTTTGGCACGATACATCGCGGCATCAGCGTCGCGGAGAAAATCTTCGGGCTGCCGGAGAATGTCATCGGAAACGATAACGCCGATGCTGGCTGAAGTGAACACTTCAAATCCATCGATGTTGAACGGATTGGCAAGATTCCGCTGAACCCTTTCGGCTACCTGGACTACGTCCTCGATACCACCGGTCCGATTCAGCAATATGGTGAATTCGTCACCACCGAGCCGAGCGACAACGTCGCCGGGCCGAATGTGGTTACGCAGCCGCTCACCGATCTCGACGAGGAGCTTATCTCCGACAATATGTCCAAGGCTATCGTTGACCACTTTGAAGCGGTCGAGATCGAGGAAAAGCACGGCAAATCTGGTCTTTGAATTCGAACCGGCGCGTTCAATTGCGAGTCTAAGATGGTTCATGAATTCGGCGCGATTCGGCAGGTCGGTGAGCGGATCGTGACGGGCGAAATAGTTCAACTTGGCTTCGCTCTGCTTTTGGTCGTCTACGTCCGTATTCGTGCCGAACCATTTGGCGATACGGCCATCCTGATCGCGGCCGCAGGTTGCGCGGGCTTCGTGCCAGCGATAAACGCCGTCGCTCCGCATAAGCCGGAATTCCATTTTGTAATCTTCGCCGGTCGCGACGGAGTGGTGCCATCGGCGCAAGCATTCCTGCAAGTCGTCCGGATGGACAACATCCTGCCACTTGTTACCCACCAGGTGGGCACTTGGAAGGTCAAAGTAGGAAAGCGTCCTGCCATTCACATAGTCCAAGGCACCCGTTGAATCGGCCGTCCAAACCTGATGGGAAATTCCTTCACCGAGTTGGCGAAAACGAAGCTCGCTCGCCTTAACAGCTTCATCCTGTCGCTTCCGTTCCGTTACGTCCCGGCCCACGCCCTGAACAGCGACCGCCCGCCCGTTCTTGTAAATAAGCCGGGTACTTAGATCGAGCGAAACGATCCGCCCCTGTTTATCGACGATGTCGATCTGATAGGTGGTAGCATGGTCGCCGGCCATCTTCCTCAAAGTCATCGCTCGCGCCACGGGTAGCGATTCGGGGGCAACGACCTGCGAAATATTCATCGACAGGGCCTCTTCGCGGCTGTAGCCGGTGATCCGTTCGCCTGCCCGGTTGAGCGAGGTGAAATTACCCAGAAGATCGTGCGTATAGATCAGGTCGTTCGCGTTCTCAAAAAGGTCCCGGTACCTGGTCTCGCTCTCGCGAAGTGCCTCTTCGGCGATCTTGCGTTCGGTAACGTCGCGCGCGATGCCCTGGATCGCGACCGGCACACCATTTTCGGCGATGACCGTGCTGCTCACTTCAACGGTGATGCGCGTTCCGTCCTTGCGAACGCAATCGAGTTCGTACGAGGTCTCCTGTTCACGCCCTTCAAGTTTGCTCAAGAGCTTCTCGCGAACACGATCAAGATGCTCCGGGACGGTGATGTCGGCTGCGTTCAGCTTGACGACCTCATCCATCGTATAGCCGAAGATCCGTTCTACCGCATGATTTGCCGAAATATAGTTTCCCTTGAGGTCATGTACGTAGATGACGTCGTTCGCGTTATCAAACAGGTTTCTAAAGCGTTCCTCGCTGATTCGCAGAGCCTCCTCAGCCTGTTTCCGATCTGTAATGTCAAGAATGACGCCTTCGCGCCAGCGGACCTCGCCATCGTGGTCGCGGATAAGGCAGCCGCGATCGCGAACCCAATAGGTGCTGCCTGACGGGTCGACGATCCTGTATTCGTAATCAACCTCTTCTCCCGAATGCGTGGACGCATCGGTTGCGTCAAAGACCATTTTAAGGTCATCCGGATGGATCACTTGGCGCCAGATATTCGGCTCTGAAAGCCATTTTTCCAACGGATATCCGAACCGAGCGAACGCCGGACTGACGTAAAGCGGCCTGAAGGGCGGCGTCGGAGCCACGACATAGAAGAGGACAGGCAGGTTTTCGATGAATCCACGATAAAGGTCGTCACCGATCGTGACCTGGATCTTGGCGGATTTGTCGAGCAATTGACGCACGTTTTTTTAATTCGAACGCAGGTGAGAGTTTCTATTTTCTGAGGGAGGGAGCCAAAACTGCCGGATTTTGTCAGGCGGCTGACAAAGTATGGGAGCACACGTTGGGCACTCTACCGCGCGATCGACGGAGAGTACTGCAAATATAGATACGAGAGCTTAGCCATCCGTTCGGATGCGGGACGCCAAAGGTCTTTACGAGCAATTTCTATACCAATGCGATCCGGTTCTCGTTGAGGACCGGGCCTTTTTTCTTCGGCTATTCTGATGATGCGTGCGTCTTACAATACGCCCGGGCATATCACAAATTCGAAAGATCAAGGAGTAAAAAGGATGAAAGTAATTTTGTGTTCTGCCTTCGGGGCGGTCGCCCTGATATTCCTGCTGTCCGCAGATTCGACCGCGCAGCAAACGCAGCGTCGCGGCAGTATCAATTCACGCCAGCAGAATCAACGACAGCGGATCAGGCAAGGTGTCCAAACGGGCGAACTTACCCGGCAGGAGACTCGCCGCTTGGTTGGCGAGCAAGTCCAGATCCGACATATGGAGGCTCGCTTCAGACGTTCGGGCGACGGCCTGACCGGTCGTGAGAGATTTCGATTGCAGCGTGAACTGAACCAGGCCAGCCGCCACATTCGGCGGCAGACGCATGATGGCCAGGATTATGACCCGCCACGCCGGCCTTAGTCGGCGTCACTCATCACCAGCGGGTTCTCCTCCCCGCTCCCCTTTCATCGGCAGTTCCAATAAGGCAAGTTACACTTCATTCCTCGGGTTCTCGCAAAACGCCAGGAAAAGCAGTAAACTTGAAAAAACTTTCCATTACTGCCATATGAAGATCACAATTTTTGCGTTCGCGCTTTCCGCGATATTGCTTTGTTCCGGCCAGTTCTTTGCCCAGACGATGCCAAAGGATGCCGACCCGGCGCTTTGGGCTCGTGCCTTGAAGATCCATCGAAACGCAATTGTCGTCGATGGCCACAACGACATCACGTCGCCGATGGTCGATGAGGATTTTGACCTTGCCACCCCGAATGTTGGGAAATTTCACAAAGACGGCGCACCGTTCCATACGAACCTCGACCGGCTGAAGGCGAGCGGGATCACGGGCGAGTTCTTTGCGATCTATGTTTCGGGATCGACGCTGACGACGGGCGGAGCGATGAGGCGGGCAATGGACCTGATCGACGCGACCTATCGCGAGGTTGAAAAACATCCGCAGCAGTTAACGATGTGCACGACCGCCGGCGAGATCCGCCGCGCAAAGAAGGCTGGAAAAACGTGCGTGCTGATGGGCATTGAGGGCGGGTACGCGATCGAGAATTCGCTTTATGCTTTGCGTGATTTCTATCGACTCGGTGTCCGGTATATGACGCTGACGCACAATGTCACCCACGACTGGGCCGACGCTCATAACGGCGAACGAAGGCACCAGGGCCTATCTGAATTTGGTTATGAGGTCGTCCGCGAGATGAACCGCCTCGGGATGCTGGTGGACATTTCGCACGTCTCCGTCGATGTGATGAACGACGTACTGGATGTGACAAAGGCCCCGATCATTGCCTCTCATTCGAGCGCCCGCGGGCTTAACGATCACACTCGGAACGTGCCGGATGATGTCCTCAGGCGGGTTGCGAAGAATGGCGGCGTGATCATGGTCAATTTCTATCCCTCATTCCTGGATGCCCGAACGAACAAGGAAGAAAATGAGCGTGCCGAGAGGCTGAAACCTCAGCTTGACGCACTTCGAGAGCAGTACAAGGACGACCCGGTCGCGTATAACGAGGCGGAACGAAAGCTGTTTGCCGCAAACCCGATCTATGTTACGCCGTACACGCGAATTGTCGATCACATCGATCACATGAAAAAAGTTATGGGTTCGGTGGACAACATCGGCATCGGCTCCGATTTTGACGGCGTTCCGTTCCTGCCCGCCGGGATGAACGGGAAGATCGAAACCGAAGCGCGCGA
>WBZY01000307.1_pt1 | contig 39725 bp, 38 predicted proteins | sample 5204191 | NCBI WGS metagenome assembly WBZY01 (sample SAMN12344363, study PRJNA552823) | activated sludge metagenome | biome: Activated sludge suspended growth; feature: Anammox Sidestream; material: Wastewater; isolation source: activated sludge from anammox sidestream of wastewater treatment...
GGATGGCTTCGGTCGCCGACGTTACCGCGCGCATGTCCGCGAGTTTGAATCGGATTCCGTTGTACTCGCCGAATTTTTCATGCTGAAACGGAGTCGGCACCGAGATGATGAACGCGTCTGCTTCGACGGGCTGGCTGGATACCGTTAGCCTGCCGGATTTGATCGCCTCTTCAAAGAGGCTTTGAAGCCCCGGCTCATGGATGTGTATTTTGCCCGCTTGCAACGATTCCACCACGCGCGGATTGATGTCTACGCCGTGGACTTCGATGCCATGCGTGGCGAACATGGTGGCGGTGGGGAGACCGATGTAGCCGAGACCGAGAACACAGATTTTTTTAAATTTCACTAAGACTCCACGAAAAATTAATTTGCTTCCGACCGATTGTAATTGCCGCTATTGTATTGAACCAATTTAACCCAATCGAGTTCCCCGGTCTTGGCATCGAAAAAAGTATTTCCCATCTCAATTGAGAATCGGGAAATAATTTTGTCGCGTTCCTTTTCAAAACTTTCGTTGTGTTCTCTGGCGCGATGTCCAATCGGTTCGATAATATCGGTATAGAGATCCAGATTTTCGCTAATGAAATACCAAAAGTTTTGACCCACGATCTTCATGTATCCGCGGATGAACGCTGTTTTTGTTTTACCATAACATATCCCTAAGACCGATTGAACATTTAGATTTCGCCTAGCTTGTTTTAGTCGCGCTGTCGCCGTCTGCAAGTCTTGCTCAAGTTTGCTTTGTTGAGAACTATTTCCCCAATTTGGACCCGATTTTATCGAGACAACATAATGCGTGTCGTTATTGAAAAACTCCAAATCCACTCCTTGCGCTGTTGATTTATGACCTCCGCAGGTCCTTTCTGCAACAAAAACGGCTAGCCCTTCCAGGAAATCTCCGAATAATTTTTCTTCGGAGGATGACAGAAACGCGGAAAGCAGATCCCGCACAAGCAACTCTGGAGTTCGTAGATTTTTTGCCTTGAAAAGATACGGATTTTTCGTGAGCAGTTTCTCAAGCCTTAGTTCTTCCAAAGATTTTATTCGCCTTCTATGAAAGTCAACAACATGATCGTTAACATATTCCTTGACATCGTCTAAATTCAATACATTCATTTTTTACCCGTCTTTCTGCGTTTGCCGTTCTTTGCAACGATATAGTTAGCCTTTTTCTCGGCAATTGCGGGCAGTCTGAGTTGGCTTTCCCCGATTCGTTCTCTGGAAAGAGTAACGTACTCGGAATTGATGTCAATCCCCACAAAACTCCTCCCTAATTCAATAGCAGCCAATGCGGTTGTGCCCGAACCCACAAAAGGGTCTAATACAATATCGCCGGGTTTGGTGAAAAGTTTGATGAACCATTTCGGCAAGTCTAATGGAAAAACGGCGCTATGATTCTTGTTTCCAGTTTCTGTTGCCATGTGAAGCACATTGGTAGGATAGACCTTATCTCTTCCAACCCAATTGGAAACATTTTTCCCGAAACCGCTCCCCGCTCTTGATTCATCTCTTGTTTTGTCAGTGTCGCTCAATTTGGCGAGGCGTTCTTTTGCCCAGGAACCAACAGGAACCATCACTGTTTCCTGGTACATTGCAAAGTTTTTGCCCTTGTTGAATTGAATCAATCTTTCCCAATTATCACGGAAGCGGTTAGGCCACTTTCCAGGATACGAATTCTTTTTGTGCCAAATGAATTCTTCCGTCCACAGCCATCCTTGCTCTCGGGCTTTTGAAATCAAATCAATCACATAGGTGTGACGTTCGCCATCCACAACCCTTTCTTTGATGTTCAAGATGAATGTGCCTGTCGGTTTGAGAACACGAAAGAATTGGGCGGTCTTAGGCAGGAACCACTCTACATAATCATCTGGCTTGATCCCGCCGTATGTTTTTGCGCGTTGATCCGCGTAGGGAGGCGATGTAAAAATTAAATCAATACAATTGTCGGGAAAACCGCTTAGGATTTTCTCGCAATCCCCAAGAATAATTTTATCTATGAAATTCATTGCCTGTAAGTTCTGGCCACGATGCGGAATCGGCCTTTTTAAAGCTGAAAAGCCTCGTTTTGAGCCATTTTAATTTCTTTAATTTGGAACTTGTATTCCTGTCTCTCTTCTTCAGAGGATGAGTCGTTGCAATTCCCAAGAAAAAACTCTGATAATTTTAACGCTTCTTCGAGGGTTTGGGCTTCAATTGTGACGGCAAAATAACGGGCGAGTCCAACTTCAAAGGTCGGCACGGCATATTTCTCCTTGCATCTGGTATAGGGTTATTCTAACCTAGAACGATTCCAGCGTGAAATTGCGCAACGCGCCAGCCCAGGCTGCGTAGAATAATCAAAACCGCTGTCTTGCTGTATAATGAAATGGAGGAGTCATGGAGTTTCTACTTGATCCCGATGTCGCGTATCTCTTTTTGCTAGGCGGAGTATTTCTTGCGCTGATGGCTATCGCCACGCCGGGCACGGGGTTTTTCGAAATTGGCGCGTTTTTTTGCTTCGCGCTGGCGGGCTACGCAATTTACAACCTGTCCATCAATTTTTGGGCGTTGATCGTGATCGGTCTGGGAATCGTGCCGTTCGTGTACGCGCTTCAAAAACCGAAACGCGAATGGGCGCTCGCGCTTTCGATCCTCTTGCTGATCGTCGGCTCGGTGTTTATGTTTGCGCGCGAAGGCGGCTTGCCGGCGGTGAATCCTTTGGTGGCGGTGATCGCTTCCGCGCTGACTGCCGGGTTTGTATGGATCGCCACGCGCAAAGCGATGGAAGCCTCATTTGCCGCACCGACGCATGATCTGGGCGCGTTGATCGGCTTGGAAGGTGAAGCGCGGACAGACATCCACGAAGAGGGAAGCGTGCAAGTCGGTAAAGAGTTGTGGTCGGCTCGCAGCGAGAATAAGATCAAGGCGGGGAGCAAGATTCGCGTCGTTCGGCGCGATGGGTTTGTCGTTGTTGTTGAAAAGCAGGAATAAATAATCATCACAAAGGAGTAACTACTATGGAATTACTTACCAGCAGCGCCGTATGTTTAGTTGGCGCGATCCTCGTTATCGGCTTGGTCTTCCTAGCCAATGCCATACGGATCGTTCCGGAATATCAACGTCTCGTTGTCTTCCGTTTGGGTCGCAGTGTCGGACCCAAGGGACCGGGCATCGTATTGTTGGTTCCTGTCATCGACCGCGCCGTCAAAGTGGACCTGCGCGAACAAGTGCGCGAGGTGCCTCACCAGACCTCGATCACGAAAGATAACGCGCCGATCTCGATCGACTTCCTGTGGTACTACAAAGTGCTCGACCCCGCCGAATCGGTGTTGCAGGTCGGCAACTTTGAATCGGCCGCGGCCGGTATCGCGGCAACCACATTGCGCGCGGTCATCGGCGGTATCCCATTGGACGATGTGCTTTCGGAACGCGAACATATCAACAATATGCTCCGCACCCGTCTCGATGAAGTGACCGAACGCTGGGGCGTCAAAGTGACCAACGTGGAAATCCGCGAGATCATCCCGCCGCGCGACGTGCAGGATGCGATGAACCGGCAGATGTCGGCAGAGCGTATCCGCCGCGCCGTAGTGACCGAATCCACAGGCACGCGCGAAGCGGCCGTCAACGTGGCGGAAGGCGAGAAGCAGTCGAACATCCTGCGCGCCGAAGGTCAGAAGCAATCCGCCATCCTTGCGGCGGAAGGCGAACGAGCCGCCCAGTTGTTGCGCGCCGAAGGGTTTGCCCAAGCCCTCGAGCAGATCTTCAACGCCGCGAAAGCCGTTGACCAGAAGACGATGACGCTTCAATATTTTGAAACGCTCAAGTCCATCGGCGCAAGCCCCTCCACGAAGTACATCTTCCCGATGGAGTTCACGAGTATGTTGGATAACTTCCTGGGGAAGAAGTAGGCGGGTAGATAGACAGTCACGCTCGCATGTAGAAATGTGAAAGTAGAAAGTGGAGTTGCGTCTTTCCACTTTCTACTTTCTTTTTTAGAAAACGCTCCCATGGAAATCCTTCCCGCAGGCATCCTCGATCTCAACTCGCTCCGCAAACTCGAACATGCTTGTTTTGACAAAGACGCGTGGTCGCTGTTCGACCTGATTGCCGTTCTTTCATGGCCCGATGTGGTTCGACTCAAGGCGATGGACAACGGCAACATGATCGGATTCGTGGCGGGCGACACGCGTCCTTCTCAAGGGGCGGCTTGGATCTCCACCATTGCGGTTCATCCACGCTTCCAGCGACGCGGCGTGGGGCGGGCGTTACTGCTGGCGTGCGAAGCGCAGGTCAAAGCGCCGAACATGAAGTTGACCGTCCGCGCGTCCAATCACGGGGCGATCGCGTTGTATGAAAAAGAAGGCTATCGCACAATTGACATTTGGAAAAAATATTATAACGACGGCGAAGATGGGCTGGTGATGGAGAAGACGTTGTGAGCGCGTCGGTGAAACGATTGCCTGAGTTTGAGGTTGTGCGAGCGATTTCCATTGTGCTGTTGTTGATCCATCACAGCGGGTTTTACAGCCTTGAATTTTCAGGAAAAACTTTGCAGGTGTTGTCTCCCTATCTGGAAGCGTTCTTGTTGGGATGCTTCTTTTTTATTTCAGGGTACTTCATGGAATTGTCCCTGCAAAGGTCAAGCGGAAACATTTATGCCTTTCTTCGATCTCGGTTGATCAAGATTTATCCGCCTTACCTGATTGCATTTGCCTTGTATGTTTTTGTCTTGGGTTTTGGGTTCAAGTCAAAGTTCGATGTAGCGGTCTGGCTGGCTGGACTACAATTCATTTTTTCGCCGAGTTTGGTAAAGCCGCTTCTCACGCTTTGGTATGTTGGCGCGATCCTTCTCTTCTATGGGGTTTTTCTTGTATTGTGGAAGGTCGCTCCAAAAGTAAGATCATTGCTCATCGTTTCGGTTGTCGTGTTTATTCTTGCTCTCATCCTTCATCGAACAACTGAATTGCTGGACGTTCGTTTCTTTAAATATTTTTTTGTATTCCTGACGGGATTGCTTCTTGCAAAACCGAATGTGTCTGGCGGCGTTTTGTCTGGGCAATGGATGATGGGAAAAACCGTTCTGGCTATCTTGGGGATTTGGCTCTTTTCGCTTGCCCTCCGCGCAGAGGCTGACCCCGCTTCTCTTTTTTATATCGCCGTTTCCTACATGTTCATCGCCTCGAATGTCATCTTGCTATTTACAGTCGTAGCAAAATTGGAGATTATCTCTCCGTGGGGTTGGGTGACTCGAATTTCATACGCATCCTATTTTGTGTATTTATTTCATCGCCCATTCTGGAAAATCCTTGAAGGTATCTTCCCTGTAGAAGGATTGCAGAATCAGATCTTATTCAGGATGCTACCGTCGTCGCTGACTGTGCTGGTTGTATGTTATTTTCTCCAGCAATTTTATGATTTTCTGTTGGGGAAATTCAAACGCCAAAGTCGGGGGCTTAATTCGGCGGTTTGAGTTTACAATACCGTTGTTCCTTATGTCCGAATTCCTTGCCCCGCCTGTTTGGGTGAACACAGATCAATCGCTCCGCAAGATGCTGGCGGATTTATCGTCACAGCCGCGCATTGCGGTGGACACCGAGTCGAACAGCCTGCACGCCTATCGCGAGCGCGTGTGTTTGATCCAGTTTTCGACGCCGAAGCACGATTACGTGGTTGACCCGTTCGCTTTTTCCGACCTTCGCCCGCTTGCCCCGATCTTCAACGACAAAAAAATCGAGAAAATATTTCACGCCTCGGAATACGATTTGATCTGTCTGAAGCGCGATTATGACTTCGAGTTTCGCAACCTGTTCGACACGATGCAAGCCGCGCGCGTGTTGGGGTATCCCGCTGTGGGGTTAGACACACTGCTCGCCGAAAAATTTCAAATGAAGATCGATAAACGCTATCAAAAAGCGGATTGGGGCGCCAGACCACTCACGTTGGCTCAAATCGCTTACGCCCGGCAAGATACTCACTACCTCTTCATCCTGCGCGATTTGATGGAAACGGAATTGCGCGAAAAAGACCGCTGGGAGCTGGCTCTCGAAGATTTTGCGCGCGCGTGCAAAGTGGATGACGCGAAGGAAAAACTCAACGGCTCATCATGGAAACGATTCGGCAGTCGGAAAGGCGTGAGTCTGCGCGAGTTAACCGTCCTTTCGGCATTGTGTCACAGCCGCGATCACATCGCCGAGAAACTTGACCGCCCGCCGTTCAAAGTGATTGACGATAACTTGTTGCTGGAGATCGCGAAACGAATGCCGGAGAAAGACGTTGATCTTGCGGATATCGGCTTGAGCGCGAAGCAAATCCACATGTGGGGCGGGGAGATGCTTGCCGCGGCGAGGCGCGGGGCGGCGGCTCCGCTGGTGAAACTGGAACAGCCCAAACGTCCGAGTGACGCGGTGTTGAGGCGTATCGAGAAGTTGAAAGCATGGCGGAAGAAAGTCGCGCAAGAAATCAAGGTTGAGTCGGATATCGTTTTGCCGAAGTTGTATCTGGGCTTGTTCGCGGAGCATCCGCCAAAGACCCTGGGCGAACTCGAAGAAGCGATGAAAGAGTCGCCGAGACGATTCCAGTTATACGGTATGCAAATTTTGGGTTTATTCGGAGGCTGAAATGCAAATTCATTTTCATGGCGCGGCGCACACGGTGACGGGAAGCCAGCATTTGCTGGAGATCAACGGGCATCGGCTCTTACTGGATTGCGGGCTGTATCAAGGGCGGAGAGAGGAAACCTATTCTCGAAACCTGAACTTTATGTACGACCCGCGCACAGTGGACGCGGTGATCTTGTCTCACGCGCATATTGATCATTGCGGCAATTTGCCGAACTTTGTCAAGAAGGGTTATGAGGGACCCATCTACGCGACTCTCGCAACCGTTGACTTGGCGACATTGATGATGGCCGATTCGGGCCGCATTCAAGAATCGGACGCGGAGTTTGTGAACCGAAAAAATTTGGAACGCGGCAAGCCATTGATCGAACCACTGTATACCGAGGTGGATGCGCAACACGCGGCTGATTTGTTCCGCGGCGTGAATTACGGTCAGCCGTTCGAGCCGATCCCCGGCGTGATTGCGAAATTTGTGGAGGCGGGACACATTCTCGGTTCTGCCGCTGTTTCACTGGAGATCGAAGAAAAGGGGAAGAAAACCCGCTTCTGGTTTTCGGGCGATATTGGGCGATTCGGTTTGCCGTTGTTGCGCGACCCGGTCATGCCTGACCCTGTTGACTATTTGTTGATGGAATGCACCTACGGCGACAAGAAACACAACGACCCGTCTGCCGCGTTCGATGAATTCCGCAATGTGGTGAGGCGGACGATCAAGCGGAACGGCAAAGTGATCATCCCCGCGTTTGCGGTGGGGCGCACGCAGGAACTGGTCTATCATCTAAACACGATGATGCACGACGGCGATGTTCCGCATGTGCCGGTTTTTGTGGATAGTCCATTGGCGGTGAACGCGTCGCAGATCTTCATGCGACATCGCGAGGTGTTTGATTCGGAGACGCTCAAGTTCATCGAAGAGGCGCGCCACCCGGCGCTCAATTTCAAGATGTTGACGTACGTTCACTCGGTCGAGGAATCGAAGGCGTTGAACAAACGCACCGACCCGATGGTGATCATTTCCGCTTCGGGCATGGCGGAAACCGGGCGCATCCTGCATCATCTGCGCAACAATATCGAAAACCCCAAAAATACGGTGTGTATTGTTTCATGGCAGGCGCCATACACGCTGGGGCGCCGAATCGCCGACCGGGAGAAGCAGATCAAAATTTTCGGCGAACCGTATTCGGTCAAAGCCGAAGTGGCGACGATCGGCGGCTTGTCCGGTCACGCCGGGCAGGACCTGTTGGTGAAGTATGCGACCACGGTCAAGAAGACTGCCAGGAAGATATTTCTTGTCCACGGCGAGGAAAAATCCGCCACGCCGTTCATGGGCATTCTCGCATCGCAGGGAATGCACGACGTTTTTTACCCCGACATGCACGAGAGCGCCGAATTATAAGTTATAATCTCCGCCGCACGAAATACGGGAAGGTGCCAGAGTGGTTGAATGGGACAGTCTCGAAAACTGTTGTGGGCTCCGGTCCACCGAGGGTTCGAATCCCTCCCTTCCCGCCTTACAGACCTGACAGGTAAAGTCAGGTCTGTATTTTCTTAACAGCCTTGTGAATATGCTTCGATCCTGTCGAAGATAAAATGGTCATAGTAGCAGGACTTACGCAGTTGGCGGGCAGTTGTACTGCCGCCGCCGCAGTGCAACTACAGCGCAACAGGTTCAACTGCGTAAGTCCTAATTAAATTGAAGGAAACCATGCTCAAATCTCTCCTGACAAGAATCTCCATTCAGTTGATTGTGTTCGCCGCTCTTGCAACTTCTTGCGCGCCTCAAGCCATTGTTGCTCCAACCCAAAATACGACGCCAACCGTCGCTGAAACGATCCTACCGCCCGAACATCAGGCTACTCCATTGCCTGCGCTTACGGCTTTGCCTGACGCTCCCCCGTCGCTACCCGATAACTCTCTGGCTTTGCCGGCCACCGCGCCCTTGCAATGGCCCACACAGCCAATTACTTTGGAGAATGCAAAAGACATCCAGGAGTTACATCGTTGGGGTCGCGGAGATGTGCAACGCCTCAGACAACTTGAACGAAACCCGGAGCAATTTATTGTCCAGACCCCTCTTGGAGTGTATTTATATCAAGAGACCCCTCCTTATGTTCTTGCCTTTATGCCGGATGCGGATGAATTTGCCGTATCGGACAATGAAAATTTGTTAGCGGTGAGTCTCAAAACTGGCGATGTCCAAATTTGGGATTTGGAAAGCAAATCTCTAGTTACGACCTATGCGCATTCGTTCCCGGAGGATATCGTCAAGAAAATCGAAGACGATAAACTCCTCCCTTTTTATGTGGGCGGAATGGCATTTTCGCCCGACGGTTCTGAAATTGCAGTTGGATATGCGGACGGCACAGTAGAACTCCGCCGGATCGGAGAGCCAGCCCCATACCTCGCCCTAAAGCATGATTCCTTCTCCTTGTGGCAAACCGATATTGGCTTGATCTACCAACTCAGCTATTCTCCCGATGGAAAGACACTGACTGTCTTCAAATTTGAATCATATACCAATGCGAATCGAATATCTTTTTGGAGTCTACCGGAAGGGAAATTGATCTCGCTGAGCGAGGCGGGGCGATATTACGATTTTGTTCAGCCTGCCTACCTGCCTGATGACCAAACCTTGCTTGTGCTATCCAGGGAGGACTCGTATCTTTTCCTGACGTTGTGGAACGTTCTCACAGGTGAAAAAATGGGGAGATTTGGCACAGACCTTGTTGAAATCAATTCTACCAACCTGTCGCAGGATGGCAGTGCAATCACGATTCTGGGCTCGGATAGTGAAATGAACTTATATCGTATTGTGCGAGAACTACCGGGAGGTAAACTGATCGAAAAGGAGAAACTGAACGGAACATCCGGCGATGAAGAGTTGGAGCAGATTGGAGACTTCCTTTTGGAACAGGGTCACTACTCCAACGTTTGGGGCGAGGAGGATGATTTCAAAGTCGCCCAGGTTGGCATGATCGGCGATCAGGCATTTCGCTTATTAGGAGAGTCTCATTGGTTGACATTTCCCGAAGGAATTAGGCAACCCCTAAGTATTCCTGACGCCGTTTCTAGCCCATATATTGATATTTCCAATCAGTCCGTTACCTGGTGCGAATCTGGAGGGTTGTACATTCTTGATAAGCATGGCAATGTAACCAAGATGATTGAAGCATTGCCGATTCCCAACTGCGACGGCGTTATCGTTAGCTCCACCTCTCGGTACGCGGTGATATGGCGTGATACAGCGCAATATTTGGTCAATCTTGAAAATGGAAAATCGAACAGCCTGCAACTTGGGATACCATGGGACCCCAAAATTCTTTCCGCGAGATTTACTCCAGATGATAAGTTTCTAATTACCAGCGCGGCGGGAGGTATTGCCACCTGGCAGGTCGATCCCCCGCAGAAACTCGCAATGAGCGATGCGAGTCGTTATTCCGGCAATAATATCGAAATCATCATTTCGAGCGACGGCGCTTTTGCCGTTACGCTGGATGCCGGCACGAAACTACAGTTGGACCAAACGAGTCAGATTAAGGTTTGGCGATTTGAAGATGCTTTTATTTTGCGTCGAATTAATCTACCTTTCACCGACAAAGTTCAGCCGAAATTCATATCATTCGCATTATCGCCAGACGATAAGATGATTGCCAGCGGAGACAATTTTGGTGGAATTCGCTTGTGGAGCGTTGAAAGCGGAGAAGAACTGGCGCTCCTCGAATTCGACTATCAGCCTGTCGATCTAACTTTTACTCGCTACGGCTCCGGCTTGATCGTTGTTCTTGGCGATGGCACATCTCGTTTGATAGGGATCCCGTAACCATGATCAAAACCCGATAAGTAGTATGCTCAAAAGGAGTTGTCATGATTCTGCGCGGGGGTGGGCGGATTTCATGGAAAACCCATTTATACATACACCCGCGTTAAACCGTGTTGTCCGTGAATTCCGCGTCCAAAAAATTCGTAGCCAGGGAAATTCCCAGAAACCGGTAATTCACCTTTTCGGGTTTCCCCTGTTTGATGGTAAGATTCTCGCAATGAAACTCAACCTCGCGCTCGCACAAATCGCCACCAAACTGGGGGATGTCGATTCGAATCTCGACAAGCACCTTGAATTCATTAAACAAGCAAAATCGCAAAAAGCGGACTTAGTTGTCTTCCCCGAACTTTCACTAACGGGATATGTGTTGCAGGATTTGGTCGCCTCAGTCGCGCACACGCCGACGGATGGCGATCCTGTTTTTAAGCATCTTCTCAACGAATCTCGCGACCTGGATATTGTGGTTGGATTCGTGGACGAAGACTCGCGTCACCGCTTCTACATCGCCTCTGCCTACCTTTCAGGCGGACGCGCCATCCACGTCCATCATAAAGTGTATCTCCCGACGTATGGACTCTTCGATGAAGGGCGGTTCTTCGCCTGGGGGGATGCTGTCCGCGCCTTCGACACGCGCTTCGGACGGGTCGGCATGTTGATCTGCGAAGATTTCTGGCACGCCTCGCCGCCATATTTGCTCTGGCTCGACGGCGCAGACATTATGCTGTTTTCATCCGCTTCGCCGGGGCGCGGTCTGACCGACAAGGAAAAGCTCGAGTCTGCTCGTTGGGTGGAGCGCGTGAGCAAAGCCTATGCCAGCATGTTCACATCGTTTGTGGCGCATTGCAACCGTGTCGGCTTTGAAGACGGGTTGCTATTTTGGGGCGGCGCAACGATCAACGATCCGAATGGCGAATTGCTCGCGCAGGGTCCATACTTTGAAGAAGCCCTGACCGTTTGCGAACTCGACCTGAATCAACTTCGTCGCACGCGCGCTCGGCTTCCGCTGTTGCGCGATGAGCGGACAAACCTGACAGTTTCAGAATTGCAGAGAATCCTGCAAAAATAGAGTTTGACTTGTGAAATTCAAATCCGCCTTGTATAATCTTCGACGAGGTTAATTATGGAAACTACCCTAACAAAACGCGGACAAACCGCAGTTCCGGCGGAAATTCGAAAACGATATAAACTGAAAGAAGGAGATACACTGGCTTGGATCGACGATGGGAATACGATTCGAGTTGTATTTCTTCCTGCCCATCCGGTGAAAGCGCTGAGGGGTTCCGGCAAGGGACACAAATTGACGGAACGACTACTTGCCGAGCGTAGGGCGGAATATAAATATGAAAAAGTACGTTCTTGATACTTCGGCGTTGATGGCTTATCTCGAAGCAGAAGAGGGATTCGATAGAGTGGAAAATATTCTCTCTGACGAGGAAGTGATCTTGCCATTCATTTCCCTGATGGAACTGTACTATATCAGTTTACAGGAACAAGGTCAGACTATAGCAGACCAACGACATGCCGCGTTTCGACGCTATCCTGTTATCTGGCAGTTCGATGAACAGACCACATTGACCGCGGCGCGATTGAAGGCGGCGAATCGGATCTCATTCGCCGATTCGCTGATCGCCGCAATTGCAATTCGACATGGGGCGATACTTATCCACAAAGATCCTGAATATGACGAGTTAGCGGGGCAGTTGGAAATGGAAGCGCTCCCATACAAAACATGATTGATCTAACTATCAACACCGATGTCGCTCATCAAATCCTGACGGGCTTCATCAAAAGCGAAGTGACCCGCGTGGGATTCTCCCGCGCGGTGATCGGCTTATCAGGCGGTCTTGATTCGGCTTTATCGTGTGTCCTCGCCGTTGAAGCATTGGGACGCGAGAATGTGCTGGCGGTGCGAATGCCCTACAAATCATCCAACCCCGACTCGCTGGCTCATGCCGAACTGTTGATCGAACAGTTGGAAATTCCCAGCAAGACCATCGAAATCACAGAGATGGTCGACCCATTGTTTGCCAACGACGCGGAGATTACCAAACTCCGCAAAGGCAACATCATGGCGCGCGAACGGATGATCGTTTTGTATGATCAATCCGAAGTGTTCAAAGGGTTAGTTATTGGCACGAGCAACAAGACCGAAATTCTGCTTGGCTACAGTACGCAGTTTGGCGATGCGGCGTCGGCGATGAATCCTATTGGAGATTTGTACAAGACACAGATACGTCAATTATCGCGCGCGTTGAATATTCCCGCGCCTATTATTGACAAACCCCCTTCAGCCGATTTATGGGACGGTCAAACCGATGAAGGGGAGCTAGGCTTCACGTATGAAAAAGTGGATCAGCTGTTGTATCTTCTCGTCGACCATCGTTATAGCCCGCAAGAATGTGTGGAAGCGGGCTTCGACGAAAAATTCGTGAACGGCGTTGTGAGGCGTATCCAGCGGATGCAATACAAGCGCATGCAACCGCCTATTGCGAAATTAAGCAACCGCACGATCGGGTACGACTTTTTATATTTGCGCGACTGGGGAACTTGATGTTTTATCTTCCGCCCGCTCTCACTCACCGTAAGTTTTTTTACTTGTGGCTGGGGTTGCTGATATCTGTGGCAGGTTCGCAAATGCAGTTTGCGGCGATCCATTGGCACGTCCGCGAATTGACCGGCGAACCGAATCCGCTGGCGCTGGGGGGCATCGGTTTGGCGCGCATCCTGCCTGTTTTTATTTTTTCCATCCTCGGTGGCGCGGTGGCAGATAATTACAACCGCCGAAAAATATTGCTCCTCACCCAGTCGATCGCGGCGTTGCAGGCGGCGGCGCTTGCCTACCTGACGATAACGAATCAAATTACTGTGTGGCATATCTACCTATTGACAGCCATCCAAGCCGCGACTATGGCATTCGATCTGCCTGCCCGTCAGGCAATGGTGCCCAATTTGGTTTCTCGCGAACATTTGCCTTCGGCATTCAGCATGAGTTCGGTGGCGTTTAATACCGGGGCGATCGTCGGCCCGTTGTTATTTGGCGTGATCCCTGAAGGCGGGCAGGGATTTGCCTACCTGTTCAACTCAATTTCCTTCCTCGCCGTCATCCTTGCCTTGTTCTTCATGGGCAACGTTCAACAAGATTTGAATCGCGCGGGCGGCGTCAACGTTCGCTCCATGTGGGACGGCGTGAAATTCATCTTCACTCGTCCGTTGATCCTCTCCACAATGATGATGGATTTTGTTGCCACCTTTTTCGCTTCCGCAAACACGATGTTGCCCATCGTTGCCCGCGACATCCTGTTCGTAGGCAAGGCTGGGTATGCCTGGCTGGTCTCATCTCAGGCGATCGGTTCTGTTGTGGCTGGCATAATCGTTTCCCAGATCAAAGAACTGAGAAAACAAGGACCCTTGTTCCTCACGGCAGTGACCCTGTTCGGGCTGGCGACGGTTTGGTTTGGATTGAGCAGAACATTCATCCCCGCCATGGTTGCGTTGTTGTTCATCGGGGTGGGAGATGCCGTCAGCACAGTGATCCGCAATACCATACGCCAGCTCCAAACCCCGGACCACATCCGCGGCAGGATGACAAGCGTGAATCAAATTTTCTTCATGGGCGGTCCCCAGCTAGGGGAGGTCGAAGCGGGCGTTGCCGCATCCTTGTTCGGCGTTCCGTTTGCCATTGTCAGCGGCGGAATCGGGTGTATTGTTGGGATGTTGCTTATCATCTGGAAGTGGCCCCAACTCATTTCGTATAACGGAAACGAGCCGACTCTGGCGACTGCGCCGGCCGATTGACAGCTACCTTGCGATTCCCATACGATTTGCCGCCGTCATCCTTTTTGGTGTTGACTCGCACTTTGATTGAGGCTATACTGCGGGTAACGAGGTAAATGCCCTATGCGAGCAGATGTTTGCGAGGCAACAAAAGACCACCCAAAAGCACGCGACGTGTTCGCGTGCTTTTTTATTTCATACTTCAAACCCTGAAAGGAGATTGAACAATGGACTATGGAATGATCGGCAAACGCGAGAAAGCGCACAGGTACGCCGAGGAACGCCAGCGGTTCCTCTTCAATAAATTCGAGGTTACTTTTCACGGCGATAACAACAACCATCAGGTGAAATTTGACGGCGGCACGTATTCCTGCGATTGCGAATTTTTCGTCACCCATCACCGATGCGCCCACACGATGGCGCTCGAAATCCTTCTGAAGGATATGGTGCCGGAAACGGTCGAATCCTGATTTCTGCCTGATTCTGCAACTCGACTGCCCCCCGCCCCGGAGGGCAGTTTTTCTTTCGTAACTGAGGTTACACCATCCTGAAGTGGTAGATGAAAACCAAATCTGACTCGCGAAAACCCTCGCGACGTTCTGCGTCAGGTAAGTTCGTAAGGGTAGTTTTCCTGAGCCCGTCTAAACACTAACACCTCTTGCAAGCTGACCTGAAAATTTAATGAGAGGATTTTAAAAACCCGCGTTTTCGATTAGAATTTTACGATGCAAAAAATTTCACGACGCGATTTTCTCAAACTAGGCGGCGCGAGCCTCGGCGCTTTCGCATTTTCTCCAGCGTTAGGCGGCTTGTTCAATTTTGATGATAGCGACCTGATTCGCGTGGCGACCACATCGGTGAGTGTGTATTCAAAACCCAGCGACGAAAGCTCGATCGTTTCCACGTGGTATCGAGACGAACTGCTGCATAGCCTCGGCGAAGTAGTCGCTAAGGAACCCGAACATAACCCGGTCTGGTATCGTGTGTGGGGAGGCTATATCCATCGGGCAAGGCTCCAAAAAGTAAAGATATTATTCAACAAAACGCTGACCTCGATAGAGGAAGGCACACCGCGGCTAGCGGAGATTACCGTCCCCTATTCCCAGCCCTGGCGCACCAGCCAGGCATTCGGCTGGCAACAATTGGGATTCCGCCTCTACTACGGCTCTGTTCACTGGATCGAAGCGGTCGAGCCTGGTCCGAACGGCGATCTGTGGTATCGCATCTACGACGATTTGACGGGCTTCCCCTACTACGTAGACGCGATGCATTTGAGACCAATTCCGCTTGAGGAATTGACGCCAATCACACCAGAAATTCCCGTCGAACAAAAGCGCATCGAAGTGAACCTGACGACCCAAACCCTGACGGCGTTCGAATACGACAAGCAGGTTTTGAAGACCAGTATCTGTTCGGGCATCCCAAATGGTCCGCGCGACGCGAATGGCATCCCCACCAAAACCCCGGCGGGAGATTTTCGCATCATGGATAAAATGCCCAATAAACACATGGGCAACGGGAATCTTTTTGCAGATTTCACCGATTACGAACTCCCCGGCGTTCCCTGGACGTGTTTTTTTACAGACAAAGGACATGCCTTCCACGGCACCTACTGGCACGAAAACTATGGCGTGCCGATGAGTCGCGGTTGCATCAACATGCGCACCGAGGAGGCTAAATGGTTGTTCCGTTGGGCAAAACCGGACCATCAGATCGGCAAAACGTACAATCGCGGTTTCGGCACGCTGGTGCGGATCTACTACTAGACCATGCCTGAGTTAATCTGGCGGGACAAACAACTCGCAATTCCAAAACCCGAATCACTGGTCGCCGATTCGATTATTTACCCGGGCGGGAACGGATACCCAACGGCAAAATCCGCTCAGCGGTTAATTTGGGGCGATAATCTGACGGTGATGGCGTCGCTTCTTTCAAGCTATGAAGGCAAAATCAATCTGGTGTATGCCGATCCGCCTTTTTTCACGAATAAAAGGTTCCTGGCGCGTATAGGCAGGGGGGAGGATTCGCGCAAACCGCAAAACTGGAAACTGGCGGAGGGCTATCACGATTCGTGGAAAGATTTAGATTCGTATCTGGATTTTCTTTACCAACGCCTTTTTTTGATGCATAGACTGCTCGCTCCTAACGGAACGCTTTACCTCCATCTGGATTGGCACGCCGATTCGTATGCCCGCCTCCTGCTCGATGAAATTTTCGGACCTGGGAATTTCCTGAATGAAATTATTTGGACGTATCACGGTCCCTCGCCGATCAAGCGAGCCTTTAACCGCAAGCATGACACGATTCTGGCTTACGTCAAAAGCGGGGAGTACACCTTCAATGCCGATGCCGTTCGCGAACCCTACAATCAAAATACGGTGAAAACCTTCGAGTCGTCGCGCAAAGCCGGTTTTGGAAAAATTCCAAATTTAGCGCGCGGCAAAGTGCCGGAAGATTGGTGGTACTTTCCTGTGGTGGCGCGCCTGCATAAGGAGCGCACGGGGTATCCCACACAAAAGCCCGAAGCCTTGTTGGAAAGGATTGTTCTCGCCTCCTCGAATCCGGGCGATATCGTTGCGGATTTCTTTTGCGGTTCAGGGACAACCTCTGTGATCGCCGAACGTCATGGGCGAAAATTCATTGCCTGCGACGAATCGTTCCGCGCAATTCACGCTTCTCGTAAACGACTCGCGAGTGGGACACAGCCTTTTTCATTGGAGCATGATTCGAATGAGGCGTTTTCAATCGCGCCGCCGACTTCGACCACGAGAATAACTCTTTCCGATCATTCAGTCGCGCTGGAGACAAAACTCGGCGTGGACTATTGGGAGGTTGATCCGAATTGGGATGGGGAAACGTTCAAAAGCGCGGCGCAGGCTTCCCGTCCGAACAGAAGCGGAGAGGTGTCGCGCGAGTTAAAAATAAAAATCGGTCGCAGGGTTTGCGTCCGATTCGTCACAGCACAAGGTCGTTGCTATCAACTACACGTCTAGCCGATAGCCAACACCGCGAATGGTCTTGAGGAATTTGGGGTTATTGGGATCGAGTTCGATGGCGCGGCGCAGCCACGAGATGTGAACATCCAACGTGCGCGTGTCGCCGGTGTAATTTGTTTCCCAGACTTTTTTGAACAATGATTCGCGCTCCACGACTTCGCCGTGTTTATCCATCAAAATGTGAAGCAGGGTGATCAAGCGGGGGGTCAGCTTGGTGCTTTTCCCGAGGCATCGTACCCTGCGGTGTTCGATATCGAGACGGATCGGACCTACGCTGACAAGATTGTTGCCGTCACCGGGCATGAGCGCCTTGACCCGGTTTACCAATTTTTGCGCGGTGAACGGGAGGGCAAGCACGGCGTCGGCGAGGTTTTTGTCGACAGGTTTCTCTTTTGCCAGGATGAGGATGATCGGGACTTTTTGATCTTTCTTGCGCAGAGAAAGGCAAATGCGCACGCCTGTGCTTCGCAGGGAGGCGGCGTTGACGACAACTACGACAGGATTGATTTGTTTGAGCTTGGATGCGGCTTGACTTCCATTTTGAAAGGAACGAATATCAAATCCCTTCTTTTGCAAGTCGTTTGCAAAAGAAGGGATTTCTGCATGTCGTCCTTCGATCACGAGAAGTGTCGCTTTTTTCATTGGAATAAGTCTGATGATAATTTCAAACGTATGGGTTGAAAATTACAAAGCCATTATACCTTAATCTTAACAAAAGCCGTTGTTTCGTCTTTTAAGGTAGCGCCGATTAAACTACAACTTCGTCATCTTATCAAGATGCAATTTGTTCTTTAGGGTTCGTAACAAAACTAGCCACCCGACAGTTTGGTTTTTGGACGCAGAAAAATGCAGATGAACGCAGATTTTTTTGCAAGCCATTCTGAAAAATCCATCTGTATCAACGATTTCAGCGTTCACACCGCACTGGCGCTCGGCGCAAGTGTCTGCGTCCAATTTTATTAAACTGTCAGGTAGGTAGTAACAAAATAACTCCCTGATAGGGATACGGCCGCGCGAAAGGGCTCGCCAAATGCTCTTGTAAGTTCGTCGCTGGTTTCCCGGGCGTTTTTTGGTAGTTGTTGCCGACAGCAGTTTTGCCGTGAGTGGCTCGCTTTGGCTGACAGTTGTCAAACAAACTTTATTCTCTTGCGCCATTTTCAGACAACGCCCTTTTTTCCTGAAATCCGAAAGGTTCTGCGCATTCGATCCATTGACCGCTTTTCTCCCTCTACGCGCACCTACCTGACCGTACCTTTTGGGTAAAGTCCAGCTAAGGATTGGTCGCAGCGCGAGACTGCAAAGCGTCTCGCGCGATAGGCAGTTCTTGCGTAAGAGCGACATCAATGTCGTATTACGAGAACTGAATTGACTTCCACTGCGTAACATCGTTAGTCATGGAACGACCCTACCGGTTGGGGTCGATGAACTTGAAGAGGTCGTCCAGATATCGTTCGGCAAATTCGATGACAACCACATCGGGTTTTTGTTCGTCCACCCACGATAAATTCCAGATCCCGCCGCCGCTAAAATTTTGGATGAAAATCCCGTGATGGAAATGTTCGCCCAGCATGGGGTTGACATTGAAAAAGTAGGAGTCATGATAGATAACGAGATTCGGCAAGGTCTCATCTGGGTTATAGGAGAATAACAATTTGCGTCCGCCGAGGTTGATGGTTTTGTAGGAAGTGGCAAGGTCAAACTTGGGAGCAAGCCGGAGTTTCGACTCGGTCAACGAGGTGACGCCGATCACGTTGGCAAGGTCGAGCGGCTCAGGCTCCAGCGCCTGCTCTGCGAAATCTGATAATGGGCGCGGGGAAAGATTCGGGTGGGTTTCGCTCAATCGCTCCAACAACAGGGAATACGCCAGATATGCGCCGTAGTCGTTCCAATGCGTGTCGGTGGCGAGGTAAATTTCCCGTTCGGTTTTGGCTTGCAGAAGGGCTGGGCGAAGATCGAGAATCTGAGTTTCGCCATGCGCGGAAAGATAGGCGGCAACTTGGTCCAATTTCGATTGGGACCCAATCTGTGGGATTTGGGCGGGCACGCGCTCGGGGTAAATGGTATTTTTACTCGGCACGATAACGACAATCAGCGTGATGCCGCGTTCGGCATAGGTTGAGGATAACGAATCCAGGTTGGCTTGAAATTGCGCCAGCGATTCCTCTGTGAACGATGCGGATTTCTGGTACACATCGAGGTCGCCCTCGGCGGTGTAGACGAGCCAGCCATCGTCGCCGACGAGGACCTTGGGGAAGACGCGATCGCCGAGGGTGAGACGCAGGTTGGACGTCAGCGCGATGAGGCGCGAGCGCGCATAGAAATTCTCCTCGATGGCGTAGGGGTCGAGGACGAGAGTCCGCAGGGGGAGGAGGAGCATCCCAAGAAAAATGGCGATGAGTAGTTTGGGATAATGACGCGTCATCTAAAATCCTTCGTAGATGCCGGGGGTGAAGCCGTTCGCCGCCATCATGCCCACGGACAGAATGAAGAGGGCGATGATGAGAATGTCGCTCGCGAGGGTTCGCGCGAATGAGTGTCGCCCGTCTTTTTGAAAATGAAAACCAAACGGCAGGGCAAGAAACAGACCCGCGAGCAGGGCAAGGAGGAACGATGGTTCGATCAACGGGAGCGGGCTCGTATCATGAAATGGAAGCGGGAATGGGGGTTGAACCATGCCGCCTAGCGCGCGCAGATATTGGAATGCGTATTCAAGACTCGGCGAGCGGAAGACGAGCCATGTGAACAAAATAATCGTCAGCGCGTAGAGATGACGGACCGGTTGGAATGTTTTTTGCAACCAACGGTTGAGGAAAAGATTTTCAAGCGCGATGAAGAAGCCGTGAAGCAAGCCCCACGCCACAAAGTTGATCGTGACGCCATGCCACAAACCTGTGAGCAAAAAGACGACGAGGATGTTCAGTGATTGACCGATGACGGGAATCCGTTTGCGCTCGAGGGGGAAGAAAACATAATCGCGGAACCACGTGGAAAGCGAGATGTGCCAGCGCCGCCAAAAATCGCCGATGGATTGCGCGAGGTAGGGGAGGTCGAAGTTTTCGACGAAGCGGAAGCCCATCATCCTGGCGAGTCCGATCGCCATGTCGGTGTAGCCTGAAAAATCGAAATAAATTTGCAGGGTATAGCCAGCCAATCCCAGCCACGCATACGCGGGCGTGAGCGCAGGCGTTGGCAAGTTGAAGACCGCATCCACCGTGACGCCGAGCGCGTCGGCGATCAATATTTTTTTGGCGAAGCCTTTCAAGAAGCGACGGATGCCGTTTGCAATCTGATCCGAGTCTATGGTTGGGTTGGGCAACTGCGCGGCGACGCTCCGATAGCGGACAATGGGACCGACGAGCAATTTCGGGAACATCAACACATAAAACGCGAAAGCAATGAAATTCTTTTCGGGTTGAACCGCGCCTTTGCGAACATCGACGAGATAAGAAATGAGTTGAAAACTGATGAAGGACAAGCCAAGGGGAAATGTCAACGAATCGAGCAGGGTCGTTAGACGGGCGGGGAAGAATCTCTCCAGTCCGAAAAAGAGCGCGTATTGATAGGCGGTGAACAGTTTGAAGAAGGCGAGCGCGCCGACGTTGACGAGCAAACCGAGAGGCAGAATCCATTTTGAGAAGCGGGAGGCGAACAGACGCGCGAGCGAGTAATTAGCGACAATCAACGCGGCGATGAAAACCAGATTGACCGCGCTCCCCCACGCGTAGAAGAGTCCGCTGGCGAGAATCCCCAGCGCGGGACGCCAACGCGGTTGGGCAACGAAATAGGCGATGAGGAAGAACGGGAGGAAGAGAAATAGAAAGAGGGCGGTGTTGAAGTTCATGGCGAAACGCGGCAATTATAACGGAGAGGGTTTCGCGTCGTATATCTTGGTACCACTTGTTTGATACGCAGATTTCACGGAACACGCGGACATCAATGATTTTTCCGCGCCTCTCGGGATACTGCGCGTCGGCTGTGTCGAAATAGTGAAGTCGGACGTGTTTCGTTTTTTATCTGCCGATCAACAGCACAGTTCCCTCTTCCCATTTCAATGTGGACGAGGGCGACTCTTGCTTGCGGATTTGTTCCGCCATCTCCTTCACGATCTCCATGCGCCGCCCCGCCGCCCAGGGGTATGCCTTATCCCATTCCGCGTCGGTGTTCGGAAACCAGATGATGGCGAACGTTCCAGGTCCGCCGAACTCCCAGTAGAACTCGCACGTTCTTTTGTTGAACAACGAGCCTGCGATGTATTGGATCGTGCCAGAAGGTCCTTTTGCGATCATTTTGACTTTTGCCATTTTGACTTTCCTCCCATCATTCCGAACCGCCCAGCCAATTTTTCCATATCCCCGGCGTCGAATCGGGGATTGCTACTGCGCCAGCGACTTTGGTATAGAATTCCTGCGGACCCGCCCAGCCGACAATGGCATACCCGTAGCCTTTGATTTTCATTTCCACGAGACATGCCAGCAGTAACGCTTTGCCGATTCCCTTTCCTTGCATGGATTCAAGCACGCCCATCGGACCGAACAAGCCCAATGCCGCTGTGTCGTAACAGGCAAAGCCGACCATGTTGCGCCCGTGTTGGGCGATGTAACTGGATGTGGGAGCGCGCGAGAAGCTGACTTCCATCTCGGTCCCCCAGCCCTCCTCAAAGTTTTCGCGCACCCATCGCACAGCAAGGGATTTCTCTGTGCCAATCGGTTTGCGGATCGTAATATCGGGCGCGACAAGATTCGAAAACGTGGATAGCGTCTCCGGTAGGTCGTAGAGTTTGACAAGCATGTCGGTCATGGAGGCTCCTGTCTCGCTAGAATTATACCTATGAGCCGATTACTTTACACGTTCAAAATTGGGACGCAGATTCACGCTGAAAACGCAGATTTTTCTTTCTTTCAGATCAGTGAAATCAGCGTTTTCCGCGTCCATCAGGCATGGTGCAAGATAATCAGCCCATAGGTCTGATTATCTTACACATTCAAAATCGAGACGCAGAAAAACGCGGACGAACGCAGAGGTTGAAAACTTCCGCGCGCATCCGCGCTTGTCCGTGCCCAAGTAACATTCTGTGATGTAATCAGATTCGGCTCTACCGTTTTTAACGGGAAAAACCTTGCTCAACCACAAAGGAGACAAAGGGTCACGAAGGAAACAAACCAAAAAAAGACCCTTTGTGTACCTTTGTGATCCTTCGTGGTAAAGATTTCCCGCCGGAAACGGGAGAGCCTCAGATTCTTACACGCCGCTAGACCACGTTGAAATCGCTCATCTTGCGGATGCGGTCCTTCACTTGCGGGTCTTTCAATTCTTCGGCGGTGTAGTTCATCTTGAAGTCCACTTGATCTTCGTAGCCGCCGGGTTCGTAAATGAGCATATTGCGGCTGTCTTTGCCGCCTACGACTCTCACGCTGTGGACGGTGTTCGGCGGGACGTAGAGCGCGTCGCCCGCGCTGAGGATGCGGGTCTCGCCTGCGACCGTCCACTCCACTTGACCATCCAGCACATAAAAAGTTTCGGAGTGATCTTTGTGAAAATGCGGCGGCACTTCAAAGGTGGACAGCCAGCGCGAGATCATGATGGTGTAGCGGTTTTCGCTTTGTTTCGTCGTGACGACGAGTTCCATATCCGTCACGCCGTCCTCCTCGAAGGAGGGGCGTTTGCCCGCCATGGAAAATACGTGTTTTGCGCTCATGATTTTTTCTCCGATGTTAGTACGCCACAGTGACGCGCTTACGGATGAAGCGCGGCGTTTCGATTTCATTGACCAGCGCAACGGCAAAATCTTCGATGGAGATGGCGCTGTTTCCCTGCGCGTCCACCAGCAGACGGTTATCGTCGCCGATGCGGAAGACGCCGGTGCGACTGCCGGGGGCGATTCTGTCGGCTGGGCTGAAGTATGTCCAATCCAGCGTGGTGTTCTGGCGATAGGCTTTCAGCGCATCGCCGTGCGCGCTGGCGAACGGTCTCCAGTCCGGTGGAAATTGGGGGCTATCCATCAACAAAAGACCGGGCGACACTTCCAAGCTTCCCGCTCCGCCCACGATGAACAGACGATTCACTCGAGCGGCAGACAGCCCTTTCATCAGGGAGTTGGCGGCGTCTGTCAATGTGCCGGGCGCGGAAAAATCGGGCGCATACGCGCTGACAACGGCGTGGTGACCGGCTACCGCAACAGCGACGTTGTCCGCGTTCAGCACGTCGGCTTTGTGAAAGGTGAGGTTGGGGTGGGAGGCGTCTCCGCTTTCAGGATGGCGAACCAGCCCGGTGACGGTATGACCGCGCGTCAGCGCTTCCTGTGTGATGACCTTGCCGATGTTCCCCGTCGCGCCAAAGATGGCTATTTTCATATCTATTGCTCTCCTTGTGATAAATTTTGGTCACTATAATAGACTAACACTCTTATCGCAAGCAGGCACTTTGGAGTGATATACTTACCGCATGGAAACCAGAATTACAAATGGAAATGTGTATAAGAAAGCCTGCCCCACCCGTTTGGCGTTAGACCGCATCGCAGATAAATGGACGACTTTGATCGTGGGGCTGTTGGATGGCGGCCCGCGCCGTTTCTCTGAATTGAAACGCGAGATCGAGGGGATTTCGCAAAAGATGCTGACGCAAACTTTGCGCGACTTGGAACGCGACGGACTGGTGACGCGCACGGTGTACGCGCAGATTCCGCCGCGCGTGGAATATGCGCTCACGCCGCTGGGGCAAACGCTGTGCGAGCCGATCGCCGCCATCCGCAAATGGGCGGAGATGAACATCAACGAAGTGGTTGACGCGCAGTTGATTTATGACGCGCAACGCCCGACTCAAGGTCTCGAAGGTTTGTAATCTTCGGGGCTTTTTTACAAATAGCCGCAAATTCAGACCTGAAAGGTTCTGTGGAAACCTGTCAGGTTTTTACGCAAACGACTCCGCCAGCAGACTCTCAAACAACCCCTCCCCCTGCCGCTCCGCCTCGGACATCCCCGAGCACAGCGAGTGGGAGACCCTCGACCCGCGCCGAGACAACCGTCCGCGAATAAAGCCACGAATTCACGAATATCGTGCCGCCCATTCGTTTATTCGTGAATAATTCGTGGACGGTTTTCATGTAAACGATTGACTCTGCAAACTCTTAAACAACCCCTGCCGCTCCGCCTCACGAGCCTCAAACGGCGAGTTGCGCCCACGCAGACCCTCCACCCGCGCCACCACGGACACAATTCTTTGCCAGTTATGTTTCACTATGAAGGCGGCAAAGATGGATAGCGGGCTGACTCTTCCCGTTTGAAATGACCTGATAGACAATTCCGCATTTGTCGCCTCCGCAGGAAATACTGCTGGCAGACTCTGCGAACGCGAAGGAAAAACGTCCCTGCGATATTACGGAGTTTCTTTCTCCGTGCGCTACATTGTTGCTACAGAATGGCTGGCCGCATTCGTCACACCGATACACTTCCGATTCCGTAAAATGTGTTCGACCGCATATGACACACCGCAGGCTGTTGACTCGACTCCAAATCGCAAGCCCTGCGATGACAAGAATGGCGACGATTATCAGAATAGGAACGAAATTCATATGAACTTTCCTCCAAAACATTCGCTCAGCAACGACTCAAACAACCCCTCCCCCTGCCGCTCCGCCTCGGACATGCGCCCGCGCAGAGACTCGACCCGCGCCGAGACAACCGTCCGCGAATAAAGCCACGAATTCACGAATATCGTGCCGCCCATTCGTTTATTCGTGAAAAATTCGTGGACGGTTTCACGCAAACGACTCCGCCAGCAGACTCTCAAACAACCCCTCCCCCTGCCGCTCCGCCTCGGACATGCGCCCGCGCAGACCCTCCACCCGCGCCACTACGGAGGCAAATTCTTCTTGCAGGGGAAGCGGGGGGACAGGGATAACCAGTGATTTCACATCCTGCTGATTTATGCTTGCTTGGTTTACCGCTTTCTTTGCCTTCTGTAAAATTTGAGAATAAGCGTTTTGAGTTGTCAGAAACTTTGTCACATACACAGGATGGGCAAGTTTTCTGTTTATCCGAATTTTCATCATGTTGCTTTCAAACAATGTCGTTTCAGTTAAACCTTTGACCAAAGCGCATTTTCCCAAATATTCCAAACTATTTACACGATTGATGAGAATTTCACCGTTTTGAACTTTGAATTCTTCAATCTGCTTTTCTGATGCTCGTAAGCGTTTGAATTTGGAAGGATTACCAAGAACACCATCATAAAAAGCATCTATTCGTATGATTGGAGTTCCTGAGCCGTATTGATCTGATGAAAGATAAAGTCCATTTTTGGGGTCTTCTTCAAGTATTTCTTCAAATTCAACTCTATCAAACTTACTGCCATCCCCAAACATCTCCAAAAACACAGACTGGAGCAGGGACTCACCGAGCGCGCGCCCCGTCCGCCGCAGGGAGCGCAGACGGTCCGCCCGCGCCAGCAGAGACGCAATCCGCTTTTGCTCGGTCAGCGGGGGGAGGGGGAGTCTAAAGTTTTCAAATGTTTCTTTGTTTACCTCTGCAAATGTTGCCCCTCTACCAAGTATCTCTAATTGTGGCGTGAAATATTTCAACGCGAAGAATCCATAAACCGCGTCGAGTCTTTCATTCGGAACGATACTTTTGAATCCTTGATTTGTACAAAGTGGAAACGAAGTTACAGCACAATGCCCAATTGGCGCACGAGTGCTAAACACAATACTTCCAGCAGGCATCATTTTTGTAGAGCAACTTTTGTAGCCTGCTTTAGTTATCTTCCGTAATTCGCCAGTGAAATAAATCCCTTCATGGCTAGTCAGGTTAGCAGGCGTAATCCAAGGAATGTCGCCATCCCAATAATCCTTATTTGTTGTATCGGGCGTAGAACCAGTAACAATTTCGCCTAACTCACCAATCGGGACGAGTTCATAACTCATTTCAATAAACCCTTGAGTTCTTCTATCTCGCTCATCATCACACTCTCCAACCTCGCCAAGCGTTCCAGCGTCACAGACGGCTGTTCGTGATAGGCGGCGTCCGCGTCCACGGCGCGGTAGCGGCTGGCGGAGAGGTCGTATTTGTTCGCCTTCACCTGCTCCTTCGTCACCCAAAACTGGCGGGTCAGGCGGTCGAGTTCGGATTGGGGCGCGGAGATTTGAGATTGGAGAGCGGCAAGTTGGGCTTGGGCATCTTTAAGAGCATCAACCACAAAGGGCACCAAGTTCACAAAGGTTTTTTCTTGGGTTTTCTTCGTGCCCTTTGTGTCCTTCGTGGTTAAAGGGTTTTCAATCGCCGCCTCAAACGTCAACCGATTGATCTCCGCCTGCAACGTCAAGCGTTCCGCCTTCAACGGCGCAAGCAATGCTCTCAATTCTCCAATTCTCTTTTCTCTCTTCTCTTTGAACTTTTTATCAGACCGATTCTGCCAACACGCCAACACATCGGGAATATCGTTTTCATCCACCTTCGTCCGCTTATCGTCCAGCGAAAAACCGTCATGCTCCATGTCGTAGAACCAGATATCCTTCGTCTGTGCGCCGCGCGTGAAAAATAAAACCGCCGTGCTGACTCCCGCATACGGCTTGAACACGCCCGACGGCATCGAGACCACCCCATCGAGTCGATTCTCTTCGATGAGGCGTTTGCGAATCTCAACATGCGCGCGGGACGAACCGAACAGCACGCCGTCAGGCACGATCACCGCCGCGCGTCCGCCCATATCGAGCGCGCGCAGAATCAGATGCAGGAAGAGCAGTTCGCTTTTGGTCGTGTCCGCTGGCAGGGTGGGATGAATCGTGCTTTTATCCACCGCGCCCTTGAACGGCGGGTTCATCAAAATCACGTCATACTCGCGCTCGTCATCGAACGCCTTCGAGAGCGTGTCCCGATAAAAAAACTGCGGCGACTCGATGCCGTGCAGGGTCAGGTTCATCGAGCCGATGCGCAGGATGGTCATGCCCGAATCGTTGTCGAAGCCGCGCAGATATTTGGGCGACGACATGAACGTTCTTTCCGCCGCCGCTAACTGGTCGCCGATCAAGTGATGCGGATTGCCCTCCTCGTCATATTCCAAAATCCCCGCCGAAGTCGCCCGCTCCAAAATATGCTGGTGCGCGTTGACGAGAAACCCGCCCGTCCCGCCCGCCAGATCGCCGATGCGCTCGCGCGGCTTGGGGTCAATCATCTTCACCATCATGCGGATGATATGACGCGGCGTGCGGAACTGTCCGCCGCGCCCCGCAAACTGCATGTGACCGAGCATGTACTCGTACAAGTCGCCCTGCACATCCTGATTCTGCTCGGCGATTTTCATCTGGTCAATTAAATTGCACGCCTCGATCAGCAGTCCCGCCTTGTTGATTTTGCACTGCGCCCCCTTCATGTACTCGCCAAACGAAGACTTCTCATCGGCGAGTTCGACGAGTTTCGGGAAGACGACAGTCTTTAGATGATGAAGCGACTCTTCGGCTTTCATCTGAGTCCAATGACCCCAACGCATCTCTTTCGGGACTTTAGGCTGGTACGTCGTCCCCTTGCGTTTTGCCTGCTTTTCAGCCGCGTTCTCGCGGTCATCCAGCCGCTTGAGGAACAACAAATACGAAAACTGCTCAATCGCATCGAGCGGATTCGAGAGTCCCCCCGTCCAGAACTTATCCCAGAGGGCGTCAACTTGACTGCGGAGTTTGGGGTCGGTTAGCATGGTATTTTAGAACTCCGAGTTTTTTGAAAACTCGGAGTTCTTCTCATCCCTTCTTTTCGATGTACTTCACGCCATCCATGTCTTTGAAATGCGCATCTTGAGTCCACAGCGTGGCGTTGTGCGCGCGAGCAGTCGCAAGGATGATGCTGTCTGCCAATGGAAGTTTTAATTCATACGATAATTCAGCGGCAACCAGCGCAAGGCTGTCGTCCAAGTCAATAACCCGCCCGTCTTTCATAATTGCCACTGCTTCAAGCGCGTCGTTCCTGTTTTTCTCAATCAAAACGCGCTTGAAAACTTCAAAGAGACTGATGGTCGGAACAAGAATCTCATCCGTATTTTCGATTATGGGCGCGAAAAATTTGGCATTACTATCATTGATGAAATACTCCAGCCAACCTGAAGAATCGACAACGTTCATACGCGGTCTTCCTCGTCGCGCTCAATGGTACTGCTCATCCCTTTTAGAAAACCCCGTGCCGATTTAATATCTCGCACAGGCACAATCTCCAAGCGATCTCCGTAAATGATGAATCGCACCTTCTGTCCTGGCTTGACGTTCCATTTTTCTCGAATGGCGCGAGGTATGACCACCTGGTACTTTGGGGAAATTGTCACGGTATCCATGTCTTACTTCTCCTTATCGAAAACGAAATCGTAAGATAATTATACCGCCATCCTGTTCGCAAACTCAACCACATCATCCCTTTCCTGCTCTGTAAACCAGCGCTCCACCGCGTCCTGACCAAACCCAACCAATGCGGGCGCATCGTACAAATCGGCGGTTTCGAGATGACGCTTCTGCAAGAACACGCTCTGCACGGCGCGGAGGAAACGTATCTGGTCGGCGTTGTATTTGTTTTGGATGATGAAATTTTCAAACTGCCGCGCCACCAAATCCTTATAATCGGGCAGGTACTGCATATCCAGCACCTGGCGCACCAAGCCGAGAAAACTATCCGCGCTGTGGGCAAAGACCTTCTTCAAGTTCTCGGGCGTCACTTCCAAGTCGCCTTCGCCAAGTTCTTTGGTCAACGTGCGCTCCAGTTCAAGCAATTGGAAGTCGTCAATCTTTTGTCCCTGCTGAATGGCTTTGATGGTCGGATGATTCGCCACTAATTCCAAAATGCGTTGCTCCACCAAACGGCGATATTCAGCCACGTACATTTTCTCTCCGCTTTTGGTGAGCAGGATGTAGCCATGTAACGAGATTTCATCAAGTAAATCCAATTCAAGGAATGTATCAAGCCGTCGCTTGTATTTCATCTGGGGTGCAAGCGCATCGCGCAGATTTGAAAGGTCGCTCAGACTGGTATTGGTCAATTCTTCGGGGATGCACTTTTGCACATACGGTTTGAGTTTTGAGTCATTGACCACGAAATCAGGCAGAATGGCGGCGTCTTCGGCGATGGATTGAATAGCTTGCGTTGTGTCTTTGCTCGTGCGCTTCAGCAGTTTCAACCGCTCCACTTTGCTGATAAAAGTCGCGGCGGCGACATCCACACCTGGGACGAGTCTCAAGTGCGGGGCGACTTTCAATTTTAGGAATTCGATCTTGCTGGGAACTAAATAATCCCAAAAGGTATCTGTCCACGCTTCTTCGATGTCTGGCATGTGCTTGCGGATGGTGAACGAGTCGGTCGGGATTTTTTGGATTTGTCCGCGCAGGTCGGTAATGACTTGTTTGCAATCGGGGTCTTTCTGGTCTTTGAGATAAGTTTCCAACAAACGCAATCGTGTGTTGAAAATCGTCACCAGCACAGGCGTGGACTGGTCAACGACTTCCTTCGCATCGCGGCTGAAGTTATTTTCCCAAAAGTCAATGATGAGGAAATCTTTCTTCTCGAAGTTCGGCAGTAACGCCAGATTTCTGCACGCCGCCTGCACACGCGTCCCACGACCGATCATCTGTTGTAATTTAATCGGCGATTGCACAGGCTTCATGAAAACTAAATTGACCACTTCGGGAACGTCAATGCCTGTGTCGAGCATATCCACGGAAATGGCAATACGTGGCAAGTCTTTTTTCTTGAACGCTTCCACTAACTTGCCGCGATATTCGGACTTGTGCGTGATCACTCGCGACAATTCAGGGAACTGCGGATACATCTCATCGAAAAACTTTTGCAACCGCAAGGCGTGTTCGTTCGTCATCGCAAACACAATCGTCTTGCCTGGCAACTGTCCCGACGAATCTTTGCGGCACACTTCCCAAATCTCCTCCCACTGTTTGCGGATGGTATCAGCATTGCTAACCGTTCTTTCTAATTCGGTGCCCTCGTAGTTGATATCGTCGGGGTCGAGTCCTTTTTCGATCAAGGCGTTGCGTTCTTCTTCAGTCAAGTCCACGCCGTGAATTCCCTGCCGCTGGAATTTTGTCCGTGCGGCGTAGAGTTCGTAGTCTACGAGCCATTTATCATCAATGGCTTGTTCGTAGGTGTAGAGATAGGTCGGCTTGCCATCCGTGCAATCGAAGGCAAGAAAGGTATCGCGGTTGATGTAATTTGCGGGAGTGGCAGTCAGCCCAACTTGTCGTCCGTCAAAATATTCAAGAACTTCATTGAACTTATTGTAGATTGAACGATGTACTTCATCGAAGACGATCAGATCAAAGAAGGCAGGCGAGAATTGTTCGAAGATATTACTCAGCGTTTGGAGAGTCACTGCATATAGGCGCTTGGTGGTATCGAGGTCGTAAGTTCTTAATCGCGCACAAGGCTCATGGGGAATAAACTTCTCGAAGCCATCTTCTTTCGCTTGATCCACCAGCGCATCACGGTCCGCTACGAACAAAATCCTGCGCGCCTGATTGGAACGCATGAACACGTCAATCAAGCCCATCGTGGTGCGCGTCTTGCCTGTGCCTGTCGCCATCACGATGAGGGCTTTGCGCTTGCCGTTGGTAAACGCTTCCCCTACACGCCGAATTGCTTCGTGCTGGTAGGAACGGTCAACGATTTTGTTGTCAATTTCTACTGAACTCAACGGCTTAGCATTCTGCCGCAAGTAAAGCAGATTCTCCAGGTCTTCACGAGTGAAGAAACCGAACACTTCACGCCTCGGCGCGTAACCCACATCCACAAAATGGATTTCGAGTCCGTTGGCTAAAAACCCAAACGGGCGAAAACTTTGATGCTTTTCGATTTCAGTAACGTAATGAGTCAGTTGCGCTTCCGCCAGGCGAACATCCACCGCCGTTTTCTTGGCTTCGACAACTGCTAAGACTTCGCCGTTTTCGCGGTAGAGACAATAATCTGTTACTCCATTCCATGGCTCGGCATCATAACCGTCCGCTGGAATCTCGATTCCCACTTTTGAATGGTCGCGCAAATACCAGCCCGCCTTTTCCAACTGCGGATCAATGATTTGCTTTCGAGTGAGGTCTTCTGAAAGTTTACGAGGCATATCCATTTACCCAAACATAACTCGTTCCCGATTTTCAATAATGCAAGCATACTTGCAAAGTCCATCATCCGCAAGCCTTCCACTTTCTACGTTCCACTCACCAACGCCTCCCTCACCCACTCGATCGGATGCCGCGCCACCACATCCGCGCCATGCTGAAACTGCATCCTACACGTCGCGCCTGTTGAGACGATTTCCGATTTTCGATTTCCGATTTTCGATTTCTCTATCTCACCTTCCACTTTCCACTCACTATTCTCTACTCCTCTACTCTCTACTCCTCTATTCACCGCCATCTCAAACACCTTCATCGAAACCTCATAATGCTCCGCCTCGAAGCCGAACGTGCCTGCCATGCCGCAACAGCCCGCGTCGCTTAACTCCACGTCGAAGCCGCACGCGCGCAACAACTCCACGCTGGCATTCGCGCCGCTCGCGATTCCATCGGCAGACAATCTCTCCGCGCGTTGATGGCAATGCGGATGAAATTTTATTTTCCGATTTCGATTCCCTTCACCTCCCAATTGATCCCCTAGTCTGCCTACGCGCAGAGCGCCAAACTCCGTCGAACGCAATAAGAACTCATCCAACAACCAGACTTTCGACTCACGTGCGCGAATCTCCTCTGCGGATTCAGGAAGCAAGTCTGCGTAATCATTTTTCAGAAGATAAATTTCTGGAGGCTCGACTCCGATGACAAACGCTTCGCGCGACGGGTCGATCTGATTCAGCCACCTCAACATTTCTCCAGCGTGACGCCGCGCCGCATCCACGAATCCCTTCGAGAGCAAAGACGCCCCCGCGCCAACGATCGGCAACACGCGGACATCGTATCCGCACATCGTCAACACCTCCAACGCGGCTTCTTCCACTTGAGGTTCGATGTAACGGGAAAATACATCGGGCAGGAAAATTATTTTTTCTCCGTGTCTCCGTGTCTCCGTGGTTCGCAGTTTCGCCCTTCGACTTGAAATCTGCGGTAAGGGACGTTCCTCCGCCAACCCCAACACCTTCGCAATTATCTTCTTCGTCGGCGCGAACTCCATCAAACCATTCGCAAGCGGCGCGACGTACGACATCATCTTCGCCGCGACGTGAAAATACCCGAACACATAATCCCGCAACGGACGGCGGTGAGTCTTGTAATATTCATTCTCGAATTCATACTTCAACTTCGCCATATCCACCCCGCTGGGACATTCCGCTTTACAGCCTTTGCAAGCCAAACACAAGTCGAGCGCTTGGAATGTTGACTCTGTAATCTCGTCCTTACGTGATGCGGAGTACGCAGTACCTACTTCGTATTTCGTACTACGTATCAAATCTCGTAGCAGATTCGCCCTCCCCCTCGTCGAGTGCATCTCGTCTCTCGTCGCTTGAAACGATGGACACATCACGCCTGTTGATTTCCTGCACACCCCTTGACCATTGCACTGCTCAACAGCAAGTTCAAATCCGCCTTGACGAGCAAACGATAGATTTGGTTTCCATGCTTTCGTTTGATAATCAACTCCATAACGTAAATTCTCATCCATTTTCGGCGGATCAATGATCTTGCCTGGGTTCATTATGTGATTCGGGTCCGCCGCGTTTTTCAGCAGACGCATCGCATCCATCACCTCCGCGCCGTATGCTCGCGCGAGATGCTCCGAACGCGCCAAACCGTCCCCGTGTTCACTGCTCATCGCGCCGCCCAGACTCAACGTCAGCGCAAGAACCGCCTCGCTGATCGAGCGCAGACTCTCCACGCCGCGCGTCGTCTTCAAATCCAAAACAGGACGAATGTGCAAGCATCCCGCCGACGCGTGGGCGTAAATATTCCCAACCACATCGTGCGCGGATAAAATTTTCTCCACCTCGCGCACAAACTTGCCCAACCGCTCGACTGGAATCGCGCAGTCCTCGATGAACGCAATCGGTCGCGCCGAACGCGGCTGCGAATCCAACAGACCCAATCCCATCTTGCGCACATTCCAAATCCGCGCCTGATCTTCTTTCGATTCGGCAATAGAAATTTTGTCTCCATTCCGCGCTGAGCGGAGGTCTGAGCGAAGCGGAGCGGAGACGAAGACCGAAGTCGAAGCGCTTTGCGCCGAATCGAGACTCTTCGCTTTCATCAGCAACTCTTTCGGCTCACCACCGCTAAACTCCACCACCAACAACGCGGCAGGCGTCCTGAGCGAAGACGAAGGATCGCCTTGAATCCAACTCGCCTCGCTCGCATATCCCGCCGAACTCCGCGCCGCGCGGATGATCGTATCGGGGATCAACTCAATCGCGGATGGGTTATGAGACAGCAAACGCGGCACATCATCGCACGCCTCCGCCGCGCTCGCGTAAGTAAGCACAGCCAAAATTGTATGCTTCGGCTTCGGCACGAGATTCACTTTCATCTTGCGGATCACTGCCAGCGTGCCTTCCGATCCTGCAAGTAATGGCGCGAGATTCAATTTTGTAACGCGCGGATACGCCCCGTGCCATTCTGGCGGCGCGGACACACTCCACGGCAACAAATAATTCAACCGATACCCCGCCGCATTCCGCCACGTCTTTGGATAATTCTGCTTGATTGCCTCGGAGTATTTTTCTCTTATTTCAAAAACTGTCGAAACCACTTTAGACTGATTACTGCTCACTGATAACTTGTCACTTTTCACTGATAACTTTTCATTCACTTCTCCCCACGTCGCAAGACTCCCCTCCCCCAACATCACCTCCGCTTCCAAAATATGATCCGCGCTCATGCCGTAGACAATTGAATGCGCGCCCGTCGCGTTGTTGGCGATGACGCCGCCCATCGTCGCGCGTTCGGCAGAGGCAGGGTCGGGACCAAACATCAGTCCGTGTTTTGAGGCGGCTTTGTTCAAGTCAGACAAAACAACGCCAGGCTCGACGATGGCAAATTTTTCCTCGGGGTTAATTTCTACGATCTTATCCAACCAGCGCGAGCAATCGAGTATCAACGCTTCGCCAATCGCCTGCCCCGCCAGCGAAGTCCCCGCGCCGCGCGGCAAAATGGGAATCTTATACCTCGCCGCCAACTCAACCGCCGCGTGCAACTCCTCCTGATTGCGCGGAATCACAACCCCCAGCGGCTCGATCTGATACATACTCGCATCCGTGCTGTACAGAATCCGCGAAGCCGAATCCGTGCGGATATCGCCAGTGAAATGTTTATGCAGTTCGTAAAAAAATTCGCGCGGGAGAGACATAATATGATTTTAATAAAACGTAGGGGCGAAGCAATGCTTCGCCCCTACGTGCGCTTTGTGGCAAATAATTATTTCGCCTTCCCCTGCCCCGCCACTGCCGCGGCTTTCTTCGCCGCCTCCTCTGGATCGCCGAGGTAATAATTCTTCATCGGCTTTAAGTCTTTATCCAATTCATACACAAGCGGGACGCCCGTCGGAATGTTCAACTCGGTGATCTCCGCATCTGAAATGTTATCGAGATACTTCACCATCGCGCGGATACTGTTGCCATGCGCGGCAACGATCACGCGCTTGCCCGATTGGATCGCGGGACTCAATGTTGAATGCCAATAAGGGAGAACGCGATCCAGCGTGAGTTTAAGCGATTCGGTGGCGGGCAACTGATCGGGCGTCAACGAAGCGTAACGCGGATCGAATTTCGGATGGCGTTCATCCGTCAATTCCAACGCGGGCGGCGGCACATCATAACTTCGCCGCCAGATCTTTACTTGCGCTTCGCCGTATTTCTCCGCCATCTCCGATTTGTTCAATCCTTGCAGAGAGCCATAATGACGTTCGTTCAACTGCCACGCCTTCGTGACGGGAATCCATTCGAGATTCGACTCTTGCAAGATCGTCCACAAGGTTTGGATCGCGCGCTTTAACACGGACGTGTACGCGACATCGAAAACGAATCCTTCCGCCTTCAAGAGGCGACCCGCCTCGTGCGCCTCCGCCCTGCCCTGCTCGGTCAGACCCACGTCCGTCCAACCTGTGAATCGGTTTTCGAGATTCCAAACGCTTTGACCATGACGAACTAAAACAAGTTTATACATCGCTCTGCTCCAAACGCGACGACTGAAGTCGCCACTACGCATAAAAAATTTAAACGGATTATACAGCCTCATAGTAAAATCACGCCATGCCCAACGACGATGTCACTCCGATCCGCCAGCAATATCTTGAGATCAAGCGCGAATACCCGAACACGATTTTATTTTTTCGCCTCGGCGATTTTTACGAAACCTTCGACGAAGACGCCGAGATCACCGCGCGCGAACTCGACATCGTCCTCACCTCGAAGCCCATCGGCAAAGGCACGCGCGTGCCGCTCGCGGGCATCCCCTATCACGCCGTCGAAAATTATCTTGGGCGGCTCATCGAAAAAGGTTATCACGTCGCCATTTGCGAACAAGTCGGGGATACGCCGGTCAAGGGACTCTTCCCGCGCAAAGTTGTGCGAGTCGTCACGCCGGGGACTGTGACCGAACCGGGACTCTTGCCGGGCGACGCGAACAACTACCTCGCCTCGGTTCTTCTCGACTTTCAAACTGCTTCAGTTGCGTATGCCGACGTGACCACTGGAGAATTCGCCGTCGTCGAACTCCCCGTCGAATCCCTCCGCGCCGAATTGACGCGGCTGCATCCCGCCGAAATTTTGCATCCCGATAATCAAATTCTGCCAAACGAGATCGTTGGTCATCTCACCTCTTGGGCATCGTGGAAATTTGAACCGGGCAAATGCAACGCGACTCTGCTTGCTCATTTCAAATCCTCCACGTTGGATGGATTCGGTTTAAAGCCAAACAGTCTCTCCGTCCGCGCGGCGGGGGCGTTGGTGCAATATCTCAAAGAGACTCAGCCAGATGCGCTGAATTTACTCACCTCACTGCGGACATATCATCTCTCCGATTTTATGACGCTCGACGCATCCACGCGCCGCAACCTCGAACTCGATGAAACCCTGCGCGGCGAACGCAAAGGCTCCCTGCTCGGCACGCTCGACCTGACGATCACGCCAATGGGCAAGCGACTCATCCATCAATGGGTCAGCCAGCCACTGCTCGATGTGGCAAAGATTCAACATCGCCAACTCGGCGTGGAATATTTCGTCCAGCAGGGCATGGTCCGCGCGGAGGTTCGCGCCGCGTTGAAGCCAATTGCCGACCTTGAACGACTCGTCAACCGCGTCATTGCCGGGCAGGCGCAACCGCGCGATCTGGTGGCGATGAGGAGCACGTTGATGGCGTTGCCGATACTTGTTGAGACGTTGGGGGAAAGAGGAAAGTGGAAAGTGGAAACGCTACCGAGAATTGATCTATTGCGTGAGCAATTGACTTTGTTGGAAAACGCAATTGACGATGATCCGCCATCTACATTGCAAAACACGGGAGTTGTCCGCGCGGGATATTCCCAAGAGTTGGATTCGGTGATTGACGCGTCGAAACACGCGCGAGATTGGATCGCCAACCTCGAATCTGTCGAACGGGAGAAGACAGGAATCAAGACTCTCAAGGTTGGTTATAACAAAGTCTTCGGCTATTACATCGAAATCTCGCGCGGCGCGGCGGAGAAGGCTCCCGAACATTACATCCGCAAGCAGACGCTGGTCAATGCCGAGCGATTCATCACGCCCGAGATGAAAGAGTACGAAACGCTGGTGTTGAATGCCGAAGAGCGGATCAAAGAAATTGAAACGCGACTGTTCCGCGAGGTGTGCGCCGAACTCGCAAAGTCTGCGCATCAATTGTTGTCCACCGCGCGGGCAATTGCCGAGGTGGACGTTTTGTCCGCTTTGGGGGAGGCGGCGGCTTTAGGCGGCTACACCAAGCCTCAAGTCCGCGAAGGAAGCGGGTTGGAAATCCACGAGGGCAGGCATCCCGTTGTCGAGCATCTGTTGAAAGGCGAGCGCTACATCCCGAATGATGTCATGTTTGAAAAGGGCGAAGTGGTGCGCGTCATCACGGGACCGAACATGTCGGGCAAGTCCACGTATTTGCGGCAGACCGCGTTGATCGTGTTGATGGCGCAGATGGGATCGTTCGTGCCAGCCGCGTCGGCGGACATTGGACTCGTGGATCGAATCTTCACGCGCATCGGCGCGCAGGATGAAATTCACGCGGGTCAATCCACGTTCATGGTCGAGATGGTCGAGGCGGCGAACATTTTGCATCATGCGACTTCGCGCTCGCTGTTGATCCTCGATGAGATCGGGCGCGGCACATCCACGTATGACGGGCTTTCGATCGCATGGGGCATGATCGAATACATCCATAATCATCCGCAACTGCGCGCGAAAACTTTATTCGCCACGCATTATCACGAGTTGACTCAACTCGCCGATCTGTTACCAGGCGTTCGCAACTACAACGTGGCAGTCAGCGAAGCCGATGCGACCGTGGTCTTCTTGCACAAGATCATCGCGGGCGGCGCGGATCGTTCGTACGGAATCCACGTGGCGCAGTTGGCAGGCTTGCCCGCGCCCGTCATCCAACGCGCGAATGAGATCATGGCAGAACTCGAAAAGACTTCGGGGAGGGCGGTGAAAATCAATCCGCACGCCGCGCAACAAGCCGCGCTGTTTCCCGAATCGAGTCCGTTGCTGGATGAATTGAAAGACATGGACGTGAACAGCCTCTCCCCCATTGAAGCGTTGAATAAGTTGTTCGAGTGGCAAAGGATTTATGGAGCGTCAAACAAATAAAGGCACATTATCCGCGGACGATATCGGATCGTTGCTTCTTCTCGCCAGCATTCTCCTCGGAGCATGGTTCCGGATTTTCCCGCCGCTCGAGGCGGGATTTCCCATCAACGACGGGGGACTTTTTTATGCAATGATCGAAGCGCTTCAGAACAATGGGTTCAGAATTCCGCAATTCGTTGAATACAATGGCTTGCAAATTCCCTTTGCGTATCCCCCATTAGGGTTTTATATTGCCGCAGGCGTCGGAACCGTCTTTGGAATTGACATCTTCACAATTCTGCGCTGGATGCCCGCAATCGTATTGATCGGAACTATCCCGGCAATGTATGCTTTATCAAAAGCAATGCTTAACTCGAACATGGAAGCGGGGCTGGCGGCATTCGTCTACGCCTTGTTACCGCGTTCCATCACCTGGCTCATCATGGGCGGCGGGATAACGCGAAGTTTGGGACAATTATTTCTTATTCTCGCCACACTTAATCTTTATAGAATGTATGCCGAAGGGAAACGGAAATTCGCAATCGGAGCCGTGATCTTCTGCTCCTTGGTGGTCGTGACGCACCCCGAAGCGACCATCCATACCATCGGTATCGCAATAGCCTTGGCGGTGCTTCATGCCCGGAATCGTCGCGGATTTCTTCAGACTGGGCTTGTCGGCGCCGGCGCGCTGGCGGTCACCTCGCCGTGGTGGGCTTCTATGCTTGTCCGCCATGGACTCGCGCCGTTCGTGTCGGCCTCGCAATCTGGATTTCACGATTTCAAATATTTCTACGCATTCTTTATAGACTATACCCAGGAAACGTTCATACCTCTGATCGCCGTCTTCGCATGGATTGGCGTCCTTTATTTTGTATCAAAGCGCGAGTATACGCTGCCTCTCCTTTTTGCGCTTCCGTTTCTAATCGAACCTCGAAACGCGCCGAATGTGGGCATGATCACAATTCCCATGCTTGCCTCTCACGCCATATTTCAAGTCTTGTTACCGGCGCTCAGGGGGAGCCAAACCAAAGACCAGAAAATATCCTCGTTGATCGGCAATACATCACAAAAATTGTGTATAGCGGTTGTAACATTCTGTTTGTTCGTCGGGATGCAGATCTTTGGTATGGAAATGAGCGCCAAGCGGATTCACCCGGAGACCAGGCTCGCCTTTGACTGGGTAAAAGCCCACACCCCCCCAAGCAGTCGGTTTGTCATCCTTAGCGGAAACAGCAAGCCGCTCGAAGACTTCAACAACGAATGGTTCCCCATACTAACGGATCGCGTCAGCCTGACAACATTGCAGGGCTTGGAATGGGACAACAGCATAGACTTTAATGAGCATACCATGTGGCTGAGCAACGCGCAGAATTGTCGATTCAGCTTTGACGCCCCAGCCTGCCTGCGCGCCTTAGGGCTGAGCGGGCAACTACAATTCGACTATCTGATCATCCTGCGCGCAACGATAGATCCGCCACTGTACCTTGCAGATCTTCCATCATGGGCAAATGTAGAAGGTCGATCGTTGGTATACGAATCGAGCGAAATTTTTATCTTGAGATTTCCGTAGCAATCCGATCGAAAGCGCAATTCGGAGAATACAAGAATTCTCACTCGTTAGCGCATAGCACAGGCTTGATCGAGCCGCAATCCTACATCAACATCGCGATAGATATAGAAGGGGTCGGCAATATAAAAGTACCTGTTCTCCAAAAGCGGAAAATCGCCTCCAAAATATTTGTTGAACACCAGTCTAAAGAGGTTTACGGGGGTAAGATCGTCGGGAATATCCGCCGC
>WBZY01000308.1_pt1 | contig 39707 bp, 34 predicted proteins | sample 5204191 | NCBI WGS metagenome assembly WBZY01 (sample SAMN12344363, study PRJNA552823) | activated sludge metagenome | biome: Activated sludge suspended growth; feature: Anammox Sidestream; material: Wastewater; isolation source: activated sludge from anammox sidestream of wastewater treatment...
AGATTGGCTTGTGAAGAATTAATGTAGCTTGGCGTATCACTCATCCCCGCTGAAAGCCGAAAATCTCCGTAGGTTGTTGCGCGGAACCAAAGCCCCATCGTTAGAATGCCGAGAATAAGGATCGTTGCCCAGTGGTTCGCAAAAAAATTTCTCGTTGTCGATAATTGCATGATAGAACAAGTGTATCATATTTAAATAAATAGTCTCCAGTCTCGAGTCTCTCACAAAGAGAGACTCGAGACTGGAGACTCAAGACCGTCGCGCCTGAAATATCACTCCGGTAACGCCGCTTTCACCGCCGCGAGTTGTGATTGTGTGATCGGTTTCTCTTTTGCTTTTTGCCGCATAAAACTTTTGAGCTGGTCCGCTTTCAACGCGGGTGTGGGCGCGCTTTCGGCTTGAATTTCGATCTGCTCATTTGTGAAAATCAATGCGACATTGACCTCGGGGCACTCGTGTTCTTCGAAATGTTTTGCCAGAAGGTTCTTGATCTTACGGGCCTCATGCTCTGCCTCAGCGTCTGGTCTGCCGATTCCCTCCTGCCCGAAGATGCTCATATACGCCTGTAAGAATCCGCCGCCGCGGACGCGCCAACGGTTCTTTCTGAACTCGATGGAGCCGCGCAGTCGATAAGGGAGTAACGCCCACACCCCCGAAGGACCCACAAGCAAATGCGCGGTCGGTGTGGTGAAATGATAGATCGTGAAATCACCGGGCAAACCCTTGAGCGCGGCGTCGAGTCGTTCATCCATGCGCGGTTTGCCTCCGTAGCGGTTTACGAAATACAATCCAACCTGAACCAGAATGAACCCGACAACGAACGAAGCCAGGGTAATATAGAACGAGCGTATGTCTTCGCCCGAGAGATTGTTGACGTTGACAAAAAAACCCCCAACCAAAATGATGATGGAAAGCAGGATCGCAATCCCCCCGATCTTTCCGTTGCGCTGAATTAATGTATCGTTTGTGATGATTTTCATATTATTCCTGTGTAGTGACGACTTAAGTCGTCACTACGTTATTTCTTCAAACTCTCTTCAATTGCAGATTTCATCGCGTCCAACACCTTCGACTCTGCCGCCTCTTTTGCCACGCGGATGGCATTCTTGATCGCAAACGCATCCGACCTCCCGTGACCGATAAACGCCAGCCCATTCACGCCGAGCAGGGGAGCCGCGCCCTCTTCCGCTGGGTCGAGCAGTTTGCGGACTTTGCCCATCGCGGGACGGATCAGCGCGCCGCCCAACAACGTCAGCGGACCTCCGCCCTTGATCGACTCGCGGATCTTATCCACCAGCAGTTTGGCGACCGCCTCCGATGATTTGAGCAACACGTTTCCGGTGAACCCGTCTGCCACTGCCACATCCGCATGACCGCCGAAGAGCTCTTTCCCCTCGATGTTTCCGACAAAATTCAAGTTGGAATCTTCCAGCAATACATGCGCCGCTTTTACGAGTTCGCTCCCTTTACCCGCTTCTTCGCCGTTCGACACCAAGCCCACGCGCGGATTTTTCACGCCGCGCACCCGCTCCGAGTAGACACTGCCCATAATGCCGAATTGGACTAAATTCTCCGGCTTGCAATCGGGATTCGCGCCCAGATCGAGAAGGATCGCGATTCCATTCGCCGTGGGAATTGGACCCGCCAGCGCGGGCCGATCCACGCCTCTGATCCTGCCGAGCCTGAACAGCGCCGTGACCATCGCCGCGCCGGTGTTGCCCATGGTAACGAACGCGTCGGCTTCGCCGTTTTTCACGAGATCGTAGCCGACCGCCATCGAATTTTGCGCGTCCTTATGCCGCGCTTTCATCACGAGGTCTTCGCCTTTATCTTTCATGGTCAACGTTTCGGGCGCGTGAACGACGCGGATGGGTAGAGTCGCCGCATGGTTAGAATCAAGCAGAGGCTGAATCCGCGAAGCGTCTCCCGTCAAGATAATTTCCACGCCGTATTCGCGCGCCGCGTCCACCGCGCCAAGCACATCCGGCGTTGGGTAATTGTCGCTCCCCATGGCATCTACTACGATTCGCGTCATGTTTTTCTCCAAAAAAGGTTTTGCTTGACAAGCAAAGTAAGCCGATTATAATACGCCCTGCTTGGGCGCTGGTGCTGGAATTGGCAGACAGGCATGGTTGAGGGCCATGTGTCGCAAGACGTGGAGGTTCAAGTCCTCTCCAGCGCACTCGTTGAAAAATCCCCGATCTGTTCGGGGATTTATTTATTTTGGCTCTACCGGTTTTAACAGGAAACCTTTTTTTCAAACACAAAGGACACGACGGTCACAAAGGAAAACCCAAGGAATCTAGGCTCTTTTTTGCCTTTGTGTACTTTGTGCCCTTCGTGGTGAAGCTCTTTCCCGTTAATTACGGGAGACCCTTTATTTTTTGCCCGGGAGCGTGAAGTAAAATGTTGCGCCCTGCCCCAGCTGCGATTCGACCCAGATCCTGCCGCCATGCACCTCGACGATGCGCTTGACCAGCGCGAGCCCGATGCCCGTCCCGTCGATGCGGGGATTCAATTTATCGAATAATTCGAATACCTTTTTGTGAAATTTTGGGTCGATGCCGATGCCGTTATCGCGCACGAAAAAGACGACCTCGTCCCCGGTGGTTTCGGCGCCGATCTCGATGACCGGGTTGGGCTGATCGCCCATAAACTTTGCGGCATTGTCCAGCAGGTTTTGCATCACCTCGATCAGCCGGTTGCGGTCTCCATGGATCGAGGGCAGGTCGGTCATCACCATCACCTCGATCTTTTTCTGGCTTAAGCGGCTCTCCGCGCGAATAAAAGCATCTGCCATGATCTGCCCAAAGGGAACGAGTTCCGGCGGGTTCATCTTTCTACCGATGCGCGAGAGTTCCAGCAGATCGTTCAACAAGGTTTCCATTTTGTGGTTGGCTTCCGAGATCCGTTGAATATCGAGCCTGAGTTTTTCGACATTTCCGCTCAGCGCGTCTTTTTCCAGGTAGCCGAGAAATCCGCCCATGGTGATGAGCGGCGCTTTCAAGTCGTGAGACACGGTGTAGGTGAAGCGTTCCAACTCGGAGTTTTTTTCCTCCAGCTCCTTGATGAGCGATTCGCGTTGCGCTTCGGATTCCTTTTGGTTTGTAATATCCATGAGCACGCCCTGAATATACAAAAGTTTGCCCTCGTCGTCTTTAATAACAACAGATTCGTCTCCCAACCAAACCCACTCCCCATTTTTTGCTTTCATTCGGTATTCCGATGCCACGCCCCTGCCGCTGGCGAGCATTTGTTTGATATCGTTGAAAACCTTGTTTTTATCGCCGGGGTGAAGGAGCGATTGCCAGAAATCCGGTTTCGATAAAAAATCCTCGGGGGAGTATCCGAGCATGTTCTTGATCTGCGGGCTAATGTAGACGGTAGGGCCATCCTCTTCCGCCAAATCGCGGTAGATGGCGACGGAGGTCTGCTCCACGAGAGTGCGATAAAGTAACTCCGTTTCGCGTAAAGCCTCCTGCGCCCGCTTTTGCTCGGTCATATCGATCGTCATGCCGATCATGCCCCGCACTGTTTCGCCGTCTCGGATCGGCGCTCCGATCACCATTAAGTGATGAATCTTCCCGTTTTGTTCATGGGTTTCTTCTTCCCGTATCGATTCGCCCCCAAGAATGCGCACATGTTGTTCCTTGTAGGTTTTAATTATCGCTGGCGGCAGGTCCAACTCCTCGACAGTTTTGCCGATTAAATCGCCCGCCAGGCGTTTTGAGATGGGGTTTTGCAGAAGGTAGCGATCGTTCTCGTCGCACACCCAAAAATCAAATGGAATGTTTTCGATGATCGTCTTCAGCAACACTTCATTGGCGCGGAGTCTTTCCTCAGCCAGTTTATTTTCGGTGATATCCAGCAAATATCCCTGGACGATCGCCTCCTCGCCCGCCGCGCCGCCTGTCACATATAAACTTTCGTCCCGCATCCAGATGACCGTGCCATCCTTCCTGCGAAAGCGATATTCCATCTTGAATTGCGCGCCCTCATTCAGCGCGCGATTTTCCTCCGCAATAAATCGTTCGAGGTCTTCGGCATCGAGGCGCGTGTACCAAAGGTGGGGTTTCGTCAGCCATTCTTCGGGAGCAAAGCCGGTTAATTGCAACACGCCCGGGCTGACGTACAACCAGCGTCCGTCGGGTCCCGGCTCCGCGCTATAGATCACAGCGGGCACGCGCTCAACCAGTTCGCGGTATTGTTTTTCGGCTTCGCGTAAACGCTCCTCGGTTTTACGTCGCTGTTCGACTTCATGTTGCGCGTGTTGTAACGCGTCGGCAATCCGTTCTGTGCCCATTTGAAGCAGGCTGGCGGCTATAAAAAAGAACGTCGATTGCGCGACCCACATTGCCATTGGGTTGGCGACTTCGTTGATCTCGCGCAAGACGCCGACACGCTCAAGAACGACAAAAACGCCGCCGCCGATCACGCTAATCAGCGCGACGCGATTTGCCCACTCGCGCCCAATGAAGATCCCAGCCGCGAGGATGGTAATGAGCAATCCGCTATACCCAGGCGCCAGCACGCCGCCATTGAACGACGCGGCGAAGAATAACAGGATCCACACGCCCGCCACCAACGCGCTTCCCGCAAGTTTTACCTTCCCTTTGCCGATCAGATTTAACAGCCAGAAGCATAACGGGTAGATCGGCAACGCATAGACACTGCGAAGCCTAGCCTCAGGCACGAGCGCCGACCACACCGCAATAAAGAGAGTAGTCGCCGCGAGCATGGCAAGCGTAACGGTTCTTAATTGGGTCGCGGAGCGCGTCAACTCTTCATCGTCGAATACGGGCAGGGGAAAGATTCGTGTGAACATGACTTCCTCGCGAGATAGGTTGAGCCGATTGACGCCGCGTATAAATCTTGCAAGCCAATACGGATTAAAGTCCCCGCTTCATTCCGCCATTGAGGCTGATTCACATACCCAACCCCACTCTCGCCCGTGATTGCGAGAAACACGAATCAGTGTCCCCCGGTGCGATATCGATCGATCAGCGCTTTCGTGCGCGGGTCTTTGGGTTTGCTGAACAGCGTGGACGGTTTGGCGTCTTCGATGATCTCGCCCTCACCCAACACGAGCACGCGGTCTGCCACCTCGCGCGCGAATCCCATTTCGTGCGTGACCACGAGCATGGTCATGCCGTCTTTGGCGACCTTCTTCATCACGTTTAACACCTCGCCGATGAGTTCAGGGTCTAGCGCGGAGGTGGGTTCGTCGAACAACATGACGCGCGGTTGCATGGTGAGGGCGCGGGCGATTGCCACGCGTTGTTTTTGTCCGCCGGAGAGACGCGCCGGATATTCATCTTTTTTGAACAACATGCCCACGCTGTCGAGATTTTCCTCGGCGAGCGCAACGGCTTCGGCGCGGTCCATGCCCTTGACTGTGACAGGTCCCTCGATGACGTTTTCCAACACGCTCATGTGCGGAAAGAGGTTGAACTCTTGAAACACCATGCCTGTCTTGAGCCGCACGTCGTGAATGAGCTGGCGATGCTCTTTGCCGCGTCCGTGACTTTCGACAGTAACCCCATCGACTTGGATGATTCCGTTCGACGGCTCTTCGAGGAAATTGATACACCGCAAGAGCGTGCTTTTCCCAGAGCCGCTTCGTCCGATCAGGCAGACCACTTCGCGCGGCTGAACATCGAGCGAAATATTTTTCAGCACATGCAAGCGCCCGAAATATTTATCAAGGTTGGAAATTTGCACAATGGGTTTCATTTAGCGATCCCCTTTGGCAAGACGCGCTTCCAACCGTGATTGGAAAAATGTCAGGATCAAAGTCATTATCCAGTAAAACATAGCCGCCATCAGCAGGGCTTCCAGATTGTTGAATTGAGCGCGTCCCACTTTGACTGCGCGCCACATCACCTCATGGACGAAACCGGTCGCGGCGACCAGCGCCGAGTCTTTCGTCATCGAGATGAAGTCGTTGCCCATGGGCGGGATGGCGAACCGCAAGGCTTGCGGCAAGATGACGCGGCGCATGGTTTGCCCGGGCGTCATGCCGATTGCGGCGGCGGCTTCGCGTTGCCCTTTACTTACCGATGCCAGCCCGGCGCGGAAGGTCTCGCTCATGTATGCGCCGTAGTTTAATCCGAGCGCGAACACGCCAGCCGTAAAGCCGCTTAAGTTGATGCCTAATTGCGGAAGCGCCAGGAAAAAGAAAAAGATCTGGAGGTAGAGCGGCGTGCCGCGAATCAATGAAACGTAAAATGTGCTCAGGGCATAAATGGGTGGAAATGTTGAAAGCCTTCCCAGCGCCGCCAGCAATGCCAAACAGATTGCCAGTAGAATGGACGATGATGAAATGAGAAGAGTTTCCCCGAGACCGGAGCCGATAAACCCAAGGTTTTTCCTCATGAACTCGGCGTCGAGTTTAATCGTTTGAAAGCCTAGAATACTCTGTCCGCTGAACAAAAAAATTAAGACCAGCAATAGCACGCCCCATGTCGCGCCGACGCCCATGCGAAATCCCCGTTTCTTTCTTTGCTGCGCCTGAATCAGTAGTTCTGCTTGCGTAGTAGGTTGCGTGTGAGAATGCGCTATGGTAGAGTCGGTTTTCATGACAAAGTCTTTCCATAATACCTGTGCCGACCGGGTATGATCAAATTTGCCGCAATTTTGTAATGTGTCAGGATTTACGCAGTTGGCGGGCAGTTCTTCTGCCGCCGCCGCAGTGCAACTACGGCGCAACAGGTTCAACTGCGTGAGTCCTATGTGTATGTAATAATAAACGAACAGGAAGCGGTGAAAACCGCTTCCTGTTCGAGCAAGAAACTAGTTGGGAGCCTGGGTCAGATCAATATCGAACCATTTGAGCGAGAGTTCCGAGAGTTTACCTTCTTCGTGCATTTTCGTGAAAACTTTGTTGACCTCAGCAAGAAGTGTTGCGGCAGACAGGCTGGAGGTCTTGTCGAATGCGGCGGCGAGATCCTCTGAGAACACTGGGGAACCGAGTTTGACGACCGGGAAGCCTTCGGCGATATTCGCATCTACGACGGTTTCCGATGTGACATAGCCTATGAAATCTTCACGACCTGCGGCGATGGCTTGGGCGCATTCCTGATCGGTCTCGAGCGGAACCACGGTTACGTTCGGCGCTTCGGCATAAATAGATGCTTCGGGCAATCCCAAGCCAGCCATATCATGGTTGAGCCAAGATTCGTAGGTGGTGGCGGTGCCAACGCAGAGGGCTTGCCCCTCGAGATCGGCGAGGGAGGTGATGCCCGCATCGGCGCGAACCGCGATAACCGCCGGGGTGTAATAGTACGGCACGCTGAAATCGAGGACTTCCTGGCGGGCGGTGGTGACGGTCATCGAGCCAACGCTTACATCCCACTTGTCAGCCCACGAACCGGCAGTGATCGTATCCCACGATGGGGTGGCGAAGCAGGTTTCCACACCGAGCGCGTCGCCGATGGCGATGGCGGCGTCCACGTCAAAGCCTTGCATCTCGGCAGTGGTCAACGCGTCTGACGGACATTTCGTATCGGCAGGACGTTTGCCCTCGGTGTTCAGGAACGATTGCGGCTCGTAGTTGGGATCGGTCGAAACGAGGATGTAACCGCGTTGTTTGATCGCGCTCAGCAAATCATCCGCTTTTCCGCCGCTTCCGCCGCCGCATGCGGTGAGCAAGAGCGCGGCAACGATACCAACGACCAGCACTTTGTAAAGATTCTTCATGTTCTCCTCCAAGAGAATTAAGAATGGGTTTGAGATGAACCGTTCATCTCGTTGGCGCAAGGATAGACCATTTCCCGCGATTCGACAAGTGCTCAGTCGTTAAAGTTTTCCGAATGACATGCCGAATGGGCATAGAATCTCCGCAATCCTTTATCGGTTTGAAGAATTTAGGGCGTTCGCAAGTTTTCCGCCTAAAATAACTCCTTGCCTATCGGCGTATTCATAAAATATGTGCGCGGTCAGAATGCTTAGCGCGATTGTAAGGAGCGATGTCGCTATCGCCGAAGATGGATATGGCATGTACGCTTCTGTGATTCTATAGATCAACCCAGTGGCGCTGCATAAGATGGGAACGTGGACCAGATACAAGGAAAAAGAAATTTTTCCCAAATAGACCGAAAGACGGGATGAAAATAATTTTGCAAACCCAGAAAAGGACAGCGCAAGGGCGACCAACCCCGCCGCAATGATGAGATGAAATACCTGTCCGTAATTCGGAGCTCCGATGAGAACCATGATGGATATGCCGGATATGATCTGGATCCACCACTTGCCAAATATTTGACCTAGCCTTGAATAGATTGTCGTATGCACATAGAGATCGCACAGGACAATTCCCAGTAGGAAAGCGTTCAACCAGTGTAGTTCTTTAAAATAAAGTACGATGAGAATAAGCGGGTATGCAAACCATCGCATTCCTTTATTTCCAAAGAGGCTGAGAAAGCCAAAAAGAAAGACGGACCCGAAGAACTCAGGCTGCATGGTCCAGAGGACGGTATTGTACGTTGTGTCGCGGTTGAAATTGAAGAATGTATCCCATACGGCTGATTTAACTGCTTGTGTCAGGGAAGGCTCAAATTCGTAGAAAGTAAACAGCCACCCCTGGCTCGTGTGAGTCCCCAACCGTTCACCCAGATCGTTGTTGGTCATCCAGCCAGCGGACAGGATCACGAACGCAAATAAGACCGAAGCCAGAATCGGGACGAACAATCTTGGATATCTTTTGATCACACTTCTGGTCAGATATTCCGCGCTTTCGAGATTGCGATTCGCCTTCGTGAGTTGGAAATATTTCCTGCTGAGCACGAACGCCGACATGACCCAGAAGACCCAAACGGCGAAATTTCCATCGTGGAGGCCGGTCACGAAATATTGACCCGCTTTGGACAACAAGAATGGAAAATGAGCATTTAAGTACGATGCGATCACCTTATCGATTCCCACGAAGAACGCGAGGTGCAAGTGATCGAAGATCACGACTAGCGCGGCGATGCCTCGTATCCCCTCCAGTGCCAGCATCTTTCCTGAAGTTTCGTTTGCGGTTGTGTTCAGGTCGCTTCCCATACAATGAGTGATTCAAGTATAGCATAGGCAGGATGGAACGCTCCGCGGCTTAATTTATTGGAATTGAGATTGGAGTTTTGCCAGAAGGCGGCGCAGGACTTCCATCTGTTGGTTGTGTTTGCAGTACAATCCAGCCATCACTCGGAGTAAACATGAAACTTGTCACTGTCTTACAAATGCAAACCATTGAAAAAGAAGCCGACTCAAAAGGCTTGACCTTTGATCAAATGATGCAAAACGCCGGTCAGGGACTGGCGGAAGGCGTTGCCGACCTCTTCATTGATGAAGAACAACTCGAGGTCGTCGGCTTGGTCGGCTCGGGCAACAATGGAGGCGATACCCTCGTCGCGTTGACTGCGCTTGCCGAAGAAGGCTGGAAGGCGAGCGCGCACCTCGTCAAGCGCAAGAAAGATGATCTGGTCAAACAATTCCTTGATGCGGGTGGAAATATTTTTTCAGGCGACGATGCTTTCGATCAACTTGCCGAATCTCTCGAAACCGCCGATGTTCTTCTTGATGGCGTTCTCGGCACAGGCATTAAACTGCCGTTGAAAAAAGAAATTGCCGAATTGCTTTCCGAAGTCAATGACTTGCTGGAAAGCCTCGATGACTCCCCGCTGGTTGTCGCGGTGGATTGTCCGTCGGGAGTTGACTGCGATTCCGGCGAAGTTGCGGATGAAACCATTCACGCAGATCTAACAGTCACGATGGCGGCGGTCAAACAGGGATTATTGAAACTGCCCACATTCGAGTATGTTGGCGAGCTGAAAGTTGTGGACATTGGCTTGCCCGTTGATTTACCTTCGCTCAGAAATTTACAAACGGAAGTTGCGGATGAGGATTCCGTCTCCGCGCTTCTGCCGGAGCGCGCCCTCGATTCGCACAAAGGGACATTTGGCACGGCTCTCATCGCGGCGGGATCCGTCAACTACACCGGGGCAGTCGTCCTTGCGGGAGAGGCGGCGTATCGCGCGGGAGCGGGATTGGTCCAATTGGCGGTCCCCGCGTCCATCCACGCGGCAGTCGCAGGTCAGGTTCCCGAAGCGACGTGGGTCTTGCTCCCGCACTCAACAGGCGTAATCGCATCCAGCGCATCCGAAGTGTTATCGAAAAATTTTGAGCGAGCGACCGCGTTGTTGATCGGTCCCGGTTTGGGAACGGAAAACACGACGAAAGAATTCATCGAAAATTTGTTGGCTGGAAAGTCAACGCCGAAAAAATCCGCGATTGGTTTTGTGCATGAAGAAAGCGATTCAAATGCGGCGGAGAAAAATTCCCTACCGCCATTGGTCGTTGACGCGGACGGACTGCGTTTGCTCGCGCAGATCAAAGACTGGCACACGAAATTACCTGCGCCCGCGATTCTCACGCCGCACCCCGGCGAAATGTCCGCGTTGACCGGGTTGTCGAAAGAAGAAATTCAAGAGGATCGGCAAGCAATTGCCGTCAAGTATGCAAAAGAGTGGGGACACGTCGTTGTTTTGAAAGGCGCGTTCACCGCGATTGCTACGCCCGATGGAAGGACAACCATTATCCCGGTTGCATCGCCCGCGTTAGCCCGCGCGGGGACAGGCGACGTGCTTGCCGGTCTCATCGTCGGCTTACGCGCGCAAGGACTCGATGCGTACGACGCGGCAGTTGCCGGCGCATGGATTCACGCGCAAGCCGGTCTCTACGCCGCAGACGATCTTGGCACAACCGCCTCCGTCATGGCAAGCGATGTGTTGAACTCGATTTCCGACGTGTTGAGCGACTTGGAGTAACGCAACATTCATGTTGCGATTCCCAAACGCAATAAAACTTGCAAACCAACAAAAAAAGACTCTCCACGCGGAGAGTCTTTTCGTTCATCACAAATTACGAAGTACGCAATACTAACTGTTCATAAACGCTTCAAGGTTATCCTTGCTGATGCGGAATGCTTTGCCGACTTTCTTGGCTTTCAGGCTTCCGTCATTGATCGCGTCCAAAATATCAGACTCTGTCACTTTCATGAACTGCGCGGCTTCCGCGGGGGTCATGATGTCCGGCATTTTCGCGCCGCCAGCCGCTCCGCCGCCGGGCGCCGCGTTTTGGAATCCGCCTTGCAGAGCCTGTCCCATAATGTTGCCGATACCCATGCCCGCGCCGATTCCCGCAGTGAGACCCGCTCCGCCGCCCTCGTTTTGCGCGGCATCGCGCATCGCGTCCGCGGCTTGCAGTTGGGTGTAGGTCGCCATGTCGAGCATGCCCATGTCGCGGAGTTCCTGCGCCGACTTGCTCGAAGGCTTCAAGTTGCCGATGTAGAAAGTCTTGAGCGCCATGCCGAGCGCTTCGAAATCATCCTGCGCCTTCGCGCGAACAGCGGCGCCGATTTCCTCGGTCAGCCCGATCAGGTCCACGACGCTTTTTGCGGCTGTCGTCTCGCCGAGCGCATCCTGCAATTTCGAGAGCAACATGGTCTTCAAACGTTCTTCGATATCTGCTGTGCGATACGTTCCTTGCGCGCCTACAACTTGCGTCACAAATTGTTGCGGGTCTTTCACTTGGAACGAGTACGTCCCGAATCCCTGCAATAATGCCACGCCCAGTCCCATGCCGGGGTTGCGGACGATAATCGGTTGCGGCGTGCCCCATTTTTCATTTGCAAATTCTTTGAGCGAAACAAAATACACTTCGGCAGGGAAAGGCGTGCGGTCGTTGAACGCCTTGCCGATCAGATCAATGATCTTCGGGATGTTCGCAGTCGCGATCGTGTGCCTGCCCGCGCCGAACACATCCAGCGCGTTGCCGTCGCGGAAGAACACCGCCGCCTGCGACTCGCGCACGATCACCTGCGAGCCGATGCGATAATCGCCGATGCCCGTCTCGGGGAAACGGTGGACGATCTCGTCCCGCATCTCATTTGGATATTCAATAACGTCAAAAATTCTAGCCATGATTTTCTCCTTTTGAAGAACGTTGGTGTGATTATAGTCTAATTTGTGTACGATGAATCAACCCAAAAGTCTCACTCCTTCATCATCTTTCCCGTCCCCTTATCGCGCAGCATCAAAATCTCTGCCATGATGCTCACCGCGATCTCCTCCGGCGTTTCAGCGTTCAACTCCAAGCCCATCGGCGAATGCGCGCGCGCGATCAACTCATCGGATACGCCCTTTTCTTTCAATGCCTTGACCGTCGTGAGCCATCTGCGTTTCGAGCCGATGACGCCGACGTATGCCGCCTTCGATTCAAGAAGCGGAGGCAGACCCGCCGCGTCGACTCCGGATCCACGGCTGGTTACCACTAGGAAGGTTTGGCGCGTCAATTTGAGTTGACTCGGCAACTCCGCCATTGGAACTGGGTAATACGCGTCAGCTCCCGGCACAGACTCGGGATTGCAAAATTCCTCACGATCGTCGCTGACCGCCACTCGAAACCCCAGCCACTTCGCCAAATGGACGACTGCCTTGCCCACATGTCCGCCGCCGATCACAACGATCATCGCGGGAGGAAGAATCGGCTCCACAAACACCTCCACAGTTCCGCCGCACACGCCCGGGTCGCCGCGCTTCGGGCTGACGAGGTTATACACCAGCGCGCGCGGCTTGCCGTCGCTAATTGCCATCCACGCCTCATCGAGGACGCGGTGTTCCAAGTCCCCGCCGCCGACGGTGCCGATGAATTTTCCATCCGGGTACACGAGCATTTTGCTCCCCACATGACGCGGAGTCGAGCCTTCGCTTTTAGTCACCGTGCACAAAGCGGCAGATTCGTTATTTTTTTCGAGTTCTGAGATGGCTTGAAAAATGGTTGGCATTTTTTTGTTATGTTTCGTGTTTTTTGATTTCGATTAATGGATAGTAGGCGCCACGAGCGCTACAAATTGTTTTTTGAGCGTTTGTGTTGATAGAGATTTGTATCTGCCTGTTTGAGGACCGCGTCCACTGATTCGTGCTCCTCAGATGAGCAGATGCCAAAACTCAAACTACATCCGCTGGCGAGCAGCGTGGAATTCTCGTTGATGGAATTCATGCGGGTCAGAATATTTTCAATGTCATGCCGAGTTGCGTTCGGGCAAACAACGATAAATTCGTCTCCACCCCATCTGCCGACGAGGTCGTTCTGGCGAAGATTTCCGCGCAGTAGATTTGCTACTTCTTTCAATACGGCATCTCCTTGATCGTGTCCAAGCGTGTCGTTGACCTTTTTGAAATGATCAATGTCCACCATGATCACCGAATACGCCGTGCCATGTACTGCGTATCCTGCCAAAAGATCATCGATCTTTCTTCGATTAAATGCCCCGGTCAAGCTGTCGGTATACGCAAGTTCGGCGACAAGAGAAGCGCGCATCTCTCGGTGCTGTACCATATCTTTCAGTATGACAATGAAATACAGAACAAGGATGTACATCAGGTTGCTGAAAAATATCTCGAACAAGACCTGAAAGTTATATGCGGTATTCGAGCTGTTTCTGGTTAAATATAAGAACGTAGCTCCAATGATGGTGAAGCACATATGAAAAGAAAGCGCCAGGCGTAGAGCCGTGTTTTTCGAGAACATCATGAACGAAATGATGTGAATTGTGGGAAGCCATATGAGGAATTTTTGAACAAGGAATACGCCAGTGGAAATGCCGTTGTAGGCGGTATTGGTCAGAAAAACGATGAAGAATAAATAGGCGCTACAGTAAATGATACTTTCAAAGATGTGGAGGAACGTCACCCCGTAACGCCTGAAAAGCAAAATAAAAATCAAGCAAGCGATCGAGAATGAGGGCAAAAAGACGATACTTGCTAAATTCGCATTCTGATTCTTGAGGTTAAGAAGCCAGACGATCAAAGCCACACCTGCACCCCAAGGCAAAGCCTTTAAATAAATTCTATGTTTGATGCCTGTAATTGTTTGGCTTGAATCTAGCATGGCGCAATGTTATGGGTATGAAGTGATGGTATGCGACTTGCTGGTTGATCGGTATTTCATTGTTACTGATTATTCCAGCAACCCCAACACCACAGGCAACAACTGTTTCTTCCTCGAAACCACGCCGGGCGCGTCGCGTGTGCCGTCCGCAAGCGGGGGATAGGGCAGGTCGCCCAAAATAGGCGGGGCGTTCGATGAGACGATGAGCCTGCTGGTGCCGCGCACAATATCGGTGATGAGCAGCATGGCAAAGTCGAAACCGCGTTTATCTTTCAATTCGTCGAGGGCTTTCGTGAGGGGAGCAAGATGTTCCGCGAGTTGCAAAAGGTCGGTTACTTCGGCTTGGGCGATGGCGAGTTTGAATCCGCCCGCTTCATATTGTTTAATGTCCGTGCTGACGATCTCGTGCGGGTCGCGGTTCGAGAGACCGGCTCCCGCAGAGAGCAACGCTTTGCCGAACGATTCGATGGTCTCGCCTTTGAGCGGACTCCCGCCGACGAACGCCCAGCGCGATAACCTCTCGGCGGCGTCTTTGTCGCGCGGCGTGGTGGTGGGAGAGGTCAAAATGAGCGTATCAGACAGAAGTCCCGCGAGAAGCGCGCCGGCGAGGCTGGGCGGCATGGAGAGTCCCGCCTCCGCTGTCATCTCCGAAACGAGCGTCGAAGTTGAGCCCACGATATCCACCGTGAATCGGATCGGCGTGTGCGTGTGCGGATTGCCGAGGCGGTGATGATCCAAAATTTCGAGGAGTTCGGCTTCCTCGAGCGCGGCAATTGCCTGACGCGGCTCGTTGTGATCCACGAGAATAATTTTCAGGCGCGGCGGGTTGAGGATATCGCGCTGGCGCGCAATGCCGAGATATAGATTATTTTCATCCACCACCCAATATTCATCGGTTTCGTCGCGCAGGATGCGGTTGAGAAAATCGCGGATGTGTCCGCTGGCGGGGAACTTCGGCACGTTGGTGTCTGCCGCATCTTTACACGGCGCCGACATCATCTCGCGCACGGTCGTATCGCCGGGGCGCGGACCGAGTATCTGTGTGAAATAGTTGAAGAGACTCAAACCGTTGATGAGACCGTAAGGCTTGCCATCCTCATTCACAACGGGGGCAATGCCGCCGGTCTTGCTGGCGAGTGTCCACGCGAGACCGAGTTGCGAGTCGGGGCGGAGGCTGTCGAGTCTCTGCATCACCGATTCGAAGCGCGGCGACGCGTCGGTGAGCAGGGTGGGCGGGTCGAGCTTTAACTGTTTAAGCAGCCACGCCGATTGGGGATTCAACGCTCCCGCGCGCGCCGCGACCGCTTCCGCGCCGTCGCGTTCGCGCAGAAGCCAGGCGTAACCCATAGCGGAGGCAATGGAGTCGGTGTCGGGGTTGACGTGTCCGATGACGAAGGTTTTGCTCATGGCTTTTTTAGAGGAAGTCTTGTAATTCGAATTCGCCGTTTATCAACGACAGCGATGGAATGTTTCAATACATCGGGTTTTACCGTTTGTAACACGCGCGCTACGAGATCTCGCATTTCGACTTCCGAATAATTTCCGCCGCGAAACAGAATGACGCCCGGTGTATCGTTTCCACTCTGCGCCAACAAAGTCCCGAAGTCGAGATCAGCCGTGATCACGATTCTCTCCTCGTCTACCGCCTGAGCCATGATGGTCGAATCTGTTGCTGTTGCGAGATTCACGTCTTTCACGTGAATAGCCTCATGACCTTTTTCCTGAAGCCAGGGGATGAGTTCAGGCGAAGCGGGCATGTCAATCAGGAATTTCATTAGGCAAATTCGATGACTTCTTCTTCAGCCAGCGACGCCGCATATAACAAGGCTTCGTCAATATCTTCCGATTCGAGATAGGGGTAAGCCTTGAGAATGGAATCGCGAGTTTCGCCCGAGGCTAATAAACCGAGCAATCGCGAGACGGGGAATCTCAGATTGCGGATGCAAGGTTTGCCGCTGAACACGTCTGGGTTGATGGTGATTCTTTTAAAACTCATTTTGGATTCCTCTTTGCAATTGATTGCCGCTAAATTATACCCTTGCCTAATTACCTGTTAGTAGTTTGTTGATGTGCGCGTCGAGTTCGTTCATGGTTTTCAAAAACGCTGATTCGAGATCAACCTGATGCGCTTGAGCCAGAATGATAACAGACCAGAGGCAATCTGCAAGTTCGTGCGCAAGTTTGTCATGCGCTTCTGATATTTCGCGTTTGCCTTGTAACGCAACGACCAATTTGGATAGGTCGCCCACGTCGCCGACAAAACCGAGCGCGAGTTCTTCAGTCGTCCATTCCGCGCCGTATTGCTTTTGTTCAAGCAGGGCGTACTTTGCGCGGATTTCAGCCGCTCGTTGAATGATCGCTTGAAATTCCATTACTTCTTCATCGCCCGCCACACGCGTTCAGGCGTGGTGGGAATCACATCCACATTCACGCCGATAGCATCAAGGATGGCGTTGCCGACGGCGGGAGCGACTCCGTCCATGGGAATCTCGGCGACGGCTTTGACTCCGAACGGGTGACTCGGCTCGAAGGTCTCGACGAAGATCGTTTCGAGTTCGGGCATCTCGTCGGCGCGGAAGATGTGATAGCGATCCAAATCGCGTTCGATGGCATCGCCTTTATCATCGTAGCGCATCTCTTCGCAGACCGCGTAGCCGAGGGCTTGAGTCATGCCGCCTTCGATCTGTCCCGAAGCGGTGAGCGGATTCACGATCACGCCCGAGTCAACCGCCATAACGAGTTTGTCTACCGTGACCGCGCCAGTTTCCGTGTCCACGGTCACCTCGGCGAATTGCGCCGCGAATGGAGGGGGAGAGACGGGTGAAACATAACTTGCCACACCCATGATCTGTTCTTGTTTATCTTTGTGCAGAGAATGCAGCGCGATCTCGGCAAAGGAAACCGTTCTTCCGTCGGGCGCAATGGCTTGGCGATTCGATAATCGAATCGTTGCATAATCTGATTCTGGAATCCCCAACATCATCGCCGCGCGGACCTGGATTCGCCACGCGACAACTTTCGCCGCGTTCACCGCCGCCGCGCCAGAGATGTATGTTGTAGATGAGGCATACGCGCCCTTGTCAAACGGAGTGAAATCGGTGTCCGATGAATAGCAGATCATATCTTCAAGCGGAACGCCCAACACTTCCGCCGCCATCTGTGCGAGGACAGTGTCTGAACCCGTTCCCAGATCCGTCGCGCCGACGAGCATGTTGAATGAACCGTCATCGTTCATCTTGATGGAAGCGCCGCCCATATCCAAATACGGAATCGCTGTTCCCTGCATGACCATTGCCACGCCAATTCCTTTTTTTAAATGTGATCCGCCCTGAGCGGAGCGGAGCGCAGTCGAAGGACTATTGCGCCATACCTCATTCCCATACTTCGAATCCCAATCAATTGCGGCTTTACCTTGCGCAACGCACATTTCCAACCCAACCGTTTGGACGATCTCAGGTCGCGGCTCGCGTCCCTCATTCCATGCGGTTGAAAACGGATGATACTCGCCAGGTCGAATCGTATTCCTCAAACGGAAATCAATCGGGTCGAGATTCAACGCGCGGGCGATCTTTTCCATGTGGCGTTCGACGGGCCAATATCCCTGCGGCACGCCGTAACCGCGGAACGCTCCAGCGGGCGGCGTGTTGGTGTAGACCACGTCTGCATAAAATTGGATGTTCGGACTCTTGCGATATTCTCCATCGCCGACATACAACGCCATTGCTTTGTGTCCCGTGTTGCCTGTGACGGTCAGCGCGTGACAGCCGTACGCGCCCGTGTCGGATAGCGCGTACATCGCGTTGGCGGTGATCGTCCCATCCCGCTTCACGCCCGTCTTCATTTTGACTCGCATTGGGTGACGCGAACGCGCCGCGATAAATTCTTCCTCGCGCGTGTATTCGTAGATGACGGGTCGTTTCGTTGCAATCGTGAGATGCGCGGGCACGTCTTCCATCAACACTTCCTGCTTGCCGCCAAATCCGCCGCCGATGCGCGGCTTCACCACGCGGATTCGCTTCACTGGCAGATTCAACACAGGCGCGAGCATCCTCCGCACATGGAACGGCACTTGCGTGGACGTGCGAATCACCAAGCGGTCATCTTCATCCCAATACGTGACGCACACATGCGGCTCAATGGAAACTTGCTGCACTTTCGGCACTTCGTATTCGGCTTCGAAGATGTGATCGGCTTCCTTGAATCCTTTTTCCACGTCGCCGATGTCGATGCGGATGTGCGCGGCGAGATTCTTTTCGGGGTTCGAGTCGGCAAAATTGACGTACTCAGGCTCGTCGTGGATTCGAATCGCGTCGGGGTTCATCGCTTCGCGCGAGTCGAGGATGGAATCCAGAACTTCGTATTCCACGTCGATCAGCGTCAATGCCTTCTCCGCGATTTCGGGACTCTCCGCCGCGACGAACGCAACGCGGTCGCCAACGAAGCGGACTTTGTGATCCAGCGAAAACGTATCGAGCGGACCTGGGATCGGATCGGACTGCCCCGCAGTGGAATACACGACGCGCGGAATATCTTGAAAGGTGAGAACCGCCGCAACACCTTTCAATTCTTTGGCGCGCGTCGTGTTAATTTTTTTGATGAGCGCGTGCGCGTGCGGCGAGTGCAACACTTTTGCATATAACATGCCGCGCGCGTCCATGTCGGCGGTGAAGGCGGGCTTGCCTTGCACGAGCTTGACCGCGTCCACTTTTTTCTCAGGCTTGCCGACGGTCTGCCATGTTTGCGATTCGGGCGTCACCACAACTTTAGGGCGCGTCATCACGCCAGCGAGTTGAGGCGAATCAAAACCAGACGGCGACTCGGTACGCGGCGCGCCGAAATCCCAATTGATCGTGTCCACGCGGAACGGTTCATCGCCGCGCATCACCGCCGCCGCTTTCAACACGGCTTGCACAGGTTTGAGATAACCTGTGCATCGGCACAACACGCCGCTGATCGCCTCGCGCACCTGCTCTTCACTTGGATTCGGATTCTGTTCGAGCAACGCCTTCGCCGCAAGGATTTGCGCGGGCGTGCAAAATCCGCATTGGATGGCGCCCGATTCAACGAACGCCTGTTGTAGCGGATTCAAGCCATCGGTCTTTTTCCAACCTTGTTCGGGATGTTCGCCCAACGCTTCGATCGTGACGACGAGATGTCCCTCCGCTTGCGCCGCGAGCATGGACCCCGCGTTGACAGGCTTGCCATCCAGCAGAACCGTGTCCGCGCCGCTCAGCCCGCCCTCATCGCCAAATTTGACGCCGTAGTAGCCAAGTCTTCGCACGACAGAGAGGAATGTTTCAGATGGCGCGCATTCGATCTCGTGATTGGTTGAGTTGATGGTGAGTTGGAGTTTCATCATTACTCCTTTTGTAGTTTATTGATCACAGATTCCGATTGAAGTTTATTCATTTTCGCTCGATACCTTTGTCTTAACTTGTCAAGTACAATTTTTTCTCTTTTTTTCTTATCAATATAAAACCAATGATCCCATCCATTGCAAGGAGCGTTTTGAATTGCGCTTCCAACTTTATGAATAGAACCCTCAATATTCTTGTGTCGAATGTGCCCATTAGCGAGAATTTTTGCTGTGATATTACCTTTATTGCCAAAGTAGATAAATTCACCCGCATTCAAATACCCATTTTCAATTAATGCGCCAAAAGGGATTCGCACCTGTCTCTTTTTTTCGATCAGAATTGCAGTTGGATCTGCTTTCGGTAGAGAATCGATTCGTTTTTGCGCCACTTTTACATACTTCTTATCACGTTCGATACCGATAAATTTACGTCCTAGTTTCTTTGCAACAGCGCCTGTCGTTCCAGTTCCAAAAAAGGGATCAAGTACTACATCACCAGGGTTGGTGCTAGAAAGAATCACTCGATAAAGTAGAGCCTCGGGCTTTTGAGTAGGGTGATCCTTTGTTCCGTTGGTTTTTAATCTTTCTTTTCCTGCTGCTAAAGGAATGAACCAGTCGCTTCTCATTTGTAAGCCATTTTCTCGACTATCATCATTCAAAGTTTTCAATGATTGGTGGTGGAATGTGTATTTTGCACCTTTCTTTTTTTGTGCCCAGAGAATAGTTTCGTGAGCATTTGCAAAGCGCACCCCTCTAAAATTCGGCATTGGATTGGCTTTTATCCATACAATATCATTTAAGAACCAAAATCCTAAATTTTGCATAATTGCTCCAACACGATAAATATTGTGATAGGAACCAATAACCCAAATAGTCCCAGTATCTTTTAAGACCCGTTTTGCCGCATGGAGCCAGTTAGATGTAAACTCATCATATTTCGCAAAACTTGGAAATTTATCCCATTTATTATTTACCGCATCTACTTTGCTGGAATTGGGGCGATAAAGATCGTTTTGCAATTGTAGATTGTACGGTGGATCGGCAAATATTAAATCGACTGATTTTTCAGGTAAAGCGTTTAGAGTCTCGACGCAGTTACCATTAATAATTTGATTAAGAGGTAGATGAGCCACGGGGAAATTGTCCTGTGTTGAATCTAAAACGTATTTAAGTTGCCTGGCGTGAAAGATTCGTGAATTGCGATGCAATGGATTTCTTTGTAAACTAAAAACTAAATTTCGAAATTTAAGGCTTCAAGTTGCATTCTCTCTAGTAATAGACCAAAGTTTGCTCTTCGAATTACTTGCCATATCAGTTGCTTCGCGGTATCCGTGTCCTTATCAGGTGGAATTATCGTTGTTGTTGCGTTCATGGCGAAGCGATAATACCGTTGGAATTTATCAGGCTCATTGTGAATCGTTGCAAGAATTCCCTCCAAAAATTCGTTTACAAGTTGATGTCTTTTGTTCACATCAGATTCTTTTTGAGAAAGATCAATTCCAGAAAGAGAACAAGAAGCCAGTATTGTAAAGAATGCTCTATAAGCAGCCTTGTTGTCCTTGAAAAAACGTTGAAATGCTGATACGGAAAGATTTTTCTCATTCATCCTAGCCTGTAAAGTTTGCATGCTTTTATTTGCCATCTGTTGAATTTGAAAAAGTTTTGTTAATAATTGAGTTCCTTCAGGATCGTTTTCGTAGAATTTGGCTATTACCTCTTGAGATAGCTCTAGGTAATTCGTGTCGAAAATATTGTTAGGCGAGTTACTGAAAATGCCAACAAACAGACCCCTCAAATCTTCGTACATTAACTCGTACTGGTATATGTTGTCGAGAAGAGTGAAGGCGCTATCGTTGCCAATTACTTTGTAACCCTCGTGTGATGCTGCCTTATTGACAACTTGAGGGCGAAGGAATTGTGCAATCTCAAGTTCAAACCTGCTTACATCATTTTGCAAGTTTGCGGCGCGTGCAACATCCCATGCTTGATTGGTTCCGACTACTTTCGCTGTGACATAAACATCATTGTCTTCCTCTGTATACCCCACTATACACATTGTAGTCTGACAGCCATTGACAACGCTAGACTCTTGCAGGCGAATTGTCTTTTTGTTGACTATGTTAACCTCTCTGGCTTTGAAGACGATGCCATTGTTTCGTGATAGAAACTGATCAGGCTCTTTTTTTACAGTTTTTACTATTTCATCATTAATTGCTGTGCCTGAGTCGGGTTTATTTCTTGACGTTAAGAAGTTTCGAATATTTTCATAAAACAAAGAATCTCCATATATCCCATAAAGCCTGCGAAGTTCTTTCCCAGAAAGTATGCCTATGAAAACATTGTCTTTTTCTATGAAATCTGTTTCAAATGTGAGTTCAAAATCAGATGGCAAAATGTTGGCTTTGCGATAAGCCGTTTTTAATAGATCTAAAATCTTTGACCCATCAACTATTTCGAGTTGCTTTGTGTCTTTTAGCTGTTGATAAAACTGAATAGATGAAAATCTGGACTCTTCATATTTCTTAATTATATTCTCGAGATTGTTGCCCGCGATTATTTGATAATAAACGGTCGGCTCATCTCCTACTGTAACTCCTCCATGTGCAAACAAGGGCCCCGCGCTATCAGAATAGTGTTTTTTGTGAAATCCTTGAAAATTGCTGATAATGCTGTCGAAGCCGTTTTTGTCGCTTAGTGTATATTTTGATTGAACACAAAGAATCTTGTTTGATGTGGGGTGTTCTGCGATTAAATCAACACCCTCATCGTAACTCTCTTTTTGAAGCTCCGCTTTGTCAAACCCTCTGCTCCCAAAATTTGTATAAGGAATTAATTCTTGAACAACCTTTGCGAATCTAATACCTCGTTCTCTAGGAGTTAAATTATTGAAGTTTTCCTCAAAGTGATCGCGTAAATGCGAGTAGGAGTTTAGGTAATTAGGGAATGTTGGAGTCATTGATTTCTCCTTTCCTGTGCTTCTAATTTTCTGAATTGTAACTTATAACCTGCCCGTGGATTAGGCGTTCTGCAGGATTTGGTTGAGGGGGAGAGTCATTTTAGCCAACCCTGCTCGATGGATTTAGCCAGCGTGGTGAAATATTTTTTTACGGCGCCCCAATTTGCTTCATGCAATAAAACCGGATCAGATTCTTGTTCGGCATTTTCAAAGAAGACCAGCCGTTTCGTTGCTTGTACTTCAAAATCTCTGACCGATGGAAATTTCAAATTTGCTTTTTTGAAAATATTTGTAAGCGAAATGGTTTGACAAATGAAGTATAGATCATAGAAATCTTTGCGAGAGGCGCGTGATAGAAGAGTGTCTAGTTTCATGAGGGCAATATCTTCGACAGACGCCAGGCGCATTCCATCTGTTTTGACCAAAGGCGCAACGAGCGGAAAACCATACCCATAGAATCCCATGCGGACGCCGTGCGCCAGATAGATCAAATTTCCCCATGCTGAGCTTGCGTAAATGGCTTGAAGCGGCGTCAAGGCATGTTCCAATTCCGCGCGGATGGATGGGATATCTTCGGTAGGAGAGAAAAAGTCCAAGTCAACGGAAAGACGGTGGCCGATCTGGAGGGATAGCGCTGTGCCGCCTGCAAGATAAAAACGATCTCCCAGCCTGCTGTGCAGAAACCCGGTTAGCGCCAAACGCATTTCATCGGTGACGGTGTTCCAAAACAGACTCATTCGTTGATCTCAAAAACGATCTGCCAGAACGCGCGATGCGGTTGAGGAAGTTTATCTTTGCCAAACGTTCTTACCCAATCAGAAACTTCTGTTTCAGGGTACGCGCTGAACAGCCATTTGATCTCGGCGCGGTTGCCAAATTGCAAGACGCGCTCGATGATGGTATGTGAATCTTTTTCAGGGACAAGGTTGGCGAGGTCGTATTCCTGAAAGAACGGGGCGAGGGAGGAAGGGATGGCGCTCATGTGAGGCAATCGTTGCGCGGAATCTGGCTGGGATGCAGTCGGATTACGGTTTGTTATTCTGGTCTTTCCGCTTCTGCGCTCCGTTGAACGCCGCGCCAAAGACAACGCCGAGCGCGACGCCCGCTCCGATATTGTTCAGCGCCACGCCAAGCCCGAGCCCGAGGGCGAGACCAAGGGCGAATCCGCTTCCATTTGGGAGGGGTGTCTTGGTTTTGGGTGTGGGAGGTCTTTGGTCTTCGGTCATAGGAGTTTCCTTTCAGGTTAATAACTGACGGTACGTATCGTCCCGCAGGTTTTCTCGCAGAACTCCGTTGATTCAATCGAACCTGTGGGACGTTCTGCGTAAGGTGAGTTAATAAATCGCCTGTTCTCAAAGTGGCTGACAATCTGAGAACAAATAACTTTATTTCAGTCGGCGCTTCAGTTCCTGCAGATGAGCGAGGATATCAGGATTGAAGTCGAATTTGCCCGCATGGGGCAGGGCGTCGCTGAGGATGCGTTCCAGATCAACGGCGCTGATCTGGTTGTGCCGAATCAGGAAAACGAGATCATCCAAATCACGATCACTGCCTCGATCTAGCTTGCTGAGCGCAATGCTATATGGATCGAAAATAAAGACATCAACTTTCCCAAATTGACCGATATGAATACTACGTTGCTCATTGCCTTCGGGTAGCGGCACGAATCGCTCGATGGGGACCGGCTCCGTATCCAACCCCAGTTCGTTTGCAACTTCCTCGATGACAATTTGAAAACCGTCTTTTTGTATGTCGTCGCCTACGTAATCAATGTCGAGTGTTTCGCGCGAACTTCCGAGAAGGATTAATGCGCTGCCGCCAAGCAGGTGAAGGGTCGCTGGCTTGGGGTAGCGCGTTCCCAACCGCTGGAGAAAGTCATGGATAGCCTGCTTGGATACTGTCTTCATTTGAACTTTTCCATATACTTGACCAGACGCTCTGCCCCATGTTCATACGTTTCAAGCCAGTTAATGCGCTGACCACTTAAGACTTGATGTCGCTTTGCCAATTTCACAAGAGCATCGTTTGGATTTGAATCCAGCGAGACGCCTAATAGTCTTGAAAATAAATCGGGTAGTTGTATTTGTTCCCCAAAGATTCTGATCAATCGCTCTCTGTATTTTCGTTGAAGGAGAACGGCGGCTGTATAGTAAAAGCGAAGGTACAGTTGACTCGGTTGCGATGAAAGCGCTTCATCCGCTTTTTTTGCATCCCCGAAAAAATCAGGATGGCGCAGGAATAAGGGTATCAAAGCCATGCGCACACGGGCGTCCCGGCTGTCTGCCAGCGATTGGATGAGGGTCGCGGAGTCAAGCAGAGGATGTTGGCTGATTTGTTCCCCCATCAGAAACCGCACATCCCGCGCCCAAAGTTCGGACACCAATTGCTCTTCGCTCACAGTAACAAGACGAGTGTTCATCGAGGTCTATTGTACTTCCAGGCACCTCTTCGCCAGCGTGGAAGCAACGTCCATGCGATATTCGGCGGAGCCGTACTCATCGGTCGCTTCGTGGAAGGCGTTACGCGCGGCGGTGGCGACATCGTCGGAGGCTGTCCCGTCCATGGCGAGCATGGGACTTTTGCCGAATCCGCCGACAGCGAGGCGCGTTCTGCCTGAATTCCACTGCGCGAGCGCGACGCACACGATTGGTTTGTCGGCTGGCGTGCGTGAGACATATTCAAAGGCGAGTTTTACGTTGAGTGGAATGGTGATGGAAGTAATCAGTCCGCGCGGGCGAAGAGGCAAAAATTCGCCCACGCTGATCACTGATGACTGCTCACTGCTCACTGACAACTTCGCATCAAGCGCGAGCAACATCGTCGCAAACGTAGACCTGCCGTCGCATGAAACCAACGTCCCTGCGAGGGTTGCTGAGTTGCGGATGTTGAGTGGGGCTTCGAGTTTCAACGCGCGTTTCAATGCTTCGGGGCAATGTTCCGATTCGAGGAGCGATTGCAGGGTGAGCGTCGCTCCGAGTTCGAGACTGTTGCCGTTGACGCGGAGCGAATCCAAGCCGAGGAGTTGGAGGTCGACCGCATGGACTGAATCAGGCGTCCCCTGAGAAAGAAGCGTGCCGCCGCCGAGGGGGCGAGCGTCTGGTTGAGTCAGAAGCGCGAGGGCTTCCTCCAATGTTTTGGGGCGATGATAGGCAGTGATCATAAAGACTCCTTTATATCGTCCATTATACAATCAAACATGCCGCCACCTTTCGATGACGGCATGTTTGATGCGGTTGACTGCGCGCGTTATCCGGGCGGTGTGAATGGCGCCAGTTCGGGCAACAGATATTCGTCTTTGAGCGCTTGCACTAACATCTCGAACTCGTCGCCGTTTTCGTAATGACCAGAGAAACGCCACACCGGTTGGATGTATGGCTGACTGCCGTCGAGTTCGCCTGCCTGCCAGTGCGGGTTGGTGATGTAATACATCAATTCGATTTTTTCGATTGTGAGCGCGGGCGGCGTGTATGTTTCTAACGATTCTGGATTCTCATCGTAGGTGTTGATCTGGTCGGCGGTGACGGTGAGTTCCATGGGCAGTCCATCTTTTGGGTTGGTCGCCATCGAACCGCTGAAGACTCGCAGAGTGGGGTAGCCGCCGAATGCCTCGTCGGGGATCGCAAGCGTTTCCAGTAATATCGGGTCGCCTTCGTTGCCGAGGCTGTTGATATCCATGTTGCCGTCCGGCGCCAACTGAACATAACTTGTTCCATCTTCCGCTTTGAACAAGATCGCGCTTTGACCTTCGAGTGTGATGCGCTGTTGCGTGCCGCGTAAGATTTTGAATTGCAGATTCGGGAATGGGATCTCGTAGCGTTCAACGCGCGCGATTAATGCGCCGCTATCGTTTACGCCTTCAATGGTCGCCCAAATGTTTATAGGACGATTTTGCGCCTGCATTAGTCCGTCCAGATTATCGCCGGTCAGTTGCAGGTAATAGGTTTGCTCCTTCACGAAGGTTGCGAATGTATATTCGGTCCTCGAACTGCCGTCCGCTTTGCGGATGATGTTGATCGAGATGGTGCCGCGCTGGTTATCGAATCGCTTTCCGATATCGGGACCTTGAATCTGATCTGCACCGCCGGGGATGACGAGTTGCTGTCCGATGAAGATGAGCGCGTCGGTCATGCCGTTTGCCTGCATGAGTTCGTCCACGGTGATGCCGTGCGATTCAGCAATGGAAATGAGGGTATCGCCTTCTTGCACGACGTAATTCCCAACGCCTAAACCCGGAGTGGGCGATGCTGGCGGGAAGGGAACCGGCGTGCCGCTCAAGTTAAGTTGGTAGAAGCCGAATCCGCCGCCTCCGCCGCCGCCGCCCATGGCTACGGACATGCGGCCATCAATGAGCGTCCAATCGTACACGTCGCCTCGACGCGCGCCTACCACAAAGGCGTTTTCAAACGGAAGCGGAATATCGGCTGGCAATGCGGGCTCGAGGACGATTCGTTCGCCTTCTTGAGTCTGCAAAACATATTGTCCGTTTTCAGAGGTCAGCGTGCCGACCACGCCGTCTTGCGCGAAAGGCGATTCTCGCCATGATTCGATGTTGAACTTCTTGATGTCGTTCACCGTGACGAACTGACCCGTCGCTTCGACGAAGGTATTGCGGTCCAGCGCTTCCATGCCGGCGGTGTTGCCGGTCACGGTAAAGCCGTCAATTTGAATGAAGGCGGGTTGCGCGGGGTCGAGCGCGGGGATGGATGACGGATAACCGTAGATCGCGATCGTTTCGTTTTCGGGATACTCGCGCGTCCACTGTTTCATGTTTGCGGGAGAGGAGTTCATGCTCTCGATCTTCCCGGCGGGGATAGAATCGTTCATGAGTTTTTGGAACGCTTCTTCTGCGGAGATGATGTTGTACGTCTGTGCGGAGGCGGGTTCGTAGCCCGGCAAGTTGGCTTCCACTTGCAGCACGGTTCCGTTTTCATCGAGCATTACGCGCATCGGGCGTGATGTGAAATACTCGTATCCCACAGGGTAGCCATCAGGCGAGAGCGGTTCCACTGTGTAGCCGCCATGCAAGCCGTCTTTTGTTACCTTGTGCGGGAAGTCGAATCCATGCGAGGATAGGAATTCGTTGATGATCTCTTCCGCGTTGGGAGGGTAACTGTCGCCGAACACATTGAATGCCTTCGAGGTGTCGGCGGTGTACGTGAAGAAGCGGTCTGTGGTCATCGCCAGCGACTGCTTGCCGTCTGTGACGAGGAGATAATCCGTTTCACCGGTGACGGGATGTTTCGCCACGTACACCTGACCTTGAATTCCGAATCGCTGAGCCAACGCTTGGGCTTGCTCGACCGTCGCGGGCGTTTCTTCTGTCAAGAGGTAGATGCTTGCTTGCGAGGGCTCGTCTGGTAGTGGCGCGTTCAAATACAGTGTTGCGCCGCGCCAATCGTAGCCGTCGTTTGGCGACGGGGTGACAAGTGTCTCGTTGTTGTTGTTGGTGGACGACTCTGTTGGCTGAGGCGCGACCGTTTGATTCGACGCGGGTACTTCGGTCGGCGTCGGCGCGACTAATTTGATTGTCCAGCTCATGAAGAGCGCGAAGACGATCAGCGAAACTGTCCACGCCAGCGCGGCAGTCGCTTGCTTGCGCGTGAAGTGAAACCACCTCGGCGAAGATTTTCCGCGATGCGCCTGCCTCAGCGATTGTTCCATTTCAGCCGCGAATTGAGAATTGGGGTTCACTCCATCAGCGGTTTGCGCTAGCCATTCATCCATTTTGTCTGTGTCGTTTGTGAATTTATCGTTCATAGTTCTGCCTCCATTCTTAGGGAGGTTCGCTCGCGCAGGTCTTGCAGTCCGCGTGAGACGAGCATTTTGACCGCCGCCTCGCTTTTGTGAAGCGACGCGCCGATCTCTTGATTCGATAGTCCGCCAAAATAGGATAGGACAACCGCCTCCGCGCGATCCGGGGAAATCTCTTTCAGCGCGCGCGCCAGCGACTCAAGCCTCAGGCGTTGATACGCCGCCTTATCGGTAGGCAGGCTGGGGCTGGGAAGGTGAAGCGCGTCGTCCAGCGGGACCTCGAGTTTGCGTCCGCGAAAAAACATCAAGCGTTTCTTCGAGGCGATCCCCAAGATCCACGCCGCGAACGAGCCGTCGCCGCGATAGGATTTGAGTCCCTCCAAAGCGGATATGAAAGTCTGCGAGGTGAGGTCCTCGGCATCTTTGACGTTGCCTGTGTGCGCCATGTGATAGCGAAAGACGCGCGGCACATATTGCCGATAGAGTTCGGCAAATGCGTCTTCATCGGCGAGCGCATTACGCGCTAAAGCGAGATCGTTTGCGGCGGTTGTTTTCGTTTGTTCGACCATGTGTGTGATCAAGTAGCCTCCTGTGTTGTTGTGCGCGCAGTAGTATGTTGCAGGAAGGCTGAAAAAGTAACAGGGAAATTTTAGGCACTGCCGAAAAAGCGGGACGCAGATCAACGCAGAAAACACAGATTTTTTTCTCTCTCTGAATCAGCGTGAATCAGCGTTCACGCCGCGCTGGCGCTCGGCGCAAGTGTCTGCGTCCTAGAAATTATTTCTGACAGAGTCCAATGTTTGTCAGTGATGAGGAGCGCCAACCTCATGTTTCGGGATAGACTTTCCACCCAAGTTCGTTCAAACGCGACATGTCGAATTGTTCCTGCGGCACGTTGATGAACAAGGCGTTGGCTTCCGCCAGCAATTCGTTTGTCTCCGCATCGTAAATCCCTGACCACGATTCTGCCGCCCGCGATTTTGTTCTGCCCGCCTTGCCGACGATCTTCAACGGTTTGCCGATGGGCACGTTCTGACGATACTTGATCTCTAGTTTCGCGGTGAATTGAAAGCGCGGATTTTGCAAGTCGCTTCCCATATGCGCGCGGCTGGCGGTCTCATCGAGCATCGAAGCCACGATGCCGCCGTGCAACACGCCGGGATACCCTTGAAAATGATCAGGCGCGGTGTACGTCGTTTCGACCATGCCCAGTTCCGTTTCGTAAAAATGCAAGTGCAAGCCGACTGGGTTTTCAAGCCCGCAGATGAAGCACATACGCGAGTTGGGTTGTTTGGATTTCATGTCGAGATTATATTCGATGATATCGGCTCTCCATCAATATCGGTTTACGAGGAGGGGCTTTTTTGGCGTGTAGCGCTACAAAGCTTTTGAGATTTTCTCTCCATGCCCTCGTTGTTCTCTGTGGCAGGGACGTTTTTACACGCTTTTCCACACTCGGTTTACGAGATTTCACTTTACGGCTAAGATTAACTCATGCAATTCGGAAATTTCCATGGCTTGCGAACCATTGCGCTCGAAAATAAATTCTTTCGCATCGAGAGTCTTGCCGAGGCAGGTCCGCGTATTGTGAGGTTGATTCCTCGATGGACGGGCGAAAACCTATTCGCGGAAACTCCGCAGTTCACCGTGAACGCCCCCTACGGCGAATATCGTTTTTACGGCGGGCATCGTTTTTGGGTCGCGCCTGAAAGCCTCTCGAGAAGCTATGTTCCGGATGACGCCGGCGCCACAATAAAAGAAATTGAGAATGGCATTCAAATGATTGGAGCGGTAGAGCCGGGCAGTGGATTGCGCAAAACTGTTTCGGCGCAAATCGGTTCGGAACAACCATTCATCATCGTCAAGCATCGCCTCGAAAATTTCGGACAGGCAACCATCAAACTTGCGCCGTGGGCGATCACCATGCTCAGACCCGGCGGCGCGGCGATCCTGCCGCAACAAGTCGGCAATGTGGATGGCGACGGGCTTCTGCCGAATCGCCGTTTTGCTTTGTGGCCCTTTTCGCGCTGGGACGATGCGCGGTTGAAGCCGGGCGATGAATTCATTGTCGTGAGATCCGATTCCACAACGGGCCCATTTAAACTGGGATATTTCAATCCGCGCGGCTGGCTCGGTTACGTCTCCCATCAGGCGCTGTTCATCAAACGTTTCGGCGCGCGCCGCGATGAAGAATACCCGGACTTCGGAAGTAATTGCGAAGTGTACACCGATGCGCGCGCGCTGGAACTCGAGACGCTCGGTCCGCTGGTGGAACTGGCGCCCAAGATGGATGTGATTCACACCGAAACATGGGAAGTATATAACATCGACAACCCGCCGAAAGAATTGCTTGAAGGACGCTCGTTGCGGGAAATCATCGCGTAACCATTCAGGAGTCTGCATTGAAAATCGTCGTCATCATCTCTGCCATCGCTGAATGGGTGGGCGTCAAACCGTTGTTTCCCGATTCAAAGATCGAATCGTTTCCCTACGGCGAATGTTTTACTGCAACAATTTCCAATCGTGAGATTCCCTTTTTTCACAGCGGATGGGGAAAGATCGCCTCCGCGGGAACCCTGCAATATCTCATTGACCGTTACGCTCCCGACTTAATCGTCAACCTCGGCACCTGCGGCGGGTTCGAAGGCGTTGTGAATCAAGGCGATGTGATCCTGGTCGGACAGACGATCGTGTACGACATTGTGGAGTTGATGGGCGATCTCGACATCGCCAACTACTACGCTTCTTCCCTCGATTTGAGCTGGCTCGCCGACCCTCTGCCGCATCCCGCCCGACGCGCCCTCGTCGCTTCCGCAGACAGCGACCTGCCGCCGGAAATGATACCCGCGCTCAAAGCGAAGGGCGCAGTCGCCGCCGATTGGGAATCAGCCGCGCTGGCGTGGGTGGCGCGGAAGAACGGCGCGCGCCTGCTCATCTTGCGCGCTGTCAGCGATATCGTCAATGAAAATGAAGGCGAGGCGTACGATAATATCGAAATCTTCAACGAGCGCGCAAAAAGGGTCATGCAAAAGTTGATCGCTCAATTGCCCGATTGGTTGAACGCGGTGAAGTTATAGATCCATTTCCATCAGGATGTCCTCGTCTTCGTTTGAACCAGGGATAGGAATTTCTGTAAATCCAACTTGTTTGTAAAACGCAACGGCGCGTTTTTGGTAGACGGGATGTGTCTCTAATCGAATACGCCGGTAGCCAGCGTCTCTGGCGAATGCCAGCAATTCTTGAATCATTCGATACCCCAGTCCTTTGTGGTGATGCTCTGGCAATAGCCATAACCGTTTGAGCTCGCAAATCGTTTCGGCATGGCGGCGGATCGCGCCTGTGCCGATTATTTCCTCGCGATGAGTCGTCACGAGGAATATCCCGCCGTTCTCGAAGTAACTTGCTTGAATATCATCCATGTCGCCGAGTTCGCCGCGCGCTTCATATTCAGCGATTGCTTCTTCCAGCGGTTTCGCGTCTTGGAAGACCTCATGCGCGACGCGATAGACAAGCCGCTTGGCGGTCTCCTGCTCGCCAGGTTGGATGGGGCGAATCTGAATCATGCGGTGGTTTCTCTTACGGCATTATAATCGTCGCGTCCATGACCCCGATCAATGAAGAAGAACTAACGATTCAAAAGAGAAACTTCCGCTACGTGCAGATCGACGCGGTGGGCGTGAGCATCTCGAACGTGGCGTCGCCGTTCCTGCCGGTGTTTCTCACCCGTCTTGGCGCGTCGAATTTTCAGGTGGGATTGCTTTCTTCCATGCCCGGCGCAACCGGGCTATTGCTTGCCCTGGTTGTGGGGCGCTTTTTGCAAACGCGGCGGAATATCGTGCCGTGGTACAGCCTCTCGCGCTTGTTGGTTATTTTGTGCTTTGCGCTTACGGGCATCCTCACCTTGTCCATAGCCCGCGAGTATGTCATCCTATCTACGCTGGCAATTTGGGCGTTCGCCACTCTGCCGCAGACCGCGCTGGCGGTGGCATTCTCTGTAGTGATGAATGCTGTCGCTGGACCCGAAGGACGGTATGCCTTGCTGAGCCGGCGCTGGGCGATCTTCGGTCTGACGAGCGCGATCGGCACGTTCATCGTCACGCGCCTCATCGATTTGATGGCGTTCCCGTTGAATTATGCCGTGATGTTCCTCGCGCTCTCGCTGGGCGGTTTTATTAGTTATTACTTTTCCAGCCGCATCAGCGTTCCCGACCAACCCCCGGCTCCTCTGGCAAAGAGCGAGTCGTTGCGCGACACGTTGGGGAATTATGCCGCGTTACTCAGGAAGAATCCAGCCTTTGTCTCTTTTGCCTCGAAGCGTTTCGTGTATTTTTCGGCAGTGACGCTCAGCCTGCCGATCATGCCGTTGTATCTGGTGCGCGATGTGCGCGCCACCGATTCGGATATCGGCATGGTGAGTATGGCGATGAACCTGGTGATGCTGGTGGGGTATTATCTCTGGCCCCGGATATCTAATCGTCACGGCGGGCGCGTGGTGTTGCTGGCGACCACCTTCGGGATGATCTTGCATCCGGCGCTTTCCGCTTCGACCACCCATGTAGAGTGGATCATCCTCTTCGCCGGTCTCGCCGGGTTCTTTCAAGGCGGGCTTGACCTGGTGTTCTTCGATGAGTTGATGAAAACCGTCCCGGTGGAATACAGCGCCACGTTCGTTTCACTGGCTCAATCGATTCAATACCTTTCCATGATTCTTGCTCCATTGCTGGGAACATGGCTGGCTGGGTTTATTGGGCTTTCCGGCGCGTTATGGGTGAGCGCGGGCATCCGTCTGATAGGATTTCTATTGTTCTTGAAGAAGGAAATCCGATAATTCAAATCAAGGCGATGCGGTGGCTGGCACAAGAGTAACTCCCAACACGCGCGCTAATTCTACGGAATACAAATCGTGTTGTTCGCGCGCCAGGTTCAATCCCTGATTAAGCGTGGAGGCATCTGCGCCGTTGAGGAAGGCGAGCAGGGTATCGATCACCGCGTTCATGTGCGTGAGTTCGTGTCCGTGCAATGTGATCAGGCAGGTTGCTGGGGTGATGTCTTGCGCGAGCCGCCGGATGCGTTGGAGGTTCGAGATCGCCTCGGGGAGTTGTTCGCTCGGGAGGTTGGATGCCAGCGCCGAGGCATCGTCGAATTCGCGCATCAGGTCGTTGAGGGGTTTGACCGTTTCACTGATCGCTTCGGTTGAACACGGGTCTATTGTCGCGCTCGGCGCGATTGGCTCTGCCGGGGATGCGGTACCGCATGAGTTGAGGATCAAAGCGAAAATCGGAAGGATGCGGGGAGTGAGTCGGAGCATGGCGTTCTCCTTGTCTTTAAAGTGATCGAGGGACGGCAAACTGCCGTCCCTCGAATTGTATCTCTCTTTCCGCCCTATTTTTCTACGAGTACGAAGACGCCCGTCAGTTCAGTGGTCAACACTTGTGCCGCGCTGTTGCTGGAGGATGTCAGCGAGTACAGTTCTAACGGCGCGTCGGTTGCCAGCGCGTTGTCTATGGCGCCATCGCTGAGCGGTTGGGTGATCTCTTCCCATTGCCCATTATTCCAGTGCAGGACGGTGTATTTCGAGGCGTCGCTTGTGGGGAGCGGGAAGCCCATTTGAATGCCGGTGTTCTGGGGAAGCGGCTTGATGAGTTTGCCCTCGTTGAGGATGGCTATATCGAGTCCTTTGACGAGGGTGAATCCGTTCGGCAACGCCGCCGGCAGGGCGCTTGCATCGATGGTGTTGATGACAGCCTGGTAATCGCACAGGTTGTAGAACTTGAGCGTTATGCCAAAGAAGGTGGCTTTCGTGGCGCAGTCCAGGTCGAACGGAGCGCCGCCAGTGACGAGGATGGCTCCACCGAACGATCCGTTATTTGGCGTGGCTGGCTTGGGTATGTATTCCACAAGAACAGCGAAGGTGATCGAGGATGTGTTGCCGTGGCTGTCGATTGCAGTGCAGGTAACAATGGTCGTGCCGTGGGGGAACAGGGAGCCGGAAGGCGGGACGCAAGTTGCCACCCCGGGACCATCCACCGCGTCGGTCGTGGTTGGCGTCGAGTAGAAGATCGGCGCAAGCTGTTTGCTGGACGTATCGACTACTATATTCGCCATCGGGGAAATGACCGGAGGCGTTGTGTCTTGCACGGTGACGTTGAAACTTCCATTTACGGCGTTGCCGCTCGAATCGGACGCGGAGCATGCTACGGAGGTGGTGGCGATTGCGAACGCGCTGCCGGAGGGCGGCGCGCATGTGACTGCCAATGCGCCATCCACAATATCGTTTGCGGTGGCGCTGAAGTTCACCACAGCGCCGGCGGCGCTGGTCGCCTCGACCGTCATATCGGCAGGCAGGGACAGGGTCGGCGCGGTTGTATCTTGCACGGTGACGGTGAAACTGCCGACGCTTGAATTACCGGCCTGGTCGGTGGAGGTGCAGGAGACGGTGGTGATTCCGAGCGGGAAGGTAGAGCCGGAACTCTGCGAGCATCCAAAGGTTGGGGCGGGGTCGAGGTTGTCGCTGGCAGATGCGGAATAGTTGACAACCGCGCCGGAGACTCCGGTCGCTTCCACGATGATGTTCGCAGGCAGGCTCAAGACTGGGTTGGTCTTATCGATGTTAATGCCGCTGGCGGTTGCCGGCGCGCTGACGTTCCCGGCGAGGTCGGCGCATGTGCCGGTGGCTGATTGCCCGGCGCCTTCTGTGTTGAGCAGAATATTCGATGCGCAGGTATCGATGCCGGATAATCCATCCGTGCCCGAGAAACTGACAGTGACATCGGTGTTGTTCCACCCGTTGCCGTTCGGCGCGGGAGATGCGGTGGCGGTGGCGGTAGGCGCGCTCTTGTCGATGTTGATGTTGTTGACCGTTGTGCTACTGGAGTTTCCGGCGAGATCGGCGCATGTTCCGGTGGCTGATTGACCCGCGCCTTCCGCGCTGAGAGTCACTGGCGCGGTGCAGGATGCAAGCCCAGATCCGCTATCGCTACCGGTGAAGGTAACTGTGACATCGGTATTGTTCCAACCGTTGCCATTGGCGGCGGGCGCGCGGCTCGCAACGATGCCCGGCGCCGATTTGTCGATGTTGATTCCGCTTTGCGTGTCCGACACGGTGTTGCCGGCGTTGTCGACGCAATTCGCAGTGGAGGATTGATTCGCGCCTTCGGTGGTGACAGTCTGCGTGATCGTCGCGTTGACCGGTCCCGACATCGCATCAGCGCATGACCAGTTCAGTGTCACGTCTCCATTGTTCCAGCCGTTTCCATTCGCGGGCGTGCGATTCAAGAATGTGATGATCGGGTTGGTGGCATCACGCTTCAAGGTGAGAGGCGTTGCATTCGATGTAAGCCCCGCGAGGTTGGTGCAGGAACCGTTGAAGGTGACTCCGGCGGTGTCTGTCGTCAGAGATTGAACGCCTGTGCAGGCGAGAGGACCGCTGACCGATTCAGTCCCGGTGGTTGTGATCGTCACATCGCTGATATGCCAGCCGTTGTTCCCCAGCGTTCCCGATGGAGTAAGTGTAACTCCGGTCGGCGCGGTTTTGTCGATATTGATACCCGATTGCGTGTCTGACGCTGAGTTGCCAGCCGCGTCCTGGCACGTGCCAGTGGCAGATTGCCCGGCGCCTTCGGCTGACAGCGTTTGCGTGACCGTGCCGGAGAGGATTGGTGAAAGGGAGTTTGTGCAAGACCAGGTGACTGTCACATCTGAGGTGTTCCAGCCGTTACCATTGGCGGCGGGGAGACGGCTCGAAAACGTGATCGTTGGGGCTGTTTTGTCGATATTGATGCCGTTCTGGGTGTTGGAAGCGGTTAACCCGGCGCGGTTGGCGCAGGTTCCAGTGGCAGATTGATTCGTCCCCTCCGTTGTGACGGTTTGATTAACCGTTGCCGCTACCACCCCGGATTGCGCGTCAACGCACGACCATGTGACGGTCACGTCTGTGTTGTTCCAGCCAGCGCCGTTTGCCGGGGTTCGGCTGACAAACGTAATGACCGGCGCGGACGTATCTGTGACGGGTGTGGTATTCATACATCCGCCGCTTGCAAGGACTGACTGGCACAGGTCTATCGCCGAACCGATAAAGACCGACGTTCCGAATACCTCAATGCCGTAGCGTTGGTTGCCAAAATACACGCCATCGAGGACGGAAACAAATGATCCGGGATTACCGTTGATGCGCACGCCCGACCCCAGGTCGTTCGTATACGCGCCTCCGCCTGAGCCGCCCGGCACGTCTGTGCCATTTCCCCAGGCGGTGACATTATTCAATGTGACTTGGTTGACGTTGGAGATGGCGATGCCGTTCAGATCGTTATTGAGCGCGGTGACGCTATTCAATGTGACAATGGGCGCGCTAAGCGTCGCGCCGTTGTAATTCGTGCCGGCGGTGGCGCCATAGGCTTCGTTGAAGGATGTGTTCGAGATCGAGATCGTTCCGGTGGACGTGGTGGCTGTGAAGCCCTGGTTGGTATCGCCGCCCGTGTTGTCGCCATCGAATGCGCTTCCGCCTGTGACTGAGATGTTTCCACTGGACGAAAGGATGTTTCCGGTGAAACCGTCCTGCTGGTTTGAAACGTCGGTATCTGAAAGCGTGACAGGACCGCTTGTGGTTGTAATGTTAACCGCGTTTCCACCTCCGCTATCGTCCACATCTACACCGGATAAGGTTACAGATCCGCTGTTGGATGTGACATTGATCGCGTTACCGTCATCTTGATTATCCACGCTCGAATTGTTAATGTTTATTGTGCCGCTGTTCGTGGTGACGTTGATGCCGTGATTGTCTTCGCCGTCGGCGATATCCACGCCGCCTAAGGTAACGTTTCCGGAGTTGGTCGCTACATGAACGCTTGCAGAGTTGTCTGCGTTGTTTACGTCCACGTCATTCATGGTGACGGAACCGGTGGTCGTGTACACCGCCACACTGGGGTTCGTGGTGCTGGTATTGTCGTTTACGGTTATATCCCGCAGGGTGACGTTGCCGGTCCATGGATTGCCCGACGAGCCGATTTGGACGAATCCTCGGTTGGGTCCGCTTGTGCCGAAGTTTGTGTCGCCGGTGATCGCGCCGGGGTTGTTTCCATTCCACCCGCCTTGGATCGTCATATTGAAGGTGCTGATGGAGGTGAATGATGAACCGAGGCTGGAGGCGTTATCGCTCAGAATTAATGGGGTGGTAAACCCTGGTCCGCCCGGCCGTTCCAGGTAAATGATCCCGTCCTGCGAGAACGATCCGCCCGTGTTATCGCGCATGAGGGTGAGCAGGCTGGTGATGGTCTGGTTTGTGGTGCACCCGTTTGCCCCGGGGGTGGGAACCGCTTGCGAGGCTGGGCACCAGATCGGATCTGCTTCCACAAGAACGGTGGCGGCTTCTGCGCTTGCCAACGAGAGCGGATTGCCATTCTCATCGAGGATCACAACATCTGTATCTTGGGGGAGGTTTGCCACCAGTTCGAATACCGGCGCTTCCTCTGTTGCGGGAACGTCCTCGCTCGTGGGTTCGGCCGTTGGCTCGGCGGTCGGCGTTGCCTCTGGGAGTTCGGTCGCCGTCGGCTCGACAGGCAGTTCAGTCGCTTCGACCGGCGGCTGGGTTGGCTCCTCTGTGGGTGGGGGTGTTGGGGTGGGGTCATCAGCCAGGACAACATGGACATTTAGTAAATTGGAGATGACGGTCAGAATAATAAAAATAGACCAAATCAAACGACGATTAATGTGGGGCATCTTCTTCACCTTTACCTTTCAAGGTTGTTAACTTGCTGGCATGACGGCTCGTCAACAACTCTGTTACCTATTGGTTACAGTGAAAAGGTTACATAGGGGCGCTTCCCCGAATGAAAAACCCACCATGCCGGTCTCCGGCATGGTGGGTCGATTTGAGGCGAAACCGGTTTGTTATTTCCCCAGCCTCGCTCGTTCCTCTTCGATTACGCTTGATTCCAGTTTTTTGAACAACGGGCTCGGTTGATTCAACTTCTGCCCTGGCTTCAATTCACTGGGTTTCCATGCTGGGGTAGTGGCGTTACTTTCACCCAGGGGAGCAATGGGGCGATACCTCAACACCGTGTGGTCGCCAAGGGAATCTTTTACCGTTTCAGTGTATTGTTCGCCAAAGAGCGGAGTTTCATTGCCGAAGAATTCATGCAATCGTTGCGAGGTGAAGGGGAGCGTGGGAGCGAAGAGGATCTTCAGCGAGTCGATGGCTTTCAAGGCGGTATAAATTGTCTTCGCCGCGCCGTCTTTGTCGGTTTTTACTGCCGACCAGGGCGCGTTGACATCGAGGTACACATTTACCGCAGTGGCAAGTTTTAGCGCCTCGCCTAACGCGGAACGCAGGCGCGCGGCTTCGTACTCCGCGCCAACGGTGGCGAAACCATTTTCGATGGTGGCGAGCAGGCTCAAATCGGAGTCGCGAAGCGCGGCGGAGTCCACGTCTGGCACATGCCCTTCCCAGTGTTTGTAGCAAAACGCGAGCACGCGATTCGCAAGATTGCCCCACGTCGCCACAAGTTCGTTGTTGTTGCGCGCCACAAACTCAGCCCAGTCCCAATCGCTATCTTTGTTCTCGGGCATGTTGATCGTGAGGTAATAGCGCAACGCGTCGGGGTCGTAGCGCGTCAACGCGTCGCGTCCCCAGACCGCCCAGTTGCGCGAACCGCTGATCTTTTTCCCTTCAAGATTCATGAATTGATTCGCGGGCACGTCGAATGGCAGTGTGAGCGAATATTCTTCTTCCGAATAAATTTGACCGAATGCGACGCCGGCGCCCATAAGTTGGGCGGGCCACAGCGACGTGTGGAAGAAGATGTTGTCTTTGCCGATAAAGTGGAATTGTCGCGCGTTGGGATTCACCCACCACTCGCGCCACGCCTCTTTCCGACGGGATAACTGACTCCACTCGATCGGCGCGGAGAGATACCCGATGACGGCTTCGAACCACACGTATAAGCATTTGCCTTCCCAGCCCTCCACAGGGACAGGGATGCCCCAATCGAGATCGCGGGTGATCGGGCGCGGCTTGAGTCCTTCGGCTTCGATCTTGCCCAACGATTCGCCCAGCACCGTATCGCGCATGTGGTCGGCGCGTTCTTTGAGGAACTTCTTGACATCGGGTTCGAGTTTCGAGAGGTCGAGATAGAAATGTTCGGTATCGCGCAACTCGAGCGCGCCGCCCTCGCGCGAGCGTGGGTTGATTAACTTTTCGGGTTCTAACACGTTGCCGCAGTTGTCGCATTGATCGGAACGCGCGCCCTCGAAACCGCAGATGTAACACGTCCCTTCCACATAACGGTCGGGGAGGAATCGTCTTGCGGAAGGCGAGTACCACTGCTTCGAGGTTTGCTTGAACATGAACCCGTTCTTTTGCAGGGCAAGGAAGATCGACTGGGACACCTTGAAATGGTTTTCCGTGTGCGTTGTGGTGAACAAGTCGTAGGCGATGCCCCAGCCCTGGAATAATTCAAGGAATCCGTTGTGGTATTTTTTGTAGACGTCCTCCACAGGCTTGCCCTCTTTGTCGGCGGCAAGCGTGACGGGGGTTCCGTGCGAATCGGTGCCGCTGACCATGAGCACGTTGTTCCCTTTGAGTCTGTGGTAGCGCGCGACGATATCACCGGGCAGGTGCGAGCCGGTGATGTTGCCCACGTGAATTTCGGCATTGGCGTAGGGCCAGGCTATGGCGATGAGGATATTTTCAGGCATTCGTGTCTCCAGTTTCAAATGTCG
>WBZY01000266.1_pt1 | contig 39691 bp, 39 predicted proteins | sample 5204191 | NCBI WGS metagenome assembly WBZY01 (sample SAMN12344363, study PRJNA552823) | activated sludge metagenome | biome: Activated sludge suspended growth; feature: Anammox Sidestream; material: Wastewater; isolation source: activated sludge from anammox sidestream of wastewater treatment...
CGGCCTTCGTATCCGCAGTAGGGACAGCGGACAAAGTTGGAGACGCCGCCCAGCAGGCGTTGCTTCGCGCCGGGGTCGGAGGTCGCGTCGAAGAGTTGTTCCACATTGACGGGGACGGGCTGGCGGCAGCGCGGGCAGGAGACTTGTTGAGTTTGGGGCATGAGAATTTCCGATTTCCGATTTTGGATTTGCGATTTATCTGACGCTTTGGTGTCGGGCTATTGTACCATTGGGGTGGGGGAAACTTTTTTGTCGCGGACCTCGCCGATTTTCCCATTTAAGATCGCGCAGGCAATTTCCATCGCCGCCTTTGCGGGTTTTGGGATTCGATTCTTCACCTCGGCAGCGAGAAACAAATCCTCGCGCCGGTGTGCGCGGACGAGTCCGCCCAGATGCGTCCGCCGTGAGCCTCGACGATGATGCGGGCGAGGTAGAGTCCCAGCCCCGCGCCCTTGGTCTTTTTCACGGCATTGGTTGAGCGATAGAAGCGGTCGAAGATGTGCGGCAGATCTTTGGCTTCGATGCCGGGCCCCTCGTCGCTGACGCACACGATCACCTGCTCGGGCAGCGCCTTGCCGCTGATCCTGATCTCGCCCTGCGGCGCGTACTTGAGCGCGTTCGAGACCAGGTTCGCGAGGACCTGCTCGAGGCGCGTCTCGTCCGCGAGGACGATGGGAAACTTCTCGGGGAAGTCGGCGACGAAGCGATGTTTGGGATTCGGCGCCGTGAAGCGCTCGATCACGCGCGACGCCAACGCGGGGAGGCCGACGTCGGCGCGGTTCAGGCTGAGGCCGCCCGCCTGCAAGCGGGACGCGTCCAGCAGGTCGTCGATCATCTTCGACAGACGATCCGCCTCCTCTTCGATGACTTCGAGCGAGTCGCTGATCGTACGCTTGTCCCAGCGGGCGTCGTCGCGGCGTAAAGTGGAGGCGTAGCCTTTGATCAACGCGACGGGCGTCCGCAGTTCGTGGCTGACCACGGAGATGAACGTGCTTTTGATCTCGTCGGCGGCGCGGAAGTGGGTGATGTCGCGCACGGTCGCGATGATGTTGCGAAGTTTTCCCTCGGGGGTCAGGAGCGGCGCGTAGGTGACGCCCACCGGGATGGGCGGCGGTTCGGGGCGTTTGAGATCGCCCTCCACGTAGAGGGTCGCGTTGGGCGTCAGCGGCCAGCCGTTGGCGATGGAATCCTCGAGGGTGGGGCCGTCGGGGTCGCGCGTCCAGCGGACGATGTCCGCGTGGGGCGAGCCGGCCAGCTGGGCGTGAGTCCGACCGAAGATGCGCTCGAAGGCGTCGTTGACGCGTTCGATGGTCAGGTCGGCGTTGAGGATCAAGATCCCGTCCGCGGCCGAGTCCAACAGCGCGTCGAGACGCTGCTTCTCAATGTTGACCTGTCCGTAGAGCCGCGCGTTGTGGACGGCGACGGCGGCCTGTCCCGCGAACGAACCGAGCAGGACTTTGTCGTTAGCGGAAAAAAGATCGGGATAATTGCGGAAGATGAAGATCACGCCGATGACCTGGCCGTGCGCCGCGAGCGCGATGCCCGTGCCGTTGAGCAGTCCCATGCTGGCGGTGTAGGTCAGCTCTTTCAACATGCGGTTGAGTTCGGCCACGTCCAGGTCCGCCACTTTTTCTTCGGCGAGCAGGGGCGTGAGGTAACTGAGGAAGGCGGGCGGGATTCCGTGCGCGGTGGCGACGCGCCAGCCCTCCGCCTCTTTGAGGGCGATCAGGCCGGCCTGTCCCGCCAGCATTTCGATGGCGATCTTGAGGATGCGCGCCAGCAGTTTGTCGAGATCGAGTTCCTCGGTGAGCAGGCGGGCAATCTCGAGCAGGTAGTCTCGTTGACGGACGCGGAAATCGGGGAGCATGTTGGTTGCCAGTTTCCAGTGATCAGTTTTCAGTGGTCAGTGATCAGTAATCGGTCGCGCAGAGGGCATGTCGAGACCCATTTTATCACCCGCAGGGGCGCGGTTTATAGGAGAAGGGTTGGAGGTACGTTAACGAATCCCGTCCAAACCTCCCCTCGCAAAGCCTCCATTCAGACAAATGGGGGGAACCAATTTTCCGATCCTCTCGTTTATACTCATTGGTCTTCATCGGAAGTAAAATTCCCAGCCGTGAATGGACGCGAATTCTCCAATTTTCCTGGCGAAATTCACGGTAGCATTGACGCCAAAACCATGAGAACGGCCAAACTGATGGGCCAACACAAAAACGCGAAGCCGCAAGGAATTTTTGAGTCCTGGAGACTTTGCGCGTTATAAAGCCCGGACAATGCCTGCTCCCAAACAAGCGCCGATGAAGTCCGCTCAGAACCGTCGAGGAGAATTCAACATGTTCAAAATGCAAATGTTCTTTCCCGTCCTGATTCTGTTACTCTCCGCCTGCGCGCCGACATCCCAGGCCGCGCCCACCCCAACCCTTCTGCCGCCCGCGACCGAGGCCCCGACGCAGGCGCGGACTGTGGACGAGCCTCCAGCCTTGCCAGCCGCGCCTGGCGATGGATGTCCCGCCGCGACCATGGACACGAAATTGATGGTAAGCGCTGAAAACGGGATCTGCCTGCTCTATCCCGCCGAGTTTGCCTGGGACGGCGCGACGTTGATCGTGCTGAATCCCACTGGCATGGCGGGAGACGCCCCCGGCGATGCGTGGCTGCTGACGTCCATCAGCGAGGCGGGGGGACAGACCGCCGCGCAGATCGCGGACGCGCAGATCGCCGAGATCGGCGCTGGCCCTGAAATCGTCCGCACAGAGCTGACGATTGGCGGCAAGCCGGCCGTCCTCGTGGACGGAATGCCCGCGCAAGACTCGGCGCGTTACCTGTACGTCGTCAACAACGACCGCCTGTATCGCTTCGAGTTCATGCCGTGGTACCCGGAGAACGGCGCAACCCCGTTGGAAAAACTGTACCAGACGCTTGTTGACACGCTCCATTTCCTGCCGTAGAGCCGTCTCGCTCGTCAAAGAAGGCCTCCGAGTTCAACGCTCAGAGGCCTTTTCATTCCGCCTTCTACTGCTCCCCCGCCAGCAGCGCGATGACCTGCTCCGCGCTCGTCACCCGTCCGTACGATTGAAACGCGGCCAGAAACGCCTTGTGGACGTACTCCGCGGGGATGACCGTCTCGCCGTATTTCAGGTCGCGGGTGGCGCAGGCGTCTTCGGCGACGACGACCTGAAAGCCGAAGTCCGCCGCGGCGCGGACGGTGGCGTCCACGCACATGTGAGTCATCATCCCCGTGACGACGACGCGCTCGATGCCCCAGCCTTTCAATAGTTCCAGCAGGTTTGTCTCGCGGAACGAGTTGGGGAAATGCTTGTAGACGATCGGCTCGCCCTCGAAGTGCGCGACCAAATCGTGGATGTCCGTCCCCTCCGTGCCTTCGACGAAAAACGCAGCGTCGGGTTTCAGCGCGATGTGCTGGATGTGGACGTGATACCCGCCATGCTCGCGAAAACATTGAAGAAGCCCATAGGCCTTCTTCGCGGCCTCGAGCGGCCTCGCCAATTCCATCTTCCCGCCGGGGAAGTAATCCTTCTGGATGTCAATCAAAAGCAGGGCAGTTTTCATCGGGCCATCCTCTTCAAAAAAATACGTTGCAGGGTTTTTTACAGTTATTCGCCAAGTATAACGCCGAGCACGGTCTCGGCGACAAACGGGAATGTTATACTTCGCCGAATGGACTTCCCCTTGAAGACGAAACGCCTCTTGACTTTCCTCCTGCTCCTCGCCTTGACCTCCGCCTGCGGACCCGCTCCAACGCTGGACGCGGCCGCGACTCTCCCGACTCCCTCGCCCGCCCAGACCGCGTCCGCCCCGACGCCCAGCCGGACCGCGCCTCCGCCGACGGTTACCGCCTCCCCGCTCCCTCCGCCGACCGGGACGCCCGTCCCGTGCGACCCGCTCGCCGCGGACTACTGCATCACGGACGGACACTTCATCTTCCAGCGGCCGATCCATCCGCCCGCGAACGATTCGGCGGACGCGACGTATCCGTTCGCCTCCACCGCCGAGGGGACGCGCGAACCGCATCACGGCGTGGAATTCCCCAACGCCACCGGGACTCCCGTCTTCGCCGCGGCAGACGGGACGGTCGTCTTCGCGGGCCCCGATGCGGAGGCGGCGTACAGTCCGTGGACGAATTTCTACGGAAATGTGATCGTCATCCGCCACGCGGACGGGATGTTCACGCTCTACGCGCACCTGTCCGCGCTCGAAACGCAGGCGGGCCAGCAAGTCGCGGCGGGACAAGAGATCGGCAAAGTCGGCAAAACGGGCGGCGCCATCGGGAGTCACCTGCACTTCGAAGTCCGCCGCGGCGACGCGGAGGATTACTTCTCCGCGCTCAACCCCCAGTTGTGGATGATCCCCCGCGCAGACGAGGGCGCGCTGGCGATCTCCATCGTGAACCGGCGCGGCGACTTCCCGCGCGCCGACCTGACGATCCAAACCGAGGGCGCGTCGTACTACATCCGAACGTACGAAGAAAATTTCGTGTCCGTGGATGAGAACGCCGCGCTGGGCGAGTTGAAGCCGGGCCGTTATCGCATCACGTTCTATTACGGCGGTTTGTTTTACGAACGCCGGGTTGAAGTACAATCGGGCAAATTAACGCTGACAACGATCACATTAAAATAGGCGTTTGTATGGATGAGGCGTAAAAGACGCTCTCCAGCGTCGGGACGTGTAATCTGTGGCAAAGAAAATTCAACCACAGTCAAACAAACAAAATCGCAAATCGTAAAATGGAGCAACCATGGGACTTAAACCCGACCACTGGATTCGCAAGATGGCGCTGGAACAGAAAATGATCGAACCGTTCATGGAGGGTCAGGCGCGCGGCCGCGTGATCTCTTACGGCGTCTCGTCCTACGGCTACGACATCCGCGTGGCCGACGAGTTCAAGATCTTCACCAACGTCTTCGGCGCCACCGTGGACCCGAAGAACTTCGACCCCAAAAGCATGGTGGATTTCAAGGGCGAGGTCTGCGTGATCCCGCCCAACTCCTTCGCGCTGGCGCGCACGGTGGAATATTTCCGCATCCCGCGCAAAGTTCTCACGGTCTGCCTCGGCAAATCCACGTACGCGCGCTGCGGCATCATCGTCAACGTGACGCCGTTCGAGCCGGAGTGGGAGGGCTTCGTCACGCTTGAAATTTCCAACACCACGCCCCTGCCCGCGAAGATCTACGCCAACGAGGGCATCGCCCAGGTTCTGTTCTTCGAGGCGGACGAAGAGTGCGAGGTCTCGTACGCGGATAAAAAGGGCAAGTACCAGAAACAGCAATCTATTGTGCTTCCGAAGTTATAGTTCAAAGCGGCGATTTGAGTTTCAAAGAGCAGGTTATGAAAACCCGCTTCTCCCTCGCTGAGGAAAACCTCGTCCGTCTCGTCGCGCTTCTTACCGCCGCGATGGGCGTGATCAACGTTCTCTCCGCGGTTACGCCGTCCCTGCACAACCGCCTGCAACTGCTCGAGGAATACTCGCCGCTCGTCATTTCCACGGGCGGACATCTCACCTCCGCGCTCTCGGGGTTTGCCCTGCTGCTGCTCTCCGTCAGTCTCTGGCGCAAAAAACAACTCGGCTGGTGGCTGACCCTCGTTATCCTCTGCGCCTCCATCCCCATTCACCTGCTCAAAGGACTGGACTACGAGGAAGCGACTCTCGCCGCGCTCCTCGCCGCGCTCCTGGTCTACCTCCGTCCGCGCTTCCACGCCCGCTCCGACATCCCCTCGGTCCGCGCGGGACTTTGGACCGTCCTCGCCGCCCTCGGCTTCACCCTCGCTTACGGCGTCGTCGGCTTCTACGTGCTGGCCCGCCGCGAACACATCAACTTTGGATTCTGGGCGGCGCTCCGTCAAACTGTGGTGATGTTCACCCAGTTCTACGATCCCGGCCTGCAGCCCTTCACGGGCAAATTTGGACGCTACTTCGCGGACTCCATCTACATAGTCGGCGCGGCGACGATGGGCTACGCCCTGCTCATGCTCCTCCGTCCCGTGCTGAATCGCCGCGTCGCCACCGACGAGGAGCGGGCGCGCGCCTGGACGGTCGTCCGCGGCTTCGGCTGCTCCTCCCTCGCCCGCTACGCCCTGCTAGACGACAAACATTTTTTCTTCAGCCCGGGCGGATCGCTCGTCTCCTACGTCGTGGAGAACCGCATCGCCCTGGCGCTTGGCGACCCCATCGGCCCGCCCGAAGACGTCCCCGCGGCGATAAGCGCGTTCAAAGAATTCTGCGCGCCGAACGACTGGCTGACCGCGTTCTATCAGGTCCAGCCGACTTATCTTGACGCCTATAAAACCGCGGGCTACTCCGCCCTCACGCTCGGGCAGGAAGCCACCGTGGACCTGTCCGCGTTCACGCTGGAGGGCAGCGAGAATAAAAACCTGCGCGGCGGCTTCAACAAAATGACCCGCCTCGGCTACCGCGCCGACGTGATCCAGCCGCCGTTCTCGCCGCGCATGTTGCGCGAACTCGACTCCATCAGCGACGAGTGGCTGTCGAACCGCGGCGCTTCCGAGATGCGGTTCTCGCTCGGCTGGTTCGACGAAGCCTACCTGCAAACCTGTCCCATCCTCCTCGTCCGCGACCGCGAGGGATTCATTGAGGCCTTCACCAACCTCGTCACGGAATTTCAGGCCCGCGAGATCACCATGGACCTGATGCGACACCGCAACCACACGGAGAGCGGCCTGATGGATTTCCTTTTCGTGTCGCTGCTGCAATGGGCGAAATCGCAAAACTACGCCGCGTTCAACCTCGGCCTGAGCGCGCTCTCGGGCGTCGGCGAGCGCTCCGACGATCCCGCCATCGAGCGCGCCCTCAACTATATTTATCGCAACGTCAACCGCTTCTACAACTTCCGCGGCCTGCACGCCTTCAAGGAAAAATTCCATCCCGAATGGTCGCCGCGCTACCTGATCTATCCCTCCGCGGCAAACCTGCCCGCGGTGAGCGTGTCGCTTCTGCGCGCCAACCTGGGCGGGAGTCTGCTCGGCAATCTGCTCCCAGTTTCAAAATGAATTCTCGGGAACAGTTGATCGACCGCCAAATCCATCTTGACGCTTTCCCCTCTGGCATGGTATAAACCGCCAACTTCGCCGCCTGCGGCCATGAAGTTCGACAACTGAATACAGCATTCGCTCTTATCCAGAGAGGCTGAGGGACCGGCCCTGTGAAGCCTCGGCAACCTGACCGCAAGTCAAGGTGCCAATTCCGGCAGTAAGCGCAACCGCCCGGTTGCATATTCTGGAAGATGAGAGGCGTTTTTTGTTTTGCGTACCTGCCTGCCAGCGCCCCATCTTGCCAGATGGGGCGTTTCCTGTTTTCACCCGCCGGCAGCGCAGACATCACACCTCAAGGAGTAGACCATGACCGCCAGTACTTCCCGCCAGTTCGGCTTCGCCACCCGACAGTTGCGCGCCGGTTACGATATTGACCCGACCACCGGTTCGTGCGTCGTGCCGCTGTACCAAACCGCTAGTTACCAGTTCAAGAGCGTCGAGCACGCGGCCAACTTGTTCGCGCTCAAAGAATTGGGCAATATCTACACCCGCCTGATGAATCCCACCACCGACGTGCTGGAGCAGCGCGTCGCCGCGCTCGAAGGAGGCGCGGGAGCCCTGGCCGCCAGTAGCGGTCACGCCGCGCAAGCGCAGGCCATCTTCACCCTGTGCAACGCCGGCGACCACATCGTCTCGTCCAGCCGCTTATACGGCGGCACATACAACCAGTTCAATTACACCCTCCGCAAACTGGGCATCGAAGTTACCTTCGTGGACCCATCCGAGCCGGAGAATTTCGAGCGCGCCATCCGTCCGAACACAAAGATCATCTACGGCGAAACGCTCGGCAACCCCGATATATCCGTCTTCCCGTTCGAGGAGGCCGCCGCCATCGCCAGCCAGAACCGCATCGCGCTGATGATCGACAACACCTTCGCCACGCCGTATCTCTTCCGTCCGTTCGAGTGGGGCGCGAACATCGTCACTCACAGCGCCACCAAATTCCTGTGCGGACATGGCTCCAGCATCGGCGGCCTCATCGTGGACGGCGGCAACTTCGACTGGCGCAGCGGACGCTTCGACAATTTCACCACGCCCGACCCCTCGTATCACGGCCTCGTTTACGCCGACCTCTCCGAAGCGGGACTGCCTCCGTTCATCGTCAAGGCCCGCGTCCAGGCGCTGCGCGACATCGGCGCGTGCCAATCGCCTTTCAACAGCTGGCAGATCCTCCAGGGGATCGAGACGCTCTCGCTGCGCATGGAGCGTCACGTGCAGAACGCCAAAGCGGTGGCGGACTTCCTCAGCCGGCATCCGCTGGTGAGTTGGGTCAAATATCCGGGCCTCGCCAGCCATCCCGATCACGAGCGGGCGAAAAAATACCTGCCCAAAGGGGCGGGCGCCATCCTCGGATTTGGCATCAAAGGAGGGAGCGAGGCCGGCCGGCGTTTCATCGAAAGCCTGCGGCTCTTCATCCACCTCGCCAACGTGGGCGACGCCCGCTCGCTGGTCATTCATCCTGCCAGTTCCACGCACAGCCAGCTTTCCGCCGAGGAACAGGCCGCCGCGGGCGTCTCGCCGGACTTCGTCCGCCTGAGCGTCGGACTCGAAGACATTGACGACCTCCTCTGGGATTTGGACTCGGCCCTCTCCGCATCCCAGGCGGATCGCTAGAAACGAGCGGACCCATGCCCGTCAAAATTCCCGCCACGCTCCCGGCGCGTAGTATTCTGGAAGGCGAAAATATCTTTGTGATGAGCGACGCCCGCGCCCGGTGCCAGGACATCCGTCCGCTGCGCATCGCCATCCTCAACCTCATGCCCGCCAAGATCGAGACGGAAACGCAGTTCCTGCGCCTGCTCGGAAACACGCCCCTGCAAGTGGACATCACCCTGCTGCATACCGTCTCGCACAACCACAAAAACGCTTCGGCCGAACACCTGCTGGCCCACTACAAATCGTTCGCCCAGGTACGCCGGAGCAAGTTCGACGGCCTCATCATCACTGGCGCGCCTGTGGAACAAATGCCCTTCGAAGAGGTGGACTACTGGCCGGAGTTAAAGGAGATCATGGCCTGGGCAGAGACCAATGTCTTCTCCACGCTCTACGTTTGCTGGGGCGCGCAGGCCGGACTGTATCATCGGTATGGCGTGCCGAAATACCCGCTCGCGCAAAAAATGTTCGGCGTTTTTCCGCACCGCGTCCTCGAACGCAAGGCGCGGCTTCTGCGCGGCTTCGACGACGTTTTCCTCGCGCCGCATTCGCGTCACACCGAGATCCGCCGCGCCGATATCGAGAAGACGCCCGACCTCGTCATCCTGGCCGAATCGGAGCAGGCGGGCCTCTACATCGTCGGCACGCGCGACGGGCGGCACGTCTTCGTCACCGGGCATGCCGAATACGACCCGCTCACCCTCAAGTCCGAGTATGATCGGGACAAAAGCAAAGGACTGTCAATCCGCGTACCGGCCAATTACTACCCCGCCAACGACCCGTCCCAGCCTCCGCTCGTCCGCTGGCGCGGCCACGCCAACCTGCTGTTCAGCAACTGGCTCAACTATCATGTGTACCAGGTCACCCCATACCGCGTCCGCGACATTCCCGAACGCGGCGTCTATGACGACTTCTAACCGAGGAGGATCCATGTTCGCCAACCGCATCGCCCATCTCGAAGCCGAGGGCGCGTACGCCGTCCTGGCGCGCGCCTCAGACATAGAACGCGCCGGCCGCGAGGTCTTGCACCTCGAACTCGGCCAGCCCGACTTCCGCACGCCCGAAACCATCGCCCAGGCGGGCGTCGCCGCCATCGAGGAGGGACTCACGCGCTACACCTCCCCCGCGGGACTGACGCGCTTCCGCGAGCTGATCGCGGCCGACGCGGGCGCGCGACGCGGCGTGACGGTCCATCCCGACATGGTCGTGGCGGGACCCGGCTCCAAGCCCGGTCTCTTCTTCCCGACCCTCGCGCTGGTCGCGCCGGGCGACGAGGTTATCTACCCCGATCCCGGCTTCCCGACCTACCGCGCCATGATCGGCGTCGCGGGCGGGACGCCTGTGCCGGTGACGCTGCGCGAGGAGAATCAATTCTCGTTCGACCTGGATGTCTTCGATTCGAAGATTTCGGACAAAACGAAACTCATCATCCTCAATTCGCCCGCCAACCCGACCGGCGGCGTCATCCCGCTCGAAGATTTAAAGCACATCGCGAAACAGGCGCAGAAATACGACGCCTGGATCCTGGCGGACGAAATCTACTCGCGCCTGGTCTACGACGGAATGGAGTCCGCGCCGAGCGTCGCCTCAATTGACGGGATGCTGGAGCGCACCGTCATCGCCGACGGATTCTCGAAAGCCTACGCGATGACGGGCTGGCGGCTCGGCTATATGATCGCGCCGCCCGCGCTGGCGGAACGGCTGGAACTGCTGATCACCCACTCGGTGGGATGCACGGCCATGTTCACGCAATACGCGGGGATGGAGGCGCTGACGGGTCCGCAGGATTTCGTCCGCGAGATGGTTGCCGAATACCAGAAGCGCCGCGACCGCATGGTGGAACTGGCGAACGCCATCCCTGGCGTCCACGCGCAGAAGCCGCAGGGCGCGTTTTATGTCTTCCCGAATGTAAAGTCGTTTGGGATTTCGTCGAAGGAGATCCAGGCGCGGCTGCTGGAGGAGGAGGGAGTCGCAGTTTTGGCGGGGACGGATTTCGGTCCCGCGGGAGACGGATATATCCGCCTGTGCTACGCCACTTCGATGGAGGTCATCGAGCGGGCGATGGAAAAAATCCACCGATTCTTCGAGAGATTATAGAAACGTAAAGCCCGTTTCCATGAAGAAAACGGGCTTCTAACTTGTTTTACTGCGCGCAGGCGGCGCCAGAGGGCGTCGCCTGCGCTTTTTCAAACGTTATTTTTCGCTTCGTCGTATTTCTTCACGTCTTCCATCGCCTTTTTCACGTTCACCATCGGCAGGACGATCAACCCCGCGATGAAGTAAAAGATGAGCGAAAGGATGCCCCAGCGCAGGCTCCCGAAAAGCTGGTTGGCGAGGCCGAAGATCAGCGGCCCCGTCCACGAGGTGCCGCGCTCGGAGATCTCGTAGAAGGAATAGAATTCGGCCTCCCGTCCCGCGGGGATCATCTGCGCGAAGAGACTGCGGCTGATGGCTTGCGATCCGCCCATCACGAGGGCGATGAACGCGCCGAGAACGAAGAACTGGATCGTCACGGACGAGGCGGAGCCTTTGAGTCCGCCGAAGGCAAACACCACCACGCCCAGCCAGATGACGAGGCTGACAATGATGGATTGTTTGGCGCCGATGCGGCCGGCAAGTTTTCCCCAGAGCAGCGCGCCGCCAAAGGCCACAAATTGGATCATGAGGATGACCACGGTCAGGGTGGTCTGGTCCTGTTCGAGTCCGCCCTGGATGAGGGGCGCGGCCGCGAAGGTCGAGGCGACCGCGATCACGGTCTGGATGCCGTCGTTATAGAGGAAGTATGCCAGCAGGTATTTGAGCGTCTCGGGGAAGCGCTTGACCTCGCGCAGGGTCTGACCGAGTTGTTTAAATCCGACGCTGACGTACGTCTCGCCTTTCGGCAGCACGTGGGCGGCATGACGCGGTCGGAGACGCGCCCAGGTGAAGAACGAAAATCCCAGCCACCACACGCCCGCCGAGGCGAGGTTGATGCGCACTGCCAGTTCGCCGGGGATCCCGAACTTATCGCTGAACATGTAAAGGATGAGGTTGAGGACGAGCAGGAGTCCGCCGCCGAGGTAGCCCATCGCCCAGCCGTACGAGGAGACGCTGTCGCGTTTGTCCTCGCTGGCGATGTCGGGCAGGTAGGCATTGTAGAACACGATCGCCGCGCCGAAGGCCAGGTTGGCAAGGATGAACAGGACGCCGCCCAGCCACCACAGGTCGCCCGTCACCATGAAGAGCAGGATGGTGCAGATGGCGCCGATGGTGGCGAACAACTGCATCATTTGTTTGCGGCGGTGGGAATAGTCCGCGATAGCGCCGAGGATGGGGAGGAAGAGCACCTGCATACCGACCGAGAACGATATGCAGTAGGGCAGGAAGGAATCGGGGGCGACGGGAATCCCGAAGAAAGGAACCGTTTCGGTCCCCGCCGCCTCGGCCGCGGAGCGCGCCAGCGCCGCGACATACGGAGCGAGGAACACCGTCCCGACGGTGGTGCTGAAGGCCGAGTTGGCCCAGTCGTACATGGCCCAGCCGAAGATTTCCTTCTTGTCGTTTACCATGGGTCTGGCGCTTGCGGTTGTCATCGAGGCCTCCAAAGATGGTGTGGAATGTTATTGAAAACCCTGCCGCGCTTCAAGAGTTCCGAGCGCGCCAAGTTGAGTCTATGACGCGGCAGATTTGTCCGCATGGGATTCAAACCTGAATAATTCTTGAGATTTGGGCCGTTTTCGTCGCGGGGTTCAATTTGGTTAAAGTTTTTTCAGCAATTCCTCCAGGTCTTCATAATCATATGGAGGCCTGAACCAGAGGTTGCTCATCAACAACGGCATAGATGATTCGCCAATGTCCGAGTCTGTAACGCCTGATCTCTGTTGTTTCGTTGGGAATAGTCAATCGTTTACTGGCAGACAGGCGCGGAGATTTTTCAATGGCGTCCACCGCATAGATCATTTCCCGCCGCGCCGCCCCCGTTAGGCGGTTAAAATCATCCCAGGCTGACGGATAAAGAAACGCCTGAGGCTTACTTTTTGGCATCGGATTTCGTCAGTTTTGAACGCGCTGCGGACCAGGGGATGAATCCCGCTTTGATCGGATCTCCTCCAGCCGACTTTAGCGCCGACAACGCCTGTTTAATAACAGGCAGGTCTTCGGCCAGTTCCAACGCCTCCAAAATGGAATTCCAGGTGTCCATATCAATCAGCACACCCGCTGGTTTGCCTTTGGCGTTGGGAATCACGGTAATGCTTTCAGGAGCAATGGTTAACATTGGTTCCTCCACATTCCATTTTAACCGAAGTTTCCCCGCCCGTTGACTTTTCCTCCCTTCGAGAGCGGCTAAACTGGCAGGCTAAGCGCAAAGTCACGAAGCCACAACGCCCCTTTTCTCCCCTCCATCGCGGCCCGTCCAAAGAAATTCCGCGCTGAGACGCGCTTCACCCTGCGCGCCCTCCAATCAAGCGCGCAGGGTGAATATCAAATTGAACGCGCGGGTCACAGATTGGCGATCTGGCCGGCGTACTCGGCGCTGATGTCAATGACCCAATTTTCGATGTCGGTATCAGGCAGGATCGAATCCGCGCTATACAAGACCTTCTCCTGGTTGTTTTCCACCTGCGCGATCCCGCGGCCGATGATGGTCTTCTGGAACATTTCGTCGTACGCGACCAGGACCGGGATGACGATGGCGGCGTCCTTCTTCTCCAGTACGGCGTTGATCGCCTTGGTCGTCTCGGTGTGATCGTAATGGACGATGTGTCCGCACCACCCGTAGCTATGTTCGCTGATGCCGATGGCCTGTTTGACGTGTTCCGCCACTTTGTCGAACAATTCTCCCCATTCCTTGTCGTAGGCAGAATCGCCATAACCGATCAGGACCAGCCCTTCTTTTTCGGGGTTCCTGGAAAGTTCCCGGCTCCGTCTCAAAACATTCTGCGGCAGGGTGTTGGAAAAATCGAGCAGCGGAGCGATGTGGATTCTGGCCTTCGGGGTGTAGCGTTCGATCTTCTCCGATTCGAGTTCCTCGATCACCTGGGCGTCGTTCTTCTGCCCGAGGATGGTGGGAATATCCTCGAAGGAGTGCGAACTGATCGTCAGGAAGATCGGCACGATGACGACGTCCGTGAAGCCTTCGGCGTCGAATTCCTTCATCCGCGTCGCGATGGACGGTTCGGTGTATTCCATGAAAGCGGTTTTCGTCTCTTCGATGATCCCGCCCGCGAGGATGGCGCCGCGCACTCTCGCTTCGAGATCGGTCAAGGCGTTTCGCCACGTCTCCGAGCGTGAACCGTGATTGATCAACAGTAAACCGATTTTTCGTTTGGACATTGAGCGTTTCCTCATTCTTTGGTTGATTTTTCCCCGCCGCGCGAACCGCGCAAAAGAGACGGCAGCAATCCCTAACGGCGGGTATTGAGATCGCAGTCTAGCATAAATGGAAAGAAAAGGGCAATAAAAAATTCTGTCTGGTGTTGATGCAAAAAGCCCTGAGAGAATTAATACCCATTGACATCTTCCCTCTTTCCTACTAAACTATACGCATTACCTACACGCTATCTCGAAAGGAGGCGTCATGTCCCCCTCTTCCACAACCGCCCGCGTCACCGCGCAGGCATCGCTCGCCACGGCCATCAAAGCCTGGGAACTTTATCTCTATGACCAGGGCCGCTCGCCCAACACCGTCAAAGCCTTTCTCTCCGACGTCAACCTGCTGGCTGGCTTCCTCCCGCCCGATCGCCAGATCGGCGCGGTCACCACCACCGACCTCAACCGCTTCTTCAAATGGATGGAGAAGGAGCGCGACGTCCCGTGCAGCCCGAAGACGCTGGCGCGGCGCATCACCTCGGTCAAGTCGCTGTTTCGCTGGCTGCATCAATACGGCGTGCTGACTCTCGATCCCGCCGAAAAGGTCGCGCAGCGATCCGCCATCAGTCCGCTCCCGCAGGTGTTGACGGACGACGAGGCCGCCGCCGCGCTGGAGGCCGCCGACCGCCACCGCCGCGGACCCAAGCCGGACGCGCGTCCCTACGCGTTGCTCTCCCTCCTGCTGATCACGGGCATCAAAAAGAGCGAGTGCCTCGGCATCCACCTCAATCACATTGACCTCGACTCGTCGGGCGGACCGCTGGTCTTCATCCGCTACGCCAGCCCGTCCAACCGCTACAAGGAACGCAAACTCCTCCTGACCGAGGAGTGGGTGGAGGCGTACAAGGAATATCTCGCCCAATACGCCCCCACCGACCAGCTATTCCCCTGGTCGCCGCGGCGGCTGGAGTACCTGCTCGAAGACATCGGCGAGGAGGCCGCGCTCGACAAGCATCTCTCCTTCGACATGTGCCGCTGGACGAGCGCCCTGCGCGATTACCGCAGCGGGATGGAACTCGACCGCATCCGCCAGAAACTGGGCGTCTCGAAGATCCAGTGGCGCGAACTAAATATGAAGCTGCGTCAGTTGAGCGAACAGAAGTAGAAAATCGGTACACGGATTACGCGGACGAAAACGGATTTTTAAAATAAATCCGTGCAACTCCCTCAAATCTGCGTAATCCGTGTACAGAAAATTTATTCCGCTTTTTTCTTCGCGGGGGAGACGAGCGTGAAATACAAAATCCGCCGGGATGATTTCGTCAACCGAAACGGATGCGCGGGCTGGTAGCCGGGAATCCACGCGATCTGGTCGCCCGCGCACAGCAGGGGCCAGCGTTCGCGCGCCCGTTGGGGGAGTTTCTCGTTGGTGAAGAAATCCGATAATTTCTGCGAATGACCGTCCATGCCGAGCGGCTCGAAGCGGTCTCCCTCGCGGCGGACGCGCAAATGCAGTTCGCCCTGGAAGGTCTCCGCGTCCAGCCAGGCCTGGAAGGGATTCTCGTTCTCGCGCGCCTGCTCCAGCGCCAGCGCGGGGATGTTCCACGCCTCGGCGCCGAACTTCCAGCCGCCAGGCAACTCAACCTGCGACGGGACCGTAAGTGGAAGCAGGTCCGCTCCGGCGGGCAATTGGGGCCAGCGTTCGAACGGAAGCGTGGCCTCGCTCCCGGCAATGTAGACCTGTCCGGCCTCGCGCAAGAGGCGGAGTCCGCCGCTGAGGTGCAGGAATCCGTTTTGCCTGGAATCGGACAGGAAGGCGGTCATCCTGTCCAGCGCGGCGTAGGTGACGTCGGCCGCAGGGTGGATCCGCTCGACGGCGCGGCGAAACAGGTGACGTTGGAGTCCGACCGAGAGTCCCGTCAGCGCGGAAAAGTCGAAGACGACGAGTCCGCTCGATTCGTTGACGACCGCGCGCGCCCACGCCGCGTCCACAGCCTGGAGCAAGATCTCGTGGTCGGTCTGAAGCAGTTGCGCCGTGCGCCAGACGGCTTCGCGGAATCTCGGGTTGTAGGTTTCGAGGTTGGGAATGAGCAGGTGCCGGATGCGATTGCGCAGGAAATTGAGCGAGTCGTTGCTGGGATCGTAATGCGGACGCAGCCCCTGACCCGCGCAGTAGACGACTGTCTCTTCGCGCCAGACGTCGAGCAGCGGACGCACGAGCGGGATCTCCACGTCGAAGACGGAGAGGACGGTGCGATAGGTCATGCCTTTGAGACCGGTCAACCCCGCGCCGCGCAGGAAGTGCATTAAGACCGTCTCCACCTGATCGTCCGCGGTGTGACCGACCGCCACAGCCTGGGCGCGGTGTTGGCGCGCCAGCGTGAATAGAAAGCGATAGCGCAGGGTGCGGGCCGCGTCTTCGATGGAGAGTTTTTTCTCGTCGGCGAAGGCGCGCACGTTGGCGCTCTCGATGATGGAGGGGAGTCCCAGGCGCGCGGCCGTGGTTTCGACGGCGGTGGCTTCAGCGTCGGAGTTCTCGCGCAGTTTATGGTTGAAGTGAGCGACAATGATGGGATAACCCGCGCCGCGCAGCAGGTCCATCAGGCACAGGCTGTCAGGTCCGCCTGAGACGGCGACGACGATCTGCCGCTTTGGGTCGAGGCGGCATTGGGCGCGGAAGATGGAGTCCATGCTGGGGAGCATGGGTCAATTAAACCACAAGATGTTCCGAGTCAGAAACCGGGTTTAAATTTGATACAGCTCGACCAGGACCCCGCCCGTGGATTCGGGATGGATGAAGGCGTATTTCTTCCCGTCCGCGCCGACGCGCGGCTCCTCGTTGATCAGGCGGACGTTCTTCGCTTTGAGCCGCGCCAGCATCCCGGCGATGTCGTCCACTTCGAGGCAGAGATGGTGCATCCCCGGCCCGCGTTTGGCGAGATATTTGGCGATGCCCGAGTCGTCGGTGGTGGGCATGACGAGTTCCACCTCCGCGCCCGCGAGGGGGAGGAACGCGACCTGCGACTTTTCCGCGGGGACGTCGCGCAGTTCGTGAAGTTCGATCCCCAGCGCGTCGCGCCAGAACGCGAGCGACTTCTCCATATCGTCCACGACGACGGCAACGTGATTGACGGCTTTGACGGTTGGCATTAATTGACTCCCATAAACCCGAACAGGCGCCACATTCCCCGCATCATTGCGTGAGCGAAGTCCGGTTTCAGAAATTGGTTGGGGCACGACCCCGGGATGACCGCGATCCCGTTCCGACGCGCTTTCTCCACCGCCGGTTGCGAGACGCTGGTCATGCTCGCCGCGAGACCAGGCTTCGTCCCCATCATGCAGTGCATCCAGACACGCCGAATGCCGAGTTCGATACACTGGTCCACGATGAGATCGGTCACCTTTGGGCTGGCGAGGATGAAGACCGCGTCCACTTTTTCGGGGATGGATTTCAGGTCGGGGTAACACGGCGCGTCTTTAAAAGCGGCGATACGAGGGTTCACTGCGAAGACCCGGTAACCGTTCTCCTTGAATTTATCGTAGGCCAGATTACAGCCTGTGTCCCGCTTATCTGATACGCCGACGACGGCGATGTTCTTCTGGGCGAGGAAATCCCGCGCCAGGTCGTCCAATCCTGCCATGCGATTCTCCTTGAACGAGGCGGATTATACGCCGCCGGCCTTCACGCGCAAGATGATGAAAATCACCCGTCCATTCGATGAACATTACCGGCGCCGCGGGGAAGTCTCAAGCGCGGCGGCTCTTCGCCAGAAAGCGTCTGCAAACCAGGGCTCAGCCGACGTTCTCTAACGCCGCCCGGCAGCGGCTTGCCAGAAACCCATTTTAAGGAAAAGCCTTAAAATCCCTCCGCCACATATTCGCCCCACACCCCGCGCAGGCAATTACAGATTTCGCCGAGCGTGATATCGCGTTCCACGCACTCGATGAAGAGCGGCATCAGGTTTTGCGTCCCCTTCGCGGCCTCGACCAGTTTGCCGAGCAGCGCGTCCACCGCTCCCTGATCTCTATTCGCTCTCAACTCCTTCAACCTCTCGCGCTGACCGACCTCGATCGCCGGGTCCACCTTCAACCGTTCCAGCGCGATTTCCTCCTTCACCTGGAATTGGTTGACGCCCACGATGATCTGTTCCTTCTTCTCGACGGCTTGCTGGGCCGCGTACGCCGCGTCCTGGATCTCGCCCTGGACGAAGCCGCGCTCGATGGCTTTGAGCGCGCCGCCCATCCCGTCGATCCGGCGGATGTACTCGTCGGCGCGTTTCTCGATCTCGTCGGTGAGACTTTCGATCAGATACGAGCCCGCCAGCGGATCGATCGAATCCGCCACGCCCGACTCGTAGGCGATGACCTGCTGGGTGCGGAGCGCCACGCGCACGGACTTCTCAGTGGGCAGCCAGAGCGCCTCGTCCATGCTGTTGGTGTGCAGGGACTGGGTCCCGCCGAGGACAGCGGACAGGGCCTGCAATGTAACCCGCACGATATTGTTTTCAGGCTGCTGCGCGGTGAGGGTCGAACCGGCCGTCTGCGTGTGGAAGCGCAACTGCCACGAGGAGGGTTTCTTCGCGCCGAAGCGTTCGCGCATGATCTTTGCCCACATGCGCCGCGCCGCGCGAAACTTGGCGACCTCCTCCAGCAGGTTGTTGTGCGCGTTGAAGAAGAACGAAAGCTGACCCGCGAACGCGTCCACGTCCAGACCGGCTGTGAGCGCGGCCTCCACGTAAGCGATCCCGTTCGCGAGCGTAAAAGCGACCTCCTGCACGGCCGTCGAACCCGCCTCGCGGATGTGATAACCGCTGATGGAAATCGTATTCCAGTTCGGGGTCTCCTGCGCGCAGAACGAGAAAATATCCGTGATGAGGCGCATCGAAGGCGCGGGCGGAAAGATATACGTCCCGCGCGCCGCGTATTCCTTCAGGATGTCGTTCTGGATGGTGCCGCGCAGTTCGCGCATGTCCGCGCCCTGGCGCTTTGCCACGGCGACGTACATGGCGAGCAAAACGCCGGCCGGCGCGTTGATGGTCATCGAGGTGGAGACTTTGTCGAGGGGAATCTGATAGAATAGCCGCTCCATATCCCGGATGGAGGAGATGGAGACGCCCACTTTGCCCACCTCGCCCCGCGCGATGGGATCGTCCGCGTCGTAGCCGATCTGCGTCGGGAGGTCGAACGCGACGGAGAGGCCGGTCTGCCCCTGGTCGAGCAGGAAGCGGTAGCGTTTGTTGGATTCCTCGGCGGTCGAGAATCCCGCGTATTGGCGCATCGTCCAGAAGCGCGAACGGTACATCGTCGGCTGGACGCCGCGCGTGAAGGGATATTCGCCGGGGAAGCCGATCCGCTCCTCGTAGGCCGCGCCCGCCTCAACGTCGGGAAGGGCGAGGCGGGGAAGTTCGACGCCGGAGGAGGTCTCGAAGCGGGGTTTCCGTTCGGAGAATTTGTCCAGCGATTTTTTCAGAATCGAATCCTGCCATTTTTGAAAAGCGTCTTTGAGGGTCATGGTTTCACTCGCTTGTCCTGTTTTCTTCCAAGTATACAACCTTTACGCTTACAAATTTGATAGAGAGGACTTTTCACCCTTGCCCGCTTGCGGCAATAAGTTTATTAAAGACGGCATGAAGAAAATTATTTTTAACTCGGTGTTAATTGCGCTGGCGCTTTCGCTGCTCCTGCCCGCGCGGACGGCGCGCGCTGCCGGCAAGACCTACTATGTGGCGACAAACGGAAAAGATTCCAACGCCGGAACGCAGGCCGCGCCCTGGCGCACCATCCAAAAGGCGGCCAATGTAGCCGCGGCCGGAGACACGGTCTACGTGCGCGGCGGGACGTACCACGAAAAGGTCATCGTCAAAAACAGCGGCGCGGCGGGAAACTACATCACGTTCTCGTCCTATCCCGGCGAGACGGCGGTCGTTGACGTGCGCGATATCAAAATGGAGAACTATCACGAAGGCGGGTTCACCGTCAACCAGAAGAATTACGTCCAGATCGTCGGATTCCGCATCGTCAATTCCAACTCCACCGACAACGGCGGGTTCGGGATCGTCTGCGTCCAGTCCGATCACTGCAACGTCAAAAACAACCAGACTTACAACACGTATCGTTCGGGCATCATGATCCGCTCCAGTTCCAACGTGATCGTCGAGGGCAACGACGTGGAACTCGCCAACCACGACGGCAACCAGGAAATGCTCGCCATTTCGGGCAGCGAGTTCGTCACCGTGCTGAACAACCGCGTCCACGACGGCGGATCCGGCGCGCAAGGCGGCGAGGGCATCAGCGTCTACTACGGCTCGCGCGACGTCCTGGTGAAAGGCAACGAAGTCTTTCGCGGCCCGCGCGTCGGCATCTATGTGGACGCCTACAAGGGCAACGGCTATAACATCACCATTGACGGAAACTTCGTCCACGAAAACCAGCGCTCGGGGATCTCCATCGAAGCCGAAAAGAGAGGCTATGGGCTGAACAACATCGTCGTCGTCAACAACATCGTCTACAAGAACGCCACCAGCGGCATCCTGCTCGGCAACTGGGGCTACGGCGCGTTGAACAACATCTTCATCGTCAACAACACGGTCGTCCAAAACGGCAGCGAGGGCGGCGGCGGGATCGGCCTCTGGAACGACCGCGCCAAAAACGTCGTCGTCCGCAACAACCTGCTCAGCCAGAACACGCAATTCACCATCCAGATAAACGGGACGCCTCCTTCCGAGACGACCATCACCAACAACCTGCTGGACGGATTCCGCAACCTCTCCGGCGAGACGCGCGGGACGAACTACGTGACTGGCGCTCCCCGCTTCGTCAACGTCTCCGCCTCCGACTTTCGGCTGGACGCGGCCTCCCCGGCCATCAACGCCGGGACGGACGCCAACGCGCCCAAGCGCGACTTCGCCGACGCGCCCCGCCCGAACGATTCAAAATGGGACATTGGCGCGTACGAATTCAGCGGAACGGCCGTCACCCCGGCCGTCGTCTTCAGCGATAACTTCAACGCCGCCTTCAAAGGCTGGACCAAAACGGGCAAAGTTGTTTGGAGCGCGGCCGCGCCGCGTATCGGCCCGCGCAGCGTCCGCCTGGCCGGGAACGCGTCCATCAGCCGCGTCGTCTCCACGCAGGGATATGAGAATCTCAAATTGACCGTCTACCTGGGCGCGGCTTCGTACGAAAATAAGGAAACGCTCCAACTTTCCTGGTGGGACGGCTCGGCCTGGAAACCGCTCACGACCATCAAGAACGGCTCGCCGCGCGAGAACGGCAAACTCAACCGGCTGACGTTCATCCTGCCCGCGGCCGCGGCCAACCGCGCCGACTTCAAAATCCGCATCCGCCAGTCCGGCGCCGACGCGGCAGACTATGGCTACGTCGACTCCATCCAGTTGACCGGGACGCCCATACCGTAGAAACCGTCTTTGCCGCCAAACGAAAGTGGAATGAGCGCCGTCTCATTCCACTTTTTGCTTCCGCCGTTTTTATGTGAAAATAAAAAGGATTCCGCAAGTTCTACTTGCGGCTTTCCCGAAGCAGGACTTCGGAATTCCAAATTTTCATCACAAAGCAGGAAAAATTGGGGACACAAATCATTTGCCCAAATGCAACGAAAATGCTACACTTCCCGTATATTCCGTCAGGAGGTTTGCATGAAACCTGTTACATGGATGTACGTAGGCGCGGTCGTTCTCCTGCTCCTCGCGGCCGCCGGCATTTGCCTGGGAAGTTTCCTTCTCCTCGGCGCGTCGGGCGGAGCGCAAGGCGTGACCGGGCTTGGAAACGCCGGCGTCTGCATCGGCGCCTTCGCGCTGCTGAGCGGCGTCGTCCTGATCGTCCTGGCCGTCCGCAAGACCAAACAGGAGACCGCCCAAAACGTCACCTACAAAGTGGACCTGCCCGGCGAGACCAAGATCTCCGAAGTAAAGTGCCGCTCCTGCGGCGGGACGCTCACAGCCGACAACATCAAAATTGTCAACGGCGCGCCCATGGTCAATTGCCCCTACTGCAACACCGTCTATCAACTTACCGAAGAACCAAAGTGGTAACACAGTCTACGATCTGGAGGTCGGCATGAAAAAACGGCTGGCATTAATCGCCCTGGTTTTACTCCTCTCCTTCGCGGCCGCGACCCCCGCGCTGGCGCAGGACTATTCGTTCACCCTCGACAAGGAAACCGTCAACGTCTACTGGAACTCGGACGGCAGCGTGGCGCTGGATTACGTGTTCGTCTTCACGAACAACGCCGGCGGACACGCGATCGATTTCGTGGACGTAGGCATGCCCAACGGCCGCTACAACATCAACAACGCCCGCGCCGACGTGGACGGAAAGACCGTCAACATCTCCTCCGATTACCAGGGCGACGGCTCCTACGGCTTCGCGGTGGACCTGGGCGCGTACGCCATCCAGCCGGGACGTACCGGCGCCGTACACGTCTACATCAGCGGCATCACGGACGTGATGTATCCCGATTCCAAAGACAGCAACTACGCCAGCGCCGTCTTCGCTCCCACCTGGTTCGGCTCGCAATACGTAACCGGCGTCACCGAGCTGAGCGTCATCTTCCACCTGCCGCCCGGCGTCAAGCCCGAGGAACCGCGCTGGCACTCCGCCCCGAGCGGATTCCCGTCCGAACCGCAGACCGCGCTGGACAACGAAGGCCGCGTCGCCTACACCTGGACGGCGACCGTCCGCGCCACGAAAGAATACGACTTCGGCGCCTCCTTCCCGAATACCTATATCCCCGCCACCGCCGTCGTCCAGAGTAATCCGCTTGAAGACCTGTTTGGCGTCATCGGCGCGTTCTTCACCTTCATCGCCTCGTCGCTCCCGTGCCTGGTCTTCGCGGCCTTTTTCTTCGGCATTCCCGTTTTCAGCGTCGTCAACGCCCAGCGGCGGAAATTAAAATACCTGCCCCCGAAGATCTCCATCGAGGGACACGGCATCAAGCGCGGACTGACCGCGGTCGAAGCCGCCATCCTGATGGAACAGCCGCTCGACAAAGTGATGACGATGATCCTGTTCGGCGTGATCAAAAAGGGCGCGGCCGAAGTGGTCACGCGCGACCCGCTCGAACTGGCCTTCGCGACGGCCATGCCCGAAGGCCTCCACGAATACGAAAAAGACTTCCTCAAAGCCTTTGGCGAGAAAAAAACAGCCGCGCGGCGCAGGCTGCTGCAAGATATGTCCATCGCGCTCGTCCGCTCCGTCTCGGACAAAATGAAGGGTTTCAGCCGCAAGGAAACAGTGGACTACTACAAAGGCATCATGGAACGCGCCTGGGCGCAAGTGGAACTCGCCGACACGCCCGAAGTGAAAAGCCAGAAATTCGACGAAAACCTCGAATGGACCATGCTCGACAAGGACTACGACGACCGCTCCCGCCGCGCCTTCACCGGCCCGGTCTTCATCCCGAGCTGGTGGGAACGCTACGACCCCGCCTATCGCCCCGTCGTCGGGACATCCTCCTCCCGCCCGGTCTCCATCCCGACCTCCAGCGGGTCCGCCCGACCCCTGCCCGGCGCGCAGTTCGCGGCCTCCGTCATCGGCGGCGCGCAGAACTTCTCCAGCAAAGTGATCGGCGACGTGCAGGCCTTCACGAGCAAAGTCACCGGCGTCACCAACCCGCCGCCTCCGCCCAGCGTCAGTTCTACGCGCAGTGGCGGCGGCGGCGGACATTCCTGCGCCTGCGCTTGTGCCTGCGCGGGATGCGCCTGCGCCTGCGCGGGCGGCGGAAGATGAGTTGACAGTCTATTTAAAGGTGAACCATGTTATTCGACTCTCTCTTTAATCGTAAACCGGAAATCGAAAATCCAAAATCGGGACTGTATCACTACGCCCGCGAAGACGGCGACGAGAAGACGCGCGTCCACCTGCGCGTCGACCCGGGCGGCAGCGGCACGCTCATCGTTAACGCCAATCGCGTCATGCACCTGAACCCGACCGCCGCGTTGATGGCATGGCTGGCTTTGGAAGAGATCGAAGAACGCGACGCGGTCAAAGCCGTCCAGCGGACATATCGGGTCAGCGCGCCGCAAGCGCGGGCAGACCTCTCCGAATTCAAAATTCAGATTTCGGAATTGCTCCGCCCCGACGGCGCCTGTCCCGTCCACGAACTCGAACTCGACTCCGCCATGCCGTTCAGCGCGCGTCCAACCGCGCCCTACCGCATGGACCTGGCGCTCACCTACCGCTGCAACAACGACTGCTCCCACTGCTACAACGCCCGCGAGCGCACCTTTCCTGAACTGGACACGGAAACCTGGAAGCGCGTCATTGACCAGCTCTGGGCGCTCGGCGTCCCTCACATCGTCTTCACCGGCGGCGAGGCGACCCTGCGCGACGACCTGCCCGAACTGATCGCGCACGCCGAATCGAACGGACAGATCACCGGGCTCAACACCAACGCCCGCCGCCTCTCCGACGCGCGCTACGTCCAACAACTCGTGGAGGCCGGACTCGACCACGTGCAGATCACCGTCGAATCGTGCGACGCGGAGATCCACGACCAGATGATGCGCGCCAAAGGCGCCTTCAAACAGACCATCGCGGGACTCCGAAACGCGCTGGCGACCAGGCTCTACGTGATGACCAACACCACCATGCTGCGCGTCAACGTCCACAAGATTCCCGACACGCTGGACTTCCTCGCCGACCTCGGCGTGCCGACCATCGGGCTGAACGCCCTCATCTATTCCGGTCACGGCCTGACGGTTGGGACGGGACTGCGCGAGAGCGAACTTCAGCCCATCCTCGACGTCGCCACGCGGAAAACCGCCGAGCGCGGACAGCGGCTGATCTGGTACACGCCCACGCAGTATTGCGAATTCGACCCCACCGCCAGCAACCTCGGCGTCAAAGGCTGCACCGCCGCGCTCTACAGCATGTGCATCGAATCGAACGGCAACGTCCTGCCCTGCCAGTCCTACTACCACCCGCTCGGCAACTTCCTGACCGACTCGTGGGATTCCATCTGGAATCACAAACTCTCCACGCAATTACGCGAGCGGCAGAACCTGCCCGCCAAATGCGACGGCTGTCCCGTCGTAGCGGAATGCGGCGGCGGATGCCCGCTCACCTTCGAAGGCTACCGCGCGGCCTACGGAGTCAACCTCCCCGTCGTCGCGGCCTGACGGGAGCGCGCGGGCCCACGCCTCAAAATGGAACTCTGCTACCTCCTCGCCTTCCCCGACGCGGACGAGACCTCGTCCACGCCCGAACCGCTCCACGGTCTGAGAGACGCGCCCTACTTCCAGCCCGTGGACATCGAACTGCACACCCTCGGCGAGGAGACCTTCGAGATCAACGGGCGACGCGTCGCGGTGACGCGTCAGCGCTACGACGGGCGCGTCCAGATGGTCGAATGCCGGATCGAAGCGAAGGAACCGCTGGCCGAGTCCGCTTTGCAGCGTCGGATGCAGTTGATGCAAACCTTGCAGGAACGCCTCATCCCCGCGCAGCATCGCGCCAGCGGACTGTTCGAGGAATACACCATCCTGCTCGTCCGCGAGACCGGCGCGCCGCCCGACGACTGGGTGGACGCCCACGCCGCCGAGATCGCGCGCTTCATCCGCTCGCAAAGCGAAATCTTCGACAAGACCGAGATCGCCGAGATCATCGGCTCGCGCGTCCGCTACTCGCAAAACGACCTCACCCTCCTGGACTGGGAAGGCGCCGTCATCATCGCGCCGGATGGCGACTTCCAATCCGACGTGACCCTGCTCAAAATCGGCAACTATCAACTGCTCCGCTACCGCATGTTGAACGAATCGGTCGAAACCCTGCTCGACCATATCAACGCGTCCTTCTTCATCAACCGCAAACGCCCGCGCCCCACGCGCGGCGCCATCCGCCGGATCGCGGAACACCGCCTCGAAGTCATGCTCGACTTCGAGCGCGCCGAACAAAACCTCCTGCTCATCGGCGACTGGTACACCGCCAAACTCTACGCCGCCGTCCGCGACGAGTTCTATCTCGAAGAATGGAAGAACGCCATCCGCGGCAAACTCGACAACCTCGAAAGCATCGCCCAAACCGTCAAGGAAAATTTCACCCTGTCTGTGGAAAGCCTGTGGAGCCGGATCGAAATGGCAGGCTGGGCCATCCTGCTCATCGGCTACATCTACCTGTTTTTTGCAGACCTGGGTCTCTTTGGCAAATAGGAGTCCCCATGAAAATCTTCAACCGCCTCGCCGACCAGTTCAAAAAAGTCCAGCCCCTGCCCGAGGGCCTCTACCACATGCAGGCCGACGACAAACCCCTGCGCGTCCACCTCCGCCTCCGCCGCGACGGCACGGGACTGCTCATCCTCAACGCCTCCACCGTGCTGCAACTCAACCCCACCGCGGCGGAATACGCCTGGCGCTACATCAAAGGGACTCCGCCCGCCGACGCCGCCAGAGAGATCGCCTCGCGCTACCGCATCGGGACGGCGCAGGCGCTGGAGGACTACAACGACTTCGCCGGCCGTATGCGAACCCTGATCGAGACCCCCGACCTCGACCCCGTCTCTTACCTCGACTTCGAGCGGGCCGCGCCCCATTCAGCCGACCTGACCGCCCCCCTCCGCATAGACTGCGCCCTCACCTACCGCGTCGCCGCCCGGACTCAGCCCGACTCCGCCCCCGTCAAACGCGCCGCCCGCGAACTGACGACCGACGAGTGGCGCGCCATCCTGGACAAAGCCTGGAGCGCGGGCGTCCCGCACGTCACATTCACCGGAGGCGAACCCACCCTGCGCGCAGACCTGCCCGAACTGATCGCGCACGCCGAAAAACTCGGCATGGTCTGCGGACTGCTCACCGACGGCGCGGCCCTCGCCGACAAAAAATATCTCGACCAACTGCTCCAGACTGGCCTCGACCACATCCTGCTCATCCTCCATCCCGAAGACGACGCCGTCTGGAAAGCCCTCGTCTTCATCGTGGATGCGGACATCTTCCTCACCGTCCACCTGACCGTGAACGAATCCACCGCCCCGGAAGGCGTGAAGATCGTCGAAAGACTCGCCAAAATCGGCGTCCAAAACCTGTCGCTCAGCGCCCCCGACAAATCATTCCTCGGCGATATGCTCGCCCTCCAGGACAAGGCGCGCGCCCTCAACATCTCCCTGCGCTGGGACCTGCCCGTCCCCTACTCCGACATGAATCCCGTCGCGCTCGAAATCGAAGACGAGGAACTCCCCTCCGGCGCGGGCCGCGCCTGGCTCTACATCGAACCCGACGGCGACGTCCTCCCCGCGCAGGGCGAAGCCGACAAGGTGATGGGCAACCTGCTGACCGACCCCTTGGACAAAATTTACACGTAGGGGCGAACCTACGTGTTCGCCCCGCGTGTTCGCCCCGCGTGTTCGCCCCGCGTGTTCGCCCCGCGTGTTCGCCCCACGTATTCGCCCCGCGTGTTCGCCCCGCGTGTTCGCCCCGCGTGTTCGCCCCGCGTGTTCATGCGGTTTTGCAATCCATAAAATTCATGGATGTGCGATTCCCGTAGTAAAATCCAGCCCATGTCCGAAACCAATCAACGATTCACGCGCGGCAAGGGCCTGCTCGAACCCTGGCTGGCGCGGCTGCGCGCCCAGCGCGCCAACAATCTCATCCCCGCCGAGCTCCGCGCCGGGCGTATCCTCGACATCGGCTGCGGCTCTTATCCCTACTTCCTCTCGCACACGGTCTTCCAGCAAAAATTCGCGGTGGACCAGCTCCCGCCCAGCGAGCAGGGAAAGCGCCTCAACATCCAATGGCACACGCTCGACCTGAACTCCGCGCCCAAACTGCCCTTTGAAGCCGACTTCTTCAGCGTCGTCACCCTGCTGGCGGTGGTGGAACACCTCAACCCCAACAGCATGGCCGCGCTCTTCCAGGAGACCTACCGCGTCCTCCAGCCGGGCGGGGTCGTCATTATGACCACCCCCGCGGCCTGGTCCGACGGGCTGCTCAAACTCATGGCGCGCGTCCGCCTCGTCAGCGCGGAGGAGATCCACGAACACGTCTTCGCGTACACGCTCCCGCTCCTCGGCTGGTACTTTGGAAAAGCCGGCTTCGAAATGACCAAAGTAGACTTCGGCTATTTCGAACTCATGCTCAACATGTGGGCCGTGGCGAAAAAATAACGCGGACGCGCGCCGTCTTTCGCGCGTGCGCCGCGCTCTGCAATCTTGAACCGAACATGACAACCCTCGACCTTCCCATCTCCAACTCCTATTGGGTCATCCCCAACCGCTTCCTGGCGGGCGAATACCCCGGCGCGTTCGGCGAGGAACGCGTCCGCAAACGCCTCGACGCCCTCCTCGAAGCCGGGCTGGACACCTTCATTGACCTCACCCGCGAAAACGAACTGCCCGATTACGCCCCCCTCCTGCGCGAACGCGCGGCCTACTACCAAAAAGACGTACGCGTCCACCGCCTCCCCATCCGCGACTTCGGCCTGCCCACCCGCGCCGGGATGATCGCCACCCTCAACGTCATTGACGAGGCCCTCGCCCGCGGGCGCAACGTCTACCTCCACTGCTGGGCGGGCATCGGGCGCACCGGCTCCACCGTCGGCTGCTACCTCGTCCGCCACGGCATGACGGGCGAGCAGGCGCTGGCGCAGCTAGCCCAGTGGTGGGAGACCGACCCGCGCCGCGCCCATCATCCCCGCACCCCCGAAACGGACGAACAGGTCGAATTTATTCGCGGTTGGAATGAACCGGCATGACCGTTATCTTCAGCAGGCGCGCTGGACGCGCGACCTGCGCGCTTATCTCCTCGACAAGGCGGGACTGACCGGCGCGCGCCGCGTCCTCGAAGCGGGATGCGGGACGGGCGCCGTCCTCGCCTCGATGACCGCCTCCGCCGCGCTTCACGGCCTGGACCTCGACCCGGGCGCGCTGACCGAGGCGCGCATCCACGCCCCAGGCGCGGCCCTCGTCCGCGCCGACGCGCGCTCGCTCCCCTACCCCGACTCCGCTTTCGACATCGTCTTCTGTCATTTCCTCCTCCTCTGGGTGGACGAGCCGCTGCGCGCGGCGCGCGAAATGGCGCGCGTGACGCGTCCCGGCGGGAGCGTGCTGGCGCTGGCCGAACCCGATTACAGTCAACGCGTGGACGAGCCCGCCTCCCTCGCGCCGCTGGGCCGCCTGCAGACCGAGTCTCTGCGCGCGCAGGGCGCGGATCCATCTTTCGGCGCGCGCCTCGCGGAGACGTTCGCCCGGGCGGGAATCGAAATCGTCGAAACGGGGACCATCCGAAGGTTAGAGGAGGAAGCGTCGCCCGAAGAGCAGGAAAAGGAATGGGCGGCGCTGGAGGCCGACCTGGCCGCGTCCGTCCCGGTCGAAGACATCCACAAAATGAAATTACTGGACGAAGAGGCCCGCGCGCGCGGCGAGCGAACGCTGTATGTGCCGACGCATTTTGCATGGGGGCGGGTATAATTTGGGAAACCAGGTTTCGCGAAGAGACCTGGTTTCTGCATGAAGCTTTGGAGATCAATGGATATTCAACCGACCAACGAACCGACGACCGCCGACGCGCCGATACCCGAGGCGTCTACGGAGGCCGCGCCGATCACGGAAACGTCCGCCGTCCCCGTCGAGGCGGCCAAGTCGCAGACGAGCTGGCGGCAATTCTTCCTTGACCTGCTCGAAACGATCCTCCTGGCGGCGGCGCTTTACCTGGGGATTAACGCCATTTCAGCGCGCGTGCGCGTGGACGGGTTCAGCATGGAGCCAACGTTGCAGAACGGCGAGTATGTGCTGGTGAGCCGGCTGGCTTACCGCCTGGGCGAACCGCAGCGCGGCGACATCATCGTGTTGAAATATCCGGGCGAGCCAAAGCAGGACCTGATCAAACGCATCATCGGCTTGCCGGGCGACAAGGTGGAGGTGCGGGATTTGCATGTGGTCGTGAACGATCAGCAGTTAGTGGAGCCATACATTGCCGCCGCGCCGACCTATTCGGGGACGTGGGAGGTGCCGCCGGGGTATCTCTTCGTGCTGGGCGATAACCGCAACGACTCATCCGACTCGCGTTCGTGGGGGATGCTGCCGCTTGAAAACGTGATCGGAAAGGCGCTGGTCATTTACTGGCCGCCGCCCCAATGGAAGTTGATCTATCACTTCGACATCGCGGTGACCGCGCCGCAGTAGCCCGTAATTTTCGGGAATGAAAAACCCTCCGTCTTGGAGGGTTTTGGTTTGCGCGCTTTAACGGAGAAGAATATCAGCACAAAGGCTCTCAAAACGTAGAGCGCGATAGTATCCCGTTCTACGCCATTTATGAATTCATACCCCAGTTTTTCAATCGCCATCCGAGGTCAAGGCGGAAAGCGATTTCAGATTCCGAATCTCAGGCCAGACGCGGGCAACGATCAGCACGACGACGATCGTCCCGACGCCTCCCCCAGCGACCGCGAGGATCGGTCCGACCAGCGAGGCGAGGAAGCCCGATTCGAACGCGCCCAGTTCATTCGACATGCTGATGAAGACGCTGTTCACCGAGGAGACGCGTCCGCGCATTTCGTCGGGGACGCGAACGAGCATGAGCGTGGAGCGGATGACCACGCTGATATTGTCCAACGCGCCGAGCAGGAACAGCATGACCACCGAGAGCCAGAAGTTCTTCGAGAGGCCGAAGACAATGGTGGCGAGTCCGAATCCCGTCACCGCCCAGAGGAGAGTCTTGCCGGCCTGTTTGAGCGGAGGCAGGTGCGCGAGAGTGAAGGCCATCAGCAGCGCCCCAATCGAGGGCGCGGCGCGCATGACGCCCAGTCCCCGCGCGCCGACGTTGAGGACGTCGGTGGCGTAGATGGGGAGCAGCGCCACCGCCCCGCCGAAGAGAACCGCGAACATGTCGAGCGTGATGGCGGCGAGGATGACCTTCGTCTCGCGCATGAAGCGCAGTCCCTCCTTGAGCGAATCCAACGTCGCGGCTTTGCGCGCCAGCGGGAGATGGCGTCCACGGATCAGGCCGATCAAAATTACGAAGATGAAGGCGGCCAGCGCGTCGAAGACGAAGATGCCGGTCACGCTGCCCGCGGCCGCGGCCCACACTCCCGCCGCCATTGGGCCAGTCACCGCGGCGGTTTGCCAGGCGCTGCTGCTCCACATGGCGGCGTTGGAAAACAGTTCGGGCGCCACCGTCTCTGGGATGAGCGTGGCGGCGGCCGGGTCGTTGAAGGCGCGCGCTATGCCGATGACCAGCAGCGCGAGGTAGATCAACGGGAGCGGACCCTGCGTCCACGACAGGAAGGCCAGCGCCAGCGAGCAAAACGCGAAGACGGTCTGTGTGACCATAATGATGCGGCGGCGGTTGTGATGGTCTGCGAAGTGGCCGCCGGGCAGGGCAAGCAGGACGACCGGCGCCACCTGCACCAGTCCCACCAGGCCGAGGGCGAAGGCGCTTTTTGTGCGAAGCCAGAGTTCCCACGCGATGGCGAAAGTGAGCATTTCGTGACCGAAAGAGGCGGTGAAGCGGCCAATCAATAACAGGCGGAAGTCGCGAGCGCGCAGGACGGCGTACGGATCATGCCGCGGGAATGAAGATGGGGTGGTCATGAGAGCGAATTATACTGGCGGGAACAAATTCCGTTTGGCTGTATAATCTCCCCAGATGAAAAAACTGGAGCGTCCATGACTTCGAACCATAATCGCAACCCCGGCGCGCCCCTCGACCTGGACTGGGTAATGGGCGCGCGCGTCAACAAGAGCGCGGCAGAGCGGCGCATTGCCACCCTCGCCGGCCGCCGCACCGTGAAAAAAGAATGGCAGGCCGCCTGGCTGCTGCGCGCCGTCACCTGCATCGATCTGACCACCCTCGGCGGAGACGACACGCCCGGGCGCGTCCAGCGCTTGTGCGCGAAAGCCAAACAACCGATCCGCCCCGACATGCTCGAACGCCTCGGCCTGGACGGAGAGCGGATGACTGTCGCCGCGGTCTGCGTCTACCCGAATCGCGTCGCGGACGCCGTCCACGCGTTGCAGGGATCGGGCATCCCCGTGGCGTCCGTCGCGACAGGTTTTCCCGCGGGGCAGACCCCGCTCCCGCAGCGAATCCAGGAAATCGAGCAGGCCGTCGAAGCGGGCGCAAAAGAAATTGACGTGGTCATCGCCCGCAACCATGTGCTGACAGGCGACTGGAAATCCCTTTACGATGAACTCAAACAATTCCGCGAGGCCTGCGGCGACGCGCACATGAAGACCATCCTTGCCACAGGCGACCTCGGCACGCTCAAGCAGGTCTATCAAGCCAGCCTCGTGGCGATGATGGCAGGCTCGGACTTTATCAAAACTTCGACGGGCAAAGAATCAGTCAACGCCACGTTGGAAGTGAGTCTCGTCATGACGCGCGCCATCCGCGAGTATCTGGAACGCTTCGGCTACAAGATCGGATTCAAGCCCGCGGGCGGGATCAGCTCTGCCAAGCAGGCCATGGCGTGGCAATCGCTGATGAAGGAAGAACTCGGCGATGAGTGGCTGATGCCTGACCTGTTCCGCTTCGGCGCGTCCAGTTTGCTGACCGATTTGGAACGGCAGTTGTATCACTTCATCACGGGTCACTACGCTGCCAAACATCACATGCCGATGGGATAGAATTGTATTGGCCGTTTACTGAAAAGAGGTAAATTATGACCATCCTGATAGAAATACCCGATACCGTGGCGCGCGCGATACGAATCCCACGCAAAGAACAGAAGCGTCAATTGAAAATAGAGTTGGCGCTAAGCCTCTATACGCAAGGCATTCTTTCGTTTGGGAAAGCCGCGGAACTGGCGGATATGACCAAGTTGGATTTCAGCCTGCTCCTCGGCAAGCGAAACATCCCGCGCCAGTATGACGAGACCGACCTTCAAGACGATATCGCCTATGCCAGCCGTTAGCGATACTTCCCCAATTCTCGGCCTGGCGATCATAGGCCATCTCAACCTGTTGCAGGAACAGTTTGGGGATATTTACATTCCCCAGGCTGTTCTTGCTGAATTGAAGGTGACCGAGAATTTCCGCGGCGCGTCTGCTATTCAGGTCGCCTTGGACAATGGCTGGCTGCGCTCGCAGGAAATTCAAAATAAGCCGCTTGCAAAATCCTTGTTGTTGGAGTTGGATCAAGGCGAAGCCGAAGCCATTACCTTGGCAGTGGATTTGGGCTTTGAAATGATCGTCATGGATGAAAAGATCGGACGGGAACGTGCCAGAGAGTTGGGTTTGAAAACCGTTGGCGTCTTGGGCGTGTTGCTGACAGCCAATAAACATGGACGAATTTCATCTATGAAAAACGCCATGATTGCTTTGCGGAATGAAGTTGGCTTTTTCATTTCGGATGATTTGTATCGCCAGATTTTAAAACAGGCTGGCGAGTAGTTTTTTACCACAAAGGCCACGAAGGTACACGAAGGAAAAGACAAAAATGCATTTCCCCTTTGTGACACTTTGTGTCCTTCGTGGTTAGCGAATTGGAGTTACCTATGTCAACCTTACTCGACCTCTTCAAAACCATGGAATACGGACCCGCCCCTGAGTCTCCCGCCGCGGTCAATGCGTGGCTGGAGGAGCATGGACGGAAGTTCGGGCAGTTCATCAACAACGAATGGGTGACGCCCAAGGCGGCGAAGTATTATTCGTCGTATAACCCGTCCACGGGCGAGTTGCTGGCAGAGACGGCGCAAGCGGAGAAGAAGGATGTGGACGCGGCGATTGGCGCGGCGCGCACAGCCTTCGAGACATGGAGCGAGACTCCAGGCGTGGTGCGGGCGCGGTACATGTACGCCATCGCGCGCAACATCCAGAAGCACGCGCGTCTGCTGGCGGTGCTTGAAAGCATGGACAACGGCAAACCCATCCGCGAGTCGCGCGATGTGGACGTGCCGCTGTTGGCGCGTCACTTTTACTATTACGCGGGTTGGGCGCAACTCATGGAAACAGAACTGCGCGACTACCAACCCGTCGGCGTGATCGGGCAGATCATCCCGTGGAACTTCCCGTTGATGATGCTGGCGTGGAAGATCGCGCCCGCCATTGCGATGGGCAACACGGTGGTGCTCAAACCCGCCTCGTACACGCGGCTGAGCGCGCTGTTATTCGCGGAGGTCGTGGCCGAAGCGGGACTTCCGCCAGGCGTGGTCAACATCATCACGGGCAGCGGCAGGGCGGGCGAGATGATCGTCACGCACCCCGACGTGGACAAGATCGCCTTCACAGGTTCAACCGAGATCGGGCGCACACTGCGTCAACTCACGGCGGGGACGGGGAAAAAGATCTCGCTGGAGTTGGGGGGCAAGAGTCCCGTTGTGGTGTTCGAAGATGCCGATTTGGACGCGGCCGTTGAGGGCGTGGTCGATGCGATCTGGTTCAATCAGGGTCAGGTCTGTTGCGCGGGTTCCCGCCTCATCGTCCAGGAAAATGTCGCGCCGCGCTTTATCCAAAAATTGAAAACGCGCATGAGTCATCTGCGCGTCGGCGACTCGCTCGACAAGTCCATTGACATGGGCGCCATCGTGGACAAGAGCCAATGGGACACGGTGGATTATTGGGTGAAGATGGGCGAGAAGGAAGGCGGCAAAGTGTTCCAGCCCGACATCCCGCTGCCCGCGAAGGGACTGTTCTACAAGCCCACGCTCATCACGGACCTCGATCCTGCCGCTTCGACGGTGCAGGAGGAGATCTTTGGTCCCGTGCTGGTTTCTTTAACATTCCGCACGCCCGAGGAAGCGATCGCGCTGGCAAACAACACGCGCTACGGACTCGGCGGCAGCGTGTGGAGCGACAACATCAATCTCGCGCTCGACGCGGCCAGCAAGATCAAGGCGGGCGCGATGTGGGTCAACTGTCACAACGTGTTCGACGCGGCGGGCGGATTCGGCGGCTATCGCGAATCAGGCTTTGGGCGCGAGGGCGGACGCGAAGGTCTGTTCGAATACGTCCGACCGAAATGGATGGAGAGGCCGCGACCCGATATGGGGACGGGTGACGGGGGACGGGGGACGGGGGACGCGAAAGCCTGGGGCGAGCATACCCCCTCGCGTCCCGCGCGACCCGAGGCGGGTCGGGCAAATGGACATGGTCTGCCCCCCGTCGACCGCACCCCGAAGATGTACGTCGGCGGCAAGCAGGTTCGTCCCGATGGCGCGTACACCCTCAGCGTGGTCGGAGCGAAAGGCAAGTTGGTCGGTCAGGTGGGGGACGGCAACCGCAAGGACATCCGCAATGCGGTGGAAGCCGCGCACGCGGTGATCGTCGCCAAGCAGGGCTGGGCGATGCGGCACGGATACAACCGTTCGCAGATCCTGTATTTCATCGCCGAGAATTTGGATGCGCGCAACGCCGAGTTCGCCACACGAATTGTTGAAATGACTGGACGAACAAAGAGGTCAGGGCAAGCCGAAGTGGACGCGGCGGTGGAGCGTCTGTTCACGTACGCGGCCTGGGCGGATAAATACGGCGGCAACATCCAGGAGACCACCCTGCGCGGAATCACGGTGGCGGTGAACGAGCCTGTGGGCGTGATCGGAATCGCCTGCCCCGACGAGTATCCGCTGTTGGGATTCGTCTCGCTGATGGCGCCTGCCATTGCGCGCGGCAACACCGTGGTGATGATCCCCAGTCAGCGCTTCCCGTTGAGCGCGACCGATTTTTATCAGGTGTTGGATACGTCCGACGTGCCTGGCGGCGTGGTCAACATCGTCACAGGCGACCGCGACCACCTGACCAAGACTCTCGTCCAGCACGAAGACGTGGACGCGGTCTGGTACTTCGGCTCGGCGGAGGGCAGTTACTGGGTGGAGTACGAGTCCGCTGCCAACATGAAGCGGACGTGGGTCGGCTACGGCCTGCCCCGCGATTGGATGGATCGCGAGCAGGGCGAAGGTCACGAGTTCCTGCATGAGGCGACGCAGGTGAAGAATATCTGGGTGCCGACGGGGGAGTAGGGAGAGGAGAGATTGGAGAATAGAGATTAGTGCGTGGTGCGAAAACTGCTCTCGGAAAATAGATGAAAGGAAAAAGGAAGTTGCCCCAGAATTTTGGGGTAGTTTTGCTGTAAAATCGGATTTGAACAAGTAAGTATGCGCTGAAACCTTCGTTCAATTGAAAATGAAAAAGGAGTAGATGCGATGCCGCTATCCACTGATGGTCCCTATATTCAAGCCGCCTGTTTTTGCGACATGGTAATCGAAGATAAGGCTGGCGTTTTATCCTTGTTAAGGATTATTGATACTCTCACGCATAGCGTCGCGAGTCCAACGCCGCCAGACGAAATGTCCCCATTTGGTTACACACTCAAACTTGTGTTGATGCTTAAATCGGGAGCGGCCAGAGGGAGGCACAATTTGAAAATCGTCCCTGAATTACCAAATGGAACGACACAACCCCCAACCGAGGTGACGGTTCATTTCGAGGGCGAAGAAAAAGGCCAGAATATCGTGGCCGATATGAATTTCGTCTTCACACTCGAAGGGCTTTATTGGTTCAATGTCTATTTGGGTGAAACAAAACTGACATCCATCCCACTGCGCGTCAAATACAACCGCCTCGTGGTTGGGACTACTGAACAGCGACCGACGACGCCCTGATGATATTGGCTGAATACACACCTATTGGCCACTGCTTGGATGTTTCATTCGATGAGCCAGTTTGGTTTACCGTGCTTGGGGTGGCGCGCAGGTAGGTGATCACGACCGAATGCTCTCGTAACACCTGTTTCAGAAATTCGACGAAATCCTCGCGAGTACGAATGTTCAAATCCAATTCCGTCAAGCCCAGTTCAATCGCGGAGATAACATCGGCGTCCGCTGAATCGGGATACTTAATTAAATCAGGCAAGCGCGGAACAAACCACTCTTCCAAATCGTGAGCGGTAATCCGACTTTCTACGAAATCCAGAATCGTGTCTCTCAGCATAGAGGAAATCATGTCAGAAGCCTTTCCTTCCGATGAAACCAAGGTTGAATGGGTTTCCAAAGATATTATACGTCAAATTTTCAACGAGAGGGGAATATTCAAAAAAGTGAAAACTGGCGAACTGACCACTCACGTGAAAAGAAACTCACATCCAACCAACCCGCCGCCAGCGGGGGAGCCTATTTGTACCTGGAGCCAGATCGTTTATTACTATACCCAAGAGGGCGAACCTGTGGCAATCGTCCATCAGTTTCTCAGGCCAGATGGAACAATCGGCGCGAGCGGATTACCAGACCCCAAACGTATTTTTATCGAGGGGCGGGTTATTTCCACGCGCACGGAAAAAACATAGCCAAAAGTTGTGCTATACTCCCGTCCATCGTGGGGAAACCCACTGCAAGAAAACTTTCCCCGAAAACGTGAACCCATTTTCTAAAGCCAAAGGAGGCAAAAATGACCGTGAAATACAATGTCGTCGAGCGCGGCAACCCGTCGAACCCTGCCGCGCCCAAGAAGTTCTATCCGTCCATTGAATCCAGCGGGCGCAAGACCCTGCGGCAAATGGCGGAGCGCATTTCGCAGATTTCCACCGTTTCCAGTGCGGATACAATGGCTGTGCTGGAAGCCCTGCTGACCACCATTCCCGATGAATTGGCGGCTGGAAACATCGTGGAATTGGGCGATTTCGGCAATTTCTGGCTGAGGAGCGATTCCGATGGCGCAGATACCGCCGATGCCGTGCGCGCCAGCCAGATCAACAGCGTTTTACCGCGCTTCAACCCTGGCAAGGAATTCAAGAAGGTTTTGGACGCTATCGAGTTCGAGAAGGCGTAAAAAACTTCTCAATGTTTTCCCGAGAACTTCTAGATGTTTTTCCAAAAACATTTAGAAGTTTTTGTTTTCGCTTCCCGACTTGCTAACAGGCTTTGGAAACTTGCTAGGGCGAATGCTATAACATGAACACGATTACGATTAGAAGACACCCTTGAAGTACTGAAGCTAAATTGCTACAAGATTGACATACCTGAGGAGATTTGCGTCTGCGTGGCACGGTCGGCACAGAGGATGATTGAAATTGGTTAGCGTGGTCTTACTGGACTAAATTTGTGTAACCATGTTTGAGCCGCGCCAAGAATACCCACATCATCACCAAGTAGTGCGGGAGAAATTCTTGTTTTCTCAAATGGAACAAGTGAGGTGGATAAGGAAATTTAGACACAAAAACGGGCATAATTAAGGTGTACTTTCCGGAGAAAACGCCATGCCCAAACGAAAACGACTATCGGCCAGCCAAAAGGCGCAGATCGTCTTGGAAGTCATCCGAGAGGAAAAGAGCGTCTCTCAGATTGCCGCCGAAAACGGGATTCATCCCAACCAAATCCACAAATGGAAAAAGCAGGCCTTGGAAGACTTTGCTCAACTGTTTGAAGATGACCGCAAAGGCGAACGCGCCCGCGAGGTAGAACATGAAAAACAGGTTCAGGAACTATACGCCGAGATTGGGCGGTTGAGCGCCCAGTTATCCTGGCTGAAAAAAAAATCTGGCTGGAAACTTGAGTAGAGCGGAGCGGCTGGCAATGTTGGAAAAGAACCATTCCGAAATTCCGCTCCGGACACAGGCCGACCTGCTTGGGATCAGTTACTCCAGTCTGTACTATAAACCCATGCCGCCTTCGGCGCGCGAACTGGCAATCAAACGGCGGATAGACGAGATCTACACCGCCTGCCCGTTTTACGGTTCGCGCAAAATCGCATTCCTGTTACGGCCGGAATTTGGCGTTTCGCGCCCGACCATCCAGGCGTATATGCGCGAAATGGGCATTTTTGGCCTGGTTCCTGGCCCTCACACGAGCCAGCCCGCCCCACAACACCAGATTTACCCGTACTTGCTGCGCAACGTGACGGCAGCGCGCCCTAATCACATCTGGGGTATTGACATTACATACATCCGCCTTCAACAGGGCTGGCTGTATCTCACGGCAGTTCTGGATTGGTACTCCCGTTACATCGTGAGCTGGGCGCTCAGCCAAACCCTGGAACTGGATTTCGTGCTGACCGCCGTGGATAATGCCTTGTTTCAAGCCAGGCCCGAAATCTGGAATAGCGATCAGGGCAGTCACTTCACCAGCCCGAAATATCTGGAGCGTCTGCAACGCGAAGAAGTAAAAATCAGCAAAGTGCCCCAAAGGGGTATGGATGGACGCGGGCGTGCCCGGGACAACATCTTCACGGAAAGACTATGGCGCACCATCAAGTACGAGGAAGTGTATTTGCATGAATACGTCAGCCCCAAGGAGGCTTATCGCCAGTTAGCCGATTACATTCGCTTCTATAACTTTGAACGTCCTCACCAGGCGCTGGACTACCGAACGCCCGCACACGTGCATGGGGCGTGCACGCCCCATGCACGTGTGGTAGACTCAACCTTAACAAATCACAACACCTTATTTTGACCCGTTTTCAGGTCTAAAGAGTCTTATCCACCTCACACACTCTGGCGCCACGAACTGGGCGAATTTGTTTTGAAGCAAGGCGAAACCCTGCGGTGTTACGTCGATCCGGCACACGAACGCACTCTGAGCATTTTTCAACTCGGTTTGCGCTGGTTGAAACGCACTCTCACAACTGGACTCTTGTTCTTGCCAGATTTCAAGGCGGTTTTATCCAATTTCAAATTGAAACCCGTGACAATCCCTGTCACGCTAAATTCAAATGTGTAAGGTAATCAATGACTTGCTTTTATCTTTGCGTGCATACATCTTTGTTTCAAAGGCGACAGACCGCCGATTTTCGCTTATAATTTCCCAAAGATAT
>WBZY01000277.1_pt1 | contig 39543 bp, 33 predicted proteins | sample 5204191 | NCBI WGS metagenome assembly WBZY01 (sample SAMN12344363, study PRJNA552823) | activated sludge metagenome | biome: Activated sludge suspended growth; feature: Anammox Sidestream; material: Wastewater; isolation source: activated sludge from anammox sidestream of wastewater treatment...
TGCTTCGATTTCGGCGGGAACAGGCGCCGTCGGCGCCGGGGACTGTGACATGGCAGCGATCCTCTCGGGATATCGGAAACGGGGGGAAGTGAACTTCGCGGCAAGGCGCAGCGAGTCGTTGTCGGCCTCGTCGAGTGTCTCGTCCGCGAATCCGTGTTCAACGGCTTCGGCGGCGTTGAACCAAGTTTCTGCGGCCATCCACTCGGCGAGCTGCGCACGCGGTGCGCGCGTTCGTTTGGCGTAAGCGTCAACCAGGCCCTCGCCAACCTGCTCAAGTACGTCGGCCGCTTTGCGCAGTTGCTCCGCATTGCCAATGGCGAGCTGCCACGGGTCGTGGATCATCATCTGCGCGCCGCGGCCCATGATGATTTGGTCACCTGCCATTGCGATCACGGACGCGATCGATGCGGCCAGCGCGTCAACGCGAACTGTGACGCGCGCCGGGTGCTCGAGCAAGGCGTTGTAGATCGCGAGTCCATCCCAGACCGAGCCGCCGGGCGAGTTGATGCGCACCACGAGCTCGGGCACGTCGCCCAGGCCGTCGAGCAGCGTGCGAAAGGCGCCGGCGGTCAGGCCGTCCATGCTCCACGTCTCGCCGATCTCCCGGTAGATCAGGATCTCGGCGGGCTGTCCAGCGCGGGCCGCGCGCAGTTCAAAATGCTTTCTCACGCTGCAACGTTCGCACGCGCAGGGTAGTGAAATGCAAGACCCCAAGACTTCACTACCTGCGGGCGAGAATGTGCAAGAGGTAGCGGCGGGTGCGCGGCAGCTTAGGGTGCAGGCGAAGCGCGGCCTGCACGAGCGCATGCGGCGTTTCCTCGTGAAACCAGCCCGCCTTCAAGAGTCCCGGCGCGCGGTCGAATTCTCGGATGATGTCGAGCACTTCCACGGCGCGTGCGTACCGCGATCCGCCGAGGCAATCGCCTGCCGCACGCAGTAGTGCATTGCGCTGCGCACGCCGTTCTGCGGCCTCGAGCGTTTCCACGACACGCGCGAGCGTCCACGCGCCGAGGTCGGGCGGCAGCCGGCCGGTCGCTATGGCCACGCGCAGCCGGGCAATCTGCTCCGCGTCGGTCAATGTTGCGGGTCCACGGCGCCCGAGACGATCCCGAGCCAGGTTTCCCGGTCGGGACCGTCCGGCAGCGCATAACCACGATCGTCGAGGCTCAGAACGAAGGCCTCGAGCGTGATCGGCGTCGTGATAGACCAGAGTTCCAGGGCGACGTGATAGACCGCGCCCGCAAACGTCTGGCGGCACCACGTCACGAGCTGATGCCGGCCATCGGGGCCAGTGGTCCGGATCAACGCGCCAGGGCGCATGTAAGTCTCTCGACTGGGCCCGACCGGCGGGTGCTGAATTGTCATGCTCTGTTCGGACATCGTTCCTCCAATTGCCTTCGATCTGCGTTGCTCATCGGGGAAAACCTCGACGGGGAAGGAAGCCAGAGCGCCTTGGAGCTAGACGTACCACGCGCGCGATTCGCCACCCTCCCGAGACGGCCAGGGAGGACCCGATGACTTTCGCGTGACCTTCTGTGCGCCCGGTGCGGCTCGTGGAAGTCATGCGCGCGCCCGCCTCGAGTTGGCTAGCTTGCGACGGACGCGGCGCGCGTAGCGGCGCAGCCAGCCGGAGTTTCGTTTGCGACTCATCGGGCCAGTTCCTCGGCGGCATCCGCCAGGACGCCAGCGACGCGCGACAGCCGCTCGTGCTCGGCGGCCGGCAGGGTTGCCACGTCGATCGCCTTCAAGGCCGACAGCGCGCGTCTCGTGCTGAACAGCGCATCCTCGAGTTGCCGATCGTGCGGCGGTCGGTGTTCGTGGTGGGCGGTCATGCGTCGCCTTTCAACGAGTCCAGGAAGTCGGTGAACTCGAGGCGGGTGCTGCGGAAGGTACGCACGCGGCCGGATGCGCGGGTGCGCCAGGCGACTTTGTGATGCTCGCAGTAGCCGGCCGGCGGCGGGTCGGCGGCATGCAGCCACGCCAACCAGCAGTCCGGGCAGACGGTGGCCGGGCGAGTGGGTCGGTGCAGCATGCCGAGTGCAGCCAGGTCGAGATGGCCGGGTATCAATTTCATGGGTTCCTTCCGGGTCGTGCTTCGGGTTGGGGGCAGGGTTGAAAGGTTGAGTCCTAAAGGACTCTCAACCTTTTCAACCCCAACTGCCGAGGTTGAAAAGGACAATTCAACCCGCTTCAACCTTTTCAACCCTTGGCTATTCATCGGCGAGACTCCAGCCGCCGACGGTGGCTTTCGTCCATGCGCAGAACGTGAGCGCCTCGGCGGCCGAGCGCGCGGTTGCCTTGCTGAGTCCGGCCTGCCGGCCAACTTCGCGCATGTCCGCCAACGTCCAGATGCTGCCCGGCTCCTTGGCGCGAAGTGCCGCCAGCAGTTGGCGTTGCGCACGCCCCCGCAGTTCCGGCCGCGCCGGGGGCGCGGTCGATGACGGCCTTCGCCTGATAGACGCTGGTAGCGCCTAACCCCACAAGGGCGGCGGCTTGGGCGACGGCTTCGCCGGATTCGCCACTTCCCTCCGGAACTGTAGGAATGTTGAGATCGGTGCGCGCACCTTGCCGCTTCTTCGCCTCCGCCTTCAGCGGCTCCAGCATCTTTACGGCGATCATCGCGAGCTGGCTCTTGTTGAGTTGGCGACGCGCAGGGCGGCGGCTTCGGCGACGGCTTCGATGCTCGGCTCCCGTTTCACCTGTTCCGGTGGAACGGGGAAATCATTGCCACGACGCAGGCCCGAAACCTGCCGCTTCTTCGCCGGATTCGCCCCGTTCCTCCGGAACTGTAGGAACGGGAGAAACGCCACCTTGCTTTAGGCTGGCGACCTGCCGCTTCTTCGCCTCCGCCTTCAGCGGCTCCAGCATCTTTACGGCGATCTTCGTTGTGGTACGCAGTCAGTTCGGCGCGGTCCATGGTGCTGACGCGAGTTAGGAATGCGGCGATGCCAGGGGGGTCTTGCATGAAGGCTTCCTTAAAGTGCGGAAAATTCCCCACTTTTCGATGGGGTTGAAATCTCTACGGCCGTAGAGTTTTGCGGCACCGGCCGAAAACGCTCACGCGTGAGCGTTTTGCCGTTCGGCTGAAAAGCGTCTCGCCGGGACGCATTTGGCCAAGTGCTTGAACAGCGCGGTGAATTCGTCCAGCAGTGCTGGACGGATGAAAAAGCTAACGCGTTAGCATTCTGCTTCGAGTGGTTGCGGGCCAAAATCACGGCGCACCCCCGGCGCGGCTGGCGGTTTCGGAACCCGGGACGGCAACACACGCGAGGCGTGCTGCCGGAGCCCGGGCCAGTCTGGGTGAGGTTGAAGTGAGACTCACCCCGGCCATTGACTGATTTCCCAGGCCGGGACCGTTGCCAAAACTTCGCGCGAGCGATTGCACGGAAATGCCGTGATTCATAGCGCGGAAGCCTTGCTTTTGATTGGTTTCGGAGTCGGGGGGGCGGGAGGGGAAGCGGAAGCGGGAGGGGAAGCGGAAGCGGAAGCGGTAGGAGACGCAAAGGCAGTGCCGTCCTCCACGCGCAACAGTTCCTCGATGACCGAGTAGCGCAGCCCTTCCGCAATTACGCGCTGGTCGTGGCCCTTCTCGACCGTGCGCACCCGTCCGAGCATCGTGACCTTCTCGAACGGTGTCATGGCGATTCTGTCCAGCCGACTTGGCGCACCGAACAGCGTTGCGTACTCGCGCAGAAAGTCCGACTTCCAGCCGACCGCAAAGCGTGCGTGCTTGCCGGATCGGCCAATCAGTCGACGCGCGCCGTAGTAGCGGGCGAGTTTCGTGCCGAAGTAGTCGCCGCAGTCCAGCACGCTGAACCACAAGAACAGCTTCGGGCGCGAGAAGATGAACTTCGTCTCGTGAAACTCGAAGCGCAACGTGTACTTGCCAGGCGGGATGAGCGCAGGGCGCTCCCCGTCGAGTGTGCCCGGTTCGGGCGATTCGCCGGCCGCCATTCATGCGACCCCTAGGGTAGGCAGGGGGTCGTGCCGATCGCCGCTAATTCGTCGATGCGCAAAAGTCTGGCGGCCATTGTTGGCGGTCATCCAGAATCGGCCCGCATTCTGATGCCAGCCGCGCGCGGTCATCTCGGTGCAGGTCAGACAGTGCCGCGCCTCGTAGCTGCCGCCGCGGTGCGCGTCGAAGGTGCTTATCGAGTTGAAGGTCTCGCCGCAGGCCGAGCAGCGGCAGCGCGCGCCGGTCAATTTGCAGCCGGGCGGGTTTCGGGTATCGTGGTGCATGTTCGATCCTTAACCCGCAGCAATGCCCTGCCAGGCGCTGCGGGTTTTTCATTTGGGGATTCCGCCTCGATGTCGTGATTCATCAGGCGGCGCTGCTCGTGGAAATGCGACGGCGCGCGGCGAGCCATGCATCCAGGTCGCGGCGGTCGTATCGAACCGCGCGGCCAAGTTTCAGGAATGGCGGGGACGGCGTGCGGTTGCCGACGGTGCCAACGCTGCGCCCGCAGCGCAGGAAGGCGACCGACATGGAGATGTACTTCGCGCTTGCGCGCTCATCGAGTAGGTCGGGGGTATCGCTCATCTGTCTCGCTCATCGCAGGAATGCCATGGCGAGATACTGACTTGTTGCGCGAGCTGGGCGGTCGGGACAATTAGCGCGATTTTTTCCGACGAGCTGTCGTTTCCAACTTCGCGCGCTTCACAAGTTGGGAGTGGAGAGACTCGAGTACTTCTTTGGTCGAGAATCCCGCGCACTCGCCGAATACAACGTCGTCATCAAGGTAATGGCTGGCCTTGGCGCGATTGTCAGTTAACGCGTCCTGAACTGTCCTCTCGGATCTAGACCATGCCGCAGCTACCCTCGCTAGCGGCTTTGCATCGCCAAGTCGTTCACGCACCACCGCGTGATAGGCCATCCAGTAGTAGTTGTTTCGTACTGGAGCTCCGCGGCGACTTAGTCCAAGCAATCTCGGCAAGAGCGGGGACTCGGCGAGTTTCTCGAGCCACACGGATAGGCTTTCGCTGTCCATCCTTTCCAGAGGTGCGCCCTCTCGCAGGCGCCGTGCCCAATCTTTGGCGAGGCCACGCAAAAATTGCTCTGGTTGATCAGTCCAAGGACCGCGTGGCCAAGTGTATCTGTCGGGAGAATCCGGTGTCATCGCGGCTCTGCCACCAGCCGCGCGACCGCCTCGCGCTTCTGATCCGGCGCCAGGTGCGCGTATCGCAGCGTCATGGCGAGCGATCCGTGGCCGAGCAGTTCGCGGATCGTGTTCAGCGGCACGCCCGCTTGCGCGAGCCGCGAGGCGAAGTGATGGCGCAGGTCATGCCAGCGAAACGCCGTGATGCCGGCGCGCTCGAGCAGTGCGGTCCATGCGGTTTTGAAGCCAGACGTGATGCCGATCACGCGATCTCCCTCCGGGTTCTGCGCGTGCCAGCGTTTCAGCACGTCGAGCGCCTCGGCGTTCAGCGGTACATGCCGCGTTTGCTTGTTTTTGGCGCGCGTGCCCTCGACGGTCAGCGACGCGCCGGCCAGGTCCACATTCGCCCAGGTCAGCGAGAGCAGCTCGCCGCGCCGTAGCCCGGTGTTCAGGGAAAGCAGCACGGCCGGTGTCAGGTGATCGCCGTAGTGGGGCAGGGTGGGCAAGGGTCTGCGCCTGCGCGCCCGTCGCCATTCGTTCGCGGAAGTGCGCTCCGTGCGAATCTGCGTGTCCCGCTCCTCGAGCGCCGCGCGCAGCCGCGTCTCCTCGGCGGCGTCGAGATAGCGCACCTTCGGATTGCGGTCGATCTTCGGCTTCTCGACGTCGCGGATCGGGTGCTCGGTGATCTTCTTGAGCCGCTGCGCGCGGGTGAACACGCCCGACAGGCCCATGATGTCGCGCTGTGCCGTGGTCGGCTTCACGCCTTCATTCAGCCGGGTGATCTTCCAGTTCTCGACGAGCTCGGTCGTGATGCTCGCAAGCGGCCGGCCGTACCAGGTGCCGAACAGGTGTTCGATGCGCTCCAGGCTCACGGTGGCGGTCGTAGGGCGGTGCGCGCGCAGCCAAGGCGCATAGGTGCCTTCGATGAATTCGCCGAGCGTGAGCCGCTCAGCGCCGTCTATACCGTGCAGCGGCTCGCGGCCGTGGGCAGCGTTGCCGAATACCTGCGCAGCCCGCTCGCGCGCCTGGTCTGGTGTCAGGTGGCCGACCTTGCCGATCGTCACGCGCCGGCCGCGCCCTAGTTGCACGACGTAGGACCGCACGCCCGACGGCTGCACGCGCACGATAAAGCCCGTCAGTCGCTCGTCACTGATCTCGAACGGCTTCTCGCGCGGCTGCGCGGCCTTGCTCGCGAGTAGCTTTGCACCAATGATCGCCCGCACGTCCGGACCTCGATTCTCTCAACGCGTGGCAGTGAAATTGCCGCTTGCACTGCACTTCTAAGTGCAAGTAGAGTATACAGCCGTAGATTACGGCAGCAAGCGAGAGACGGCGGGAGTTATCGCGAAGTGCTGGAAATCAAGGCATTTCGCGTCGATTCGGGTGCAAGTGATTGAGTGGCCGAGAAGTACCGAAAAGGGGCTTTTTCGGATTCGTAATGATGGGGTCGTCTGTTCGAATCAGACAAGCGGCACCAGCTATTTGCTCCATCCCGGCATGTCTCCGGTCAGATGTACGAGCTTTGTGAAGCCCGCGTCGTGCAGTGCCTTCAGTGCGATGCCGACGCGCCGCCCGCTGCGGCAGTAGGCGACTATCGACTTGTCCTTCCACGCCCTGAATTCGGCGAGGCGCGCCGGGACCTGGTCGTGGGGGATGTTGATCGCACCCGGTATGTGGCCCGCCGCGAACTCCTCGGGCGTGCGCACGTCGAGGATGACGAGCGAGCTGGCATCGGCAGCCACTTGCGCCCGCAGGTCAGCGGGCGACATCTCCGCTGCAGCCCAGGTGCCGTCGGTGTCGTCGGCCGTAGCGAGAGGCGCAGCACCCGCAAGCAGCACGCAGGCGAGCGATCGGCGCAGGATTCTCTTCGCTGTGGCCATCGTCATGCCGGTGATGGTGACGCAGCCGGGGCGCGCATGTCCACTTCGTCCCGCTGCAACTCGAAGATGCGCGCATAGACGCCTCCCTGCGCGAGGAGGTCTCCGTGCTGGCCCCGCTCAACGATCCGGCCGTGCTCGAGCACGAGGATTTCATCAGCGTTGAGGACAGTCGAGAGACGATGCGCGATCGTGAGGGTGGTGCGCCCCGTCGAGAGTTCGCCGATCGCCGCGTTCACCTCCCGCTCGGATTCGACATCAAGGCTCGAGGTTGCCTCATCGAGGATCAGGATCGGCGCATCCTTCAGGAGCGCGCGCGCGATGGCGATGCGCTGGCGCTGGCCGCCGGAGATCCTGCCACCCATTTCCCCGACTTGCGTGTCGAGGCCCTCCGGCAGGCTGTCGATCCAGCTCTTGAGGTGCGCGCGCCGCACCGCCGCTTCGAACTGTGCCGCAGTGGCGCCCGGCCGGCCCATCAGGATGTTCTCGCGGATCGTCGTGTTGAAAGTGTAATTGCGTTGCGAGACCACTGCGACATGTTCGCGCAGCGCTTCGAGCGTGTAATCGCGCACCGGGCGGCCGCCGACGAGCACTTCGCCTTCGTTTGCGTCCCAGAAGCGCAGCAGCAGATTCGCCACCGTGCTCTTGCCGGCGCCACTCGTGCCGACCAGCGCGACATGCCGCCCGGCTGTGACGTCAAAGCTGATGTTCCGCAACACCGGCTGCGCGCTGCCCGCGTTACCGGCGTAGGCGAAGGTCACGTTGCGCAGCGAGATCGAAGCATCAGCGAGCGGTGGGGATGCGGCAACGAAATCGGTGACGACGGGCTTCTGGTCCATCAGTTCAAAGAGGCGTCGCGCGGACACCATCGAGACCTGGAAGTCCCCGACGACATTGTTGAGGCCTTGCGCGGCGTTGAAGCCCGTGATGGCGATCGCGACGACAACCGGGATGTCGCGCAGCGGTTCGATGGCGCCCGCGAGGTACAACTCCCAGCTGGTCCACAGCACGGCAATTGCGGCGGCTGCGACGATGCACTCGCTGACCCCACGCTGGAAAGCGTCCGCGCGCGTCAGCGCGTCCTGGCCTTTCTGCAGGCGCGCACCGATTTGCCACGCCTCGCGACGCCGGCGTTCTCCGTAACCGAAAGCGACAGTGTCGCGGATGCCTTGCAGGCTGTCGGTGAGGAACGCATTGACTTCGCCCTGTGCGTGGCGCCAGGTTTCGCTGCCTCGGCCTCCGGAAAGCGCCGTTACGACCGGCAGCACGATCACCATCACGACCATGAACGGCAGCATCGTCCACACGTAGGCCATGTGGTACCAGTGGCCGAGTATCGCGAGGAGGATGGCCGGCACCACGAAGGCCGTGATCACTGGCGCAATCGTGTGCGCGTAGAAAGGTTCGATACGCTCGCAATCGTTCATGACGCGCGAGACGGCATCGCCCGAGCGCAGCTTGCCCGTGCCAGCCGGCGCGAGCGGCTCCATGCGGTCGTAGAACTCGTTGCGCAGCATGGCGAGCAACCGGAACGCGACGTAGTGGCCGGTGTAGGTCTCGATGTAGTTGGAAAGCCCAAGGGCGAACGCATACGCCACGAGGCCGAACACGATGTGGGAGAGCGCGCCCGAGTCGGGGTCCGCAACGAAGCGTGCCACTCCCGCAACCGCGAACGCGATCAGCGCTGTCTGCATCGTGAGCTTGACCGTGCGCGCACAGACCGACAGCAACATGACGCTGTTGAGCGGCCGCATGAACGTGAGCAGGCGGCGGAGGATCTGTGTGTTGTTCATGCTGCCGCCCCGGCAATTGCAACCATGCCAGCGTAGGCACCACCGCGCGCGAGGAGTTCGGCGTGCGTGCCCGACTCCAGCACTTTCCCATGTCCGAGCACGACGATGCGATCTGCGTTTCTGACCGTACTCAGGCGATGTGCGATCAGCAGCACCGACTTGTCGCGGGTGAGATGCCCGAGCGCCTCCTGGATCACGGCCTCTGTCTCGAGGTCGATCTGCGAGGTGGGCTCATCAAGCAGCACGATAGGGGCGTTCTTCAGCAGCGCGCGCGCGATGGCGAGGCGCTGCACCTGGCCGCCCGACAGCGACAGACCACGCTCGCCGACGAGCGTCGCATAGCCCGCAGGCAGCGCCGCGATCTGCCCGTGGATATTCGCCGCGCGGCAGGCCGCGATGAGCTCCTGATCCGTGGCGTCCACTTTCGCGACGCGCAGGTTGTCGGCGATCGTGCCGTAGAAGAGATACGGATCCTGTGGCACGAGGGCGAGATGTGCCCGCACCCAGTCAGCTGGAACTTCATCGACACGGCGGCCGCCGAGGGTGATTGCACCACTCGCCGGATGGAGAGTGCGCAGGATCAGGTTCGCGACGGTGGTCTTGCCCGAGCCGCTTTCGCCGACGAGGGCCAGGGTCTCGCCCGGGGCGAGTTCGAGCGAGCAGTGATCGACCGCCGGGCGGGCTGCACGGGCATACTGAAAGACTATGTCCTGCAGCGACAGGGACGGGCGCGCGGCGAGGGCTGGCGCCGCGACGCCCGCTGGATCCTCGACACCGGGGGATTCGCCGAGAAACGCGACGATTCTCTTCGCGTAAGCGCGGCCGATGGCACCGGCGAAGAAGAACTGCCCGACGAGCGTGAGCGGCTTGGCGAACTCCGCACTCGCGAGGATCAGTGCGACGACGGCTCCCGGAGTCAGCACGCCCGCATCGAGCCGCAACAGCGCCGTCACCGTGAGAACGAGCGTGGTACCGAGCGCAAAGCCGAAGTCGACGAAGAGGATCATCAGCTGGTTCACGAGCAGGAGTCGCATCGTCTCGCGGCGCTGCTGCTCGCTTGCCGCGTGCATCTCGGCGCCGCGCACCTTGCCGAGGTTGAACATCTTGAGCGTCGTCATGCCCTGGATGGAATCGAGGAAGCGCGCGCTCTGCTCGGCATTCACCTTCGCGAAGCGCTCGCTCGCCTTGCGGAAATTGCGCCCCATCATGCCGAGGAAGAGGGGAGTCAGCGGCACGCTCACGAGCAGGGCGACGCCGACGACCCAGTCGATGAGGCCGATGAACAGGCACAGCAGCAGTGGCGTCGCCATGCCGACCACGAACTGGACGAAATAGATGCCATAGAACATCTCGATCCAGTCCATGCCGTCGACCGCGATGTTCACGAGTTCGCCGGTGCGCTTGCGATCGAGCACTGCTGGACCGAGCCGCAACGCGTGCGCGTAGATCTTGTCGCGGATCGTCAGCTTGGTCAGCGAGGCAGCCTTGTGCTGCGCGGTGCGGTAGAGCCAGCCGCAGAGGAATTTGATGGCGAGGAGGGCGCCGATCCACGGCAACCAGATCGCGAGCAGTGAATAGCCCATCGTCATGGCGTCGATGGCGCGACCGATGAACCAGTAGAGCGTGAGGCTCGCGACGAGCCCGACGAGGCCGATGATGATGCCGACGGCGAGCCAGCGGCTCGTGGACTTGACGATCAGCCTCTTGTCGATCCCGAGCACCGTGAACCCCCGAAGATGTGGCAGGAGCCTAGACCTTGAAGTAGAGTTCAAGGTCAAGCCATGGTAACGAAACGGCGGCAGAAAGCCGATCTCCCGAAGGCGACACTCACCATCGGGCAGCTCGCGCGGCGCGCGGGGGTCAGCACCTCGATGCTGCGCTTCTACGAGCGCGAAGGATTGCTCGCGCGGCCGGCTCGCAGCGCCGCGGGTTATCGGCTGTATCCGGAAAGTGCCGTGCAGGCGCTCATGTTCATCCATCGCGCGCAGCGGCTCGGCTTCTCGCTCGGCGACATCAGGCTGCTGTCGCGAGGTCACACCGTGGTCGGCATTGCCGAGCAGCGCTTCATCGAAATCGAGCGACGGCTCACGGAACTACTCGTCCTGCGCCACGAGCTCGAGTTGTTCCTCGACGACCTCGCGAAGGAAGTCGGTCGCGCGGGTGGCGGCGCGGCGCGCATCTACCGTCAGCTCGTCGACCAGGTGTGCGGCCACGAACCGCAACGCTCGGCGCCCGGCACCGTGCAGCGTCTGACGAGGCGACTCGGCTGCGCGCTCGCCACCGTCGAGCAGGACCAGGTATTCACGGCATTGCGCGGCCGGCACATGCACGTGTGGAAGGAGGCCGACGGCTACACGATCCTCGTGCGCGACCGCAGCGCCGCGGTGCAGGCGGCGCTCGAGCGGCTGGTGGCGGACGAGGCGGGCTGCGGTGTACATGGTGACGCGGAGCTCACGGTTGCCCCCGACGGCCTGCAACTGCGGGTGCGGGGCGAAAACGCCTTCCTCTACGCGCAGCTTTTCCTGACGCTCGAAACGGCGGCTTGACCCGATGCCGATGCCGCGATTCGGGTGATGTCGCTCCAGGCGGCGCGTTGCAGCAGATCTGCGGGGGCGATCCAGGACCCGCCCACACACGACACGTTGGGCTGGGCCAGGAAGGCTGCCAGATTGTCGGGCGAGACGCCCCCGGTCGGGCAGAATCGCAACGCCGGAAGCACTGGCGCGACGGCCTTCAGCAGTTCGATCCCGCCGCAAAGGGCGGCCGGGAAGAGCTTCTGGGAGGAATAGCCTTCGTCTGACAGGTTCATCATCTCGCTGAGGGTGGCTGCGCCCGGCAACCAGGGCACCGACATCCGGCGCGCAGCGGCAAGGAGCGCCGCGGTCGCACCCGGGCTGACCGCAAAGGCCGCGCCCGCGTCGGTGACCCGCTGCAGATCATCCGCCGTGCGACACGTGCCGCCGCCGACGCAGAACTCCGGCCGGTCCCGTGCCAGCCGTTCGATGGCGGCCAGCGCCCCGGACGTTCGCAGGGTCAGCTCCATGATGCCGATGCCGCCCGCCAGCAAGGCGTCGGCGAGTGGTACCGCATGCGCGACATCGGTGAGCGTCACGACGGGTATCACTTTGCTGATGCCGAGGATGCCGGCGATTCCTTCAGCCATCGAATGACTCCCACGGATTCCCGCGAACGCGGCTGGGCCCATTATGCCACCCGGTATCCACGGGGTTGCGCGCTTCAGGTTCAGGCTGGACTGCGGAGACACCAAAGGCGAGGATCTGGAGTCGATGTACACAGATGGAACGATGTGGAACTGCTGATCGACGCTTCGCGACCGGTCGTCGCGATCGGTGAATGCATGCTCGAGCTGTCTCGCACAGGCTCTACCGGGGGCGGGAGGCTGGGCGAGGACTGGAAGCTCGGGCTGGGTGGTGACACTTACAATACCGCGATCCATCTTTGCAGGCAGGGGTTGCCGGTCCGCTATCTGTCCGCGCTCGGCCAGGATCCCTGCAGCGCGGAGATGCTGGCGGCCTGGCAGGCGGAAGGACTGGATACCGGTCTGGTCCTGTTTCATCCGCGCCAGGTGCCGGGCCTGTACGCGATTCACACCGATGCAGCCGGCGAGCGCAGCTTCTCCTACTGGAGAAGTCACTCGGCGGTGCGGTCGCTGTTCGAGTTGCCGGGTGTGGAAGCAGCGCTTGCCGCGGCCGCGGCGGCCGGCCTGCTGTACCTGTCGGGCATCACGCTGTCCCTGTTCGGCCCCGCGCAGCGGGCGCGACTGGTCGAGCTGGCGAGGCGTGTCCGGGCGCAGGGCGGCGTGGTCGCCTTCGATGCGAACTTTCGTCCCGCCGGGTGGGAGGACCTTCGCACCGCGCGTGCCGCAGTACAAGCCGTCGCGCCCCACGTGTCCATCGCACTGCCGACGCTGGAGGACGAACAGCAATTGTTCGGCGATGCCAGCATCGATCGCATCATCGAACGCTGGTCGCGAAGCGGCGCAGCCGAGGTCATCGTGAAGCGGGGAGCAGCGGGTTGTGTCGTGGGGGTGGCGTCAGGGCAGGTGGTGGTACCGGCGCTTGCGGTCGAAGAGGTTATCGATACGACCGGTGCGGGCGATGCGTTCAACGCTGGCTATCTCGCTGCACGTTCGCGTGGCAGCGCGCCGGAGGAAGCCGCGCAGGCCGCCGTGCGGCTCGCGGCCCGGGTGGTGCAGCATCGTGGCGCGATCCTGCCGCGGGAGACGCCTGGCCGGTGAGTGCCGCGCCGGCTTGCTCATGAGCCAAACCACTCTTCCCGGGTCTCTGCGCAGGTCAGGTTGCGTGATGCGACGACGCGCAACCAGGCGTCTGTCTTCGGCAGTTCGTAGTCGAAGAAGTAGTGCATGGCCTGCAACTTGCCGCGCATCAGGTCGATATCAGTGCTGTCGGGATTTGCGCTTGCCGCATGGTGTGCGACGAGGCCGATATCGAGCCAGAGCCATGCGACCACCATGTGTCCGAAGGCCTGCAGGTAGGGAGTGGCATTGGCGAGGGCTTCTTCCGGTACATCGGTTGCCCAGGCCAGCCGGGCCGCTTCGCAAACCTTCTGCAATGCCGCAGCGAGTTCTTCACCACGATTCGACAAGACACCGGATCGTGCTGCGCGCCCTGCCGTGTGCTGCACGCGCGCGCATAGGGCATCGAGCGCGGCGCCGCCATCGATGCGCACCTTCCGGCCGAGCAGGTCCAGGCCGTGGATGCCGTGCGTGCCCTCGTGGATCATGTTGAGGCGGTTGTCCCGCCAGTACTGTTCCACCGGGTAGTCCCGCGTGTAGCCATAGCCGCCAAGCACCTGGATCGCGAGGCTGTTCGCTTCAAGGCACCATTCACTGGGCCAGCTCTTGGCGATGGGGGTGAGGATCTCGAGCAGGATGGCTGCGTCGCGCGACTCTACTGCCGTGCCCGTCGTCTTGTCGTCCGCGAGGCGTGCGCAGTACAACGCGAGGGCAAGGCCGCCCTCGGCATAGGCTTTCTGTGCCAACAACATGCGCCGCACATCCGCATGGTCGATGATCCGCACGGGCGGTGTCGCGGGATCCTTGCCGGCTGGGCCGGAACGGCGCCCTTGCCGCCGCGTCTTCGCGTACGCGAGGCTGACTTCGTAGCCCGCCATGCCGATGGCGGCGGCTCCTGCGCCCACCGCGATGCGCGCTTCGTTCATCATGTGGAACATGCAGCGCAGCCCTTCGCCGGGCTTGCCGACGAGATAGCCGATCGCCCCGGCTGCGCCTCGCACCGCGTAGCGACCTTCACCGAAGTTGAGCAGCGTATTGGGGATGCCGCGGTAGCCGAGCTTGTGGTTCAGGCCGGCGAGTGCCACGTCGTTGCGCTCGCCGGTCAACTCGCCAGCCGTGGTGACGAGCTTCTTTGGCACGACGAACAGTGAAATTCCCCCGGTTCCTGCCGGCAGTCGGCCGTCCTCGCCAGGAATCTTGGCGAGTACGAGATGAATGATGTTCTCGGACATCTCGTGATCGCCGTTCGAAATCCACATCTTGTTGCCGAAGAGACGGAACCGCGGACCAAGCGGGTCCGACTTGTGATCGGCGCCATCCGGCACGGCTCGCGTGATGATGTCGGACAAGCCGGACCCGGCCTGGGGCTCGGACAGGCACATGGTCCCGAACCAACGCCCGGACAACTCATGGCGCGCAAACACGTCACGTTGTCGCTCCGTGCCGTGGGCGAGCAGCAGGTTGGCATTGCCGACTGTCAGCAGGCCACCGCCCCCCAGTCCAATCCCGCCCTTGGCGAAGAACACGTTGGCAGCCGTTTCCACGACTGTGGGCAGTTGCATGCCGCCGAATGCGTAATCCTGGGTCGCGGCGAGCAGGCCCGTCTCGACATAGGCGCGGGCGGTCTCGTAGGCACAATCCGGCAGCACCACGCGATCGTCCTCCATCCGCGGCTCCTGCGTATCCGCGCGCCGGTTGGCGGGCGCAAACTTCTCCGCCGCGACCCGCTCGCAGACCTGCAGCATGGATGCGAAAGTCTCCCGGCTGTGATCCGAGAATCGCGATCGGGTGCACAACGCTTCGATGTCGAGCCAGTCGAAAAGAAAGAATTCAATGCTGCGACGCATGGACGCCGATACTCCTCTCGTGGGCGCGCGGCCCGGTGGGTTTCCGGCCTGTCAGCCGTACTGCTCCCTGAGGGCGCGCTTGTTGATCTTGCCGACGCTCGTCCTCGCCAGCGAGTCGACGAACGTCACGCGTTCCGGCACGGCGTACCGCGGAATCGTTCCGGCAGCGGCGGCCGCTGCAATCCAGGCGCGGATCGCATCGCCCGTCAGGGACCCGGCGTGCCCGGGTCGCGGCACCACGAGAACGTGGGGCCTTTCGCCCCACTTCGCGTCGCGTACCGCGATGACGGCGACTGCGGCGACCTCGGGATGTCGTGAGACGATGTCTTCGATCTGGATCGATGACAGCCATTCGCCACCCGTCTTGATGATGTCTTTGGTGCGATCCGTGATCTGCACAGAGCCGTCGGGGTCGATGCGGGCGACGTCCTGGGTGTGCAGGTAACCGCCGCGCCAGAGCTCTTCGGAGGCCGGCGCGTTACCCACGTAACACTGGGTCAACCAGGGTGCGCGCACCACGATTTCCCCGGTTGCGTGATCGTCATGGGGCAGCGGCGACCCCTGGTCGTCAACGATCCGCAGATCGACCAACGGAATCGGTGCGCCAGTGCGGCAGCGGCGCTCAATCTCTGCTTCCACCGGGAGGCTGCCGGGCGCAGATGCCAGGCAGGAGACCGTGAGGGCCGGCCCGGTTTCCGACATGCCGTATCCGGCGTAGATGTCGATGCCGCGATCGAGCGCCTCGCGTGCAAGCCCCGTGGAGAGTGCAGATCCCCCGATGCAGATCTTCCAGCCGCGCAGGTCGCCGCCATTTGCGGCCGCTTCGGACAGCAACATCTGCAGGATGGTGGGCACGCAATGGGAGTACGTCACGCCCTCGCGCTGGCGCAGGGCGAGGATTTCACCGGGCACGTACCGTCCCGGGTAAACCTGCTTGATCCCGAGCAGAGTGGCAACGTACGGATTACCCCACGCATGCACATGGAACATGGGGGTGAGCGGCATGTACACGTCGCCGCTGCGCATGCCCTGCCCGTGGGGCGCGCCTCCGCCGGCTGCCATCACCGCAAGCGTGTGCAGGACCAGCTGGCGATGGCTGAAGCACACGCCCTTCGGCACACCCGTGGTGCCTGTCGTGTAGAAAGTGGTGGCGACGGCATTCTCGTCGAAATCCGTGAACGCAAAGTCCGGGGTCGATCGGGCGAGCAGGGCTTCGTACTCGTCATCGATCCACTCCGGAATCGTGAGGTCGCTGGCGCCGTCGGCAATGAGCACGACGGTTCGCAGCGCCGGCAACTGTTCGCGGATGCCCGCGAGCAATGGAAGGAACTCGTGGTGGACCAGCAGCACCTCCGCGTGCGCATGGTCCAGCGTGTACGCGATCTCCCCCGGCGAGAGCCGCACGTTCACGGTCTGCAGTACGGCGCCCATCATCGGAACGCCGAAATAGCACTCCAGGTACCGATGGCTGTCCCAGTCCATCACCGCAACCGTGGTACCCGCTTCGACGCCGCGCGATGCGAGCCCGTTCGCGAGGCGGCCGAGGCGCTCGCGAAGCCCGGCGTACGTGCAGCGAAACTGGTTGCGGTAGACGATGTGCTGCGAGGGAGAGATTGCGAGCGGTCTGTGCAGCAGGTGTCGCAGCAGCAGCGGGTAGTTATAGGCCTCGCTCGCCCGCCCGGAAAACCTGATCGGCATGACGTCTCCTGAAGCTCACTCGTGGTCGATCCAGACGGGACTCGACCAGGCCGTCTCGCAGTCGATCCGCAAGACGCGTGTGAAATAGCTCTGCGCACCTTCCGCGCCCGGTTTGTCATCGCGCCAGTCGATGTCGCACTCGGTGCGTCCGGCAAGATCGAGTTTCTCGATCGGCTCGCCGTTGCGATAGATGACGGCTTCCCGGAGCGGCACCGCCGAGCGGATCGAAAGCCGGTATACGGGACGGTTGGGGAGTCGCCGGCGGGAGAGGGCAGAGCCCATGGGTTGCCCGTCGAGTGTCGCCCACACCGTGAACCCCGAGCAGGTGACTGCGAAGCTGCGCTTGCTGGTCAGCGCCTCAAACAGGCCCGCGCGGCCGTCTTCCTTGACGTACACAGCGGCCAGTCCGCTGCCGAGATGGTGGAAGATGTGGCCACGGGAGGGCAGCCGCCCCTGCGCCAGGCCCGGGTAACCGTCGTGGCTGTCAGACGAGGCGATGAAGCCGCTGCGCACGCCGCGCTGCAGGGAATGGATATGCGCCAGTTCCTTGATCCGGGCGGCACCCATCGACACGGGGCGGCCGTGTTCGAGGGAATCACCCCAGCTGGAGTAGATTTCCACGACCGTGTCGAACTGCGGGTCGTGGAAGCGCGCCATGTCCAGCGGGAACTGCGCGGCGCTCATGTGGTGGGGAACGGTGATGGAGGGAAGGTTGAGGCCGCGCAGATAAGCCCACAACTCCGCAGGAGTCGGTGAGTCAGCGGGGCGCGCACTCTGGTTGGTATAGGGATCGCGCGAGAAATACAGCGGACCGGGGGTGTCCGCGAAGTACACGTTGCGGTGGCCATAGGTATTCGAAGTCCATTCGAACCCGTGCATCGTGATGAACTTCGGCGAGTTGTATGCGTCGGTGAGCCCTGTCAGGTGGGCCCAGTCCCGCTCGTCCATCTGCCAGTCGTGCTCGGACAGGCAGAAGAAGTCCAGTCCCGCCACATCCCGGGCGAACCGCATCAGGGAATCCCGATCGCCCGTGCCACACGGGCCTGCCGCACCCTTCCCGTCGGGGATGTCGGACAGGAAAATGCTCTCGCCGGAATGATTGTGAAGGTCGCCGAAGAGGAGCTGGTATCCTTCAGGTGACCACCGGGGTGGTGCCGAGAGCGTCCAGCGTATCGCCTCGAGATGAGTGTCGACTGCCAGGGGCCGCAGGCCCAGTGCCACCCGACACCACTGCCGGGTCGGCACCCGGCCGACGTAGCGCAGGGTCAGCCGCGCCGGCTCGCCCGGCGACACGAGGCCCTTCGGCACGATGACGACGAGGTGCCCGTCGACGAAGGTCGATTCGCGCGTGATCATCTCGTCGAGATCGAAATTCATCCCGAAGGCGGTCGCGTCCACCCGCGTGACGTAGAAGCCCGCCAGCCCGTTGTCCGACTCCCAGGTCCGGGATTCCTTGACCATCGCCAGCTCCGCGATGCGGTTGTCACCGACCGACAGCTCGAAAACGCCGGTGGGCTGCGGTATCGGGGAACCGTTACCCATCGAGAAGTTCACGACGAAGCAGGCCAATTCGCACGGATTGGCGGGGACGACGTGACTGAACCAGGTCAGCGTGTTGCCTGCGTTGCCGTCGAGGATGTGGGCGCTGAGTGCCAGGGACGATGACGCGACCTGCCGGCTGGTCACGTCATAGCGGCGGCAGCCGTCGTTCGGTGCGAAGATCGCGCCACCATCGCCGAACACGTCGAAGTTGATGACGTCGATGCCGGTCCGCTCGCGGATCAGTTGCAGCGTTTCCGGTTGCGGCCATCGCGGGGAGAAGGTCTCCTCGGCGATCCCGGCCAGGGCCCGCTCGAGCTCACGGCGCCTGGTGTCGGACAGTCTCATCGCACACCGCCCGGTGCGAAGCCCGCCAATGGAGCGCGCTTGATCGCGGTCGTCAGACGCCGATGCCAGTCGATGTCGCGCCACATGCCACGGAACTGCGGTCCGCAGAAGTTGCTGGTGGCGAGCGCCTTCCAGCGGCCGGTCATGAGTGCGCGCCCGACGCCGTGCTCGCAGACTTCCTTGACCCAGCCCCAATCGAGCATGGGCCAGTCCCGGTAGTTGATCGGGCCCCAGCACTCCGTGGTCACCAGCGGCAGGCCTGTGGTCTGCGACCATGTTGCGGCGGCATCGATGGCGGCTTCGAGGAAGCCCCGCCAATGCCCGGGCGCCTGCCGATATTCGGCTTCGGCCCGTTGCATCGCCGGATAGCCAGCCGGGTCGAACCTGCTGGCGCCGAGGTCGTAGCCGATGCGCTGATGGAAGTCGCTGAATTCCGGGGAGCACATCCAGATGTGCAGTTCGAGGAGGTCGAACGTGGAGACGTCCTGCCCGGCAGGGTTCATGAATTCGCCGGCATAAGAGAAGCAGTAATCGAAACCGGGGTGGCGCTCGCGCACGGCGAGGATCGCGGCGGTGATCCAGTCGCGCATGCGCGGCGTGGCACGGGACTCAATTCCGGTGCTGTTCCAGTTTGCGTACAGGAACGGGCTGTAAGTGGGCAGGGGAATCTCGTTGGTCAGATCCACGTACAGGATGGAATCGGCCAGGCCTTCCGCCACCACGACGTCGAGCACGGCCGCCCATTGCCCGGCCTGGATGCGCGGCTCGACCAGCCGCATTCGCGAATCGGCAGTGTCCTGCCGGTACCAGGTGGAGAGGCCCACATCGACACCGCGATCCCGGCACAGGCCGATGAACTCGACCAGCGAACGACGTGGGGAGGCGATGCGCACCGGGCCTGGCGCGCCCCAGTCGTGCTGGTTCCAGACGGGCAGCAGATCCCACTCACGGTCCGCGCCGGCCCCGACCTCCTGGGAGAGCAGGTGCGGGAAGGCGTCGATGCGCACGGCCGTGTAGCCACGCTCAACGAGGCCGTCCAGCGCTCGTGCCCAGTCTTCATAGCCGGAACCTTGCCATCGTCGCTCGAGCCACGAGAAGTCCCACATCGCGATGGCGCACGGCTGGGTCAGAGTGGATATGCGCATGAACCCTTTTTCAATCCATTCGACTTGTTCAACCCTGCCAGCGCGTGCTGCGGGTCTGGACCGCGCCGCTTGCGCCCAGATCGCCGCGCAGGCGCACACCATGACCGGGGCGATCCGAAAGGCGCAGGAAGCCGTCCGACACTTCGGGTAGCCCCTCGGCAATCTCGGTGTACCAGGTGCGCAGCCACGCCCGGGTGGTTTCCTGCACGAGCCCGTTCTGCTGCGCGCAGGCCAGGTGGGCAGCGACGGCAAGTGACACGGGGCCCGTGCAGTCGTGCGGAGCGACCGGTACCGTGAACGTGTCCGCCAGATCCGCAACTTTCTTCGCCTCCGTCAGCCCTCCGGTCCAACCGACGTCGACGGTGACAAAATCGACGGCGCCACGTTGCAGCAGGGGCAGCAGTCCGCGTCGCCCGAAACAGGTCTCGCCGGTGGCGATGGGGACGTCGATCTCGGCGCGCAGGGCGGCCAGGGCGTCCACGGCGTCCGGACGCAGCGGATCCTCGATCCAGTAGGGTCGCAGGCCGGCCAACGCGTTCGCGATCCGCGTGGCCGAGCGGCGATTCCACAGGCCATGAAGTTCAATCATGACATCCATGTCCCAACCCACCTCAGTGCGGATGGCCTCCAGGATGCCGACGCCGGCCGCGAGTTCGTTCACGCTCAGGTCCACACCGCCGGTGCGTTCCGCCGCCATGTCGAACGGCCAGATCTTCATGCCGGTGATGCCCTCGTCGGCGAGCTCGCGCGCCAGCGCGCCGGGCCGCGTCAGAAAGCCCTGCAGGTCCTCGTACTGCGCAGTGCGGGAGGCTGGCGGAAGGCCCCAGTTCGTGGAGTTCTGCCTCATCGTGGAACTGACATAGTCCGGGCCGGCACAGGTGTTGTAGATACGGATCCCGTCGCGCGCCGCGCCTCCCAGCAGCCGGACGATTGGCTGGCCCGTCTGCAGGCCGAGGAGATCCCACAGCGCCATGTCGATCGCCCCGTTGCCGCGCTGTTCGATGCCGCCGGACTGGTAGCCGACGTAAGGCGTGAGGAGTCGACCGATTGCCTCAGGTGCAGGATTCACGGCTCCGAGCAACAGCGGAGCGACTTCACTGTGAAGGTAGACCTCGACGGCGGCGGCACAATAGAACGCCTCCCCGAGCCCGGAAAGACCGGTGTCCGTGTGCAGGCGCACCAGACACAGGTTCGGCTGGATACCCGGGCGGATGGTCTCGATTTCAATTACCTTCATCGGCGTGCATCCCTGAGCGCAGCGCCGATGTCCGGACCCGCAGGATTGCCGGGCGGCAGGATGTCTGCGAGGGGTCGATCGAGATCCGGCCCGTAATGCGTCTCGGCAACCGACAGATGTTTGATCATTTGACGGCGCGCGGCCCGGCTGTCGCGCCGTCTGATGGCTGCCAGGATCGCGTGATGGATCGGGGCGCCGGTGTCGCGGACGCGCCGGTCTCCGAGGCTTCGCAGCATCAGCGCGAAGCTGAGGCTGCGGATGGAGCCGAACATCACCTGCAGTACCGAATTGCGCGTCGCCAGCAGCACTGCCTCGTGAAAGGCAAGGTCTTTTTCCGCCTTGGCGATGACATTGTCGGTGGCGTCGAGGGAGTCGAGCAGCGCCTGCATGTGCTTCAGATCGGCGGCGCTGCGGTTTGCGGCCGCGAGTGCTGCGGCCTCTCCCTCCAGCATGATGCGCGCTGCGGACAGCTGTCGCGCGGTCACTTGCCCGCGCCGGGTGAGGATCTCCGGGGTGGCCACCCCGCCGGTCGGGCGCAACTCCCGCACGAAGGTACCGCGGCCAGGCTGCGCCATGACGAGCCCGCGCTCCTGCAGGATACGCAGAGCCTCGCGCACGACCGGCCGGCTCACTCCATGACGCTCGGCCAGCTTGCGTTCCGATTCGAGCCGTGAGCCTGCCGGCATGGCGCCGGTCACGATCCTGGCGTCGAGGTGCGTGATCAGTTGCGCCACCGTGGCAGGCATCGCCGCGCCCGTGGTTGGTGTGGTCGGCACCGGAACTCCCTTGCTGCCGTTGACGTGTCGCTGCAATCGCAGGCTATCACTGCGGGTGGCGCCGGGGAGACATGCCGGCGGCCTGCCAGCCGCTTGCACCACCACGCCACCTCGTGACAGACTACCAAGACTGGTATGACCGGTCTAGCCAGTAGCTTCGAACAGGTCCCGGGCACGATGTCCGGGGTACCGGCACGAACCACGCGGGGAGGAATCTGGAATGACACGGCTTGGTAGTCGCTGCTTGAGGACGGATGCGCTGCTGCTGGCGGTTGTTGCGCCGTTGCTGCCGGTTTCGGTGGCATACGCACAAAACCGGTCCGAGGCGCAGGACAAGGGGCTGGAGGAGGTCATCATCACCGCGCAGAAGCGCGTCGAGCGGCTGCAGGATGTACCGCTGGCGGTCAGTGCCGTGTCGGGCGATGCCCTGCAGACACTTTCCATCAACAGTCCGGTGGAACTGCGCTACGTCGCGCCGAGCCTGAATTTCCAGGGTTCGGCGAACGTCCGGGGCGAAGGCTTCGCCCTTCGTGGCGTCGGCACTGCCGTGTTCTCAGACACCGTCGAACAGAGCGTTGGCACCGTCGTCGACGGGGTGCCGCTGGCCCGTCACGGGCAGGCCGTGGCCGACCTGATCGACATCGAACGGGTGGAGGTGCTGCGCGGGCCGCAGGGCATGCTGTTCGGCAAGAATGCGTCCGCCGGCGTGATATCGATCACCACGAAAAGGCCTGAATACACCAACAGCCTGCAAACGCGCATCTCCTACGCCACGAAGAACGAGGTGAAGGCGAGCGCGATCGGCAACCTGAAGCTCGCTGATACGCTTGCCTTGCGCGTCGCCTATTCGCAGACAACGCGCGACGGGATCATCGACAACATCTATCGCAATGAAGAGGTGAACGAGCGCGATTCAAAAGGTGTGCGCGCCAGGCTGCTGTGGGAGCCGACAGCCAGGCTAGATGTCAACCTGATCGGCGAGTGGAACGAGAGCAAGCAGCTCTGCTGCGCCTGGACCGTGCGCACCGCGCCGACTGGCACGCCCTACGCGAACCTGACGGCCAGCGCGGGCATCATTCCCGGCCCGCGCAACCTGCAGATCGCCGCCGACGAGAGGTTCTTCCAGGACCTCGAGAACCGGGGCGCCTCGCTGCAGCTGGACTACGACGCCGGCTGGGGAACGCTGACCTCGATTTCCGCGTACCGGGACTGGAAATCGAAGGACAACAATGACCCGGATCTCCTGCCGATCAATTACCTCGAAATCAACCAGGGCATCAGCGACCTCGAGCAGTATTCACAGGAGCTGCGCGTCACGTCCCCCTCGAGCGGCCCGTTCCAGTGGGTTGCCGGCGTGTTTCTGAACGAGTCGAAGATCCGCGGCAACTACGAGCAGACCGGCAAGCTGGGGATCCCGCTGCCGGGCACCATGGTGATCGGCAGCGTCATGGACGCCACGACCCGGAACACGGGGGCGGCACTGTTCGGGCAGGCCTCCTACGAACCGGTCGAGCATGTGAAGCTGATCATCGGCGGGCGCTACACGGATGAAGAAGTGAAGTTCGATGCCAACATGCATCCGGCGCCACAGGCTTTCATGGGCATCCCCGGCCGCTTTGTCGGGCCGGTCTGGGCGCGCAAGTCGGTCACGAACACGTCCGGTCGCGCCACGCTGCAGTATTCCTTCAACGATGACATGATGGTCTTTGCATCGGCGGCGCGTGGTTACAAGGGGCCGGGCGTGGATACACTGGGTGTCGTGCAGAGCCAGACCAATGTCATCCGGCCGGAAATCCCGACGAGTTATGAAGTCGGCCTGCGTTCACAGTTCCTCGACCGCACCTTGACCTTCAACATCACCGGCTTCACGACCGATTACAAGGATTACCAGGCGCAGATTTTCGACACGAGCATTTCGCCGGCGCGCTTTGCGCTCGCCAACGCCGGCAAGGTGCGCACACGTGGCTTCGAGGTCGACCTGGTGAGCCAGCCGGTGAGTGACCTTACCCTCAGCGGTTCGTTTGCCTATGTCGATGGCACGTTTCTCGAGTTCAGGAACATCGGGTGTTATTCAGGCCAGCCAGTATTGCCGCTGGGTACGCCCCGGACCTCGCCCGGCCAGTGCATCCTGATCACGCCAACGCAGGCGGTCACCTATGCCGACGGCCGGCAACTGCCCAACTCGCCGAAATTCACCTACAGCCTGACAGCGAGCTACCAGCACAAGGTGCGCGACCTGCGCGTCGACCCCTCGCTGAACTGGTTCTGGCGCAGCAAGGTCAATTTCGATCCGTCGGGCAATCCGCTGTTTGTCGAGAAGGCGTACGGGCTGCTGAATGCCAATGTCAGTGTGGGCCCCGACAGCGACAAGTGGCGGCTGTCGTTCTTTGCCCGCAACATTCTCGACAAGCATTTTGTGAATACGGTGTTCGGCCAGCCGGTACTCAACAACCCGGGCGTGTCGGTGCAGTTCCCGAGCCCCGATGCCGAGAGGCTGCTGGGAGTCGCCCTGGAACTGAAGTTCGGCGGGCAATAGCGGGGTAGCCGGAGTGAGAGCGCCGCGCCCATTCCGTGGGCGCGGCGCATCGGGCGGGGCACGGGAACCCGGAATCGACCTTCATCGGGTCAGCAGCCGCACGGAGTCATCGGCCGCATGAGCAGACGCCTCCCCATCACAGTCGTCGGCAGTATCAATCGCGACATCGTCGTGCACTACGACACTCTTCCGCGGCTTGGGGAAACGGTCTTTGGGCAGCATCTCGCGTTCGGCCATGGCGGCAAGGGCGCGAACCAGGCTTTTGCGGCCAGCCGGCTTGGCGGTGATGTCGCCATGGTGGGCCGCGTCGGCCAGGATGAGTACGGCGCGCTGGCCCGCCAGGTCCTCGCCGCGGAAGGATGTGCCGTCGCGGGCGTCCGTACGCTCGGTGACCTTTCCGGTCAGGCGCTCGTGCTGGTTGGACGGGATGCGGGCAACCGGATCCTGGTCATCAAGGGGGCGAACGGGCGGTTTACGGCGCGCGAACTGGAGCGTGATGCGGCTCTGCTCGCCAGAGGTGGGCTCGTGCTGCTGCAACTGGAAATTCCGCTGGAAACGGTGGTGCTGGCAGCCGAAAAGGCGCGCGCCGGCAGTGCCCGGGTTCTCCTCGATCCAGCCCCCGCGATTGCGCTGCCGCTCGAGCTTCTGCAGGTCACCGATATTCTTACCCCCAACCAGACCGAACTGGCAGCCCTCACCGGCCGTGCACCTGCCAGTTACGCAGAAGTGATCGAGGCTGCGCAGCAACTGCGTGCCCAAGGGCCGGGTGCGGTAATCGTGAAGATGGGGGCCGAAGGCTGCCTGCTGCTCGACGCGAATGGCCCGCGCCGCTTCGCTGCCCCTGCGGTGGAAGCCATCGACACCACCGGTGCGGGTGACTGCTTCAATGCCGCGCTGGCTGTTTCACTGGCGGAAGATGCGCCGCTGACGGATGCCTGCCGCTTTGCAGTCGCCGCCGCTTCGCTCTCCGTCACGCGGCAGGGAGCACAAGCCTCCGCCCCGCAACGCGTCGAGGTGGAAGAGTTGCTGGCCCGCGTGACAACGGGATCCGTGCAGATCAGGTGGAGATAACGGTGCGTCGAATCGGCTGGATACATCCTGAGGATCTGCTTCGCTACGAGTTGCAGCAGTCCGAGCTCGAGGGTGTGGACGTGACTGCGATTCGTGATCGCTGGTGCGATGCGGGCTTCTCCCCGGAGCCGCTCGGCTATGTGGCGTCGAACCTGCCACGGGAGAGGCGAGAGCAGGTTCTGGCGCGGGAACTGCTCGCTGAACTCGCATCACTGCCGCGCCCCGCTGCCGATCGCGAACCGGGCGACTGGTCCAGTATTCGAGCCACCCTTGGGTCGAGCAGTGATGAGCCGCATCACGCTCCATCGGCCAGCCGCATTCGCGGCGCGTGGGTGGGGCGCGCCGTCGGTTGCGTACTGGGAAAGCCCGTCGAGGGCATCCCGCGGCAGGGTATCGACGAGATTCGCCGTGCGACCGGCAGGGATCCGCTGCGCCACTACTTCACGGCTGAAGGCCTCGATCCGGCGACCGCGGCGCGCTGGCCCTGGAATCCGACTGCCGCGCCCACCAGCCTGGTCGAAACCATCGCAGGGACTCCCGAGGATGACGACATCAACTACACCCTCATTGCCCTGCGAATTCTCGAACAGCATGGGCCGGACTTCACCGCGGGGGATGTTGCCTGGTACTGGCTCAACGACATGCCGGCGTTGAGGTCATTCACCGCGGAACGGATCGCCTACCGGAATCTGCTGCTTGGGCTCGAACCGCCCGATACGGCCAGCACCGGCAATCCCTTCCGGGAATGGATCGGGGCGCAGATCCGGGCGGACCTCTACGGCTGGGTGAATCCCGGCGCCCCGCTGCGGGCGGCCGAGTGGGCGTGGCGGGACGCCTCGGTGAGTCACACGCGCAACGGCCTCTACGGCGCCATGTTCGTCGCCGCCATGTCCTCGGCCGCGATCACTGGCTGCAGCGTCGACGAGCTGCTCGATACGGGCGCGGCGGTGATACCACCGGGCAGCCGCATGGCCGATGCTGTCGCCTTCGGTCGGCGCCTCGGCAAGAACGCGGATAGCCCTTCCGCAGCGTACCGGCAGCTGGAGCAGGCGTACGGGCATCTGCACTGGGTGCATGTGCTCAACAATGCGGCCCTGGTCTGCTACGCCCTGACCGCATCGCAGGGCGACTTCGACACTGCAATCGGCCTCGTGGTTGCAGGTGGCTGGGATACCGATTCCAATGGTGCGACGGTCGGGGCGATAACCGGCGCGCTGGCAGGCCACGACGGCATCGACAGACGCTGGTCGGACCCGCTGCGCGGTAGGATATCCAGCTCACTGCCCGGCTTCGATGGCGTCGGGTTCGACGAGCTTGTTGCCCGGACACTGTCGGTCGCCCGGGAGATCACATGCGCATGAGAGATGACACAAGACGTCGGCTCGCCGCGGACGGGTTGCAAGGCAGGCTGCGACGACGATTCCCGCTTCGCACTGCGCTTGCGGGACTGGTCATCGTGGCGCTCGCACTGACCACTGTCAGCTGTGGTGGCGGTGCTGGTGGTTCCGCTGAGACGGCGCGCAAGGTCCCAGCCGGGGAAGGCACTCTCATCCTGTCGAACATTGTCGCTGCATCCACCCAGCTTGCGTCCGCTGCCGGGTGGGCGAATCAGTCGCCGTACATGCAAGCCGTCTACGACACCCTGCTGCACGAAGCTCCCGACGGATCGCTCGAACCGTGGCTGGCGAGTGCGTGGGTGTACAGCGACGACCGCAAGACCCTCACGCTGACTCTGCGCCCCGACGTCGTGTTCATCGACGGCACGCGTTTCACCGCCGATGCCGCTGCGCAGAACCTGCTCCGCTTCCGTGACGGCAGCTCGCCCAACCGGGCCCGGTTGGCGAATGTGCTCGACGTGAAGGCCACCGGCGATCACACCGTGCAGATAACCCTGTCGAGACCCGACCCGGGCCTGCTGCCCTCGCTTGCGCAGAACCCCGGCCTGCAGGCGAGCCCGGCGCAGTTCAACGCTCCCGATGCCGAGGCCGTCCCCGTGGGTAGCGGCCCGTATGTCCTCGACACAAAGGCCACGGTGCCAGGCTCGCGTTACGTCTATCACGCCAATCCGGGGTACTGGGCGCCGGAAATCCGCCACTACAGGAAGCTGGTCATCAATGTCTACGATCAGGAACCGACCATCGTCAACGCGATCTCCACCGGCGAGATCAACGGGGCGCAGCTGCCGGGTTCCGGTTCCATCCGCCAGATCGAGGCGGCCGGATTCACGCTCTATCCGCAGGAGATCTCCTTCAACGGGCTGCTGATCCTCGACCGCGATGGGGTCACCAACAAGGCGCTCGGCGATGTGCGCGTGCGGCAGGCCATCAATTACGCCATCGACAGGAAGGCGATGCTCGAAGCCGCAGCCAATGGTCTCGGAACCGTGACAACCCAGGTGCTCGGACCGTCGTCGCCAGCCTACGATGCGACCCTCGATGGCCGATACCCCTACGATCCGGTCAAGGCCAGGCAGCTGTTGGCCGCTGCCGGCTATCCGGATGGATTCCGGCTTACGATGCCGGCGATCGCCGGAACCGGCAACCTGCCGCTCGCAACCCTGACCGCCGCATTCCTCGGGGATGCAGGCATCAAGGTCGTTTATGAGCAGCAGGCGGATCTTGCGTCGTATGTTGGCGCACTGGCGCAGGGCAAGTTCGGCATCGGATGGATGCAGTTGCAGACGAGTCCGTCGGTCGCCTTCGTCGTGGCGGACCGGATCGCCAAAGGCGGCCCCTTCAATCCGTTCGGCACGAATCGGCCGCAAGTCACGGCATGGCTGGACAGGATCTACACCGGTACTGCGGAGGAGTCGAACGAGGCCGCGAAGGCGTTGAATGCATACATCGTCGAGCAGGCGTGGTTCGATCCGTGGTATCGCAACCAGACCTTCTTCGCTGCCGACGCGAATACCGTTGTGACCCAGCAGGATACGAATACCTATCCGTACCTGTGGAATATCAGGCCAAGGCGATGACCGCGCAGCGATGACAGTGGGCGGCAGATCCGGGCTGCGGTTGGCGGGGTGAGCCCGGGTGCTCTGGTACATCCTGCAACGGTTCCTCGCCAGTCTCATGCTGATCGCAGTGGTGATTGCGGGGACCTTCTTCATCCTGCATCTGTCGACCGACAAGGTCGCCCGCGGCATACTAGGCCCGGACGCGACGCAGGAAGTGGTCTTGCAGAAGAAGCAGGAGCTCGGCCTCGACCGGCCGATCGTCACCCAGTTCGCGGACTGGGCGGCGCGTGCCGTGCGCGGCGACCTTGGAAGATCATGGTTCAGCGGGGAGCCTGTCATTACCGCGATCGCGACCCGACTCCCTGTCACGCTGGCCATCATCACCGCGGCAACGGTCCTCATCGCGGCGATATCGATGGTTCTCGGCGTCCTCGCCGCGACGCGCCGCGGCCGGATCGACCAGGCGGTGCAGGTCCTGTCGGTCATGGGTTTCGCCATTCCCAACTTCATCCTCGCGATCCTGCTGGTCAGCGTGTTCGCCATCCGGCTCGGATGGTTCAGGGCAGTGGGTTATCAGTCGCTGTTCGACTCGCCCGCAGGCTGGCTCGATACCGTCACCTTGCCGGTCATCGCATTGGCGGTGTCGGGCATATCCGGGGTCGCGCCTCAGGTGCGGGGGGCGCTGCTCGACGCGCTGGGCAAGGATTATGTGCGCACGCTGCGCAGCCGCGGCTTGCCCTGGCGTCGGGTCGTGTACCGGCATGTGCTTCGTGGATCGATGGGACCTGCCCTGTCCATGCTCGGCGTGCATTTCATCGGCATGTTCGGCGGTGCCGTGCTGATCGAGCGCATCTTCGCCATTCCGGGCATCGGCCAGATGAGCGTCAATGCGGCGCTCAACAGTGACGTGCCCCTCGTCATGGGTTTCGTGGTCGCCGTCTCATTCTTTGTCGTGCTGCTCAACCTGATTGTCGATCTCATCCAGGCCTGGCTCGACCCGCGGGTCCGGATGACGACGTGACCGACCGCATGCTCCCCGGGTCTGATACGCGCCGTCGTTCCTTGATGACGCGAGTGCTGCAAAACCCGTTGGGCGCGATCTGCCTGGGCTATCTCGTTCTGACAGTACTGGCCGGATTCCTGGCGTCGTCGATCAGCGGCTACCATCCGAACGAGGTCTTCCCACGCGAGATCCGGCTCGGGCCATCTGCCGCACACTGGATGGGCACGGACTCCTCGGGGCGCGACATCTTCTCCCGCCTCCTGCACGGAACGCTGCCGACCCTGCGGGATGCGTCCATTGCCGTCATCGTTGCGTCATTGCTGGGTACCCTGTTCGGCCTCGTGGCCGGCTACTTCGGCAAGTGGCTGGAGACGATCGGCACGCGTGTCGCGGATCTGCTGATGGCGCTCCCTGGCCTGGTCGTCCTGCTGGCCGTGCGAACCGTGGTCGGGCCCTCCATGCCGTTGATGATGATCGCACTGGGCATCGTCATGTCCGGCGGATTCTTTCGCGTCGTCCATGCAGCCGTTCTCGGCGTGCGCAATGAGCTCTTCGTCGACGCCGCGCGCGTCTTTCGTCTGTCGGATACGCGCATCATCCTGCGCCATATCCTGCCGACCGTGCGCGGCCCCGCCGTGATCCTGGCGGCAAACCTGATGGCGATCTCGATTGCCATCCAGGCCGGATTGGTGTTCCTCGGGCTTGGTGACCTGTTCGCTCCGGGCTGGGGCAACCTGCTGAACGGCGGATTCGCCAATATCTATATCGCACCCCTTGAATTGTTGTGGCCGAGCGTGGCGATCGGTCTCACCTGCGTCATCTTCTTCCTGTTCGGCAATGTGGTGCGCGACGAATTCGCGCGGACCGGAATCAATGCTGCAGCCGTCGCGCGCGGGTCAGGCGCCGCCGATGGCAGCGCGCCGGCAGACGGCGAGACCGGAGTGCGGCACAGGCACGATCCCGCTGCCGTGGATGAGGCGCCGACAGATGGCCAGGCCGTACTGGGCGTTCGCGGGCTGGTTGTGGGTTACCCGGGTGCCGACGGGCGAGTCAATCGGGTGGTCGATGGTGTCGACTTGCGGATCGCCCGCGGCGAGATCCATGGCTTGATCGGTGAATCCGGATCCGGGAAGAGCCAGGTCGTGCTGAGCATCATCCGGCTGCTGCCCGAGGGCGGCAGGATCGTCGCCGGATCGATATTCCTGGGTGGCCGGGATGTCCTGGGAATGATGGAAAGGGAGATGGATCGGCTGCGCGGTCGATACGTTGCCTACATCCCCCAGGAACCCATGAGCAACCTCGACCCCGTCTTTACCGTCGGCAGCCAACTCGTCGAGCCGATGCGCATTCAGCTGGGCCTCGGGCGTCGCGCGGCACGAAATCGCGCCATGGAACTGCTGGAGCAAGTGGGAATCGGCGACCCAAAGCGGGTATTCGACTCGTACCCCCATCAGATTTCCGGAGGCATGGCACAGCGCATTCTCATTGCCGGCGCGATCAGTTGTGGCCCGACCCTGCTCGTCGCCGACGAGCCCACGACGGCGCTGGACGTGACCATTCAGGCCGAGATCCTCGAGCTGCTGCGCGACCTGCGTCGGCAGCTCGATCTCGCGGTGCTGCTCGTGACCCACAATCTCGGTGTCGTGGCGGACATCTGCGACAAGGTTTCGGTGATGCAGTCCGGCCGCATCGTTGAAACAGGCTCTGTCGGCGACATCTTCGCCGATCCAGGGCATCCGTATACGCGGGCACTGTTTGCCGCGACCCTGGACGATGCGCCCACCCGCGCGCCCTATGCGTCGGGCCTCATCGAGGCGAACCATGGTTGAGCCGCTGCTGATCATCGATCGGCTCACTGTCACCTACCCGGGGCGTGGATTGCGTGCAAGACCCTTCACCGCCGTGCGTGACGTCAGCCTCGACGTCCGTCCGGGCGAGACCGTCGGGCTGGTCGGTGAGTCAGGCTCCGGCAAGAGCACCATCGGCCGCGCCATCCTCGGCCTCGCCCCCGTGACCTCCGGGACCATCAGGTACGCCGGACACGACATCAGCCATGCCCGACGGGGCGAGTGGCGCAAGCTCGCCGGCGATCTGCAGGTCGTGTTCCAGGATCCGTATTCATCGCTGAATCCGGCACTGACTGTCGAGACGATCCTGATGGAGCCGTTGACAGCCGGCGGTGTGCCGAAACGCGAGGCGGCACAGCGCATCAGGGGATTGCTCGATGCCGTCCGTCTGCCGAAGGATTCGCTCGATCGATTGCCCCGCGAATTCAGCGGGGGCCAGCGGCAGCGCATCGCGATCGCCCGCGCCTTGTCTGTGAAGCCGCGGCTGATCATCTGCGATGAACCCGTCTCGGCACTGGATCTGTCGACTCAGGCGCGAGTGCTGGCGATGTTCCGCGAAATCCAGGAGACGAGCGGTGTTGCCTACCTCTTCATCTCGCACGACATTTCGGTCGTGCGAACCCTGTCCCACCGGGTAGGGGTCGTGTATCGGGGCGGGATCGCGGAGTGGGGCGAGTGTGCGCAGGTCACCGAACGCCCCGCGCACCCCTACACGCAACGCCTGCTGCTGGCCGCACCGGTCGCAGATCCGATCCGGCAGGCACGTCGACGGGACCGCTGGCTCGCTGCCCGTACGAACACCATTCCTCAACCGCGATAGCGGTTTGCAGGCAGTCCCGGGACGGTGGATCGGGCACAAAAAATGCCGCCTGCATGCGGTTGTCCCGCAAGCTGCTCCGGGGTGAGCCCGATCCTGGCGGTCGTGATGTACAGATCGGTCAGGTCCGGCCCACCGAACGCACAACAGGTCGGTTGCGAGGCAGGCAGGACAACCGTGCGATCCAGACGCCCTTCCGGGGTGTAACGACGCACCTCGCCGCCACCGAACATGGCGATCCAGAGGCAGCCCTCGACATCGACCGCCAGCCCATCCGGCACGGCGCCGTCATCGGGGAATCGCAGCAGCACCCGTGCGCGATCGATCTCGCCGCGCGCCGCATCGAAATCGAAGACGGTCAGGGTCGGCCCCCCGGGCCGTTGCGAGTCGACCAGGTACATGAGGGTGTCATCGGGGCTCCACCCGAGCCCGTTCGACAGCGTCAGCCCATGAAACACCGGGCAGGCGCGACCGGACGTGTCGAGCCTGTACAGTGCGCCCGCGTGCGGCGTCACTGCATACGCCATCGTACCTGCCCAGAACCGGCCCGCACTGTCACACTTGCCGTCGTTCATCCGCATTCCGGGCTGACCGATCTCCGCGTCACCGAGCCTCGAGATCGATCCATCTTCGTCGACGACTGCAAATCCGCTGCCCAGTGCAGCCACGAAGCCAGAGGCAGCACGTCGCGCAATGGCGCCGACCGGTTCCCCCAGGGACAGGCAACGGTCAATTCCAGTGTCCGCGTTCCATCGATGCAAGTGGCCGGCGAGAATATCCACCCATGCGAGCTCGCTGCGCTCCGGGTCCCAGCCTGGCCCTTCCGCGAGTTCGGCCTGCGCATCGAGGACGAGTTGCGCGACCGCGTACCTGCCTTTCACGGTGCGACCAGAATCTTCAGCGCGAGCGGGTCGCGCGCCAGCCTTTCGAATCCGTCCGTGACCACGTTCTCCAGGGGAATGACAGCCGTCAGCAGCGGTCCGGTCTGCAGAAGCCCGCTGCCCAGCATGGCCACTGCAGCCGCCACATCTTCGTCCCAAAGATGGGCGGCTGAACCGACGATACGCTTCTCTGCCAACACCACGGATCGCATCGGCAGTGTCAATGACGTGCCAGGTGTGCCGATCGCGACCACGGTGCCGCCCGCGCGGCATAACGCGAGCGCAGTATCCATGGCCGGCTGATTGCCAGCGCATTCCAGCACCAGATCCGCTCCGCGTCCGGACTGGATCAGCGCCGGCACCTGATCCGGTCCGATCACTTCGGAAAGCCCGAGAGCTTCGGCGATGGCGCGCCTCTCCTTGCGCGGCTCGACGATAATGACACGCGCCGCGCCCCTGGCCCTCGCGACCTGCGCCGTGAGCAGCCCGATGGTGCCCCCGCCGATGATGGCCGCGGTTGCGCCGGCGATATCACCCGCCTTGCGCAGCGCCCGCACCGCGACCGAGGCGGGCTCGGCGAAGGCCGCAACATCGACCGGCGTCGTTTTCGGAACAATCACGCAGGTGCCGGCATCGGCTGCAAGGTAGGTGGCGAGCCCGCCGTCGCACTGCAGGCCTCGCACTGCCAGCTGCGGGCACAGGCCGGTCTGGTGCCGCGCACACCACCAGCAATGTCCGCAGCCGACGACCACATCGGGGATCACGCGCTCGCCAGGGGCGAGCTCACCGCCAGGGCATTCGGCGACCGTGCCGACCACTTCGTGACCCAGCGTGAGCGGCGCGACAATTCCGGATCCCGGATGTGGCGTCATCACCGGGATGTCCACCGGACCTTCCAGATACTCTTCGAGGTCCGTGCCGCAGAGCCCCACGCGCTCCACCCGCACGAGAACCTGGCCGGCAGTGACCTCGGGTACGCGTATGTCTCCGACCCGGATGTCCCGTCGGCCATGCCAGCGCGCCGCGCGCATCGTGCGCGGACCACCGGATTTGTGACGCTCCCCGATGTCCAGATGCATGGGACCGTCAATGATTACACACCCCTCGGCAGGGGTTCCTTCATTTCGCGGGCTCATGACGGCACGCCTTGGGCCACTATCTCGACCCGCGTGCTGCCAGCCTGGGAGCACCAGATCTCGGCGCATTGCCTTCCCGCATCGAATGACCAGCGAATCGGCGCATCCGCGGTAATGCGGATCGCAGTGAAACGGCGTCGTGGCAGGAACACGATGGTCGGACTCTGGATTTCGGGATCGGCGTCGAGCTCAAAGCCGAGTGTGGCGCACTCATCGTCGTAGCGCATGTGCTTTAGCCTGCCCTGTGCCGCGGCGACATAGGCCCGGACAAAACCCTCGACTGCGCGCCCCCCCGAGTCCGGATCGCCGGGTGTCGTGGCCTGGTCGCGCGAGTAGATCGAGAGATCTTCCTGGTTCCAGCGGTCCCCGATGCGCGCATCGTTGCGGTTGCTGGCGGTGTAGTTCCATAGCGTCCCGGAGGCCAGCAATTCATCCAGCACGTCAAATGCGGCGGCGAGCGGCGGAATGTGTTTGTCCCAGATCTCCGGCCCGGTCTCACCGGCGTGCCAGCGTCGATAGGCGCTGGCGTCGTCGAGGTCGAACTGGATGCCGAACTCGCCAAACAGCGTGGGTGCCGGCGTCGTGTGTCCTGTACCGAGATCGCGGAGGGATTGAAGCTCGGGCCGATAGCGTGCGACAAGCTCGCTGCGCGAAACCGTGGGTGCGCGCTTGGTACGCAGGGACTGGATGTCGTACCAATGGCTTGCATTGACCCACTGTGCCGGCATCGCGGAGGGGAAGCGCTCGCCATTGGCAGTTGCGGAGGGGTTGAGTTCGGCGAACACGAGCCAGTCGCGGCGAGTGCGGCGAATGGTTTGCGCGACCTCGTTGAAGAAGGGCGCCATGATGGCGTCGGCGATACGGATCGGGTCATCGCGATGCCTCTGGAAGAAATCCTCCACGAGCGCCTCGCCGTCTTCCCCAACCGGCCGCCAGGCACCATGGGCGGCGAAGGGGTCCTCGATGCCGGGCAGCCAGACACGAATGCGGCGGGCGTTGAAGGTGCGCTCGCCGTCATATCGGAGTTTCATCGTCTGTGCGTCGCGAACCACGCATGGAATCTGCACTTGTTGTCCGTGGGCCAGGCGCAGGCCGTCGAGCGGTGTCCAGACCGGTCCTGGCCGCATGCGTGAGATATCGGCTGGCCGATTCGACAGGCTCTGGCCAATCCATCCGAGGCCCGGCTCGTTGAGCGTGTCGAAACCCACGATATTCGGCAAGTGTGCGATACGCTCCGCGAGCGCGTTCATGGCGCCGAGATAGTGGCGCTGCAGAAAGCGCTGGACATTCTCGCCGCCGACCATCCAGTCCGGCGTAAACATGGCGCCAGCGAAGAAGGCCGTCCACATGATGCCGTTGGCGGGGCGCTGATAGTTGCTCGCCCAGCTCATCATGGGATAGGAAGCCTGATGATCCTCCGGGCTGTCATAGTCGAAGTGGTGCTGCATCACCAATGCGGCATCCGATGACGAAAGCGCGCAGAGGTCGAGACCCAGGGCTTCGAATGTCCAGCCCGGTGCGCCGCTGCCGCCGCTCATGCGGCTCCAGACATCCTGGTGGAAGTCGATGAACACGATGAAGCGGTGCGCGTGCGCACGCTCCAGCACGGCAACGACGTAGTCGAGATAGGCCGAGTCGTATTGTCCCGGACCCGCGTGTGACACGGCTTCCCACGTGACCAGAAAGCGCAGCGCGTTGAATCCCCAGTGACGCAGGCGTGCGAAGTGTTCATCTGCCTCGTCAAGCGGAAACGGACGGTTTACAAAGGAGACCTGCCGATGATCGGAGAAGTCCGAGGGGTTTTCGGTCCCGCCATCGGGGTAGGGAACCTTGCAGTCACCGCCCAGGTTGATTCCCCGCAGCAGCAGATGCCGGCCATATTGATCAATAAAACGATCCAGGTCCGTGGACGCCCAAAGCGGCGTGAGCGATGAATTCATGCCCGACACCGGCTCAAGTTTGTGCCGCGGCATGCGCGGTTTCGAGAACGTCGAGGACGCGCGTATTGAGCACTCGCTCGACGGGCCCGGAGTGGCTGAACCAGAACGCACGTGAATCCCGCAGGTAGGGCTTCCAGCGAGGCAGCGTGCCGTCGTTCGGGTCGCCGGTACGCGCGAAATTTGTCCAGTAATCGATCATGAGGCTGGACTGGGCTTCGTCGGCCGGTGTTATGTTTTCAAGGACCCGACGCAGGCTCGAAAACACGAAAGGGACGTCGGTGGCGTGGCCAGCCCCGTTGGCCAGATGTCTGCGCGCCTCGGTCACATAATCGAAGACGTAGAGATACGTGGGGGCTCCGCCCGCCGATGAGAGGCGGGCGATATGGCGGGCTGGCTCCACGAAGGGAAAATCGCTGACGAAGTTGTAGTTGCACGCTTCGTGGCTGCCGTAAAGTTCATCCAGCCGTTCGCGCGGAGCGCCAAGAAGATCGACGAACCGGTCGACCATGCGGTCCCGCAAGTCGGCCGGAACTTCGCCCAGTTCATTGCTGGTGCAACCGATGATGAGCGGTACGTGCGCGTGCCGACCCGCCTGAAATGCTTGTTCCGCCGGACCCTTGATCAGTTCGCCGTCGAACATCGGGCCGGAATAGGTGTCCTGCTCCATGTTCACGAGTGTCAGCTCGCCGCGCAGCACGTCCGCGGGAATGGCATGCAGTGCTTCGGGGCCGGCATTGGACAGCCCGGCCTCGCGTGCGAAGCGCTCGCCGATTGCCACGGCGGACGGTCGATGCGTAACGGTGTTCAGGGAGGGCCACCGGTCGCGTCCGCCGGAGGACTGGGCGATGGCGCGATGGAAGAGGCCGTGTGCTTCCGTGATCGCCATCAGTTGCAGGACCGATGTACCACCGGCGGATTCGCCGAAGATCGTGACATTCTTCGGGTCGCCACCGAAGGCTGCGATGTTGCGCTGTACCCAACGCAATGCCGCGATCTGGTCCATCAGTCCGTAATTGCCAATGGCCTCACCACGCTGTGCGGCACAGAGTGCAGGGTGGGCGAAGAAGCCAAAGCGGCCCAGGCGGTAGTTGAAGGTGACGAGAACCACTCCACGGCGGGCCAGCGCGCCGCCATCGAGCATGGGCTGGCTCGAGGAACCCATCACGAAGCCGCCGCCATGGATCCAGACCATCACCGGCAGCGCTGTGCGCGCACGTGCCGCCGGGCGCCACACGTTGATGAAGAGGCAGTCCTCGCTGACGGGACCATCCGAGGCCGTGTTGTCCCACGCAGGCCGGTTCTGCACGCAATCCGCGCCGAATTCAGTTGCCGCGCGAGATCCGCTCCAGGGCGCCGGGCGTTGCGGCGGACGCCAGCGCAAGGCGCCGACCGGCGCGGCAGCGTAGGGAATGCCGAGAAAACGCTCTGCTTCACCATCGCTGGCGCCGACCAGAGTCCCGGACTCGATATGCACTTTGGGCGCGGTCAAGCGCAAGCCCCCGGGCGTACTGGAATCCGGTGCGCTGCGATCCGACGGAGAGCGGTGTTGCCCGTTCTCTTTCCCCATGCTGTCTCCCTGTTTATTGACCCGGCCTGCCCCGGGGCTTCGAGCGGTGTGTGGCCTGCACCGCATCGGCATCTGGATTGTCATATAGCAGTTATTCCTGCACGCGAGAATATCGGGCGCGATGTCGCGCCTCGCGCCCGGGGCGGCCTCTTGACCTTGAACCTTGCTTCAAGGTGGAGGATCGGGTCATGGCAGGAACCACCGCCCGACTGAAGATCGCCGGCATGGACTGCGGCAGCTGCGCCCTGACGATCGAGGACGGCATCCGCAAGCTTCCCGGCGTGCGCGCCGTCAGCGTCGACTTCACCACCGAGTCGATGCAAGTCGAGGGCGAGGTGTCGCTCGCGCTCATCGAGCAGCGCCTCGGCCAGCTTGGCTATCGGGTGCAATCGGCGCAGGAGCCCGGGGCGGTCAGCGCACCGCCGCCGGTCGAGCGGCGCGGATTCGGGGGCTTCCTGCGGTTCCTCTGGAGCCAGCCGCGGCTGAGAACGGCCTCCATCGTGGCGATCGTGGTGCTCGGCGCGGCGGTTGCAGCGTGGTGGACGCCTGATGGAGGTCTTGCCCGCAGCTTGTCGCTCGTCTTCCTTGCCGGCGTGCTCCTGACCGGACTGCCGGTGTTCGCAAAGGGCCTGCGCGCACTCGTCTTCAGCCGCCGGATCACCATCGATCTGCTGATGGCTATCGCGACACTCGGCGCGCTCGCGATCGACGCGGGCGGCGAAGCCGTGACCGTGATTCTCCTCTACACTCTCGGCGAGGCGCTCGAGGCCTACAGCGCCGATCGGGCGCGCGATTCCCTGCGCAGCCTGCTCGCCCTGCAGCCCGAGGTGGCAACGGTAATGCGGCCCCACGCGGTACCCTCTCACGAGGGCGCCTGCGGTCACGATCATGAGCACGGGCACGGGCACACAGCGGACCACGGTGCCGCGCACTATCACCACGAGACGGTGCCCGCCGCAGAAGTCGCGATCGGTGCGCGCGTACTCGTGCGTCCCGGCGAGCGGGTTCCAGTCGATGGCCGGGTGCTTGCTGGAGAGACCAGCGTCAACGAGGCGGCGGTCACCGGCGAGAGCGTTCCGGTCACGCGGCGCGAGGGCGACGCCGTGCTCGCCGGCACCGTGAACGGCGAAGGCGCGATCGAGATCGAAGCGACGCGCGCGGCGGGTGATTCAACGATCGCGCGCATCGCGCGGCTCGTCGAGGAGGCACGGGCCGCGCGCTCGCCGGCCGAGCGCTTCATCGACCGCTTCGCGCGCTGGTACACACCCGCCGTGGTGCTGCTCGCCGCGTTGCTCGTCATGGTTCCCGTGTTCGCCTTCGGCCAGCCGCTGCTCGACAGCGCGAGCGGCGGCCATGGCTGGCTCTATCGCGGGCTGGCGCTGCTGATCGTTGCCTGTCCGTGCGCGCTCGTGATCAGCATCCCGGTCACCGTCGTCAGCAGTCTCACGCGGCTCGCGCAGCTGGGTGTCCTCGTGAAGGGCGGCGAACGGCTCGATGCGCTCGCCAATGTGCGGGTCGTGGCCTTCGACAAGACCGGTACGCTCACGAAGGGCCGACCGTCCGTCACCCAGGTCGAGGGACGCGATTGTGCCCATGGCAGCGTGCCTGCTGTCGTCTGCGGCGCTTGCGACGACGTACTCGCGCTTGCTGCCGCGGTGGAGACCGCGTCCGAGCACCCGGTGTCGCATGCCATTCGTGCGGCCGCAGCGCAGCGTGGTGTCGCGCGGAAGTTTCCGGCGGCGAGCGGTGTGCGCGCGCTCACGGGCCGCGGCATCGTCGGCGAAGTGGGCGGCGTGCGTGTCGCGATCGGCAGCGAGGCGCTGTTCGCAGGTGGCGAGATCGCGCTGCCGCTGCCTGAACGCCTTGCCGGGGCGTTGCGTGAATCCGAGCGCACCACGATGCTGGTCGCGCGCGGCGAGGAGATCGTCGGGATGATCGCGGTCGAAGATGAGCCGCGCGCGGGCACGGCGGCGGCGCTCGGAACGCTGCGCGCCATGGGCACCGACTTGAAGATGGCCATGCTGACGGGGGACAACGCGCGCGTCGCGCAGCGGATCGCGCGGGCGGTGCCGGGCATCGACGAGGTGCATGCGGGCCTGCTGCCGGCCGACAAGCTGCGGGAAATCGGGCGGCTGCAGTCAACGCATGGCGCGGTTG
>WBZY01000310.1_pt1 | contig 39525 bp, 30 predicted proteins | sample 5204191 | NCBI WGS metagenome assembly WBZY01 (sample SAMN12344363, study PRJNA552823) | activated sludge metagenome | biome: Activated sludge suspended growth; feature: Anammox Sidestream; material: Wastewater; isolation source: activated sludge from anammox sidestream of wastewater treatment...
TCCAGATTTTAGCAACAATTTTATAATTGTTATTTCCCTCAGATTCATAGCAAGTATATAACGTTTTGGGAATGGGATAAAAAGCATCCCCGCCAACCCAAAATTCAGGCTTGCCGTTGCCGTCAACATCCATTGTTGTAAAGTGTACATAAGCGTTATAAGTATCAAGAGTATCATTCCAAATATTCTGGTACCCTGTGCCTGGCTGGTATTCCAATACATGCACTAATCCATGAATACTACCTAGTACAATATCTGGATAACCGTTCCCGTCTATATCTTCGGTAGAAAAACCGGCCCCATAGATATCTGGTTCTGGGAAAGCATAAACGGAATCAAAACTATTAAATACAGAATTATACTCGGCAATTGCTGTATATGCATCTAATGAATAATAAAGCAGGTCAGTCAATCCATCGCTATTATAATCACCAAGCATAGGGTCATTCATTTGGTTCCATACAGTAAAACGAAAATCCTCTGTAACAGCAAATGAATTAGGGAATGGTTTTTTATAAATGACTTTTAAGTGTGGTGCCAGTAAATCAGTACTTGATGTAAATAACTGCAACTGCCCATCACCATTTATATCGTACATACCTTCTGCTCTTGTTATCGTATCGGGATAAGTATATACAATCTTAAATATGCTGTCAGCAGGATCGAGCTCGAAGATTTTTAAAGGTAAGTTAAACCAGCTTGTTTGGTAATGCTTTTCAAAACCATACAATTCGGGCAGGAAATTCTGGTTTATATCTGCTGCTTTAATAGAAAGTGGCATTTGCGCAGGAGCCACAGGTACTTCCTGCCAGAAGCTGTACATCTGGTAATAAAGCGTTGTATCAATTATTGTAAGGTCTATTATCGTGCTATCGTAATTTGGGGAGTAGTTCAGGTTATCAGTAATCGGTGATCGGAAATCGGAAATGTTTTTATATAGCACTTTGCCATTAGGGTATTCAAGTTTCAGAATATCTTTTTCAATCTCGGTTACTTTTATGTCATCTCTGTCTTTTAATTGCTGCAACCTTTCTTCTCTGCTCATTTGTGCAAGAGAAACACTACTAACTAAAAACAACAGACAAAAAACTATTTTCAAACGCATCTCTTTATTCCTTTGTTACATAATAAATAGGGAAAGAAAACACTGTTAGAGATTGCTTCTCCGTCAATTGCCGGATCGCAATGACTGATGATTTTTTTCAAGCTATGTAAAACCAGAAGGGAAGAATAAGAAATGAATGGATGGTTGATTGAATGGTAATATGAAAACTTTGAAAGTTTCATACAGAATAATCTGGATTGGTGAAAATAATTTCACCATCTTTCTCGCTCCGGAGAGAGAGAGTTAAATATCGTACCAGCCTTGAAGAACTTATTTCTGAAAAAAAGTTCATCGGTTTTCTACCCTGAATTAATTTCAACAGAAACTTAGATAAGGAATTTTAGAAAGTCAAGAGATTTGTTAACATAAAAACAAACACGCAAGTTGTAAAAAAACATAAACGAGTAAATCAGACATACAGCCATCGTATTATTTTATGAGTTGATTATTTAGGATGAAATACCAACGCAGAAGCACCTTTTATACCGGCATCATTTTTTAATTTTGCAGGATGAACTCTAACCCTTGGTCTTATAGGTGCCATGACTCTGTTTGAAATAGTTTTCCTGATTGAATCGAACAGCGGTTTGCCAAAGCCTGCAATTCCTCCTCCGATAATAAAAACACTTATATCGAGAACATTACAAAGAGAAGTGAATGCTGCACCAAGATGAAAACCAAGTTCAACGATTACAGATTTGGCAAATTTATCGCCTGACTCAGCAGCCTGCTGAATAATACGGGGTGAAACTTTACTTAAATCATTGTTAATCAACTTCCATATTTTTGATTCAGGATGTGATTTAAGCTGCAATCGAACTCTTCGCTTTAAATACTGGTTGCCTGCATAAGCTTCAATACAACCGTAGGATCCGCAATTACATTTTGGTCCTTTATAATCAATTGAGATATGACCAATTTCACCTGCAGCACCAAAATCACCGTGATAGATTTTTTTATTGATAATAATCCCGCCACCAACACCTGTTCCAAGAGTAACCATTATGAAAGATTTATAATTTTTTCCATTTCCGAATGTAAGCTCACCTATCGCAGCAGCATTAGCATCGTTGTCAACGAAGACATTTTTCTTAAACTCTTTGCTAATAATTTTTTTAAGGTTCACTTTTTTCCAGCCCGGTAAGTTTGGAGGATTTTCTACAATGCCTTTTCCCGGAATAACAACACCCGGACAACCAATTCCTATTCCATTAATTTTATATTTTGATCCGGTTGTCAACTCCTCAATGGCTGAAATAATTTTACGAATAATTGTTTTTGGACCTTTATCTGCTTCAGTACGAAATGTTATTTTTTTAAAAATTTTACCAGTACTGGTAACAATTCCAATTTTTATATTTGTACCACCGATGTCAACACCAATTGCGTATTTAGTTTTCGTTTTCATTCTAATTTCAAAAATTTTTTTTGAGATTGCTTCTCCCGGCAGGGTCGGGATCGCAATTCAGATAAAAAAAATTAATTAGTAAATGATTGATCAACAATCTTTAATTCGCCCGGATATTTTATATCTCCAACAGGCGAAGATACAGTTGGAGATGCAAACAGGGATAATCTGGTTGATGAACCCTGTTGACCTCCTAAAGTAAGCGCAAGATTTATAAGGTTATCAAAACCCTTGTTGCCAAAAAATTCAATCAAATCAATATTCATCGTCAATGGTATATTAGTAACTTCGCCGGTTCCCGGAACAGTAACAGGTGAACCAATGTTTCCTGATATTGTTTCGACGTTATCAATTTCTAATCGCCAGGGAAACGCTTTTAATGTTGCATCGGTTTTAGGATAACCACCTGTTCCATCATTTGGATTTTTTGCTTCAACATTAAGTGTAAAAGATGCTGGTAGTTTTCCTGATGCAATTACCGATGTCAGGTTTACAACTTCGAGCGGATTGAAATCCTGCAAAGATTTTTTACCGGAGATATTAATTCCGCTGACAGTAAAATTATTGACTGCACCAAGTTTAAATTTTAATCTTGACAGATTAACCATTGTCTCATATACGCTGCAGCTTGAGGTTAAGAATAAAAGTGCTGTAGAAATTAAAACTATTTTTTTCATGGTAGTCCAATTGTTTTAATTATGTATTGTTTAATTGTTAAACTCTTACGCAATTCTCTGCCCCTCAATCTTCTGAATAATGGTTTGTGCAACTTTTAAAGCCCGCAATCCATCCACTCCTGAAACTAACGGTTTTGTTTTATTTAATACGGAGTTGACAAATAGTTGAAGCTCAAACTGAAGTGCATTTAATTCTTTCTGTTCAGGCTGCTCATACACTAGTTTTTTTCTCTTGTTACCAACACCAATTTCTCCAAATGAAATCTGCGTCGGCTCAGCCTGAGCATCAGGAGGCAAAAGTCTGTAGGCTTCAGCGACACCGGTTACAAAATCAAGAGCAATATAACTATCACGCTGAAATATTCTCATCTTTCTTAGTTTCTTTTGTGATATACGGCTGGCAGTTACATTTGCAACAGCACCGTTTTCAAACTGAAGTCTTGCATTTGCTATATCAAGATGATCGGAAACCACGGCAACCCCGTTAGCCTGAACATCCACCACATCGCTTTTTACAAGACTGAGAATTATATCAATATCATGAATCATTAAATCAAGGACAACAGCTACGTCAGTTCCTCTCGGATTGAATTGAGCAAGTCTGTCTGTCTGAATGAATTTTGGCTCATCAATATATTTTTCCATTGAAACAAGTGCAGGATTAAAGCGTTCAATGTGTCCAACCTGAAGATTTAGTTTTTTCTTTTCAGAAATCTCCACAAGTTCTTCAGCTTCTTTTATTGTTGTTGTGATTGGTTTTTCAATGAATACGTGAACTCCGGAATCAAAACATTTTTTTGCAACTTCGAAATGAGCTGTGGTAGTTGCAGCTATTGAAACCGCATCTGCTTTCTTCAATAATTCATCAATAGAACTTAAACCAATAACATTTAATTCCGTACTAACCGCCTTTAGCTGTTCCGGGTTTGAATCATAAACTCCAATCATTTCACAATTGTTTATTGACTTAAACATTTTAATATGAAGTTTACCGAGATGACCGGTTCCGATTACACCAACTTTTAGCTTTTCCATTATTATTTCTTTTTAGTTCTTAGTTTTTAGTTGATGATTTGTTTTAGTTTTTGGTTTTTAGTTAATAGTTATAGTTAAATCGTTGCTTGTCATAGTTAGCGGTTAACTGTAAACTCAAACGAAAAATAATAAACCAAAACTAACAACCAGCTAACCAATAACTAAATTCACAACTCAAGTTTACTTGCTATGTTTTCTTTATTTGTTCTTAGTTTTTAGTTAATGGTTTTAGTTGGATAGTTACATGTTATAGTTATTAGTTAACAACGAACCAAAACTGAAAACTAATAGACCAAAACTAACAACCAGCTAACCAATAACTAAATTCACAACTCAAGTTTACTTGCTATGTTTTCTTTATTTGTTCTTAGTTTTTAGTTAATGGTTTTAGTTCGATAGTTACATGTTATAGTTATTAGTTAACAACGAACCAAAACTGAAAACTAATAGACCAAAACTAAAAACTAATAGACCAAAACTAACAACCAATAACCAATAACTGATTACTGCTTACTAATTACTCTCTTATAACCAATGATTCTTTCATACGGTCCTTTATCCTGTTCATTATAATAAAGAAAGACATCAAATTCTTTTGAGTTCAGCCAGGTGTTGCCTTCGAGAATAAGCCAATCAGGATTTAATATTTCATTATTGTCAACATCAGCATCAACATATTGATAATCGTAAATTCCTCTTTTCAGCGGAATGGTGATTGAATAAATCCCTCCGCTTTCATTCATCCGGTAATCAAGTGAAAGTTTCCAATCATTGAATGCACCGACTAAAAATATACTATTAAAATTCTCCTCCGGCGGACGAATTGAAAATGTAACGTTCAGGTAAGTTGAAAATTCATCTCTGTAATTTGCATATATTTTTCCACCATTAAGATCTTTGTGAAGCGGATTAAGAAAAAATCTTGAATATTCTAATCCATCAAGCTGGGCACGAACATCCTTTGTATTGAAAAGATTATGATCTCTGATATCTACTTGTCTGAATTCATTTCCAGCAGGGATATCTCTTGCAGTGAACGTAAAATTCCGGTTAGCATCCCACTTAAAAAATCTGAAAAGTGTATTCGTTTTTCGATCAACAACAATCGGATAATTTATCCTTTGATCATCAATTATTTCAATCCGGTCAACGAATGATGGATGGAAATCCTCCGTTAAATAGAAATCTGTTGTAACATTAATCGCCTTGGAAAGTTCAACAGGCCAGTATGATTTATCTTCCAGTTCATCTCTTTTAACATTTACGCGAAGTTCAACATCATTATTGACAACAAAAAATTTTCCGGTTGCATAAACAATTGATGTATCCTGTGAATCAGTTACATAAAATCTCCATTTGCCTGAAAAAGGAAATCTTACCTGATCTTTCTCATCGGGGTATGAACTTTTATGATGATACCGGGCATCATCAGCTACCTTTATCGGAAGATCTTCAAAATCCAGGAAATAAAAAGTGTTGTATTGGTAATTAAGAAGAAAAATATTTTTTGTTGGAGTCCAACCTATGTCGCAGAACCTGAAAACAATATTCATACTCGGATAGAATTCTCCCTGAACATCGAATTCAATCACAAGTTTATTATCACCAGTTAAAACAGGAAGTGAAGTTGGATTATCAGTTGAGTAAACATTAAGACTTTTCACCGCGAATTCCTGCGCAAATAAATTGATTTGCATGAACAGATAAAATGAAAGAATTAATATGACGGATTTCATTATCTCCCCCGGATTTATAAATTAAATATCTCAACGCACTTAATTGAATTAATTGGTATAAAGATGCCAATGTTTTCGCCCTCTCTGTTAGTTTCCAAAAGTAAGCCGTCATCATAAACGTTTATTAGTTTCCCGGTTTTAAAAACTATTTCATACAATGGTTGATCAGCTTGCGGATCTTTTACTGCACCATAGTTTTCGTGCATTGTTACATTTAAAGTATAATTGATGTACTCTGTCCAGTCGAGTTTCATATTTCTTCCTTACAACAAATTATTGATAGTACAATTTAGGATATTTAGAAATAAGATGCGATTGAGAAAGAAGGGGGAAAAATTATATTGATTTGTAATTGGCTGTTCCATTTATAAACTGATAAGTCAGAAAGATTAAAGAGGTTAGATGTGTCTCTAATTTTTTTAATATTTTTTTCTAAATCTTCTTTTTTGAGTAACTGATTACCTTCAAAAACTGTCAGCACTTCTATTCTTTTCTTTTTTATCAGATAGACTATTCCATAATTCTTATACAATAATTCTCTGATTACCTTAATTGAAAATTCCGGAACTATTCTGCCTCTTTCGGGATTTTTAGATAATCTTTCAGTATGCGATATTAAATGATCAATAAATTTAACCGCTGAGATGGGATTATCGCGTTTAATATAGGATTCTATCTCGTTTAATCTGAATATTGATTCTTTCGTCCAGAATACTTTCATTTTATCTGGAACGATTCTTCTTCAACAGCGATTTTACCTGTGCAGTTGAAAACACCTCTCCTTTTTCTGAATCTGATAATCCTCTTGCAACTGATTCTGCAAATTGTTTTGACTGTCTTAATCCATCAAATTCTACAGGAGATAAAAGTACGCCAGCAGGTTTGCCGTTCTGTGTAATCACTAAAGCATTTCCTTTTTCCTGAATCTCTTTAAGAAAATATGCCAGTCTGGATTTAAACTCGCCAACCGGGATTATATCCTTTGATATATTTATATTTTTCATAGTCGTTTTTTATTTAGTCTTATTACAGTCTTAATATAGTATCTTATTTTGACTTACTCAATTTAGGATTTTTGGAAATAATAAGCGATTGAGAAAAAAGGGCGAAAAATTATATTGATTTGTAATTACTTGTCTGGCTCAGCATAAGGCTGATAAATTTGACAGACTTGTCCGGCTTCGACGGATTAAAGAGGCTATGCCTTACCGACTATAAAACATATAGTTTAGCTTCTTTAACTTTTTTAAAATCCTTCTCATTAAAGGTAGCAACAGTATCTATTTGATTAGCTAAGCCAATACTTAATATTTCATAATCATGGATTTGTAATCCTACAGGTTGGTACTTTTTCAGTAAATCTCTGAATACTAAAAAGGTTTCTTTGGTTGGATATAATATGGTCATCGTATTTATAAAATCTTCGATCACCAGTAGGGCTTCTTTTAATGATAACGAATTTTGAGAAAATCTTGTTACCACAGTAAGAAATTCTGATAAGTTTTTTGATGTTGTATATAATTCGAGCTCTTCAGAAAATATCTTTTGAGCACTATCAAAATATTTTGAATCTTCGTCAATAGAATAAAGTAAAACATTAGTATCTACTAATATTTTATTCATATGCTCTTTCTCGAATGTTTACATTATCAAATTGTCCCTTTAGATTAAATGTATGAATCTTCTTCTGTTTATGTGTTGTCTTCACTCCAAGAGAATTAATATATTTATATACCTTTTCTAATAAATCATTAGGCATTTTATCTATTTCTTTTTTTACTCTTTCTTTCGTTGTCATTTTTACCTCTTTTAAAAATTAACTTGCCTAAAATATAAATTTTCCACTCAAACATTCAAACTTTGCTTGAAGGCATAACGGTGTTGTGCTTAAGCCCAGTTTATCAGTCTGTGGCTGAAAGTGATACTTTTGTATATCAATTCCGCCAGAGACGGACAAACTTTCAAAGAACTATTTTTTTGCAAATCTTTTTGCAGGGCATTTTTGTTTTCTTTTTACGCTGTTGACTTTTTACTTACCTGTCCGGCTTTGACGGATTAAAGATGTTATGCCTTATTTAATATTATTTAATTTGAAAATAGCAAAAGAAACAAGACCAATAAAAAAACTGATAAACATAATTAAATATAGAATATGACTTTGATGACTTTTCTTTTGAATTGAATCTGTTGTTAGTGGGACTTCCTTTTTTTTAACGGTATAATCATACATTTTTTTTGCTTGTAAAGTTATAGTCTTTTGCATAATGTGAAATCTTATAAATCCTAAAATAAAAGTAATTGAAAAGGCTCCCCACGAGATATATAACGGAAGAGTATAATTATAAGTAATATTTTTTTCTATGGTTTGTATACTAAAAGCAATAATACCAATCGCAAAAACAATCAATATATGATTTAGTTTCCAACCTTGTTCATTAAAGATTTTTGCTATTTCGTTATAATCCAATTCAAACCTTTTGAGTTTTAATAAATATCAATCTCTATTTCGTCACCGTTAGAATTTGTTCCAACTGCATGTCTATTTACAATTATAGCACCAGTAAGAGACATCTGTCCACCGTTTGGCCAATCAACATATTCAAATTCACCACCGCTCACACTTACTTGAACATCATATGTCCCCGAAGGTGTTGTAACAGATGCACCATAAATACCATCTTGAAATTCATCTTCTTGTTTTTCGATGGATGAGCCTTCTTAATTATAGTTGTTTTTATTGTCACAACTACTTATTGCTATTGAAAGAAATAATACAAGAAGAAGAAAACCTTTACCTATTTTTTGTTTCATATTTTCTACCTTTCTTGAAAGAGGCATAACTAATAACTATTAATTATACTGCCAAAATTCTGTATAATCCTCTTTCAGCGGACAGGCATTCCAGCAGTGAGAATGTTATATTCTAACAACTTCTGCAGCCTGCTCAGTTCATTACCCGCTTAAATACTTTATCTTAATTCAAATCAAGTTTCTTAAATTGAAAACAAAACTTATACCAGTATTATATATCATAAATAAGTCCCGTACGGGACTTTATAATCTTGACGGCATAATGCTCTATAAATATTCAGTTCCTAACGGGACTATCATAAAAAATGAGTTGATACAAATTTTTTTTGTTTTTGTCCCAGAGAGACAAAATATTTATAGAAAAAAAATAACTACCCATAAACAGAGTCCCGTATGGTACGATATAGAGATTCATTTTCAGCTTAAAAATATTTTGGATAGAATGTAAAATAAAAAAGGTCACAATTTGTTTGTGACCTTAACAGCAAAAAGATGACATCTTTAATTAATTCGAATAGGACTAAACTAAAATGGTAATCGTTATAAGAACAAAACATTTATATTCTTAACAAAAAGATGTCATCTTTAAACTCATTACTAACCTGCGTGTGCACCGGATAACTGTTTCACCAAATCTCCAATCACAGCTTTTGCATCACCGAAAAGCATAAAAGTATGATCAGCGAAATAAAGTTCATTTTCAATTCCGGCAAAACCAGGATTCATCGAACGCTTAATTGCAAAACACATCTTTGCTTTATCTGCATCAATTATCGGCATTCCATATATCGGACTGGTTTTATCCGATCTTGCTGCGGGATTCACAACATCATTCGCACCAACAACAATAACAACATCAACCTGCGGCATATCAGAATTAATATCATCCATTTCAACTAACTGTTCATACGGAATTTTTGCTTCAGCAAGAAGTACGTTCATATGACCGGGCATTCTTCCAGCAACAGGATGAATTGCAAACTTTACATCAACTCCCTGCTTTGTAAGAAGATCATAAAGTTCTCTGATACGATATTGTGCCTGTGCAACAGCCATTCCATAACCTGGAACTATTACAACTTTGCTTGCCTGTTCCAAAATCTGTGCTGCACCTTCAGGAGTTTCCTGTTTCGCAGATCTTGTTTCAACTCCTGTTTTTGAAGACTGTACCTGACCGAAAGCACCAAATAAAACATTTGTAAATGATCGATTCATTGCTTTGCACATGATGATAGAAAGTATTAATCCGGAGGAACCATCGAGTGCACCGGCTGTAACCAATAATTTATTATCAAGAACAAATCCCATTGCAACAGCAGATAATCCAGCATAAGAATTTAAAAGTGAAATGACAGTTGGCATATCAGCACCACCGATTGGAATTATCAGCAGCACACCAAACAATAATGCAAGTATGATAATTACAGGAAAAATGTAAGTATATTCAACTGGATTTATAACAAGAAGAATCCCTCCTATTACTGCGATAGCGAGAAGACTCAGATTAATAAAATTTTGTCCTTTGTAAGTAATTGGTCTTTGAGGAATCCATTTTACTTCCTGAAGTTTTCCTGTTGCCATCAAACTTCCGGTGAATGTGAGATAACCAAGAATAATTTCAGCTATGATTGCAATCATTCTGAAAGTCGTTAAATTCTCCGGACCTTCGGAAAGCCATAAATAATATTTTGCGGTTCCGACTAAACCTGCAGCAAGCCCACCAAATGAGTGTGATAAAGCAGTTCGCTGCGGAACTGCAGTCAATGGAACTTTTGATAACGGTACACCAACGATAAAACCTAAAATTATTGCATAACTTATCCAATCCCAGTTAACAATTCCGGGTTCAAGAGCAGTGCTTACAATTGCAATAATCATTGCAGCAACACCGGCAAATACACCATGTCTTGCAGTTTTTGGATCTTTCATCCAGTTAAGTGAAAAAATAAAGAGCGCAGTCGAAAGAATATATGCGATATGAATAATTGAATAAATCATGACTTCTTCGTCTCCTTCGACTTAAACATCTTGAGCATTCTGTCGGTTATTAAAAATCCGCTGACAATATTTGTCATAGAAGCAAAGAGTGCAATTGCACCAAGTATTGTTATAAAATCGGGATAATCTCTGCCCGTAAGTATGAGGGAACCAACAACAGCAATCGCCGAGATAGCATTTGTCAATGACATCAATGGAGTGTGAAGTAATCGTGAGACACGTGTAATTACACCAAGCCCGATAAAAGTTGCAAGCATAAACACGAAAAGTAATCCAAGATAGTCGGGTTCAGCGTGGGTTCCTTCTGCTTCAGCAAAGGTAATCCCAGGCAATGAGCAAAGAGAAAGAAATATTTTAATCAGTAGTCTATTATTAAAAAAAAGAAATCTATTATTCATATCTCACCTATTATTTAAGAAGATCTTTAATTCTTTGATTTACAACTTCTCCGTTGAGAGTAATGAGTGCACCTTTTATAATTTCATCTTCAAGTCTCAATTCAACTTTACCTTCCTTACCGAAGTGTTGAATGAATGCCAGAATATTTTTGGAATACATTTCACTTGAATGAGTAGGAACAAGGCTCGGAAGATTCGGTTCGCCGATTATTGTAACCCCATACTTCTTCACAGTCTTATCTTTCTCGCTGACCTCACAATTTCCTCCAAACTCAACTGCCATATCAAGAACAACGCTTCCGGGTCTCATATTTTTTACCATTTCTTCAGTAACAAGTACCGGTGCTTTTTTTCCGGGAACAAGTGCAGTTGTAATGACAATATCAGCTTCTGTGATATGTTTAAAAATCAGATCTTTCTGCTTCTTCAAAAATTCCTGCGAAACTTCCTTCGCATAACCACCAGCATCCTGCATATCAGCAGCACCTTCAACTTCAATAAATTTTCCGCCAAGACTGTGCACTTCTTCTTTAACTGCTGCACGGATATCGGAAACTTCAACAACTGCTCCTAATCTTTTTGCAGTACCGAGTGCCTGCAATCCTGCAACTCCGGCACCCATAATTACAACTTTCGCAGGTGAAATTGTACCGGCGGCTGTCATTAACATTGGAAAAATTTTCCCAAGATGATCTGCCGTCATAATTACACTTTTGTATCCAGCAATGTTCGCCTGTGAGCTAAGTGCATCCATTTTTTGTGCGAGTGTTGTCCTCGGAATCATATCCATCGAGATAACATTAATTTTGTTTGCAGCGCACTTTTTTGCCAGTTCAGGATGATTTAACGGATAAAGAAAAGTTATCAAAAGTGTTCCGTCTTTCATTAAGTCAATTTCGTTTTTCCCTGCTGATGGATGATCAAGTGGGCGTTGAACTTTCAAAACTATATCTGCCGATGAATAAAGATCATTTAAGTCAACAATCTTAGCGCCGGATTTTTCATACAACGTATTTGTAAAACCGGCATTTAATCCGGCATCTTTCTCTATCTGGATCTGGAAACCAGCTTTTATAAGTTTTGAAGCAACATCCGGGGTACACGCTACTCGATTTTCGCCAGGCAGGATCTCTTTAGGAACTGCTATTACCATACCTGAAACTCCTGTGTGAATTGAAAAATATTATCTTGTGAAAATTAAGTTGATTGATTGCGAATTGCAAAAATCGTCATTAACATTTTCAATAGTATCACAATTTTGAAAAAGGAGACAAGGATTAAATTCGTTGCTAATAAAATCACATAGAGTGATGATTCAGTTTAAACTGGATTGACTAAAAAAAGCTTTATTTGAATAATGTATTGTTCAGCTTATCTGATAAGAATCATTTTTTTAGTTTGAATAATTTCCCCTGATCGTAATTGATAGAAATAAATTCCACTGGAAAGAGAGCGCCCATCAAACTTAACTTCATAATCTCCCGAAGGTTTTTCCCCACTTATTAAAGTTTCGATTTCATTTCCAAGTACATCAAATATTTTTAAGCTAACATATCCAGATTCTGCAATCTTAAACCGAATATTAGTAGTTGGATTAAAGGGATTTGGATAATTTTGTTCTAATAAGAAAGAAGCTGGTAGTTCTGCAAAAGAATTTTCAAGAGATGTTGTTTTATTTACGCTTTTGTAAACACCTTCGCCACTTGTTCCTGCCAAAATATAGTCATTATCAGTAATAATTAAATTATTAAGACTCACGTTATCCAGTCCTGAATTTATTTCCTCCCAGATAATACCATTGTCTGCCGATCTAAGAACACCGGTTCCGGAAAGCAAAATGAAGAGATTACCTTCGCTGTCATCTGCAAATGATTTAACAGCGTTTCCATTACTTTTATAGATAGAGTTCCAGCTATTTCCAAAATCAGTTGAGCGATAAAAATTGCTGTCGGAAGCTGTGGCATACATTTCGTTTGTTTTTGTTATTCCGAAAATTACTATTCCTTCAGGAGTTGATACTAAATACTCCCAATTACCACCGTTATCAGAAGATCGAAAATATCCTGTACCTGTCTCACAAAAAATGTATCCTATATTATTAAATGTAACCGATTTTATAAATTCAGCAGGGGATGTTAGTTGAATCTCAAACCAATCATTACCGTTGTTTGAAGATTTGAATAATTTATGATTAATGATTGCATAGACAGAATTATCGAAATTAACATTTACTTGAGTAATTGCTGAATCAACCTGTAATATAATATCCCAATAAGTTCCTGAATCAATTGATCTTAGAATAACTCCCATTAATGAACCACCACTGCTTGCAAAAATAGTCCCATTTGGCGAAGCTGTGAATGAAGTAACTGGCCCCATTGTATTTAATATAGACCAGTTTTCACCATTATCAGATGTGACAGATAATCCTGCTGGCACTGATATAGCGTAAACTTTATTTATTAGTCCCTTTTCCATGGTGCTGATTGTAGAATTATTTATCCCGCTTGAAGATTGAGACCAATTATTTCCAGAGTCAACTGAACGAAAAACCCCACTAAAATATGTCCCGGCAAAAAAGAAATTATTATTTTCGGCAATGGACCGAACCATACCGCTGGATTGAAGAAAGTTTAATTTAGTCCAACTTATTCCTTCATTTGTTGAACGATAAACTCCATAGCTGCCCAAATAAATATCTCCATTGCTTGAAGAAAAAATTATTCTTGCCGAATTATTTATAGTTGAGATGCTATCCCAGTTCATTCCTTCATCTGAAGAAATATAGAAATCACCGAAATTTGAGATAGCAGCAAAATTGCCATTATGAATTAATGTCAAATCATTTATTGATTGATTGGGAGGCAAAACATTCTGCCAGGTAGCACCTGTATCCGACGATCTGTAAATTCCAGCGTCGGAAGCAACAACTATTAAATTGATATCTTTAGTAACAATTGAACGTATTCCCCAGATATCACTATTTAATGCTGTCCAATTTACTCCGTAGTCATTGGATCTGTAAATATTATTCTCATAAACAGAACCAACATAGATTGAACCGGCATCGTCTAAAGTAATAGTTGAAACCAGAAAGTCTGTCAAAGAAGATTGGGTCCAGGTTTCACCATTATCAGATGAAAAATGAATTCCATTTCCACTGCCAGCCAGAATATTTCCATTTGGTAATAGTTCAAGTGAGTAAACACTCTTATTGGAAAATTCATTTTCCAGATGGTTCCAGGTTTCACCCGCGTCCGTTGATTTGTACATTCCGCCAAGCCATGTTCCGATTAATACGAAATCATCTTTAAAAATAAAATCATAAACAATTACTGTTCCTGGTCCAGGAGTTCTTTCCCAATAATTTTGTGCAAATGAAGAATTAGATTGAAAACAACAAAGTAAAATTGAAGTGAGAATTACAATAGGATTAGAAGAAAAAATATTTTTCATTTTAAAACCTTTGAAATTGTTACCTCTATTTTAACTTCAATGTTTTTTCAAGTAAAGTCAAAGTTTCCTGCCCTTTATTACTTAACGATCAGCAATCAAATTATATAGCCGGTTGTTCTTTCGTTAAGCAGTGAAGCGTTCCCAATCCCCAAACCAAATCAACTGAATGAATACCGATTACTTTTCTGTCAGCGAAAAAGTCCGATAATATTCCGAGCACAATTCTGTCATTCGGATCATTGAAAGTCGGAACCAGGACAGCATAATTTGAAATGTAGAAATTTGCATAACTTGCCGGGAGTCTTTGTCCTTTGAAAATTTGAGGCGAAGGCATAGGCAGAGACACAACATTTAAATTAGAGCCATTTAATAGTTTAATATTTTGAAGACGTTCCCGATTCTCATTTAATAAATTATAATTTTCCTCAGAAGGATTTTTTTCCGATACTAAAACAACTGTATCCTGATTTACAAATCTGCAAAGATCGTCAACGTGTCCATGAGTATCATCCCCAACAATTCCCTTTCCCAGCCAGATCACATTCGTAACGCCAAAATATTTCTTGAAGATTTCGAAATAATCTTGTTTTGTAAAACCAGGATTTCGGGTCTGGACTTTTTCATCGAGCAAACATTCTTCTGTTGTTATTAAAGTTCCTTTACCATTTGTATCAATAGCACCGCCTTCAAGTACAACTTGCCTGCTGTTATGTTCAGCAGCTATTCTTTTTAGTTTTAATTTTTGTGAAATGAATGATGGAATTTTATCATCGTGTTTGTAGTCATCATACTTTGCCCAGGCATTGAATTTAAAATCTATTACTATGACTTCATTTCTATCTTTCACAAACATTGGTCCGGAATCTCTCAGCCAGCCTCGGTCTGTTTTCTTAATGAAGAACTCCACATTTGTCAGACCACCATTAGAATCTTTCAAAACTTTTTCAGCTTTTAATTGATGCGCTTTTGACTGAACAAAAATTCTGACTTTTTCTCCGCGTGAAATATATTTTACAATCTCTGCATAGACATAAGGGATAGGAGAAAATTTTTGGGGCCAATCACTTTTGTTATATGGCCAGCCAATCCACGTTGCTTCGTGTTGTGACCACTCGGAATTGAAAAGTAAATGGTTATAAAAATTTTTAGACATCTAAAAATTCTTCTGGTGTAATATTAGCCTGTTTGAGGATTGCTCTTAATGTACCTTCAGGCATGTCCCCTGGATGATTCGGAATAGTAGTAAACCTTTTTTTACTAGGAGAGTACCAAATTTCATGACTTCCCGCTGCCTGTCGATAAAATTCGAAATCAAATCTTTTTATTTTTTTAACAATCTCTCTATACTTAAAACCGGCTAAACGTCCCAAGTTGAAGTACCTTACTAAATTCCAATTATGATTGGATAATCAAAACGTATTGCTGTTTCTAAAGAATCCGATTTTAAATTTAAATTCACGCTTCCGGATTCTATGAGTTTTTTTGCGATATCTCTTGCGATTTCAATAGTTTCCGTAATAGTTCTTCCTTGGGCAATCAGTCCTTGAATATCATCCGATGTGGCTAGGAAGAATCCTTCAGGAAGTTTTTCAATGTGGATATTAATGATTTTTTCCATATTAAATAGTATTTTTTTTATGAAAGTTACGAATCAACACCACAAACTTCAAGTTGAATAACACAATTCGAAGGCAAATTAATCGTCATTCAATAAATCGTTTTGTAATATCCTGATAAGAATCAATCCTTCTATCTCTCAGGAATGGCCAGTTATGACGAATGTATTCGATTCTTTCAGAATCAATTTCAGCGAGAATTATTTCTTCTTTATCAACTGAAGCCTGGGCTATTATCATTCCCTGCGGATCACAGACAAATGACTGTCCCCAGAATTCAATCCCGGGAGAATCATTATTTATTTTTTCCAATCCGATTCGGTTGATCGCAGCAACATAAACACCATTCGCGATAGCATGACCTCGTTGAACAGTCAGCCATGACTCATACTGTGCTTTGCCGTGTTTTTCTTTTTCATAAGGATGCCAGCCAATTGCAGTTGGATAAAATAAAACAGCAGCACCTTGTAACGCCGTTAATCTTGCAGCTTCCGGATACCACTGATCCCAGCAAATTAATGTTCCGATTTTTCCGAATGATGTTTGAAAATTTTTATATCCAAGATCACCGGGAGCAAAATAATATTTTTCATAAAATCCGGGATCGTCAGGTATGTGCATTTTCCTGTACGTTCCCAGAATCTTTCCATCACTGTCTATTACTACAAGGCTGTTGTGATAAACTCCGGAGGATCTTTTTTCAAACAACGGGACTACAACGCTCACATTATTTTTTTTTGCAGCTTCGGAAATTGCATTTGTGGATGAACCGGGAATTGTTTCTGCAAGATTAAAATTTTTAATGTCTTCAGTCTGACAAAAATATTGAGATCTGAAAAGTTCAGGTAAACAAATAACCTGTGCGCCTGATTTTGCTGCTTTTTCTATCCAGTCAATTGACTTCTTTAAATTTGCTGAAGTATCATTGTTGAAACTTAACTGGACTAAACCGATTGTGAATTTGCTGCTCATAAATATCCTGTTTCTTTAATTTAAAATTAAAGAATTATTCACTGTAGTAAAATGAATATTAAGTTTTTCGAAATGTTTCTGAATTAATATTATTTAATATCCTGAAGACGAAACAAGATAACCGTGTTCATTGAATTCCTTGCTTCTTAAAAGTATTCCATCTTTAAAGTATTCTTCTCTTTGAATGAAGCCGTTTGTATAATAAGTGCGGGTGTATGAATCGAGTTTGCCCAGGTAATAATACTCCACTTTTTGAAAAGCACCGTTGTCATAATATGAATTTTTCTTGCCGTCAATTATTCCGTTTATATACGTTGCTTCAGATTTTACGAGACCGTTTTTATGATATTCCTTGTAATCACCATCAAGCAAATCGTCAACATAAGTGCCCATCGATTTTAACGAACCATCTTCATAATAAGTTACGACTAAACCATTCTTCCTGCCATCTCTTATAACAGTTTCAAGTTTAAGATGACCATCAGGATAAAATTCTTTGATCATTCCTTTTTGCACGCCATCAATGTAGTCAGCTTTGGATTTTATAATCCCGCTTTCATAATAGGTTACATATATTCCGTTAATAATACCATTTGTATATGGAATTTCTTCTTTCAAATATCCAGATTCATAATATGTTTTGGCAACTTCCTCTTTAACACCATCCTTCACAAAAGTTTCATCCAGCATTGTTCCTGCATCCGAATAGTTTTTTAACATTTCTTCTTTCGATTCAAACTTTCCCTGAAAATCATAACGTTCTCTGTTTAGCAGTTCATCGTTCACATATTCATCTTTTACTCTTAAGCTTCCTGCCATATCATATAGTTTTACAGTTCCTTCAATTTTACCATTTACAAAGTTTGCTTCAACAGCTACCACTTTATTTTCATGATAAATAAAGATTTTGCCATTCTGTTTTCCATCGACGAATGTACGTTCGACTTCTACCTCGCCGGTTTTGAAATAAGTTCTTGAGATTCCCTGAAGAATTCCATCAACATAACGCCACTCACCCTGCAATTCGCCGGATTTGTAATAAGTGTAAGTTATTCCCTGCAAAACTCCGTCCGAATAATTTTGTTCAGCCCAGAGTTCGCCGCTTTCATAATACCATTTTGATATTCCCTGTTTTACACCATCTACAAAATTCCATTCGATGCTCACTTTACCATCTTCAAAATACCAGGTTGAAAGTCCGTGTTCTTTTCCGTAGCTGAATTTCCAATCTTTCCAGAGTTTTCCGTTGGGATAATATTCGCGGTAATATCCGTCAAGTTTATCATACCAATATTGACCTTCGGTTTTTATTTCGCCGTTGGGATAAAATGTTTTTATCACTTTTGTACCTGGCAGTTCCTGTGATTGTGCGGATAGTGTTGTGATTAATGATATCGATATCACTATTAAAATAATTAAATAATTCTTATTCATTCCTACAGAGTATATAATTTATATTTTGAGTAAAGAAAATAGATTATTTTCTGATAAGGATAAATTCCAAATGAGGTACCATTCTACTGAGGGTGAATAATTTTCAGGAAAGAAATTTTAATGAAAATTTTTCTCACCGGCTTCTATTGACATATCAATGAAATCTTCTTTTCGCGGGATCGGACAGGTGAACATCGCTGAGTAAGCACAATAAGGATTGTAAGCTTTGTTGAAGTCAATTGTGTAAACGAAATCAGGATTTTCATTCAACTCAAAATCAAGATATCTGCCAACACCATAAGTTTCCTCACCGGTTGTTCTATCAGTAAACCAGATACTGTAATAAGGTTCACCGGTCCGACTGAAACTTTTATAAACATTAATTCTATGAACTTTGTCATCCTTTTTTAACTCGAGATACCCAAGAAGAATTGCAGGTCTGGTTTCACCGCGAGTTCCTAAAATTTGAACAGTGTCCTGCACATCAAATTGAATTAACTTACATTTGAAAATGAATTCAGGATTTGGTTCATAATATTTCAAAGGCTGGAAGGTTATTGTTGTATCTCTGTTAAAAGGCGAGCCAGGATCAAACTGTAAACTGTAATCTTTTTCTTTTCTTTCTTTGATCAGTTCATCAACATATTTTTTCATTTCAGGATCGTTCAACCGGTTTTCATTACAAGCGGTTGTTAAAAGTATCAGAATCAAAAATGAGATTGAAATCATTTTAATATAATTCAAGTGCATCTATCCTTTAACTCTCTTTCTTTACTTTCTTTTTCAACTCGTTTAATTTGTTCAGTGCTTCAAGCGGAGTAAGTTTTTCGATTTCAAGGTCTTTTAACTCACCACGCAGCTTATCATCCTGATATTCAAATATGCTCATTTGATTTTCAGGTATTTGCAGTTTTCTTAGTTTCTCTTTCTTCAATTCATACGGAGTTAATTCTTTGCTCTCGAGATTCTGTAGAATTTCTTTTGCACGGTTTGTAACAAAAGCCGGAAGTCCTGCCATCTGTGCAACCTGAATTCCATAACTGTGATCTGCTCTTCCGGGATTTACTTTGTGAAGAAAAATTACTTTGTCATCATATTCACGTACTTCAACTTTATAATTTTTTATTTTAGGAAAAAGATCAGCCATCTCATTCAGTTCGTGATAGTGTGTTGCGAAAAGAGTTTTTGCGGCAACATCTTTATTATCGTGAAGATATTCTGTGATCGCCCATGCGATTGAAATTCCGTCAAACGTACTTGTTCCTCTTCCAATCTCATCAAGCAATATCAAACTTTTAGACGAAGCATTATTCAAAATATTTGCAGCTTCCTGCATCTCCACAAGAAAAGTACTTTCACCGGAAGTGATGTTATCGCTTGCACCAACACGGGTAAAAATTCTATCAACCAATCCAACCTTTGCACTTTTTGCAGAAACGAATGAACCAATCTGTGACATCAGAACGATCAATCCAATCTGTCGGAGATAAACAGATTTGCCAGCCATATTCGGTCCGGTTAATAAAATTATCTGATCATTTTTATTATCAATAACACAATCATTCGGTTTAAACTTTTCTCCCGGTGGAAGAATCTGTTCAACAACAGGATGTCGTCCATCAATTATTTCAAGCTCTGCTCCATCGTGAACTTCCGGCTTTGAATATTTATATGCTTCTGCACATTCTGCAAATGAGATCAAACAATCAATTAAAGCAATCATTCTTGCATTATTCTGAATCGCAACTGCTTCAGCAGCAACAAACTTTCTAAGTTCATCGAAGAGTTCTGATTCAAGTTCGTGAATCTTTTCCTCAGCATTCAGAATTTTATCTTCATACTCTTTCAATTCCGGTGTGATATATCTTTCAGAATTAACAAGCGTTTGCTTACGGATATAATTTTCAGGAACTTTTTCTTTGTGTGCATTGCTGATATCAATGTAATAACCGAAAACATTGTTGAAGCTTACTTTTAAAGATGGAATTCCACTTCGTTCTCTTTCGGTTTTCTGGAGTTTTGCAATCCAATCTTTTCCGTGGAAAGCAATGTTTCTAAGTTCATCAAGTTCAGGACTGAAACCATTCCGTATAACTCCACCATCAACTAATGTCGCAGGTGGAGAATCAATAACTGCATTCTGAATTCTTTCAACTAAATTTTCAAGTGGATTGAGTTCTCGTGAAGTTTTTGACAAAGCATCTGTCTTAAAATTTGATAGATGTTCTTTTATAGCCGGTATTTTTTTTAGGGAAGTTTTTAATGCAACAACTTCTCTCGGATTTGCTCTGCCTGTACAGATTCTTGAAATTATTCTTTCAATATCGCCGACTTCCTTCAATTCAGTTTCAATTTTCTTTCGCTGTGATTTATTCTTCAATAATTCTTCAACACTATCGAGACGGCTTTGAATCTTTTTCAGATCTCTCAATGGTGCAGAAATCCATTTCTTCAAAAGTCTTCCGCCCATTGCTGTGGTTGTTTTGTCAAGAATTGAAATCAGCGAACCTTCTCTTCCATCTCCGTGCATCGAGTAACTGATTTCCAGATTTCTTCTTGTTGAAGAATCAAGTATCATATATTCGGAAGGATTGTAAAGCGAAATTCGGTTGAGATGAGTGAGATTTACTTTTTGAGTTTCCTGCAAATAATTTAAAGCAGCACCGCTTGCAACAATTCCGTTTTGAAGATGCTCGATACCAAATCCTTTTAACGTAACAGTTCCGAAATGATTGAGCAAAAGTTCATTCGCATAATCATAATTGAAAATCCAGTCATCCATTTTTGTAATGCGGATTGAAGAATTGATATTGCTGATAACCGGAGTGAGATAATCTTTTTCTTTTTTCTGAATAAGAATTTCTGCCGGTGCGATCGATTCAATCTGCTGCTGAAGATCTGATTCCGGAACTTCAAATGTGAAGAACTCACCTGTAGAAACATCCGTAAATGAAATTCCTGCAACCTCATCTTTGATAAAAACAGAAAGCAGGTAATTATTTTTTTTGTGATCGAGAAGCTTATCCGAGAGAGTTGCACCGGGAGTTACGACTTCAATCACTTCCCTTTTTACTATCCCTTTTGCAAATTTTGGATTTTCCATCTGCTCGCAGACAGCTACACGATAACCAGCACGAACAAGCTTTGGCAAATAGGAATCAATTGCGTGATGAGGAAATCCTGCAAGCGGAACATCTTCTGCCGCACCGTTCGCTCTTTTGGTTAAAGTGATACCAAGAACTTTTGAAGCAATTTTCGCATCGTTTTCAAATGTTTCGAAGAAATCACCGACTCTGAAAAGCAAAATTGTATCCGGATTAGCTTCCTTAATTCTTAAATACTGAGACATTAATGGAGTTTGTCCGTCTCGTCCGGCTTGATTTTCTTTGGGTAACTTGTTGGTTTGTGAATCCTGTTTACTCATCAGGCTAAAAATAGCTCAATCGTAAAAGAATATCAATTTAAAACGATAGATTGAACGGAATAAAAGGGCAGGATTTTATTCCTGCCCACGAAACGTAAAATAGGTTACTTCAATAAAATTAATTTCTTTGTTGAAGTAAAGTTACCAGAAGTGAGTGTGTAGAAATAAATTCCACTTGCAAACCCTGAAGCATCCCAGTTTACTTCATAGCTTCCCGGCTGTTGCTGAGTATTCACCAATTTCGTTACTTCTCTCCCAAGTAAATCGTAAACTACTAACTTAACTTCATGAGCTTTGATTATATCATACTTGATGGTTGTAACCGGGTTGAATGGGTTCGGATAATTTTGATACAGTTTATACTCAACGGGAATTATTGATTCAGGATTTTTAGATGAACCAGACGAACCGAGTTTTGCTACTAATTCACCAATTTTATTTCCATAATCGTCCAAAGAAGTTGCGGAATATTTGCCTGAGAATTTACCGAGGTTTCCACCACCATTATTTGCAAGCATTGCTGCTGTAATTGCATCTATCTCCGCATAGATTGCTTCTTCCTCTTCGGGATTCTGAATTATGATATCTTCAAGTCTGCTAATAGCTGTTTCATATTCTTCTTTACCTATATAACATAGTGTAATTAGATTTTCAATCATTTTATCTAGAAGTGTGTCTGAAACATTAGCTGAATATGAGTTATAAAAATTCTGTAACTCAGTGAAATTCTCAAGATTAGCATTCTGGATCTTCTTTATCGTGAACAGTTGTATTCCAGCAAAAAATGTCTCAATACTATCAGGATATTCTTCAACGATATTGGTATAAATTGTTTCAGCATTATTGTAATCGCCCGAATTGAAATAACTATTAGCTAATGCAATTTCTCCATCTAAATCCGAGAACGTTTCGGCATCATAAACAGGATATAAAGTATCGATTGCTGATCCATCAGTTCCATTTACAATCAGCGAGCAAGGTGCAAGTGGTGCAACAGGGCAATCATCTGCGCCAACTGGTTCAAATATTACGTTGAGATCTCCGAATCTTCTGTTATTTACTTCAGTTAAACCCCACCAATTGTAACGTGCCATTATTTGTTTATCTTGATTCGAAGTTCCATTCATTAATAATAACGTATGATACAACGGAGGAATTTCTTCTCTATCATCTACAATTTTGTTATTACCGATGTCAAGTAAAATAAAAGATTTTGATAAATATATTTCTGAACCGTCATCTCCAACTTCACCTAAAGGGCCTTGCGTATAACCACCATTATCTGATATTTCGTTGCAACCTGATAACGCATAATAATATGGTGGACATCCTGGAGTTTGAGAAACCCCAAGGAACAATCGTAAATCAGGTACTGAACCAGACGATGCATAAATTCCATTGACCCTATTAAATGATATCTGGTTCTCACCGCACTTTGGCGAAGAATTGGCTAGTGAAATAGCTCGCTTAAAACCATTAATTACATTCTGCCTTATATATCCGTTTGAATTATTAAAGAAAATTCCATTATTAAGTGCTTGAGTTGAAAATAGATAATTACCATTAACGTATGCATTGGGAACTTGAATAACAATAATACCCGATTGGTTTGTTGTAAAAATATTCCAATTGATAAAAACACTATTAACAGATGAAGCCAATACTCCATAATCTGTGTTCTGGAAACAGTTATAATGAATTTTTGGAGTTGTATACATTGGACCGAATATATTAATGCAGTAGCTACCACAATTATTAAAAGTAGAATTATAGACTTCCAGCTTTTGAGTGTTTGAGCCAACACTGATTGCATTACCAGCGATGTTTTCAAAAGTGCTATGGTTAACTGTTATCTTGTTGCTACTGTGGAATGTTGAAATTCCTGTGGATGCATTTGTAATTTTGCAGTAGTCAAGATTTATGGTGCCACCATTACGAACACTTATTCCATTTGACTGATTGTTAACAAAGTCGAAAGTGATTTGCTGCTGGTAAGATCCTTGGGCTTGAAGAGTGCCGTTGATAGAAAGCGAAGTTTCGGGAAAGAAGTTGATGATAGTTCCTGGTATGACTGTAAGCGTTACACCACTTGCAACGCCCACATCGCCGACTATGTAGATTGTGCCAGCCCATGTTGTTTTCTGAGTTATAGTCCCCTGCCAAGAATTAGGCACGTAGTGGTAAACTCCTTTGTCAGTTGCCGCATTCAAGATTGGGACATCTGAAACGTAATCAATAACCACGTCATTTATATTGGTAGCTTCTTGAAGAAGATTGTAAGTGATGTCCGACCAACTTGAGCCACCGTCAACTGACTCATACAATTCCCTCTGTCCAAATAGTTCATGCGATAACAATGCATAAAGTCTATTTTGAAATCTTGTATCTACTACTACTTTGTCTACAAAGGTTTGTGCCATTCCTACATTGGCAGGAAACCACGAATCACCCATATTGGTGGATTTATAAACACCATCACCATGCGTACCTACATAGAGTATGTTCGTAGTGGAAGTGCAAACGGATAAATATGTTGGTCTCAAGAGGGATGGAAAAGGAAGCTGTATCCACTGCTCTCCTGCATCAATACTTCGCCAAATACCGTTGAAATAATCGCCAATGTAAAGAACTTGGGACAAACCATTTGAACCAACAATAAAGGGATCAATTGCGAAAAAAGTTGCTTGAGCCTGTGAAAAAACTGCTTCCCAAGTATTTCCATCATCAAATGAACGCATCAAGGGATAAGATGTATAGTCTGAAGCCGTATACAATACAGAGGAATTGTTTGGGTCAATAACCAGAGCAGTATTCAAACCTAGTATAGGTTCCAAAATACTTTCCCAAGACAAACCCGAATTGAAACTCCTAAAAATGAAATAGTAAGGATCTTCATCTTCCTCGCCGGAAGGAATTGTTAATGGTCGATAGAGCAAAACAGAATCAAGCAGTGGCTCTGAACCTTGAGATTCTGGGAAAACCCAACGTCTTGATGCAAAAACCTTACTTGGATTTCCCGATTGTATTGCTACACGGTTGTAAGAACTTCCTCCAGAAATTCCATCAAATCCATAAACGGTAGTCCACAACTGACCATTATCAGAGGACCTATGCAGCGGTATATCCGAGTTGGTTATGATGAGTCCATTATCAGCTGCCATTCCTCTCACATTAACACGCTCAAGTCCTCTTGTCTTTTCCGTCCAAGTCAGCCCACCATTATCAGACCGATAAAATGCAGTAATAGTTCCTGCAAATACCTTGCTTCCATCGCCAGCATCAATTCTCATTGTTTGAACATCATCGTCAAGCAAATTCGTATTCGAAGAGTTCCATGTAAGTCCATAATTCGTTGATCTGAACACACCATCCCTATTAGTTGCTGCAAGGACAACATTTGTTGCTTGATGGTTCACTTCAATCTCCAAAATGCTCGATGGAATAGAAAGGGTGGTTGGAAACCAATGTTCACCATGGTCGCTCGATTTGAAAACTCTTCCCAACTGGTTGTTAATTTCAATTAATCCTGTATAAAGCACTGAAGGTGTCTGCGGATCCACTCCAAGTGCTGTTAAATTTGAGCTACTAAGCCCATCGTTGACTGGTCTCCATAACAGTCCGCCATCGGTTGTTTGCCAGCAGCCGGCAATTTGAGAAGGGAAAGCAACAGAAACGTAACGATAATCAGAATCCATAGGATCAAAAACAATATCTGAAACCTGTGCATTTTGAGGAAAACCCTGATTTTGATAGTTATTCCAAGTAATTCCACCATTGGTTGTGTAATGCAGTGCAATTCTATCATAGGGACTGCCGCTTTCGACGCCCACATAGACTATTTGTGGATTATGCGGTGATATAGCAATTTTTATTGGTGCTGCATTTATAGTGCTAAGAACAATTGTCCAAGACGAACCTCCATCCATACTCTTGTATACTTCACCAGCTGCAAGCGAACTACCTCTATCAAGACCGAGATAAATTACATCAGGATTTTCAGGTTCACATGCAACTGAAAGAAGGTATCCGAATTCGGTAACGGGAAGAGGAAGATGCATCCATGTATCTCCGCCGTTGGATGATTTGGTAAGAGTATTGGATATAAAATTGCTCAATGATGCACGTACCGAGTATAATACTGCCTGACCATTTGGCTGATGACCGATGGCGATGTCAAGAGACTGAACCGAGTGCCACGGTCCGTCGGCAAATGTCCAGCTATTCTGAGCTGAAACCAAGTACGTTAATGTAAGAAAAAACGAAAGCAAAAGTAAGATTGTGGATTTCATTGTAAATCTCCTTTTATTTTATCAAAAAAATTTTTATCTGATCAGCATAATCGGTCGTACTATAATATGTTGATCTGTTACAAGCCGTACAAAATATACACCGCTGGAAAGTCCTGAAGCATCAAGCGGAATGCGAAACCGCCCCGATTCTTGGATACCATTAAATAGTTCCCGAACCTCCCTGCCGAGGATGTTGAACACACTTAACGAAATATTCATTCGTTGCGGAACTTCGTATGAGATGATTGTAATTGCATTGAATGGATTTGGGTAATTTGGATGTAGTCGTACATCAACGGGTAGCGTCAGCTGGTCATCAGCTACTCCTGTGGTTATCAATTTACCACTTCGCAAGTAAATCTGTGAAAGAGCTGTCCGACGATCTGCCCAAACAATATAAATCTTTTGTCGTGATATTGATATTTCTGCTTGGGCAGCAGGACGAGAACTGTCGCTCACTGCAATATGCGGCAACCAAGTCGCTCCAGAATCAGTACTTATCCTGAGACTAATACCTTGAAATGGCTGACTTTCGTTATTCCATACAATTCCGACAACACCTCCTTCAATAGATACACTTGGCGAAATGCTTGATGGTGTGTCTGTCAATACTACTTCAGATTGCCAATTTACTCCGATATCTGTTGAATGACGGATGAGATTACTTCCGACAAATGGATTTGTGCCCCCATACTTTCCGTCAGTCCAATCAACATAAACATTTCCTTCTATAGTTGCTACTGACGCAACACTGGATGCATCGGAACCATAATTGTCAACAGTTGACAAGATATGTTGATTTGTCCACGTTGTGCCAAAATCACTACTGTAACGGTAAGCTACTTCCAGGCGTACTGTTCCCTCAGCAGCCTCAGTCAAATGCAGATGATTTCCGGCAAGGTGTAACTTCTGAAAATATTGAAACTGGGATGGAATATTTTGCCAAGTGGAACCATGATCAAAACTCAACGCAAGCCAGTATTCCGTTAATGTACGGTCGGACCATATAAAAGCAACTAATGAATCATACGCAGTGATTGATATGGCAAATGCTGCTGGAAATAATTTCTCGAATGGCTCGAAGGTAACACCCGCATCAGTGCTACGCCGGAACGTCGCCCAATTACGATAGCTGTCGCATGTGTCACAGGTGCTCCAGAGAACATAGATATAGTTGTTGTGAACAGTTATGTGTTGTGTTGATCCTGAATTCTGCAGAACACCACTATCTGCCCACACTGTGCGTGGCGGTGAGAACAGATCACCCCCGTCTGTACTGCGTATATAATATGCTCTGTTTCCTTGTTCAATGTATTGTTGCCAGAAAACATGCACGGTATCACCAAAAGCAAATACACGGGCACCTGTAAGATTCACTGTGTCAAAGCCTACCTGTTGCTCGGGTTTCCAGTATATATTTTGTGCGTAACTTACAGTAAAAGAAAAATACACAAGAAAAAAAAATATTTTACTGTCAATCTTGAAAAGTTTTATCTTCACTGGTATCATAATTGTTCTATTAAAAATTTTCATTTGACTTTGTCAATCTGCTTAAAACCAGTTGGATAAAAAGTTGTGAGGAAGAAAAGTTTTTTGAAATGAATATGAACAGTACACATGCACAAAAGATTTGTTAGGAGGAGAATCATTCCTTTTCCTCCCTAAAAGAGACAGATAAATATTTTGCAAAGAAAATGTTCATAAGGATTTTAACCTTAAAAAACTACTGCTCAAATGTAATATGATCAACTGCCAAAGTAAATAGTATCAATAGTCTTATTCAATAATTCCACAAAATGAAGTGTCATGTCCATTGCTTTTTATTAAACAACTTCTTTTCGCAATCCTTGAAAATCCTTCCTTTTTTAATATATTTGCCCATAAATTATTAGAGAAAAACTACTCTCGTAACTAAGCCATATCACCAGAACTAAAAATAATAAAAGTCAGGAAGATCAGGAGCTAAATGAAAAAAATAGGAATATTGTTCGGACAGGAAACAACTTTTCCACCTGCATTTGTTGAAAGAGTAAATTCAAAAAATGAGTCCGCAAAAGGCGGAGGAATTACTGCCGAGTTTGTTAAAATTGATAAAGTCGTTCAGGGCGAATCAAGCGGTTATGATGTTATAATCGACAGGATTTCGCAGGACGTTCCTTTCTACAGAGCTTTCCTGAAAAATGCTGCATTGAATGGAACAGCAGTCATCAACAATCCTTTTTGGTGGAGTGCTGATGAAAAGTTTTTCAACAATGCATTGATGACAAAGATGGATGTTGCTGTACCAAAAACTGTATTGCTTCCATCAAACCAGCACCCTGACGATACAAATGCAAACTCATTCAGAAATCTTGATTATCCGTTGAACTGGGATGCAATGTTCAGCTATGTTGGATTTCCTGCTTACTTCAAACCGTTTGCTGGTGGTGGCTGGAAAAATGTTTATCGTCTGGAATCGCCCGATGATTTTTTCAAAGCGTACAATGAAACTGGTCAGCTTGTGATGATGCTTCAGGAAGAAATAAAATTCACAGAATATTTCAGATGTTATGCTCTCGATAGAAAAGATTTTCACATTATGCGTTATGATCCAAAACAGCCTCATCATTTAAGATATGTAATAAATCCGAAACCGATTGATAAAACATTATTAGAAAAGTTGAATAAGTCAATAACAACAATTAGTAATGCACTTGGATATGATTTTAATACAATTGAGCTTGCAGTGAGGGATGGAATTCCTTATGCAATCGATTTCTGTAATCCTGCACCTGATGCGGATAAAAATTCTGTCGGTGAAGAAAATTTCAACTGGATAGTTGAAGCTGCTGCAAACATGGCAATACGAAGAGCAAAAGCTCACAAAGCTGGTCAGAATAATTTAACATGGGGAACATTTATAAAATCATTTGCTACTAATACTCCTTTAAGTGAAAGTTAAGGTGAAATAATTTTATGGCAGAAGCCGGATTGTTTACGCTCGGTGTTGAAGAAGAATTTCAGATCGTTGATCCGAATACCGGCGAACTGAAATCACACATACAACAGATAATTGAAGAAGGTAAAATAATTCTTGCCGAAAAAGTAAAAGCTGAAATGCATCAATCTGTTGTTGAAATCGGTACTGATATTTGTAAAGATATTCACGATGCAAGAAATCAGGTAACAAAACTCCGCCAGGAATTAGCAAAGCTTGCTGCAAAAAATAATTTAAGAATTGCTGCAGCTGGAACTCATCCTTTTTCACACTGGAAAGATCAAAAGATAACTGAACATCCGCGATATCAGGAAATAATAACCAATTATCAGCAGGTTGCACGGGCAAATTTAATTTTCGGTCTTCACGTACACGTTGGTATTGATGACAGAGAAATTGCTATTCACGTTATGAATGCAGCCAGATATTTTCTTCCTCATATTTTTGCTCTGTCAACAAACTCACCTTTCTGGCTGGGAAGAAATACCGGATTTAAATCTTACCGAAGCAAAGTTTTTGATCGTTTTCCAAGAACAGGAATACCGGATTACTTCGGAAGCATAGCTGAGTACGACAATTATGTAAAGCTTCTGGTAAAAACAAAATGTATTGACGATGCAAAAAAAATCTGGTGGGATATTCGTCTGCATCCATATTTCAACACACTGGAATTTCGTATCTGCGATATTCCAATGAGAATCGATGAAACAATTTGTCTTGCAGCAATTATGCAGGCTGTGGTTGCGAAACTGTACAAATTAATAAAACAGAATCTTGGTTTCAGATTGTACAGAAGAGCTTTAATTGCGGAAAATAAATGGCGTGCTGCACGTTATGGTATTCATGGAAAATTAATTGACTTTGGTAAGCAGGAAGAAGTTGACTTTAAATTTCTTGTCGGCGAACTTCTTGATTTTATTGATGATGTAGTTGATGAACTTGGTTCAAAAGAAGAGGTTCATTATGTTAAAAAGATTCTAGAAATGGGAACAGGTGCTGACCGTCAGTTAAAAGTATATGAGCAATCGGGTGATACAAAATCTGTAGTTGATTTTTTAATTCAGGAAACTCATATTGGGTTGTGATGCCCACACCTCCGAAGGAGTCCTTTGGACTAGCCTCTCCCAAAGGGAGAGGAATTAATTTTATTTTTTTCATAATTAAACTTTCTAAATGAACACAAATTTTTGCATAAAAGAATTAATTAAAATAACTCCCCTTCCCTTTGGGAAGGGGTTGGGGGTTAGGCTGTGATTAAAATTGCGACAATAGATCTCTACAACAACGAACGCAATGAAGGAATGCGGTGTATTAAGGAAATTGTTTCTGAAGCTAAAGTCAGGAATAATGAAATTGAAATATCATATAAAGTTTTTGATACCAGATACAAAGATGAAGTTCCCGGAATTGAAAATGATATCTTCATTTCATCGGGCGGACCCGGAAGTCCGTTTGAAGGTGAAGGTACTCAGTGGGAAAAAGATTACTTCAACATTATTCAAAAAATCTGGGACCACAACCAATCTAATTCTGAAAGAAAGAAATATTTGTTCTTCATCTGTCATTCATTCCAGATGATGGGGAGATTTTTCAAATTCGGTACAGTCAATCAGCGTCATTCAAAATCATTTGGAGTGATGCCATTCACATTAACTGATGAAGGAAAATCTGATCTGATATTTTCTGGACTATCAAATCCATTTTATGCTGCCGATATTCGTCAGTTTCAGGTTGTTAATCCAAATAAAACAGTTATTGATGAACTTGGAGCGAAAATTCTATCGTACGAAATTGTTGATGATAACGAACAAGCAAAACCTGCACTTGCTGCTGTGAGAATTTCATCTGAGATTGTCGGCACTCAATTTCATCCTGAAGCTGACCCGGAAAGTATGCTATATCATTTCAAACAGGATGAAAGAAAGAAACAGGTTGTTGAAAAGTACGGTGAGGAAAGATATTTCGGGATGATAAAAATTCTTGAACGGCCTGATACGATTAAAAAAACAAGAATGACTGTCCTTCCATCATTCCTGAATGAAGCTATCGATGAGTTAAACCGAGTTATGGTGAAGTAAATAGTGGTTTGTCATTTCGATCCGGCAGCTGCCGAAAAAGCAATCTCTGATTTCAATCTGGACACAGAGATCACTTCTCCCGACTAAAGTCGGGATCGTGATGACAGTATTGCTTTAATTATCATTCTCAATGACAAAATAAAAAAAATAAATGATTCCGGAACTCAGAAAAAAATTTAATAAAGAATTCACTCAGGGAAAGTATGAAGCTTTCCTTAAAGACATTAATACTTCATTAAAGTATCCGTCTGACTTTCGTATTTCTGAAACTCCCCTTTTCTTAAGTGATGAACTCATAGCAAAACTTTTGAAAGCCTGCAACGAACTCTGCATGCAAGTAACGAGTTCTGAATTCAAGGTGAAGATGAGAGACGCTGTTCCTCCACATCTGAATATTCCGGGAGAAACTGACCATCCTGAATTATTTGTTTTTGATTTTGCAATCTGCAAAAATGAAAAAGATGGATTTTATCCGAAGCTGATTGAACTTCAGGGATTTCCGACTCTGTATGGATATCAATATTTCCTCGAAAGAAAAATCAGAAATCATTTTGATATTCCTGAAAACTTTACAACATACTTCAACGGAATTACACCAGAGAAATATATTGAAATGCTTCGCGAAGTAATCGTTGTTGATGCTGATCCTGCAAATGTTATTTTACTGGAAATAGAACCTGAGAAACAAAAAACGAGAATTGATTTCGCTGCAACAGAAAAGTTAATTGGTGTTAGTGAAGTCTGTATATCAGATTTGATTAAACGTGGGAATAAATTGTTCTACAAAAAAAATAAAAAAGAAATTCCGGTTGAAAGAATCTACAACCGCGTAATTTTTGACGAACTCAGCAGAACAAATACTAAATTTAATTTTGATATTCAGGAAGAACTAAATGTAAAATGGATCCCACATCCAAATTGGTTTTACAAGATTAGCAAATACTCGCTTCCCGTTTTAAAAGGCAAGTCCGTTCCGAAATGTTTTTACTTGAGAGATCTGACCTCATATCCTGCTGATCTGGAAAATTATGTTTTAAAACCGCTCTTCTCTTTTGCCGGACTCGGAGTTAAAGTTGATGTAACAAAACAAATGCTCGATGAAATAAAAGATCCTGAAAATTATATTCTGCAGGAAAAAGTTGAATACGCTCCGTTGATTGAAACTCCCGATGAAAAAGCCAAAGTTGAAATAAGGATGATGTATTTGTATGATAAAGAACCAATACTTGTCAATAATTTAATAAGACAAAGTAAAGGAAAGATGATGGGAGTTGATTTCAATAAAAACAAAACCTGGGTTGGCGGCAGTGCCGCGCTGCATAAAATGTAGTTGTGTGAATTACACAAACTCAATTCCTCAGAGTGTTATTTTGCTGTAAAGTAATTGGGTTTGTTTCTATCCTTCATCTTCCAAATCAATTTATTATATTTACACACAAATCTCCGGCTATTCTGTTAGTTTTTTCTGATACACCAGACGGAATATTTATTCACAGGATTTTTAATTCGATAAAATGTTAAAATTTGATTTTCACATATCAAAAACGGCAAGAGAAAAATACGGGCTTGAGCAATCGCTATTCTCGGTTACCGGAAAAGTAATTCTTGCAGATTATCAGCAGTCACGAATTCTTTCGGAAAAAATAAATTCAAAAAGAAGAGAAGAAGGAAACGTTGACCAATTCGTGACCGCGGGACAGATAAATGCACTCGGTTTGCTTCACGAAATATTCCATTTACTAATGAGAAAGTATGAAGAAAGTGACAATCCCGGAGTTTTCGGAAAAGCAATCATACATCTAAAAAACGAAATCAGTGAAATCGGATTTGAAAAAACTATTCTGGCATTTGTTGAAGAATTCCCTCCACTGTCAGTCTATAATAAAATAATTACTTCCGAAGAATATTTGAGAAGAAACACTTCGGGTAAATCAAATAAAGAAATTATTCTTGAGGAAATAATTCTTCTTTATATGGAAAACAGTAATCCTGCTGCTTCAAATCTTCGTGAATTGTATGCTGATGATAATCTTTCTCTTAAAACAAATTACAAACAGTTGATTGAAAAAACGGAAAAGTTTTTTGATAATGAAATTCCAACAAGGCTGGGTGGACTTCCTCTCTTCAAACTTTTGCGAAAACCGATTTCATCAAATCCGTTTGATCTTGAAAAGCAGCTTGATTTTGTAAGAACAGAATGGGGTGTATATCTGGATGATGATCTTCTAAACAGACTTCTCCGCGCAGTTGATCTTATCCGGGAAGATTACAAACTATTCGTGCCTCACGGAGGCGGTGAAAAAGGAACTCCTCCCGTACCAACTTATGATGAAGATCTTGAAAGATTAAGAATAATCAGGGATAAACTTTCTGCAGAGAAAAAACTTTCAGAAGATGAAAGACGATTTTATCTCGAGTATGAAAAATTCACTGAAGACGTTGGTTGGATCCCGGAAGTTGTGATGATAGCAAAGAATGTTTACGTGTGGCTGCATCAGCTTTCAATTAAATATAAAAGAGAAATTAAAAAACTCGATCAGATTCCCGATGAGGAGCTTGATCAGCTAGCGCGATGGAATTTCAACGCTTTATGGTTGATTGGAATCTGGGAAAGAAGTACAGCCTCACAAAAAATAAAACATCTGACAGGAAATATTTCCGCAGTTTCGTCCGCATACTCATTATATGATTATGTTATTGCAGAAGAACTTGGCGGCGAGCGGGCATTTCAGAATTTAAAAGATAGATCATGGGTGCGTGGAATCAGAATGGCAAGTGACATGGTTCCAAACCACATGGGAATATTTTCAAAATGGGTAATAGATAAACCAGATTATTTTCTTCAGAGAAATGAACCACCCTATCCAAATTATACTTTCAATGGACAGAATCTTTCTGAAGATGACAGAGTTGAAATCAGAATTGAAGATCAGTATTACAGCCGAAAGGATGCGGCTGTGGTTTTTCAAAGAAGAGACAGATATACAGGTTCGGTAAAATATATTTATCATGGCAATGATGGAACAAATATGCCATGGAATGACACCGCACAATTAAATCTTTTGAATCCTGAAGTTCGCGAATCACTGATTCAAACGATTATGCACGTAGCAAGAAAAACTCCGATCATCCGATTCGATGCAGCGATGACTCTTGCAAAAAAACATTATCAGAGGTTGTGGTTTCCAAATCCAGGTTCCGGTGGTGCAATTCCATCAAGAACAGATTATTCGATGACCATTGAAGAGTTCAATCGGATTATGCCAAATGAATTCTGGAGAGAAGTTGTTGATAGAATAAATTCAACGATGCCTAATGTTCTTCTGCTTGCTGAAGCATTCTGGCTGATGGAAAGTTATTTTGTCCGAACCCTCGGGATGCATCGAGTTTACAACAGTGCTTTTATGCATATGATGATGAAAGAAGAAAATGAAAAGTACCGGCAATTGATTATTAACACGCTTGAATTTAATCCGGAAATTCTGAAACGATATGTAAATTTTATGAGCAATCCCGATGAGGAAACGGCTATAAATCAATTCGGTAAAGGAGATAAATATTTTGGAGTTGCTGTAATGATGCTTACTATGCCCGGTTTACCAATGTTTGGTCACGGACAGATTGAAGGATTTTCAGAAAAATATGGTATGGAGTATAAGCAATCATATTATAAAGAAAACGCAGATGAACATCTTGTCTGGAGACATACTAAAGAATTATTTCCATTAATGAAGATGCGGTATCTTTTCAGCCAGGTAGAAAATTTTGAGTTGTATGATTTTCTTGATAAGCATAGCGAAGTTAATAATAGTGTTTATGCATTTAGCAACAAGTCAGGAAACGATTCAGCGCTGGTTCTTTACAACAATTCATATTTTGAAACTGAAGGAAGCATCGTCTTTTCACATCCAAAAATGATATCAGGTAATGGAGGAATGAAAAGACCACATCATATAGCAGAATTGCTCAACTTCAAATCTTCAAAAGAATACTATTACATATATACAGATCACAGAACTCAACTTCAGTTTCTGGTATCTGGAAAAGAAATTGCTGAACACGGTTTTAAAATTCATCTGTTCGGATATCAGTACAGAGTTTGTCTGCAATTTCAAGAGATCTATGATGCTGAAAGAAAATTTGAAAAGCTATATACTCTTCTGAACGGAAAGGGAGTAACTTCGGTTGATGAAGCTTTGAAGGAAATGGAATTGCTTCCGCTTCATTTGAAGTATGAAAATTTCTTTTCTTACGATAACATGGAAAAAATAAGAACATATCTTCTTCACAAACCTGATAAGAAAAAGAAAGATGAAGCTGTTGCATTGCCGGGTAAAATGGATAAAGAGCTTGATAATCTTGTAACTGAATTCGGTAATTACTTCGATAGTAAAACTAAACCGGATAAAGTGAAAAAGAATTTTCAGGAAGATCTTTCAAACAGCAGGAATTTCTTTCAACTATGGATTGCTCAGAACAATCGAAAAAATGCAGCTAAATGGATGAAAAGTTGTGATGAAATTCTTCCGGTGAACAGTAAAATTGAAAAAAGGAAAGAGTATTTAACTTTCGTTAATGTAATGCTGCTGAAACAACTCTTCGTTAAAAAGTCCGATCATCAAAAAATAAAAAAACTCTTTGACGAACTTTTATTTTCAAAACCAATTAAAAATCTTTTTCAAAAGCAGGTAAACGGATCTAGTTTTCATTTGACAACAGAACTTATTAAAGTTTTAATATCATCTTTCCTGCTCGAAAAGCAAAAACGAATTGCATCAACAGACGACAAAAAGACAAAAGTGACAGTTAAATCTGACTTGAACAAAAACAATTTTCTGCCTTTGATTAAAGTATTGCTTGGCGAGAATATTGTTCATAATTTTCTTCGTGTAAATGAGTTTGAAGGTATAACATATTTTAATAAGGAAAATTTTGAGGAACTTGCAAAGTGGATACTTTTATTTCATCTGTTAGCTTTACAATCGAATTTAAACGATAATAAAGATGACAGCAGCAAGTTTAAAAAATCAGAGATCGAAAAAGAAATAATCAAAAATGTAAAAGATAATTTTGAAAAATATAATGAGCTTATAGCTAAAGCTGATGCAAACGGTTATGATTTTATCAAATTCAAATCAGAATTAGATAAAGCGCCGGATGAAAATGAAAAAGTAAAGAAACCAACTAAAAAAAGGAACAAGAAATGAAAAAGAATTTTTTGTGGGTGTGTATTTTAATTTGCATATCAGCTTTGAATATCAATGCTCAGTTTACTCAGCAGAATGCATTTCCTAATCTGTCATTCAACAGCCCAATATTTTTAACTGATGCAGGTGATAGTACCAACAGAATTTTTATCGTTGAACAATCAGGAAGAATCAAAGTATTTCCAAATTCATCCACCAGTTCTTCAGCAAAAGTATTTTTGAATATTACCGACAGAGTTACATCAGGTGGTGAGATGGGTTTATTAGGATTAGCATTTCATCCTGATTATAAAAACAATGGTTACTTTTATGTGAATTATACAACGGATGATCCGAATTTGAGAACAGTAATTTCACGTTTTCAGGTTACAAGCAACCCTGATTCAGCGGATAAGAACAGTGAGTTTGAAATTTTAACATTCAATCAGCCTTACCAGAATCATAATGGTGGATGGATTGGATTTGGACCAAATGATGGCTATCTGTATATCGCAGCAGGTGATGGCGGCTCTGGTAATGATCCTGATAATAATGGTCAGAGAATAAATACTATGCTGGGAAAAATTTTACGAATTGATGTAGATGGAGGAACTCCTTATGCTGTTCCGCAGACAAATCCATTTTATGACTCCACTAATGTAAATATTAAAAAAGAAATTTATGCATGGGGTATGCGAAATCCATGGCGATGCAGTTTTGATCCTGAAACTGGCTGGCTTTGGGCTGGCGATGTTGGTCAATATGCCTGGGAAGAAATTGATATAATCGAAAATGGAAAAAATTACGGCTGGCGTTGTTATGAAGGTAATCATACAAATATTATGTCAGGTTGTAATTATCCTGAATATATTTTTCCTATATGGGAATATGATCATAGTCCTGAATGTTCAATTACCGGCGGTTATGTTTACAGAGGTTCTACTGTCCCGGAACTTGAAGGAAAATATATTTATGGAGATTATTGCTCAAATAAAATCTGGGCGTTGACTTATGATGGAATTAATCCAGCAACAAATCAATTATTGTTGACTACTTCCGGCGGACTTGGTTCTTTCGGTGTTGATGAAAATAAAGAACTTTACTGGACATCTTTTAATGGAAAAATTTATCGTTTTGTCCCAACAGTTACTTCGGTTGAAAATCAAATTAATCCTACTGAATATTCACTCGAACAGAATTATCCAAATCCATTCAACCCAACCACAATAATAAATTATAATCTTCCTGAAGAGAGTGAAGTAACAATCCGTATTTATGATTCAATCGGGAAGGAAATAGATTCAATCACAGCCGGTATTCAACAGAAAGGTTCATATCAAAAAACCTGGAATGCAGAAAAATTTTCTTCCGGAGTTTATTTCGTTAAGATGACAGCAAAATCGCTTTCATCGGACAAGGTGTTTACTCGCGTTATTAAGATGCTTTATATGAAATAACAACTATATTTATTTGTTATTTTTACTTGGAAGGCGGTCAGATGTCCGCTTTCCTATATTTATTAGTACGTTTACTCTCGTCTTTCTCATTTTAATTTCTTAATTTCTAAACAGTCATTCTGAACTTGTTTCTCCAAAAGGAGTCCCTTGAACAGAATCTTGCTTGTTACTACTCATTCCTGAAACAAGTTTAGAGTAAAATAATAAACTTTAGCAGAGAAATGATTATGAGTAAATGCAGCAGGAAATATTTAAACAACCATCAAGTAAAAGTTTTACTTTCGATCCTTTTGCTTATCGCTTACAGCTTACCGCTTAACGCTACCGTAAGATACGTAAGTAAAACCGGAAACAGCACACCACCATATATTACCTGGGAAACCGCAGCAGACAGCATACAAAAGTGCATCAACGTTTGTGTTTTTGGTGATACAATTTACGTAGCCAACGGAGTTTATGAAGAGGAGGTTGAGATGATTAACGGCTTAGCACTCATAGGTGGAGGAATGGATAGCTGTATCGTAGACGCAAGATCATTTGCAGCATCAGGTTCTGTTGCAATTGCTATGAAAGATAGTTGTTTAATAAAAGGATTTTACATTTTTGCATCCAATAATTTTAATTATGGTTACGGAATTTACACTTTTGGGCAAACAGGACTAATAACATTAAACAAGTTCTCTAATGCAAACACAGGAATCATTCTGAATGACACACACATTACTGCATACAAAAATTACTTTTTTAACGTAAGAAGGGGCATAGCTGTAGGTAACTCAAATTCCATTGTAAGAAAAAATGAGATTTTCATATTAACGAATACAGGTGGAGTAAGTTGTATTTGGATAACCGCTTTTGATGACAGCTACCAACCAATAATAGACTCTAATTATATTGTTTCGAAATATGGTACGGGTATTTATAAATCACTAGGTGCAAGTCCGATAATAAAAAATAATTTTATTCAATTCGTTCAATATGGAGTGGAAGGAATTTTTCTATTAACTTCAAATTCTGCTAAAGTTTTTAATAATTTAATCCAAATAGGAACTGGACAAATCGGTATTGATAATTATAATGTATATAATGTAAATTATTTAAAGGTAACGAATAATTATATATTTGGTAAAGAGACAAATTCACCGCAGGGAATGTATGTATCGGATCAGGATACAGTTAAAAATAACGTAATAACTAATACAGTAAGGGGAATCGTAGCGGGCAACCCACAGAATCTTGTAACAAAATATAATAATCTTTGGAATAACGAGATCAATTATACTAACCTCGCACCAGACACAACAAACATCTCAGTTAATCCGATGGTAATAAACAATGACTCAACACAGGGGAAATTAGATTTTCATCTTCAGAAGTTTTCGCCATTGATAGATGCAGGTGATCCAAATATTCTGGATAAAGACAGTTCAAGAAGCGACATTGGGCTTTATGGAGGACCTTACGGAGA
>WBZY01000311.1_pt1:0-25000 | contig 39509 bp, 30 predicted proteins | sample 5204191 | NCBI WGS metagenome assembly WBZY01 (sample SAMN12344363, study PRJNA552823) | activated sludge metagenome | biome: Activated sludge suspended growth; feature: Anammox Sidestream; material: Wastewater; isolation source: activated sludge from anammox sidestream of wastewater...
TGGTCGAATGGGGCGGGGAGCCACTCTACGTGCGGAGTCAGCCAAGGCTGCTCAAAGGTCCGGTCGGCTTCCCCGGAAGCGGGCATGACAAAAACACGCCCGTCATCAAGGTACAAGGTCCGGGCTGCGCCCGGACATTCTTGCGTAGGTCCGGGCTGTGCCCGGACATTCTTGCGTAGGTCCGGGCTGTGCCCGGACATTCTTGCGTAGGTCCGGGCTGTGCCCGGACATGTTCGGCCGCAGGCCGAACCTACGGGCGCACCGGCCATCCCCCTGATCCTGCCGTTCGTCCGCCGCGCATTGCGCTTCGGCACGCCGTTGCTACGTTTGTCATCGGGATTGTCCGCGTGCCCGCAGGGGTGCGGCGGGACGTGGGGAAGATGAACAGGGGCGCCCAGATGCGAACGGCGGAACGTGGCTTCACGCTGATCGAAGTCATGATGGTGCTGGTGGTGCTCGGCATCCTGGTGGGGATAGCACTGCCTTCCTATCAGGACTCGATGCGCAAGAGCCACCGTTCGGCGGCGCAGGCGCAGATGCTCGATATCGCGAACCGCGAACAGCAGTATCTGCTTTCGAAACGGATCTACACGTCCACGCTGGCGGATCTGGGTTACGCGGTACCGGCCGACGTGGCCGCGCGCTACACCTGCACCGTCGCCGTGGACAACACGGGCGTGCCCAGTTACACGATCAGTTGCGCACCGACCGCGCTGCAGAGCGCGACCAGCTTCGGCACGCTGACGCTGACCGACACCGGAGCCAAGGCTCCGGCCGGAGAATGGTGATGCGCACGCGGGCACTGCCTGCCGCCCAGCGGGGCGGCCTGATGATCGAGGTGCTGGTCACGATCGTGATCTGCATCATCGGCCTGTGGGGGCTCACGCAGGTGCAGGCGCGGCTGCAGCTCTCGGAAATGGAGTCGTACCAGCGCACGCAGGCGCTGATGCTGCTCGAGGACATGGTCACGCGGATCGAACTGAACCGTGCGAATGCCGCCGATTACGTCACCGGCACCTCCTCGCCGCTGGGCGTGGGCTATCCGGGGGACTGTCCGGCAGCAGGTACCGATCTCGCGACCGACGATCAGGGTGACTGGTGCGTCGCGCTGCGCGGTGCCGCCGAACAGATCGGCACCACGCGCGTCGGGGCGATGCTGGGTGCGCGCGGCTGCGTCGAGTCGACCGGTACCGATCAGTACATGATCACGGTGGCATGGCAGGGGCTGGCGCCGCTCGATGCACCGCCCGACGGCGTGGCCTGCGGCAAGAACGCGTTCGACGAAGTCGGGTCCGCCTGCGTCGACGACCGGTGTCGCCGGGTGGTGACGAGCATCGTGCGGATCGGGGATCTGGGACTATGAACCCGCAGGCACCGAAATTCATGCGCATGCGCGGGTTCAGCCTCGTCGAACTGATGATCGCGATGACGCTCGGGTTGCTCATCATGGCGGCGCTGACCACGTTGTTCGTCGATACCTCGCGCACGAACCGCGAGATGGCGAAGACCAACAGCCAGATCGAGAACGCGCGCTTCGCGGTGCAGATCCTGCAGGAGGATCTGGCGCACGCCGGTTACTGGGGAGGGTTCGTCCCCGAGTTCGACGACCTGACGCTGAGCGGCGCGCCGACCGACGTGCCAGCCGCCATCCCAGCGCCCTGTGCTGCCTACGCGTCCTGGGACACCGCTTATTATCGCTCGCTGATTGCGATCCCGGTCCAGTTCTACAATGCTGCGCCGGGTGGTTGCACGGTGGTAGCCAACAAGCTGGCACAGACCGACGTGATTGTCGTGCGCCATGCAGATACCTGCGCCACTACCGACGCGAATTGCACGCCGGACGTGGCTGGGAGGTTGTATTTCCAGCCCTCGCGCTGTGTCTACGAGATCGAGGACGGTACCCACTACGTGTTCGGCACCACCGGTTTCGACCTGCACGCGCGTCTGTGTGTGGATGGTTCGCCGGTCACCGGGCCCGCCGCGCCCAAGTTCCGCTACATCTCGAATATCTACTACATCCGCGACTACGCGGTGACGGCGGGCGACGGCATTCCCACGCTGGTGAGGTCGTCCTTCGACACGGTCGGCGGCACGCCGGCGCACCAGGCCGCGGTGCCGCTGGTCGAAGGAATCCAGGGGCTGCGGATCGAGATCGGGGTCGATCACATCAGCGACAGCGGCAACAACATCATCACGGCCGGGGACGCGTCGGACCGCTACACGGCCGCGATCAAGTGGGCCGATGCGGACGAGCGCGATTCGCCCACCAACCGTGGCGACGGCGTACCGGACTCGTTCCTGCACTGTGCCGGTGGCTGCTCGGTCGATCAACTCGCAAACGTGTCCGCGGCGCGTATCTACATCCTCGCGCGCTCGAACGAGGAGACGCCTGGGTACAACGACGACAAGACCTACAAGCTCGGCGCACTGACGCTAGGACCGTTCAACGACGGCTTCAAGCGTCACGTGTTCACGACCACGATCCGTTTCATCAACGTCACCAGCCGGAGGGAGACGCCATGATCGGCCAGCTTTCCCGTCGCGCGGCACAGCGCGGCGTGATCACGCTGTTCCTCAGCCTGCTGATGCTGCTGTTGATAACCGGGCTGGTCACTGCCGCATTCACCATGAGCACCACGAACCTGCGCGCGGTCGGCAACCTGCAGGTTCGCCAGGAGGCACTGGCCGCGGCACAGGCGATCATCGAAACGGAATTGAGCGGGCCGTTCTATACCACCCCGACCGCGCTGGCCGACCAGCCGGTGGACATCGACGACGACGGCACCGACGACTACCTGGTCGATCTGGCGCAGCCGGTGTGCGTGATGGCCGTGCAGGCCACGATCACTTCATCGAGCAGCGTGACGCTGCCGGGGATGACCTCGGCCTCGGCGTGGAACACCACCTGGGAATTCGTCGCGACCGTCACCGACCCGCGCAGCGGCGCCTCGGTCAGCGTGGTGCAGGGCGTGCGCGCCCTGCTGAGCGAAGCGGAGAAAAACGTGTCCTGCGCCTGAGCGGTGCACAGGAGAATCGCCATGAGACTGCAACGTGTAACGACCCTGCTGATGTCGCTGCTGCTGGTGGCGCAGACGCCCGCGCGCGCCGAGGACATCGACGTGTTCTCGCTGCCCCCGGGCACCGCGAGCGCCGCGCCCAACGTGCTGTTCCTGATCGACAACACCGCGAACTGGAACACCGCGTTCACGAACGAGAAGGCGGCGCTGGTCAACGTGTTCAACGGGCTGCCGACCAACCCCGACGGCACCGCCAAGTTCAACGTCGGTATCATGCTGTTCACCGAGACCGGCAACCCCAACAGCAATGTCGACGGCGGCTATGTGCGTGCCGCCGTGCGGCCGATGAATGAGACCAACCAGGGGATCTATTCGGCGCTGATCAACAGCTTCGACAAGCTCGGTGACAAGTCGAACGGCGGCAAGGCAGGCCTCACCATGGCCGAGGCCTATTACTATTTCTCGAGCGCGAACCCGCGTTCGGGCAAGAACAAGGCGAAGACCGACTACACGGGCAACACCTCCGGGACGTCGCAGTCGAACGCCGTCTACGCGCTTGGCGGTAACGCGCTGACGGGTTTCGCGAGCCAGCCGTACAACGGCCCCAGCCAGGCCGATTGCGCGAAGAACTACATCATCTACATCAGCAACGGTGCCGCGCAGGACAACAATTCCGACACCACCACTGCGACCAGCCTGCTGAGCGCGCTGGGCGGCAGCACCACGGCGTTGCCGATATCGCCCAGCGGTTCCCAGACCAACGTGGCCGACGAGTGGGCGCGCTTCATGAAGCAGAGCCCGGAGCAGATCACGCTCTACACGCTCGATATCGACAAGGTCACGAACGGCCAGGGCCCGGGGTGGACCGCGCTGCTGAAGAGCATGGCGGCGGTCAGCGGCGGCAAGTACTTCGACGTCAGTTCCGGCGTGGCGCAGAACATCGTCGATGCGCTGAACACCGCGCTCAGCGAGATCCTCGCGGCCAACAGCGTGTTCGCGTCGGTGAGCCTCCCGGCCAGCGCGAACACGCAGAGCACCTTCCTGAACCAGGTGTTCATCGGCATGTTCCGCCCCGATCCGAATGCGATGGCGCGCTGGAACGGCAACCTGAAGCAGTACAAGCTCGGCATCTCCGGCGGCGACGTCAAGCTGCTGGATGCGGCCACCACGCAGGCGATCAACCCGAGTACCGGATTCATCACCGAGTGCGCCCGCAGTTACTGGACGCCGACCGCCGTCGATACGTACTGGGCGCACAGTCCGCAGGGCGATTGCCTCGCGGTCGCGAACTCGAAGGCGTCGAACTATCCGGACGGCCCGCTGGTCGAGAAGGGGGCGCAGGGCTACATCCTGCGCAGCTCGACCACGCGCACCGTCAAGACCTGCTCGGCGACGTTCGGGTCGTGCACCGGTCTGACCAACTTCGAGGACGGCAACGCCGCGATCACGAAGACACTGCTGGGCAACGCGTCGATGACCAATGCCACGCGCACCAACATGATCAACTGGGCGCGTGGCCTCGATACCGGCGTCAACCCGCCGGACGAGCGCGTCAACGGCGTGACCAGTGCCGAAATGCGCGCCTCCGCGCACGGCGACGTGGTGCATTCGCGACCGGTGGCAATCAACTACGGCACCGACGCCGACCCGAAGGTGGTGGTGTTCTATTCCGGCAACGACGGCATGCTGCGTGCCATCAACGGCAACCGCAGCGCCAGTATCGGGTCGCCGGTCACGGCGTCCACGCACACGGCCGGCAAGGAGATGTGGTCCTTCGTGCCGCCGGAATTCTGGGGTCAGATCAAGCGGCTGTACGAGAACAACGTGCAGATCAGCTACCCGGCCGTCACCACCGGCTCGCCGCTGCCCAAGCCCTACGGCATCGACGGCCCGATCACGGCGTACAAGGGTGATGTGAGCGGCACGCCGAAGGTGTTCCTGTACGCCGGCATGCGTCGCGGTGGCCGCGCCTTGTACGCCTTCGACGTGACGACACCGGATACACCGGTGCTGAAATGGAAGCGCGGCTGCCCGAACCAGGCCAACGACACCGACTGCACCAACGACGGCACGAACGGCGACTGGCGCGGCATCGGCCAGACGTGGTCGAACGCGGTGCCGGTCAGGGTGGAGAACTACGCGAAGCCGGTGCTGCTGATGGGCGGCGGTTACGACTCCTGCGAGGACTACGATGGTGGCGCTGGCGGTGCGACGCACAACTGCAGCAGCACCAAGGGCAACCGGATCTACGTGATCGATGCGGATACCGGTGTCCTGTTGCAGACCTTCACCACCGACCGTGCCGTTTCCGCTGCGATCACGCCGGTGCTGAGCGACGACGACGACGGCTACCTCGAGTTCGCCTACGCGGCGGATACCGCGGGCAACCTGTACCGCATCGCCGGGGCAACCGCCAGCGTGGCGATCGGCAATACGGCGCCCGGCAGCTGGACGATCACCAAGATCGCCTCGCTGGGCTGCGACACTGTCGCTGCCTGCACGCAGCAGCGCAAATTCCTCTTCCAGCCCGACGTGGTGCGCAACGGCCAGGGCTTCTGGATCATGGTCGGCTCGGGTGACCGCGAGAAGCCGCTCGAGACCTACGTGGCGGCCAGCGAGGTGCAGAACCACTTCTTCGCGGTGCGCGACGAACCGACGGTGAGCACCTGGCTGGCAGACGAGGCCAGCGGGGCGCGGTGCAGCGCCGCGCTGCTGTGTCTGGCCTCGCTGGCCGAGGTTCCGTCGGATCCGACGCAGAACCCCGATATGTCGGGCAAGAAGGGCTGGTACCTGCCGCTGGCGGCAACCGAGAGTGTGGTGACATCGGCGATCACGGTCACGAACCGGTTGACCTTCAGCACCTTCAAGCCGGCCGGCTACGACGCCCTCGCTTGCGGTCCGACGCTAGGGGAATCGAACGTCTACAATCTGCTCTACGACAATGCCGCGCCGTTCCACAGCGGTGAGGACCGTTTCGAGCCGATCAATGGAGGCGGTCTGCCGCCGTCGCCGGTCGCCGGCAAGGTGATCCTCGATGATGGCACCACGGTGCCATTCCTGATCGGGGGCAGCGCCGATTCGCCGCTCGAGGCCACGAATCCGAATACGGCCTCGGACTTCGAACAACCGAAAACCCGCGTGTACTGGCACATCCAGAAATGACAGAACGCATCACGACCGGATCCTTGCTGCTGCCCGCCCGGCCCCTGCCGGCCGGGCAGCGTGGTTTCACGCTGGTCGAGATGATGACCGCACTCCTGATCCTGGCGATCCTGGTGACGGTGGGCATTCCCAGTTTCAGCAATGCCACGCTGGGCAGTCGTCTGAGCACCGATGCGAATGAACTGCTCGCCAGCGCCTACCTCGCACGCAGCGAGGCGATGAAGCGCAACCTCGAGGTGACGCTGTGCGTGTCCGCCAACGGCACCTCGTGTGCCGGCAGCGGCGGCTGGGAGCAGGGCTGGATCGTGATCGACGAGAGCACGAGCGACGTGATCGCGCACTATGCGGCGCGGCGCAGCGGATTCAAGGTGATCGCGAAGAACGCCGGCAGCGCGGCGTTCTACCAGATGGAGTTCCAGCCTTCGGGCGTCGGCGTCGAGCTCGATACCGGCTCGGTTCCCGTGACGCTGACCGTGTGCCGCGGCGCCCCCGACGTCGGTTCCCAGGAGCGCGTGGTCACGGTGTCGAACACCGGCAAGCCGCGCATCACCAGCACCGAAGCCGGCGCCTGTTCCTGATCGGCGCCCGGCCTCAGTCGCAGTTCAGCGGGCTCCCGTCACTGTCTTCCACGATGCCGTCGCCGTCGCGGTCCAGCGCCGCGCGCGGCCGGCCGGTCATCGCGAGTATCAGTTGCCGCGCGTGGCGCGGATCGTCGTCCGCAGGGCAGTACGTGAAGCTGCCGAACTCCGCCACGCGACCGTCGGGCAGATAGCGCAGGTAGGCGCGCGTTCCGGATGCGCTCCAGCGGATGCGCCCGCGGCGCGTCAGTTCCGACAACAGCAGGATGCGTTCTCCGGCATCGACCCGGCGGTTCACGTTCGCATCGAGGAATACCAGCGTGGGTTGACCCAGCCAGTCGCGTGCGCAGGAGCTGCCGTCCGCGGTGCCACACAGCGTGACTTCACGATGCTGCGTGATCGCGTTCTGGCGCGCGAAGCCAAGCAGTGCGCGCAGTTGCAGCATGCTGTTGTTGGCGTGATTCGCCGCGACGAGGTGTCCGAGGCCGGGTATGCCGATGCCGAGCAGGATCGCGAGCACCGCGAGCGCGGTGAGCAGTTCGGCGAGCGTCAGGCCATGCTGGTCCGGCTGCAACGGGCCCGTCCGTGGGCGCTGCGTGTCCATGCCGCTAGCCTCCGTCCCTGGAGCGGCGCACGTCCTTGTGCACCGTGCACGAAACGTAGCGTGCAGGGGTCGGGGAGTCTGTAGGAGATGTCGGGGCGGGCACAGCCCGGAGGATCCTTCGGCTGTAGGTCCGGGCTGTGCCCGGACATCGTGTTCGGCCGCAGGCCGAACCTACGCGGACATTGCGCACGCCCGGCGCGCGACGGGCATCGCGTAGGTACGGGCTGTGCCCGGACATCGTGTCCGGCCGCAGACCGGACAAAACCAGGACCCGCACTGCCACGGCGGGCCATCCTGGCGCGCGCGTGGCAGCGAGGTCTGGTTCTGGCCTTCCGTGGCCGTTCGCTCCGTCCTGGAGCTATCCGTCCGTGGCATATCGCGACTCCCTTCGCGATGGCTGTGCACGCTAGCGCACGCGCGTGGTCGCGTCTGTAGGACTATTCGTTAGCGCAACGAAGGCGCAGCCGCAAAGCGGCGTTCGTAGCAGGCGAGCGGAACTTTCACGGGCTTTCAGTCGATGCCGAGTTTCTGCAGCCGGTAGCGCAGCGAGCGGAACGACATCCCGAGCCGCTTCGCCGCCGCGGTGCGGTTCCAGCGCTCGAGTTCCAGTGCGCGTATGATGATGCGCCGCTCGAGGTCCTCGAGGTATTCCTCGAGCGGCACGTCGGGCAAGTCGCCGTTCAGGAGTGCGGGTTGCGCCTCGCGCGTCACCTCGTGCTGCGGGGAGTCCAGGCACAGGTCCGCGGCGTGGATCGTGCGCCCGTCGCAGAGCGTGAATGCGCGCTCCAGGACGTTCTCGAGTTCGCGCACGTTGCCCGGGAAGGGGTAGGCGTCGAGCGCGCGCAGCGCATCCGCGTGCAGTCGCGGCGCAGCGCCCCCGTATTCGCCGGCGAGCCTGCGGATGCACGCTTCCGCGAGTTGAGGAATGTCGGCGCGCCGTTCGCGCAGGCTGGGCACGCGCAACTCGATCACGTTGATGCGGTAGAACAGGTCGCGACGGAAGCGGCCCTGTTCGACTTCCTCGGCGAGGTTCTTGTGCGTCGCGCTGAGGATGCGCACGTCGACGCGCGTCTCCTGCTCGGCGCCCACCGCGCGCACGGCCTTTTCCTGGATCGCGCGCAACAGCTTCACCTGCATCGGCAGTGGCAGGTCGGCCACCTCGTCGAGGAACAGCGTGCCGCCGTGTGCGGTCTGGAACAGACCCTGCTTGTCGTTGATGGCACCGGTGAAGCTGCCCTTGCGGTGGCCGAAGAACTCGCTCTCCATCAGCTCGCCCGGGATCGCGCCGCAGTTCACCGGCACGAACGGTGCGCTGCTACGCGGGCCGTTGGCATGGATCAGGCGTGCGACCATCTCCTTGCCGGTGCCCGATTCGCCGGTGATGTATACCGGGGCCTGGCTGCGTGCCAGCCGCACGATCTGCGTGCGCAGCGCCTGCATCGGCTCGGTGTCGCCGAGCAGTTGTACATCCGCGGGGCACTTCAGCGCGCCCGCCGCGCCGCCCGCGCGCAGCGCGTTGCCGACCAGCGTGCGCAGCCTCTCCAGGTCGATCGGCTTGGACAGGAAATCGAAGGCGCCCGCCTTCATCGATTCGATGGCGAGTTCGATGCTGCCGAAGGCGGTGATCACCGCGACCGGCAGGCCTTCGTGGTGTTGCTGGACGTGCTCGATGAACTGCAGTCCGGTGCCATCGGGCAGCTTCATGTCGGTGAGGCAGAAGTCGAACTGCCGCCGCTCGAGCATGCGGCAGGCGCCGTCGAGGTTTTCCGCGCAGAAGGCGTCGAACCCCATGCGGCGGATCGTCATTGCCAGCAGTTCACGGATATCGGGTTCGTCGTCGACGATCAGGATCGCTGGGCTGCTCATGTTCCTTGCCCGTTTGGTTCGCCCCGAGCCTGCGTGGTCTCGGGGCCGCCGGCCGTGCGTCGCAGCGGGTGGCCGAAATGCAGGCGGAAACAGCTGCCGCTGTGCAGTGTGTTCACGTATTCCAGACGCACCTGGTTAGCTTCGCAGAGTTCGCGCGCGAGGTACAGGCCGAGGCCGGTGCCGCCGTGCTCGGTGGTGAAGAAGGGTTCGAATACGTTGCCGACCATTTCGGGCGGAATGCCGTTGCCCTGATCGATCACCTCGACGCGGGCGAGCCCGCTCTCCGGATCCGTGCCCAGCGCGATGTGCAGCGTTGCGTGCCCTGTGGCACGCTGGCTGTAGCGCAGTCCGTTCTCGCACAGGTTCGTCATCACCTGGCGCAGATGTGTCGGGTCGACGCGCACCTCCAGTTCGCTGGCGGCGGGGTCCAGCGTGACCGTGATCGAGGTCTCCGGATCGCGCGGCGGGAATTCGTCGGCGAAGCGCTGCAGCCATTCGCCGAGCCGGATCCGTTCCGGGCGGGGCTGCTGCCCGCGCGAGAGCGTCAGCACGCTTTCGATCACCTCGTTGGTGCGCTGTGCGTTGGCCAGCACGATCTCGACCAGGCGAGAGTCCTCCGCCGGAAGTTGCGGTGACTCGCGCAGCAGCTGCGCCGCGTGGCTGATCGAGCCGAGGGGGTTGCGGATCTCGTGCGCGATGCTCGCGGTCAGGCGTCCCAGCGAGGCGAGCTTGAGTTGCTGCGCCTGCTGGGTGATCTGCGAGAAGTCCTCGGCGAACACCAGCGTCCCGTTGCCGGCCGGGCCGGCCAGGTGCGTGAACGACAGCAGTACCAGCGGCCCGTTGTCGCGCAGGCGCACCGGTGAGCCCGGCTGCCGCGGGTCGACGCGCCAATGCTCCATCGCCTCGCGCGCAAGCGGCGGCAGACGCAGCCGGCGCACCAACCCCTCGGGGTGTGCGTGGTCGCCGATCCCGAGCAGTTGGGCCGCCGCGTCGTTGGCGATGCGCACGCGGTCTTCCGCGTCCAGGAACAGGATGCCGGTGCGCATGCGTTGCACGATCAGCTGGTTGATCCGTTCGAGTTCGGCGACTTCCTCCGCCCTTTCCTGCGCAAGCTGCTGGCTGTGGCGAAGTCGGCCCGCGAGGCGCTGCATCAGCAGCGAACTCGCGAACAGCAGCATGCCGAGCAGTCCGGCCGGCAGCAGGGTGCCGATGCGGTTGTCCTGCATCACGATCAGCGTGAGCGCGTCCGCGAGCACCGCCAGGCTCGCGACGGCGGCCACCAGCGTCGCGATCTGTCCGGGCACGAAGATGGCGGCGGCCGCGACGGTCACCATCAGCAGGATCGCGAAACCGCTGTTGATGCCGCCGCTGGCGTGCGTGATCAACACCAGCGCGGCGATGTCGATCACGAACATCGCGAACAGGTGGCGCGGCCGTGGATCGCGCGGGCGTGCGAGCACCGCGACCAGCGTCGCCAGGTTCAGTGCCGCGTAGGGGATCGCGGCGCCCAGGTAGAGAAGCGGCAGGAACGGTGCGTCGGCACGCCCCACGCGGAACACGAAGTAGCTCGCGAGCAGCAGGATCGACAGCGCGAGCCGGTACCACGCGTAGATCCGGAGCAGCGGATCGCTGCTGTAGGCGAAACCGGTGGTGCGTCTGCTCACGTGTCGCCGGGTCCCGCGTCGTGCCCGGCACTGCGCCGGTGCAGTTCGCAGCAGAACCAGCGCCCTTCCGCGGCCACGGCCTGCGAGCGCGGCACGCGCAGCGCGCAGTGCGCGCATTCGACCATGTCCTCGGTCTGCAATCGCGCCGACGCCTCGCCGCGCAGGCGCCGGGTCCTCAGCATGCGGTACATTCGCCAGCCGATGAAGGCGATGCCCAGCAACAGCAACAGGCGGAACAGCAGCATGCGCGGTGATCCTCGCGATCCGGCTCCAGGGTCCGCCTCCATTCTAGCCCGTCGCGAGGTCCGCGGACGGCAGTGGGGCGATCGCGGACCGGCCCGGAACGTGCCGGGCTGCGTGATCGCTTTGCCGCCGGCACCCCGATTGCGGGACAATCCGGCGCCTCGAACGCAGGAACATGCTCGCTATGGCCCAGCTCGATGTGGTGATGGCACAGATCGATCCGCTGGTCGGTGACATCGACGGCAACGCCGCGATGGTGGTGGAGCACTGCCGCGCGGCGCTGCAGGCGCACGCGGCGCAGGTGGTGGTGTTCCCCGAGCTGACGCTGACCGGGTATCCGCCCGAGGACCTGCTGCTGCGTTCCAGTGTGGCGGTGCGGGTGGAGCGCGCGCTCGAGCGGCTGTGCCGCGAGCTGCCGCCCGATACGTGGGTGGTGCTCGGCTACCCGCGGCGCGGCAAGCGGGGGTTGTGCAACGTCGCGGGTCTGATCCACGGCGGGGAGATCGTCGCCGAGTACGCGAAGATGGAACTGCCGAATTACCAGGTATTCGACGAGAAGCGTTATTTCGTCCCCGGTGACGCCCCGTGCGTCGTCGCCATCGACGGCTTTCGCGTTGCGCTGTCGATCTGCGAGGACATCTGGCACGAGCGGCCCACCGCGCTCGCGCGGGAGGCGGGCGCGGAGCTGGTACTGAACATCAATGCCTCGCCGTTTCACGTCGGCAAGCACCTCGAGCGCCGCGGCGTGGTCGAACGCCGCGCGGTGGCGTCGGGCGTGGGCGTGATCTACGTCAACCAGGTGGGGGGGCAGGACGAGCTGGTCTTCGACGGCGGCTCGATGGCAATCGGGCGCGACGGCACGTTGGCCGTGCTGGCGCCGCACTTCGAGGCGGGGCTGTATCCGGTGCGGGTCGTGCGTGATGCCACCGGCGCCGTGGCCCTGGTGCCGGGCAGCGTGACGCCCGAACTGAACCTCCACGCCACCGTTTACGCGGCGCTGGTGACCGGGGTGCGCGACTACGTGAACAAGAACCGCTTCCGCGGCGTGGTGCTGGGGTTGTCGGGCGGCATCGATTCGGCGCTGACGCTGGCGATCGCGGTCGATGCGCTGGGGCCGCAGCGCGTCGAGGCCGTGATGATGCCGTTCCACTACACGGCCGCGATGAGCATCGAGGACGCGGCAGGGCAGGCGGCGACGCTCGGCGTGCAGTTCCGCGTGATCCCGATCGCGCCCATGTTCGACGCGTTCATGGCGGCGCTGGACGAGGAGTTCGCGGGCCGTGCGGTCGACACCACCGAGCAGAACATCCAGGCGCGCTGCCGCGGCGTGCTGCTGATGGCGATCTCGAACAAGAAGGGCTGCCTGGTGCTCACCACCGGCAACAAGAGCGAGATGGCGGTGGGGTACTCCACGCTGTACGGCGACATGGCCGGTGGCTTCGACGTGCTGAAGGACGTGCCGAAGACGCTGGTCTTCGAACTCGCGCGTTACCGCAACGGCATCGCGCCGGTCATTCCGCAGCGGGTGATCGACCGCCCGCCGTCGGCCGAGCTCGCACCGGACCAGAAGGACGAGGATTCACTGCCGCCGTACGCGGTGCTGGACTGTATCCTGGAGCGTTACGTGGAACGCGACATGAGCGCGAACGCGATCATCGACGAGGGCTTCGATCCCGACACCGTGCGCCGCGTGGTGCGCCTGGTCGACCTGAACGAGTACAAGCGCCGGCAGGCGCCGGTCGGAGTGCGCATCACGCGCAAGGCCTTCGGCCGTGACCGCCGCTACCCCATCACCTCGGGCTGGCAGCCGGGGGATTGATCCCGGACTCGTCGCGGTCAGGCGTTCGTTCGGCCACAGGCCGAACCTACGGGCATGGCATGCGGGCATGGCATGCGGGCATCGCGTACGGGCATCGCGTACGGGCATCGCGTACGGGCATCGCGTACGGGCATGGCATGCGGGCATCGCGTACGGGCATGGCATGCGGGCATGGCATGCGGGCATCGCGTACGGGCATCGCGTACGGGCATGGCATGCGGGCATGGCATGCGGGCATCGCGTACGGGCATGGCATGCGGGCACCGCATGCGGGCATCGCGTAGGTCCGGGCTGCGCCCGGACATTTGTGCCAACCATGTTCGGCCGCAGGCCGAACCTACGCGGACATATGTTTGGCCGCAGGCCGAACCTACGGGAACAGGTCGCGGTTGTCGAAACGCGGCGGCGGGGCGCGGTCGATCAGCCCGAAGCTCAGGCGGTTGGTCCACGAACGGTCGGCGTCGCCGGAATAGCGCTGCGCAATGAAGTTGCCGGATTCGTCGAGCGCGGGATGCTGCGGGTAGTTCGCGCGCAGGGCCGCGACCGCCGTTTCCGCGTGATCGGGCATCTCCAGCAGCAGATAGGCCTGCGCCATGACCGCCAGACCGTCCGGCACCGCAGGCGTCTCCTGGAAGTTCTCGACCACGTAGCGGCCGCGATTCAGCGCCGCCACGTAGGCACGGCGCTTGAAATAGTAGTTCGCGACGTTGATCTCGTAGCGCGCGAGCAGGTTGCGCAGGTGCACCATGCGTGCGCGCGCGTCCGGCGCGTAGTCCGAGTTCGGGAAGCGCGACAGCAGCTGTGAGAAATCCGCGAACGACTGACGCGCCGGTCCGGGGTCGCGCTGGGTCATGTCGGTGGGCAGGAAGCGTTCCAGCAACCCCTGGCCTTCCGTGAACGACGACAACCCCTTCATGTAATACGCGTAGTCCACGTTCGGGTGCTGCGGGTGCAGGCGGATGAACCGGTCCGCCGAGGCCACCGCCTCCTCGTGGTCGTAGTTGCGGAAGTGCGCGTAGATCAACTCGAGCTGCGCCTGCTCGGCGTAGGGGCCGAACGGGTAACGCGCCTCCAGGAGCTGCAGGTTCTTGATCGCCAGGTCATAGTTGCTGCTGTCGAGGTTCTTGCGCGCGGTTTCGTAGAGCTGGCGCTCGCCCTGGTCCGGGGGCACCTCGTCCTCGCTCTTGAACCAGGAGCATCCCGCCACGGCGGCGAGCAGCGTCACGACGAACAGGGTCTGGATCAATCGCATCGGGTATCGACTCGCGGGCTGGAATCCTTGCAGGCGGCCTATTTAACCACAGCGGCCGCGCCACAACCAAAGTGGCACCGGGTCGGCGTTCCCTCGCAACCACCCCGGACGGTCGGTCCTAAAGCCAGTTTTCGATACGCAGTGACGGCACGCGGGCGAATTCACGCGTGTTGGCTGTGACCAGGGTCAGGTCAGCGGCCAGCGCCTGTGCCGCGATCAGCAGATCGTTCGGGCCGATCAGGGCGCCGCGTCGCGTGAGGTGGTCGCGGATCTCGGCGTACCGCCTGTCCGCGGGGGGCTCCAGCGGCAGGATTTCCAGCGCGGACAACAGCAGGTCGATACGCTTGCGCAACTGCTCCGATCCCGACTTCCGCGCGCCGTAGCGAAGCTCGGCGGCGACGACGATGCTGGTGCAGATCGACTCTTCGCCGACGGCGCTGATCCGGCCGGCGACCGCGCCATGCGGGTGTCGAAGCAGTTCCGAAACGATGTTGGTGTCGAGCAGGTAGCGACGAGACACGGTCAGATCGCCACGTCGTCCAGCGGTGGAAGGTCCGCATCGACATCGGGCAGTGGCTCCCCGAGCGGCTCCAGCGATGCCAGCACGGCGAGCAGGCGGCCCTTGCGAACCGGTTCGATGATCAACCGGTCACCGTCCTTGTGCAGGATGGCTTCATCGGTGTCGAGTTCGAACTCGCGGGGAATGCGTACGGCCTGATTGCGTCCGTTGCGGAACAGTCGCACGTGGCGTTCGTTGGGGGGCATGTGGCGGGCTCCGGCAAGCATATGTCGAAGCCTATGCCTGGCAGCGCCATGCCGTCAAATCGAGCATGCTGCGGTCTCGCCACCTGCGCGTGCCGCCTCCTGCGGTGGGCGTGCTGCCCACGCGCGGCGCCCGGGCGGACAGGGTCGGGGTCGGGTTGCTAGACTCGCGCCTGGCCGGCACCCCTTGCCGCAGGACCGTCGAAGCGACCATGGAACACATCACGCGCACCGCCATCGTGCCTGCCAGCGCCGCCGGTTCGCGCCTCGACCAGGCGGCGGCTGCGCTGCTGCCCGAATTCTCGCGCACGCGGCTGCAGCAGTGGATCAGCGAGGGCCGGTTGCGCGTCAACGGCGAGGCGCGCGCCGCGCGCAGCGCGGTGCTCGCCGGCGACACGCTGGTGCTGGATGCCGAAACGGCCAGCGAATCGGCCTGGAGCGCCACGCCGATGGCGCTGTCGATCCTGTTCGAGGACGAATCGCTGCTGGTGCTCGACAAGCCGGTCGGGCTGGTCGTGCATCCGGCGGCCGGGCACGTCGACGACACGCTGCTGAACGGCCTGCTGGTGCATTGCCCGGCGCTCGCCGATTTGCCGCGCGCGGGCATCGTGCACCGGCTCGACCGCGACACCAGCGGCGTGCTCGTGGTGGCGAAGACGCTGGCGGCGCAGACCGCGCTCGGCGCGGCGATCCAGGCGCGCGAGGTCACGCGCGAGTACCGCGCGGTGGTCAACGGCGTGGTGGTCAGCGGCGGCGCCGTCGATCGTCCGATCGGGCGCCACCCGCGTGACCGCCAGCGCATGGCGGTGCTGAATTCGGGCGGCCGGCGCGCGGTGACGCATTACCGCGTGCTGGCGCGCTACCGCGCCCACACGCTGCTCGGCGTGCTGCTCGAGACCGGACGCACGCACCAGATACGCGTGCACATGGCCTCGATCGGCTTCCCGATCGTCGGCGACCCGGTCTACGGTGGCCGGCCGCGGTTGCCGCGCGGCGCCTCGCACGGTCTGATCGACTGCCTGCAGGGGCTGCGCCGCCAGGCGCTGCACGCGTTCCGGCTGAGCTTCGCGCATCCGGCAAGCGGCGAGCCGATGTGCTTCGAGGCGCCGCTGCCGGCGGATCTGCGCACCCTGATCGATGCGCTGGCCGACGACCGGCGCGAGCACACCGATGACTGAGGAACCCCGCTTCATCGCGCCCGACTGGCCCGCGCCGGCGCGGGTGCACGCCTGCGTGAGCACGCGCCACGGAGGCTTCAGCACCGGCCCGTGGGCCTCGTTCAACCTCGCGACCCATGTCGGTGACGATCCGCGCGCCGTGGCACGCAACCGTGAGCGCTTGCGTGCCGCGCTCGCGCTGCCCGCGGAGCCGCAGTGGCTGGAGCAGGTGCACGGCTGCGAGGTTGTCGAGGCAGCGTCCGGCGGCGCGCCGCTGCGCGCCGATGCGTGCTGGAGCAAGGCCGCGGGCGTGGTCTGCGCGGTGCTGACGGCCGACTGCCTGCCGGTGTTGCTGTGCGATCGCGCCGGTTCGACGGTGGCAGCGGTGCATTGCGGTTGGCGCGGACTCGCCCACGGAGTGCTCGCTGCCGCGGTCCGGCGCTTGCCGGTGCCTGCCGGTGAACTGCTGGCGTGGCTGGGGCCGGCGATCGGGCCGGGGGCATTCGAGGTCGGCGCCGAGGTGCGCGCGGCGTTCCTGGACCGCCACGCTGACGCCAGCGTCCGGGACGCCTTCGCGCCGCTCTGCGACGGTGCCGCGCGCTACCACGCCGATCTGTACGCGCTGGCACGCGCGGAGCTCGCGCGCCTCGGCGTGCGACGCGTGTACGGCGGCGGCTGGTGCACGCACGCGACGCCGGAGTTGTTCTGGTCGTACCGTCGCGACGGCGTATGCGGGCGCATGGCGAGCCTGGTCTGGATCGGACCCTGACGCCCGGTCCTGCTTGAATTGCGCGCCGTCGCCCCCAGATCTGTGGTCGTACGCAAGCCCAACGGCTGCCCAACCACAGGTGATGTTTCATGCGCATGGACCGACTGACGAATCAATTGCAGACCGCGCTGGCCGACGCGCAGTCGCTCGCGCTGGGGCGCGATCACAACTTCATCATGCCGGTGCACCTGCTCGCGGTGCTGCTCGACCAGCAGGGCGGCACCGTGCGTCCGTTGCTGCTGCAGTGCGGCGTGGACGTGAAGGCGCTGCGCAAGCGCATCGACGAAATCCTGGGACGCCTGCCGTGCGTGGAGGGCACCGGCGGCGAGGTGCACGTCTCGAACGAGCTGACGCGGCTCCTGAACCTGAGCGACAAGCTCGCGCAGCAGCGCAAGGACCGCTTCATCTCCAGCGAGCTGGTGCTGCTCGCGGCGCTCGAGGACCGCAGCGGGGTGGGCGAGGCGCTGAAGCAGTCCGGGCTGGAGCGCAGGACGCTGGAACAGTCGATCGAGCTGGTGCGTGGTGGCGAGGCGGTGGATGATCCGGAAGCCGAAGGAACGCGCCAGGCGCTCGAGAAATACACCATCGACCTCACCGAGCGCGCCGCGCAGGGCAAGCTCGATCCGGTGATCGGCCGCGACGACGAGATCCGCCGCACCATCCAGGTGCTGCAGCGGCGCACCAAGAACAACCCGGTGCTGATCGGCGAGCCCGGCGTGGGCAAGACCGCGATCGTCGAGGGACTCGCGCAGCGCATCGTCAACGGCGAGGTGCCGGAAGGACTGAAGAACCGCCGGCTGCTCGCGCTCGACCTCGGCGCCTTGCTCGCGGGCGCGAAGTATCGCGGCGACTTCGAGGAGCGTCTCAAGGCCGTGCTGAAGGAGATCGGGCGCGAGGAAGGGCGCGTGATCCTGTTCGTCGACGAACTGCACACGATGGTCGGCGCCGGCAAGGCCGAGGGCGCGCTCGATGCCGGCAACATGCTCAAACCGGCGCTGGCGCGCGGCGAGCTGCATTGCGTGGGCGCGACCACGCTGAACGAGTACCGCGAGCACGTCGAGAAGGACGCCGCGCTCGAGCGGCGTTTCCAGAAGGTGCTGGTCGAGGAGCCCAACGAGGAGGACACGATCGCGATCCTGCGCGGCCTGCGCGAGCGCTACGAGGTGCACCACGGGGTCACGATCACGGACTCGGCGATCATCGCCGCGACCCGGCTGTCGCAGCGCTACATCACGGACCGCCAGCTTCCCGACAAGGCGATCGACCTCGTCGACGAGGCGGCGAGCCGCATCCGCATGGAGATCGACTCCAAACCCGAGGAGCTCGACCGGCTCGACCGGCGCCTGATCCAGCTGAAGATCGAGCGCGAGGCGGTGCGCAAGGACGAGGACCAGTCGGCGCGCCAGCGCCTCGAGAAGATCGAGGCCGAGATCGCCGAGCTCGAAAGCGACTACGCGGCGCTCGATGAGATCTGGAAGGCCGAGAAGGCGACCGTGCAGGGGTCGCACCAGATCAAGAGCGAACTCGAACAGGCACGCGTGGACATGGAGGCGGCGCGGCGCGCCGGGGATCTGGGGCGCATGTCCGAGCTGCAGTACGGGATCATCCCGGCGCTGGAGAAGCGGCTCGCGACGGCGGCCGAACTGGAGGCTGGCGGCCGCATGCAGCTGCTGCGCAACAAGGTCGGCGAGGAGGAGATCGCCGAGGTCGTGTCGAAGTGGACCGGCATTCCGGTGGCGAAGATGCTCGAGGGTGAGCGCGAGAAGCTGCTGCAGATGGAGGAAGCGTTGCACCGGCGCGTGGTCGGCCAGGACGAGGCGATCCGGGCGGTGTCCGACGCGGTGCGGCGCTCGCGCGCCGGCCTCGCGGACCCCGCACGGCCGCACGGCTCGTTCCTGTTCCTCGGTCCTACGGGCGTCGGCAAGACCGAACTCTGCAAGGCGCTCGCCGAGTTCCTGTTCGACAGCCAGGACGCGATGGTGCGCATCGACATGTCGGAGTTCATGGAGAAGCACTCGGTGGCGCGGCTGATCGGTGCGCCGCCGGGCTACGTGGGCTACGAGGAGGGCGGCTACCTCACCGAGGCGGTGCGCCGGCGGCCGTACTCGCTGCTGCTGCTCGACGAGGTCGAGAAGGCCCACCCGGACGTGTTCAACGTGCTGCTGCAGGTGCTCGAGGACGGGCGCCTCACCGACGGTCACGGGCGCACGGTCGACTTCCGCAACACGGTGGTCGTGATGACCTCGAACCTCGGCTCGGACCTGATCCAGGAGATGGCCACCGAGGAGGATTACCCGCGCATGAAGGCCGCGGTGATGGACGTGGTGGGGCGCTACTTCCGCCCCGAGTTCATCAACCGCATCGACGACACGGTGGTGTTCCACCCGCTGGCGGCGGAGCAGATCCGCGGCATCGCCTCGATCCAGCTCGAGCTGCTGCGCCGGCGCCTGACCGACCGCGAACTGGGGCTGGACGTCACGGAGGCGGCGGTCGACGTGCTCGCGCGCGCGGGCTTCGATCCCGTGTTCGGTGCGCGCCCGCTCAAGCGCGCGATCCAGCACCGCATCGAGAACCCGCTGGCGCAGAAGATCCTGGCCGGCGAGTTTACCCCCGGCGCCACGGTCGTGGTCGACGCCGACGGCGAGACGCTGGTGTTCGCAGCGCGATATCCGTAGGTTCGGCCTGCGGCCGAACATGTGCATTCGTAGGTTCGGCCTGTGGCCGAACATGTGCATTCGTAGGTTCGGCCTGTGGCCGAACATGTTTCGCACGAATGTCCGGGCGCAGCCCGGACCTACGACCGAACATTCCATGTCCGGGCACAGCCCGGACCTACGGGCAGAAGCGCTTCATCGCCGCTTCGGCGCGGGCGCGTTCGCTGGCTTTTTCCTCCGGCGTGAGGATGTGCGTGTCGCCGTACTCGTCGGTGCGTTTCACGTTGCCATCGGCGGAGAGCATGGTGAAGTTCTCGGTCGCGACGCGGCAGGTTTCCGCGTCCGCGGCGGCCTGCTTCTCTTCGGCAGTAGGTTCGGCGGTGGCCTCCGGGTCCACCGTCGAGAATCCTTTCTGGACCTTGATCGCCTCGGCCTCGGCCTGCGCGGGGGGCTGTTGCTCGAAGTGGACCACGCCGTCGGCATCGACCCACTTGTAGACGCGCTCGGCGGCTTGTGCGCCGGCGGCCGCGAACGTGATCAGCGCGGCCAGCAGCGTGGTCCGGATCCGGTGTCGATGGCTCATGGGCGGTCTTCCGCTAAACGTGGGGGACTGGCCGCATTATAGTCGCTGCCCGTAGCGCGACGAGCCTGCCCGCTGCCGGGACGTGCCGGCGAGTGCGCAAAATTGCGGTTGACGTGGTGTGGCCGGGGCGGGAAAAATGCGGGCAACCCCCGGGGCCAGACGTGAACTTACCGGTGAACGTCGTGGCCAGGAAGCGCGATAACAGCGTGTTTCCGCCCCCGGCATCCAGGCACAGGCGCACTATCTACCGCTCTGCTCCGGGGTCCAAAGGCATCGATACGTGCTGAAGGTCCCGGGCATCCGATCGGAATCCCAGCAGACCACATGCCGTGGCGGCATCGCAGGATGCGCCGCGGGCGTATGCGTTGCCATTCGATGCGCGACGACGCGCGAGACGGGTTCGAGTAAGGGAGGTGAGCTGCGTGAAGCTGTTGTCCGGCGGTGAAATGGTCATCCAGGCCCTCGAGGACGAGGGCGTCGAGTACGTCTTCGGCTATCCCGGGGGCGCGGTTCTGCATATCTACGACGCACTGTTCAAGCACGAGGGCAATCTGACCCATGTGCTGGTGCGCCACGAACAGGCGGCGACGCACGCGGCCGACGGCTACGCGCGCAGCACGGGGCGGCCCGGCGTGGTGCTGGTCACCTCCGGCCCCGGCGCGACCAACGCGATCACCGGCATCGCGACCGCGTACATGGATTCGATCCCGATGGTCGTGATCTCGGGGCAGGTGCCGCGCGAGAAGATCGGCGAGGACGCGTTCCAGGAAACCGACATGGCCGGCGTTTCGCGGCCGGTGGTGAAGCACAGCTTCATGGTGCGCAACGCGGCACAGATTCCGGAGACGATCAAGAAGGCGTTCCATATCGCCACATCGGGGCGCCCCGGCCCGGTCGTGATCGACATCCCGAAGGACGTCACCAGCCCGGCCGAGAAGTTCGAATACATCTACCCCGAGCGCGTGCGCATGCGCTCCTACAATCCCGTCACCCGCGGGCACTCGGGGCAGATCCGCAAGGCGATGCAGTTGCTGCTCGCGGCGCGCCGCCCGGTGATCTACAGCGGCGGCGGCGTGATCCTCGGCAACGCCTGGGAGCAGTTGCGCCGGCTCGCCGGACTGCTCGACTATCCGGTGACGAGCACGCTGATGGGCCTCGGCGCGTATCCGGGATCGGAACGGCGCTTTCTCGGGATGCTCGGCATGCACGGCACCTACGAGGCCAACATGGCGATGCACCAGGCCGACGTGATCATCGCGATCGGTGCGCGTTTCGACGACCGCGTGACGAACACGCCGGCGCGTTTCTGCCCGGACGCGAAGATCATCCACATCGACATCGATCCGACCTCGATCTCGAAGACCGTGCGTGCCGATATACCGATCACCGGTCCGGTGGGCGCGGTGCTCGACGAGATGCTGGCGCAGATCGAGGAAGCGCAACGCAAGGACGCTTCGCTTCCGGACCGCGCCGCGCTCGAGGCGTGGTGGATCGAGATCGAGCGCTGGCGCGACGCGCACGGCCTCTACCGCAAGCCACGGTACGATTCGAGCGGACCGTTGATCATGCCGCAGGACGTGATCCGCGCGCTGCACGAGGTGACCGGCGGCAAGGCCTTCGTGACCTCGGACGTGGGACAGCACCAGATGTTCGCCGCGCAGTACTACCTGTTCGACGAGCCGCGGCGCTGGATCAATTCCGGCGGCCTCGGGACCATGGGTTTCGGGTTGCCCGCGGCGATGGGCGTGAAACTCGCGCATCCGGATGCCGACGTCGCCTGCGTGACCGGCGAGGGCAGCATCCAGATGTGCATCCAGGAGCTCTCGACCTGCACGCATTACGCGTTGCCGTTGAAGATCGTCAACATGAACAACGGCTACCTCGGCATGGTCAAGCAGTGGCAGGACATGCAGTACGCGGGCCGTCACTCGCACAGCAGCTACAAGGATTCGCTGCCGGATTTCGTGAAGCTCGCCGAGGCCTACGGTCACGTCGGCATCCGCGTCGAAGCAAAGCACGAGCTGCAGCCAGCGCTGGAGCACGCCTTCGCGATGAAGGACCGGCTGGTGTTCCTCGACATCGTCGTCGACCCGCACGAACACGTTTACCCGATGCACATCGCGCCCGGTTCGATGCGCGACATGTGGCTCAGCAAGACGGAGAGAACCTGAGATGCGCCGGATCATTTCGCTGTTGATGGAAAACGAGGCCGGCGCGCTGTCGCGCGTGGTCGGGCTGTTCTCGCAGCGCGGGTTCAACATCGAGACGCTGAACGTGGCGCCGACCGAGGACCCGACGCTGTCGCGGCTCACGCTGACCACGACCGGGGACGATCGCGTGATCGAGCAGATCACGAAGCAGCTGAACAAGCTGATCGACGTGGTGAAGCTGACCGATCTCACGGAGGGAGCGCACATCGAGCGCGAGCTGATGCTGATCAAGCTGCGCGCCAGCGGCGCCCAGCGCGAGGAGATCAAGCGCTGCGCCGATATCTTCCGCGGACAGATCGTCGACGTGAGCAGCTCGATCTACACCGTGTTGTTGACCGGCACGCAGCAGAAGCTCGATGCCTTCATCCAGGCCGTCGGTGATGCGGTGATCCTGGAAGTGGTGCGCAGCGGCGTGTCCGGCATCGCCCGCGGCGACCGCGTGCTGTCCCCGTAGGTTCTGCCTGCGGCCGAACGGGGTTCGCGCAGATGTCCGGGCACAGCCCGGACCTACACGACCTTCTTCATCGCGGTCATGTAGCCGCGCAGCGTGCGGCCCACCACCTCGACCGGATGGTTGCGGATGGCGGCGTTGACGCGGATCAGTTCCTGGTTGTCCACGCCGTTGTCGCCGGCCAGCCCGCGTCCGATCACGTCGGTGTCGATCTCGCGCATGAAGTCCGCGAGCATCGGCACCGCCGCGTGCGCGAACAGGTAGCAGCCGTACTCGGCGGTGTCCGAGATCACCTTGTTCATCTCGTAGAGCTTCTTGCGCGCGATCAGGTTGGCGATCAGCGGCGTTTCGTGCAGTGATTCGTAGTAGGCCGACTCGTCGATGATTCCCGAGGCGACCATGGTTTCGAAGGCCAGCTCCACGCCGGCCTTGACCATCGCGACCATCAGGATGCCGCGGTCGAAATACTGCTGCTCGCCGATCGTCACGGCCGGGTCCGCGCTGGCGCGTTCGAAGGCGGTCTGCGCGGTCTCCTCGCGCCAGCCGAGCAACTGGCGGTCGGCGTTGTCCCAGTCGATCATCATCGTGTGCGAGAACTCGCCGCTCATGATGTCGTCCATGTGCTTGCAGAACAGCGGGCGCAGGATCGATTTCAGTTGCTCGGCGAGCTCGAACGCCGTGATCTTGGCCGGGTTCGACAGCCGGTCCATCATGTTGGTGATACCGCCGTGCTTGAGCGCCTCGGTGACCGTCTCCCAGCCGTACTGGACGAGCTTGCACGCCTCGCCGGCCGCGATGCCCTGCTCGACCATGCGGTCGAAGCACAGGATCGAGCCCGCCTGCAGCATGCCGCAGAGGATCGTCTGCTCGCCCATCAGGTCGGATTTGACCTCGGCGATGAACGAGGACTCGAGCACGCCCGCACGGTGTCCGCCGGTGCCGGCCGCGTAGGCCTTCGCCAGTTCCAGCCCGTCGCCGCGCGGATCGTTCTCGGGGTGCACCGCGATCAGCGTCGGCACGCCGAAGCCGCGCTTGTACTCCTCGCGCACCTCGGTGCCCGGGCACTTCGGGGCGACCATGATCACGGTGAGGTCGGGCCGGATCTGCGTGCCTTCCTCGACGATGTTGAATCCGTGCGAGTACGACAGGCAGGCGCCCTGCTTCATCAGCGGCATGATTTCCCCGACCACCGCCGTGTGCTGCTTGTCCGGGGTCAGGTTGCTGACCAGGTCCGCCGAGGGGATCAGTTCCTCGTAGGTGCCGACGCGGAAGCCGTTCTCCGTCGCGTTCTTCCACGACGCGCGCTTCTCGGCGATCGCACTCTCGCGCAGCGCGTAACTCACGTCGAGCCCGCTGTCGCGCAGGTTCAGGCCCTGGTTCAGACCCTGGGCGCCACAGCCGATGATCACGATCTTCTTGCCCTGCAGCGCCTCGGTGCCATGGGCGAACTCGCTGCGATCCATGAAACGGCACTTGCCCAGTTGTTCGAGTTGCTGGCGCAGCGACAGCGCATTGAAGTAGTTCCCGGCCATGATGCGTCCTCCTGTGGGTGTGCCGTCCGGCTGGGCGGCAGGGTGCGAGAGCGCACCTTACTGCGGGGTTATTGTTGCGTAAAGTGATATATTGAAAACGTGACATTGCGATGAGCGCAACATAATGGACACACGGGACCTGCGCGCCTTCGCGCTGCTGGCCGAAACGCTGCACTTCGGCCAGGCCGCGCAGGCGGCGCACCTGTCGCCGTCGGCGTTGACGCGCACGATCCAGCGCCTCGAGACCGAACTCGATTGCCGGCTGTTCGAGCGCAACAACCGCGAGGTACGCCTCACGCGCGCCGGGCGTGTGCTGCAGGCGCAGGCGCGCGAGCTGCTCGAGCGCCTGCGCGGCCTGCGTGCGCAGCTGGGTGCCGACGCGCGCGCGCTGCACGGCAGCGTGAGCCTCTATTGTTCGGTGACCGCGAGCTACAGCCTGCTGGCGGGTCTGCTGCCGGAGTTCCGCGGCCGGCACCCGGCCGTCGAGGTGAACGTGCATACCGGCGACGAGGCGAGTGCGCTCGCCCGCGTGCTGCGCGGGCGCGAGGACGTCGCGATCGCGGCGCGTCCGGAGCAGTTGCCGGCCGGCATCGCCTTCCTGGAAGTGGCGACCACGCCGCTGGTTTTCATCGCGCCCACGACGGGGCGTCTCGCCGCATTGGATCCGGCGTCGGGTG
>WBZY01000311.1_pt1:30000-39509 | contig 39509 bp, 30 predicted proteins | sample 5204191 | NCBI WGS metagenome assembly WBZY01 (sample SAMN12344363, study PRJNA552823) | activated sludge metagenome | biome: Activated sludge suspended growth; feature: Anammox Sidestream; material: Wastewater; isolation source: activated sludge from anammox sidestream of wastewater...
GAAGCTGCGGGTGCTCACGCTTGGCGTGGGCGCGGTAGCGGAGCGTTCCGTAGGCCGTTGAAGGAGGATCGGGAGGTTCTCTGGAGGTATCGGAAGTGCGAATGCTGACATGAGTAACGACAAGGGAGGTGAAAAACCTCCCCGCCGGAAGACCAAGGGTTCCTGCGCAACGGTAATCGGCGCAGGGTGAGTCGGCCCCTAAGGCGAGGGCGAGAGCCGTAGTCGATGGGAGACTGGTTAATATTCCAGTACCTTTTGTTACTGCGATGGGGGGACGGAGAAGGCTAGGCCAGCGCGGCGTTGGTTGTCCGCGTTCAAGCGAGTAGGAAGACCCGTTAGGCAAATCCGGTGGGTCAATTCCGAGACGTGATAACGAGCTGTCGAGGCTTCGGTCCGACGGCGAAGTGGTTGATGCCATGCTTCCAGGAAAAGCCTCTAAGCTTCAGGTAACGAGAGACCGTACCCCAAACCGACACAGGTGGTCAGGTAGAGAATACCAAGGCGCTTGAGAGAACTCGGGTGAAGGAACTAGGCAAAATGGTACCGTAACTTCGGGAGAAGGTACGCCGCTTCGGGTGAAGGACCTCGCGTCCGGAGCCTGGGGTGGTCGAAGTGACCAGGTGGCTGCGACTGTTTATTAAAAACACAGCACTCTGCAAACACGAAAGTGGACGTATAGGGTGTGACGCCTGCCCGGTGCCGGAAGGTTAATTGATGGGGTCAGCGAAAGCGAAGCTCTTGATCGAAGCCCCGGTAAACGGCGGCCGTAACTATAACGGTCCTAAGGTAGCGAAATTCCTTGTCGGGTAAGTTCCGACCTGCACGAATGGCGTAACGATGGCCACACTGTCTCCACCCGAGACTCAGTGAAATTGAAATCGCTGTGAAGATGCAGTGTACCCGCGGCTAGACGGAAAGACCCCGTGAACCTTTACTACAGCTTTGCACTGAACTCTGAACCTGTTTGTGTAGGATAGGTGGGAGGCTTTGAAGCCGGGACGCCAGTTCTGGTGGAGCCGACCTTGAAATACCACCCTGACAGTTTTGGGGTTCTAACCCAGGCCCGTTATCCGGGTCGGGGACAGTGTATGGTGGGTAGTTTGACTGGGGCGGTCTCCTCCCAAAGAGTAACGGAGGAGCACGAAGGTACCCTCAGCGTGGTCGGAAATCACGCTCTTGAGTGCAAAGGCATAAGGGTGCTTGACTGCGAGATCGACGGATCGAGCAGGTGCGAAAGCAGGTCTTAGTGATCCGGTGGCTCTGTATGGAAGGGCCATCGCTCAACGGATAAAAGGTACTCCGGGGATAACAGGCTGATACCGCCCAAGAGTTCATATCGACGGCGGTGTTTGGCACCTCGATGTCGGCTCATCACATCCTGGGGCTGAAGCCGGTCCCAAGGGTATGGCTGTTCGCCATTTAAAGTGGTACGCGAGCTGGGTTTAGAACGTCGTGAGACAGTTCGGTCCCTATCTGCCGTGGGCGTTGGAGATTTGAGGGAAGCTGCTCCTAGTACGAGAGGACCGGAGTGGACGAACCTCTGGTGTTCGGGTTGTCACGCCAGTGGCACTGCCCGGTAGCTATGTTCGGACGGGATAACCGCTGAAAGCATCTAAGCGGGAAGCCTCTCCCAAGATGAGATCTCCCCGGGGACTCGATCCCCCTGAAGGGCCGTTCAAGACCAGGACGTTGATAGGTGGGGTGTGTAAGCGCTGTGAGGCGTTGAGCTAACCCATACTAATTGCCCGTGCGGCTTGACCATATAGCCCAAACAACCAACTGCACAGAACTGCATATGCCGCGCACCGGATGCGCGCTCGACCCACGCGCTGTCACACCTTCACCGACTTGCCGTAAGGCAAACCCGTTTGCCTGGCGACCATAGAGACGTGGAACCACCTGATCCCATCCCGAACTCAGAAGTGAAACGCGTCATCGCCGATGGTAGTGTGGGGTCTCCCCATGCGAGAGTAGGTCATCGCCAGGCTCCTACCCCGAAGCCCAGCCGACATCAACGGCTGGGCTTCGACTTTTTGGGGGTTCCGTCAGCGTCGATCGAGGCAATAGTCGCCGCTGCGGTAATAGCCCGGCGGACAGGCACTTCCCTTGCGTTCGAGAGCGTCCCTGGTCCCGGTGTCACGCGCGAGGCAGTATTCGCCCGATCGGTAGTAACCGATCGGGCAACTGCTGCCGACGCGTTGAATCGCGGTTTTCGAGTGCTCGTTGCGCTTGATGCAGTACTCGCCCGAGCGGTAATAGCCGAGCGGGCAGGATGAGCCGGCACGCGGAATTGCGGTTCTGGTGTCGGCGTGGCCGATATGCGGAGCGAGCATTGTCAGTACGCATGCCACGCATGCAATGACGAACATTCTCACTGGTAGTCACCTGGTCACCGTGTGGGTATCGATGCTGAGCGTACGGCAATCTGCGGATCCCGGCGAAGCCGGCCAGGTATTCCGGGTCATGCCGGGCCACCATTCCGGGCCGTGCCGGCCGGGGTGGGGGCGCGGTCACGTGACTATCGTCGACCGTAGCTATTGGATTTTTATAGGGAAATGGTGGGTCCAGCAGGACTTGAGCCTGCGACCAGCCGATTATGAGTCGAGCAGTCAGGCTTGAGGCGTGTGCTGGAAAGGTATGGTTTCCGCACGTGCGGACGTGCAAGTTCCATCCCGGCAAGAGCCAAGCCAACCTCGTGAAGCACGGGATCGATTTCGCTCAGGCGCAGCAGTTGTGGGATGACCCTGGGCAGATAGCGGCACGTCTGGGTGTGACGCGCCAATCCGTGATCAAGGTATGGCTCGCGGAGCGCCTGGAAAGCACGTCGCGTGGAAGGTAGAAAAGTGGTGGGCCCAGCAGGACTTGAACCTGCGACCAGCCGATTATGAGTCGGACGCTCTGACCAACTGAGCTATGGGCCCGTAGCCGGCGCCGTGCCGCGCGTGTGGCGCGGCCGGCGGGGTGCGCGGAACGCGCCGCGCTTCAACTCTCGTCCAGAAAGCTGCGCAGGTGGTCCGAGCGGCTCGGGTGGCGCAGCTTGCGCAGCGCCTTGGCCTCGATCTGACGGATCCGCTCGCGTGTGACGTCGAACTGCTTGCCGACCTCTTCCAGCGTGTGATCGGTGTTCATGTCGATGCCGAAACGCATGCGCAGCACCTTCGCTTCGCGGGCCGTCAGGCCGGCGAGCACTTCGCGGGTCGCTTCGCGCAGTCCTTCGCCGGTGGCGGACTCGATCGGCGACGGGATCGACGAATCCTCGATGAAGTCGCCCAGATGCGAGTCTTCGTCGTCGCCGATCGGCGTCTCCATCGAGATCGGTTCCTTCGCGATCTTCAGCACCTTGCGAATCTTGTCCTCGGGCATGTCCATGCGCGCCCCGAGTTCCTCGGGGGTGGGCTCGCGACCCATTTCCTGCAGCATCTGGCGCGAGATGCGGTTCAGCTTGTTGATCGTCTCGATCATGTGCACCGGGATGCGGATCGTGCGGGCCTGGTCCGCGATCGAGCGCGTGATCGCCTGGCGGATCCACCACGTCGCGTAGGTCGAGAACTTGTAGCCGCGGCGGTATTCGAACTTGTCGACCGCCTTCATCAGGCCGATGTTGCCCTCCTGGATCAGGTCCAGGAACTGCAGCCCGCGGTTGGTGTACTTCTTCGCGATCGAGATCACGAGGCGCAGGTTCGCCTCGACCATCTCCTTCTTCGCGCGCCGTGCGCGCGCCTCGCCGATCGACATGCGGCGATTGATCTCCTTGATCTCGCCGACCGGGATCCCGGCCTCCTGCTCGATCTCGAGGATCTTCTGCTGGATTTCCACCACCTGGTCGCGGACCGCGGCCATCTTCGCCGCGTAGGGCTGCTTGCGCCGCGCGAGCTTTTCGGCCCACTTGTCGTTGGACTCGTTGCCGGGGAATTCCTTCAGGAACACCTGCTTCGGCACCCGTGCGTAGTTGACGCACAGGTTCATGATGGCGCGCTCGTGCTCGCGCACCCGGTTGGCGGTGCTGCGCACGCGCTCGGTGAGCGGCTCGAACTGCCGCGGCGCGAGCTTGAAGAACTTGAACAGCTCGGCCGCCTTCTCCAGTTCCTTCTGCGCCTGTGCGCTGTCGCGGCCATGCTTCTTGGCGGCGCGAGCGGCTTTAGCGTGCTGCTTGCGGAGTTCGTCGAAGCGCTGGCGTGCCAGTTCGGGGTCCGGCCCGCTCTCGACTTCCTCGGTCTCGCCGCTGTCTTCGGCGTTTTCCTCGTCCTCCTCGTCACCGGCCGCGGCGGCCTGCGCCTTCTTGCCGGGGCCGGGCTTGCCGGCCGGCTCGACCGGGGTGGCCGGCGGCACGTCGTCGGCCGGCTCGAGGTAGCCGGTCAGCACGTCCGAGAGGCGGCGCTCCTCGGTTGCGACGAGGTCGTATTCGCCGAGCACCTGGTCCACCGCGCCGGGCAGCCAGGCAACGGCCGCCATCGTCTCCCGGATGCCTTCCTCGATGCGCTTGGCGATCTGGATCTCGCCCTCGCGGGTCAGCAGTTCCACGGTGCCCATTTCACGCATGTACATGCGAACCGGGTCGGTGGTGCGTCCGGCTTCGGATTCCACCGCGGTAAGCGCGGCCACCGCGTCCTCGGCGATCTCGTCGGCCGAGGTGTCGCCGCTGGTCAGCAGCAGCGCTTCGGCGTCGGGAGCTTCCTCGAAGACCTGGATCCCCAGGTCGTTGATCATCTGGATGATCTCTTCGACCTGGTCGGGATCGGAAATGTCTTCTGGCAGGTGATCGTTCACCTCGGCGTAGGTCAGATAATTCTGTTCCTTCGCCTTCGCGATGAGATCCTTGAGGCGTGACTGCTGGGATGGAACCGACATTCGAGATCCTGCAAGAGTATCAGGGGCGCGGAGGGAGATAGCCGCCCATTATAGTGAACAACCCATGCCCGGCTCTACGCAAAAATTGCGTGCCCGGCAACCGTTTTCCCCGCTCTGCGACTCCCCCGAAGGGTAGTGCAGACTCACTTCTTTGTCGCCTTCAGCAGCTCCAGGTACTGCGCCTTCTGCGCGGGACTCAGTTCGGCGAAGGGGATGCGCTCGAGTTCACGCCGCCCCTGGGTGGCGTCCTGGCGGGTCGCGCGGTGCAGCAGGTGCCCCATCAGGTCGCGGAACTCCTGTTCGACATCGGCACCCGGCACAAGGTTCTCGGCGGCGAGCCGCGCCAGCAACTCGCCCTCGGGGGTGTCGTACCAGTAGCCGAGCAGCACGCCGAGGCTGGGCTGGGGCGTGGCGCGCAGACGCTCCACGACCTGGCGGAACAGCGGCAGCTCCGGCTCGTCGAGCCCGGCGAGGCGCTCGTCGCCGGGGACCTGGGCGAGCAGCGTGGGGTTCTGCAACAGCAGCCGGATCGCGTTGCGCACCGATCCGGGCGCCCGTCGGGTACCTTGTGGCGGTGTCGGGCGCCGTGGCGCCGGCGCGGGCTGCGGCACCGGTGCGTCGTCGCTCGTCCCGGCGGCCGGTTTCGCCGTGCCCGCGGCGCGCGGCAACTGCGCGCTCGAGACGCCGATGCGCGCGGCCAGCGCGTTGCGCAGCAGTTCGCGGAACACCGCGCCGGGGATGCGCTCGATCGCCGGCAGCAGCGCCTTGCTGAGTGCCGCGCGCCCGTCCATCGTCTCGAGGTCGATGCCGCGGGAATGGTGTTCGAACAGGTATTCCGACAACGGTATCGCCCCGGTCACCAGTGCGCGGAATGCATCACCGCCGATACGGCGCACGAGGCTGTCCGGATCCTCGCCCTCCGGCAGGAACAGGAAGGCCGCCTGCCGGCCGTCGTGCATGAACGCCAGCGCGATGTCGAGCGCGCGCGCCGCCGCCCGGCGTCCGGCGTCGTCACCGTCGAAGCAGAAGACCACGCGCGGGGTGTAGCGGTAGAGCCGCTGCAAGTGGGTCGGCGTCAGTGCGGTACCCAGCGTGCCGGTGGCGTTGTCGACGCCGTGCTGCGCCAGCATCACCACGTCCATGTAGCCCTCGACGACCAGCACGCTGTCGAGCTGGCGCACCGCCTGGCGCGCCTCGAACAGCCCGTAGAGCTCCTGGCCCTTGTGGAACAGCGCGGTCTCCGGCGAGTTCAGGTACTTCGGCTTGTCGTCGCCGAGCACGCGCCCGCCGAACGCCACGGTGCGTCCGCGGTTGTCGCGGATGGGGAACATGATGCGGTGGCGGAAGCGGTCGTACGGGCTGCCGTCGTCGCGGGTCACCAGCAGCCCGGCGTCGAGCAGCAGTTTGCGGTCGGCTTCCGTGGCGCCGAGCGCGCCGAGCAGGTTCTCCCAGCCGGGTGGTGCGAAGCCGATGCCGAAGCGTTCCAGCGTGCCCTCGCTGACGCCGCGCCCCGCCAGGTACTGCCTGGCCTCCGCGGCGTGGGGGTGTGACGTCAACTGCGTGCGGAACCACTTCGCGGCGGCCTCGATGCGCACCGCGAGTTCCGCCTGGCGGGGCGAGGCGCGTGGCGCCGATCCTTCATGCGGCACCTCGACGCCGGCCAGCGTGGCGAGCTTCTCGACCGCGGCCGGGAAGTCCAGCCGCTCGTATTCCATCAGGAAGCCGATCGCGTTGCCGCCCGCGCCGCAGCCGAAGCAGTAGTAGAACTGGCGTTCCGGATTGACGCTGAAGGAGGGGGACTTCTCGGTGTGGAACGGGCACAGCGCCGAATAGTTCTTGCCCGTCTTGCGCAGGTTCACGCGCGTGTCGATCACGTCGACGATGTCCACCCGTTCGAGCAGCTCGTCGATGAATTGCTGGGGGATTCTTCCTGACATCGGCCCTCGCGCGGGGTGGGGCGCGCCCATCGTAGCCGAACCGGCGCGGCATCGCGCGCCCCGCCGGCGGCGCGGTTCAGCCGAGCCGGGTCTTGATGCGCTGGCTGACCAGCCCCATGTCGGCGCGGCCCTGGACCTTGGGCTTGAGGATCGCCATCACGCGGCCCATGTCCTTCATCGAGGTCGCGCTGCTTTCGCGTACCGCCGCGTCGATCAGTGCCTCGAGTTCGGGGGCGTCCAGCGGCTGCGGCATGAAGTCCTGGATCACCGCGACTTCCCCGGCTTCGATCTCGACCAGATCTTCGCGACCGGCGGCGCGGAATTGCTGGATCGAGTCGCGTCGCTGCTTGAGCATGCGGTCGAGGATCACGAGCACGCGCGCGTCGTCGACTTCGATGCGTTCGTCGACCTCGACGCGCTTGATCTCGGACTGGATCAGGCGGATCGCGCCGAGGCGTGCCTTCTCGTGCGCCCGCATCGCGGCCTTCATCGCCTCGGTGATGCGGGCTTTCAGCGTGGCTTCGCTCATCGGACGCTCGCGTCCCGGAACCGGGGCGCGATCAGTACATGCGCTGCTGGCGGCGCGCCTCGCGGCTCACCTTCTTCAGGTGGCGCTTCACGGCAGCGGCGGCCTTGCGCTTGCGGACCCAGGTGGGCTTCTCGTAGAACTCGCGGCGGCGCACTTCGGCGAGCACGCCGGCCTTTTCGCAGGAACGCTTGAAACGGCGCAGAGCCACGTCGAACGGCTCGTTGTCTTTGACCTTGATGGACGGCATTCGGTACCTACCGGACGGTTGTTCGGAATTCGTTCTGCCACCGCAGCCGGCCCAAAGTGGCGTGCGGGGCGCCGAATTCTAAAGGCATCCCCCGCAGATTGCAAAACGCGGGGCCTGGGCATTATTGCCGGGAGGCACGCGCCGGCGGGGCGGCGCCGGGTATCATCGTCGCCATGCGTGTACTGGGAATCGAAACCTCCTGCGACGAAACCGGCCTCGCGGTCTACGACTCGGACCGCGGGCTGCTCGCGCACGTGCTGCACAGCCAGGTCGCGCTGCACGCCGAGTACGGTGGCGTGGTGCCGGAACTGGCCTCGCGCGATCACGTGCGGCGCACGCTGCCGCTGCTGCGCCGCGTGCTGCACGCCGCCGCCTGCGAGCCCGGGCATATCGACGCGCTCGCCTACACCGCCGGCCCCGGATTGCTCGGCGCGCTGCTGGTGGGCGGGTGCATCGCGCGTTCGCTGGCGTTCGCGTGGAGCGTGCCGGCGATCGGCGTGCACCACATGGAGGCGCACCTGCTCGCACCGATGCTCGAGGAACGGCGGCCGGAGTTCCCGTTCGTCGCGCTGCTGGTCTCCGGCGGCCACACGCAACTGGTGCTGGTCGAGCGGATCGGGTGTTACCGGATCCTCGGCGAGTCGCTCGACGACGCGGCCGGCGAGGCCTTCGACAAGGTCGCGAAGATGCTCGGGCTCGACTATCCGGGCGGTCCGCGGCTGGCCGAGCTGGCTACCGGTGGCTCGCCCGTGCGCTTCGCCCTGCCGCGGCCGATGACCACGCGCGCCGGGCTCGACTTCAGCTTCAGCGGACTCAAGACCGCGGTCGGGACCGTGCTGCGCGAGCTGCAGTCCGGGCCGGACGGGCTGGCACCCGGCGATCGCGCGGACCTCGCTGCCTCGTTCCAGCAGGCGGTGGTCGACACCCTCGTGATCAAGTGCCGGCGCGCACTCGAGTCGACGGGGCTATGCCAGCTCGTGCTCGCCGGCGGCGTGAGCGCCAACCGCGAGCTGCGCGAGCGGCTGCACGCCGAGGCGGCAGCGCACGACTGGGAGGTGTTCTATCCGCGCGCGGAGTTCTGCACCGACAACGGCGCGATGATCGCCTACGCCGGCTGCCAGCGGCTGCTCGCGGGCGAGCACGACGACCTCGCGGTCCGCGCGCTGGCGCGCTGGCCGATGGACACGCTCGCGCCGGTACCCTGAGGGAGGTGAATTGCGATGTGCGACATCGTCTACATCCACGGACTGCGCGTCGAGGCGGTGATCGGGATCCACGCCTGGGAGCGGCACGTGCGCCAGGAACTCGTGATCGATCTCGAGATGGCCTGGGACACGGCGCGCGCGGCAGCCGGCGACGCGATCGCCGGCGCGCTGGACTACCAGCACGTGGCCGAGCGCGTGAACCTGTTGGTCGCCGGGCAAGCGTGCGGACTCGTGGAGACCCTGGCCGAGCGGATTGCGCAGGCGCTGCGGGCCGAGTACGGCCTGCCGTGGCTGCGGGTGAAGATCGGCAAGCCCGGTGCGGTACCGGCGGCGCGCGACGTCGGCGTGATCATCGAGCGCGGCACCCGGCCGGCGTCGACCACCGGCTAGCGTCGGCGACTTGCCGACTTGCCGACTTGCCGACTTGCCGACTGGCCGACTGGCAGGCGGGCCGGCAGGCAGGCGGAGGTGTGATGCGCGCGTCTCAGGCGGTGTCGGCCAGCGCCGCGGCGATCGCGTGGCAGCGCCGCTCGTGCAGGTCGCGCGCGATCTGCTCGCCGCGCAGGCCGCGCGCCAGCGACGCCGCCGCATCGATCGTGAGCGCCGCCGCGCGCGCGCGGCGCAGCCGCTCCGGGCCCGGGTACGCGCAGTCCTCGCGGCCGCCACGGCCCCGCGCATCGGCATCGCAGGCTGCCAGGAAGTCCTCGAAGCGTTCCCCCTGGCGCAGCGCATCCAGGTCTTCG